>Ga0182011_10000154_pt1 | contig 55329 bp, 38 predicted proteins | sample 711E1DmetaG_FD_120481 | JGI IMG/M metagenome (GOLD analysis project Ga0182011, IMG submission 120481) | Permafrost microbial communities from Stordalen Mire, Sweden - 711E1D metaG | ecosystem: Environmental > Terrestrial > Soil > Wetlands > Permafrost | place: Sweden: Stordalen | collected...
ACTTATTTATCATGGACGTGTTGATGACAATTGGCAGGATGAATCAAAGGTAACAAAGGAGGAATTGAAAGAAGCGATAGAGGATCTCATTTCCGGCAAACCAATCATGGAAGAACAATATCCGTCAATGGGCTGCTCAATTAAATGGATGGAATAAAACGTACATCTCCGATCATTTGAAGTGTTCTGATTGGTGTTTTCTACTGTACGATTTCCAGATACTTATAGATCCATCCGATCTTTTGTTGGTCGGCACTCGCAACGTAATACCACATTTCACCCTTATTGTCCGGAAAATTTCCAAGTCTAAATACTTCTTCGTCTTTGTACAACGTTCCAAGCTGTTTGGATTTTGTTGACGGATTTTGCCTCATCCGAATGGAAGGTTCGTACGTGCAGCGCATTTTTACGAACAATGACGGTTCTTGTTTGATGTATTGCGCTAAAGTCCGTGAGAGTACTTGGTAGTAATTCAGAAGTAATATTTGTTTTTCACTCAAATTGTCTTCACCGCCGGGCTTTCCTCGCGACATTTGCAATTCATCCTGGATCTGCTGCATACTATGAAGCGTTTCGATAAGGAAGCGGCGGCTCTCAATATCCTTTGTTACCCGTGCCTGTGTAGCAGTCATATAGAGTGAGTAAACGGACATTGCGACTGCCGCGACAGATACAAGAATTGTAATAATATTCGCAAGATTGAATTTCACACTAACAAATTGATGACAGTGATGGCATACGCGCGCACCATCAGGAATATCGAGTTTGCAATGCGGGCAAATATTGCGACGGGCTATTGGGATGGGGCGATTTGCGCCGGGGTTATTCATTTTATCCTCCGATGGATTGAGCGAGAAACTGGATTTAAACCCCCGCGAAAGGAGTTGAAGCAGTTTGATAATATTGCGAAGGATTTCTGAAGGGAACATCATTGTTCCTTAATCAGGGAATCGGAAACTAATATCCACTTCCACATCCGGATGTATACTCTGTTTGACCGGGCACGAAGCAGCAGTCGCTTCCAATATTGGACGAAAGTTCAAAGGTATACTTTTCGGCATGTCAAGATCCAATACCACCTTCACGATTCTGCGGGGAGTATCGGTGGACATGTGTTTCTCAGCATGCATCTTTGTGCCTTCCAAATTCACATGCTCGCGTTGAGCAATTATCCCAGCCGTTGTGATAATACAAGTGGCAAGCGCCGTGACGACTAAATCTGTTGGCGAGAAGCTTTCGCCTTTTCCTTGGTTATCTGTCGGCGCATCGGTGATAAGATGAACGCTGCTTGGACCATGAACAGCTTCGCAACGCAACTCTCCAAGGTATGTAATATTCTGTTGAACCATGCTGCTCTTCTCATTTTAAAGATAAAGGGGCCGCTGTAAATAGGGAATCGGATCTTCAATTCCGGCAGTCTGAAATGCACGTAAACGTAAAGCACAGCTATCGCAAACACCGCATGCTTGATCTTCTCTTGTATAGCATGACCATGTCAATTCAAATGGCGCATTCAACTCCATCCCTCGTTTTACGATTTCAGATTTTTTTAATTTGATGACAGGAGTGCTGATCGATATCTTCGTTTCAGGTTTTGTTCCTAAGTCAATGACTTTGTTGAAGGCATCGTAAAATTCTTTTCGACAATCGGGATAGCCGGAACTGTCTTCTTCCACTGCGCCGATGAATAGGTGCTCTGCTCCAACAACTTCCGCCCAGCTTACTGCGGCAGACAAAATGTTGGCGTTTCGAAACGGAACATAGGATGTTGGAATGTCGTTTTTCGTCGAATGAAAAAGTGTTTTTGGATTGGCTTGTGTCACTTCGATATGCATGTCGGTAAGGCTGGAACCGCCGATGGATTTGAGATGTGTCAAATCTGCAATCAGCCGCTGCTGAACGCCGTAGTGTTCGGCAAGTGCATAAAACGCTTTCAGTTCACGTCGCTCAGTCCGCTGGCCGTAATTCACATGCAAAAATGCTAAATCGTACTGAAGATTGGCGATAGCAGCAGTGACACAGCTATCCATTCCACCGCTGACCAGTACAACCGCGCGCGACTTGCTCATGGTTATTTGTGTTTCCATTTTTCTGAATGGACGGTCTTGACCGTTGTCTCGATACCGCCGCGCGCAGTGAAGCTTCCGGTCACTTCAATCCACTTTGGGTGCAGCATGGAAACGAGATCATCAAGGATTTTATTCACGACAGTTTCATAAAAAATGCCCATCGACCGGTATTCAAGATAATAGTATTTCAGCGATTTCAGTTCAACACATTTTTTATTGGGAATGTAATTGATCGTGATTGTCCCAAAATCCGGCAAACCGGTTTTTGGACAGACAGACGTGAATTCCGGATTCACGATGGTGACGGTATAATCGCGGCCGGGATATTTGTTGTCAAATGTTTCGAGTTTGTCGATAGGATTCATGTTATACTCCTCTTGTTGCCGGATCCCATATATATTTGTGAATTTGCAATTGAAATTGCACTTGAAGATGATCGCGAAGAATCCATTCTGCTAACGTACGATTTTCTATATTTCCAAACACCGGCGACATTAAGACTGTACATCGTGCCGCCAAGCTGTGCTTTTTTATTACTTCATTTGCCCATGTGTAATCGATTTCATCAGCGATGACAAACTTCACTTCGTCTCGTGAGGTGAGCGCTTCTATGTTTTCCCAACGGTTCCGTTTTTCCATCATACTTCCCGGACACTTGATGTCCATAATGCGTTTGACACGCGGATCGATGCCGTTGATATCGCGGTGGCCGCCTGTTTCAATCATAACGTCATAGTTTTCATCGCAGAGGCGTTTCATCAATATGTGAACATTATCCTGAAAAAGGGGTTCACCGCCTGTGATTTCAACAAGCTTGCATCGATAGTCTTTTACTTTGTTGATAATGACATCGATTTTCATTTCCGTGCCTTCATGGAAGGCATAAACAGTATCGCACCAGGCGCATCGGAGGTCGCATGAAGTGAGTCGAACAAAGACACACGGCAGTCCAATTCGAGACGATTCGCCTTGTATACTGAAGAAAATTTCATTGATGATGAGCGTGTCTGGTAACAATGATTTCATCGAGGTGCTGCCGCTTCGTTATGTTTCTGAATATTTTGCCGTGCAATGTCCGGTTTCGCCAATCGCAACGAATGATAGTTGTATCTGAGGCGGCATGTGTTTTTTCAGCTCATCGAAAAAATATCGCGCGATATTCTCCGATGTCGGATTCAGAGCGTGATCGAATGGGGGGGCAACGCTCAAATCGCGGTGGTCGAATTGCATGACAACCTCTTCAATCTTTTTCTGAAGAGTATAGAAATCTATGCTCATTCCGAGATTATCGAGAACGTCGGTTTGAACTTCCACCGTGACTTTCCAATTGTGTCCATGAAGACGTGAACACGGGCCGTTATATCCACGGATGAGATGAGCGGCGGAAAATTCTGTTTCAAGCGTGACAGTATACATAGGCAATTTTAATAGAAAATAATTTTTAACTTAACTGTGTTACACTCTCTTTTAACTTCTCTTTATTTATGGTCATGGTATTCTGCTTCTCGCGTTCTTTTTCTATAACTTCCTTCGGTGCTTTTGCAATAAAACTTTCGTTCATCAGTTTTCTTCCAATTCCATCGATCAACCCTTGCAAGCGTGCGATCTCTTTTTCCAGGCGTTTCCGTTCGGCATCGAGGTCTATAATACCAACAAGAGGAACGTAGATTTCTGTTCCATCGACGACTGCGCTGGCGGATGCTTTTGGGCGTTCAAATTGTTCCGATTCGCGAGCCCACGTCGGCACCGTTTTCGCACGGCAGAGACGGTCGATGTAGTTCAGAAGTCCTTGAACATAATTTGCATTGACTGCTAATTTCTCGCCAAATTCACCGTGAAGATGCACATGCACTTCAATTTGTTTTGACGGGGCAACATTCAGCTCGCCGCGTATATTTCGTACCGCTTCAACCACTTTGATGACGAAGTTTAATTCGTCCTCAACTGTTTGGTTAATGTAATGTTCGTCGACGATAGGGAAAGCAGCGCGCATGAGCGATTGTCCTTTGCGTTCGCTCAGATTCTGCCACAATTCTTCGGATATGAACGGCATGACCGGATGCATCAGACGAAGTGCTTGATCAAATATCCATAACGCGCGTACGACAACAGCAGTTTTTACTTCCTTCGGTTCACTGCCGTAGAAGCGTGTCTTTACCATTTCCACATACCAATCGCAGAAATCATGCCAGACAAAATCATAAATCAGTTTTGTTGCTTCGTTGACATGGAATTGGCCGAGCGATGTATTGAATGATTTTATGGCGTGGTTGAGCCGGGAGAGTATCCATCGATCGGCGAGATCTAAATATTCCACCGGCAGCATATCGAGCGAAACAGGTTCTTCGCCGATAATTTCCTGTTTGTTCATCAAAAGAAAACGGCCGGCATTCCAAATTTTATTGGCGAAGTTACGGCCAAGATCGCATTTCTCCGATGAGAACATGACATCCTGGCCGAGCGGAGAGAGGTACGCGATGGTGAAACGCAATGCGTCGGCGCCGTACAGATCGATAACGTCAAGCGGGTCGGGCGAATTGCCGAGCGACTTGCTCATTTTGCGTCCTTGCTCATCGCGAATGATGCTGGTAAAATACACGTCGCGGAACGGAATCAATTCGTCATCTTTTTTGCGTGGTTTGCCGTCGCGGCCCGGGGTGCCTTTCATAAATTCCATATTCGCCATAATCATCCTCGCTACCCAGAAGAAAATAATATCGGGTGCGGTGACGAGGACATCGGTTGGATTGAAATAATGCAGGTCTGCATTATCTTCCGGCCAGCCGAGTGTTGAGAAAGGCCAGAGCCATGATGAGAACCATGTGTCCAACACATCTTCGTCCTGACGAATCGGGACGTCGGAAGCAATGCCCAGTTTTTTACGTGCTTCTTCTTCGTTTCGCGCCGGGACATAGCTGCCGTCGGGCGCATAATACACAGGAATGCGATGTCCCCACCAGATTTGGCGCGAGATACACCAGTCCCGTATGTTTGTCATCCAGTGTTCATACACTTTTGCCCATCGGTCCGGATGGAACTGCACTTTACCTTCGTGAACAACACGCAAAGCCGGTGCAGCAAGAGGTTTCATCTTCACAAACCATTGATCGGAGAGCCAGGGTTCGATGACGGTATGGCATCGATAGCATGTGCCGATGTTATGCACATACGGTTCAATCTTCACCAAAAAACCCTGGGCTTCCAAATCTTTTACGAGCTGTGCGCGACAGTCAAATCGATCCATACCTTCATACTGTTTTGGAACAGATTCATTGAGATGCGCAGTTTCATCGAATATATTTAATTGCGGAAGCTCATGCCGCTGGCCAAGAAGGAAGTCGTTCGTGTCATGTGCGGGAGTCACTTTCATGACACCGGTGCCAAAACTCAGATCGATATAATCATCTGCTATGATAGGAAGTTTGCGCCCGACAATCGGCAGAATCGCCGTCTTGCCGATCAAATGTTTGTAGCGCTCATCTTTGGGATGGACGCAAAGCGCAGTATCACCGAGCATTGTTTCCGGTCTCGTTGTTGCGATGACCGGTTGTTCGCTCGAACCGACAATGGAATACTTGATGTAATAGAGATTGCCGTTGGATTCTGCATGATCGACTTCGTCGTCACTGAGTGCGGTTTGATGCTGCGGACACCAGTTCACGATGTACTTACCGCGATAAATGAGCCCCTTGTCGAATAATCGTATAAAAACTTCTTTTACCGCATTCGACAATCCTTCATCCATGGTGAATCGCTCGCGCTCCCAATCGCAGGAAACGCCGAGTTTGCGCAGCTGCCGGATGATGGTGCTGCCGTATTTTTCCCGCCATTGCCAGACGAGTTCGATAAATTTTTCTCTGCCGAGATCGCGACGATGTTTGCCTTCTTTGGCGAGAGATTTTTCAACAGCGTTCTGTGTCGCAATGCCTGCGTGGTCGGTTCCGGGAATCCAACAAGCTTCGTATCCCTGCATGCGTTTCCATCGAACGAATACATCCTGCAGCGTATTGTTCAGTACATGCCCCATGGTCAAAATTCCGGTTATGTTCGGCGGCGGAATGACAACGGTGAATGGTATTTTATCTTTATTTGCAGCAGCATGGAAGAGATGATTCGATTCCCACCAGGAATACCACTTGTCTTCCACTTCTTTTGGATTATATGCTTTGGAAAGTTCTTGTACGCTCATACTCTTTCAGTCAATGGTATAGTAAAGCGTAGCATTTCGCTACACGGCAATTCTTAATCTAATTCAATTAACAAAAAAAGGGGGATGAAATCAACGACAGGAGAGAGAGACCATGCTCAGCTATTGCACCATTGAATACTGACTATCCCGATGTGAGCATCAAGTAAATGCTATTTCTTAAATAAATATGCGGCGGTATATTAGTTAATTTTTTTATGGCTTCCGGATGTTGCCCCTTTGAGCTTTGGCAGAGTTGTTCTCTTGCCATTCACCCACGGGCCGCGGGGGTTCGCCCTCATCTGGTCGACTATTAATGCCTTTTCTTCAGCCTGTCGAGGAGTAAGCAGAAAATGTTTAATGGGTTTCGCCATACCTTTATTCCTTTATTGAATGAAGTCTGCTGCTCTCATTAACTGAGCAATGGCCACGACTTTAAAAACTGAAAATATTAAGTTTGTTTATGTGATAGAATAATATACGGAATTTTAACGGTTTGTTCAACTCTCGATTAAAGGCCAAAATCAACCAGCCGATACATCATCCTATCGCTTTCATTGCAATAGTCTAAAAAAGTCCGTTGAATTCATTATCCGTAACTCCATAGGGGGTTAAGCGGTTTGAATCTGAGAAGGAAGGTCAATTTGAGGCACAGGCGTTGTGTGCCGATCAATGAGTTCGCGTGCAAGTTCTAAATATGCCAGCGTACCCTTGGAAGCAGCATCGAAGAGTATTGCCGGTTTACCGTAAAAAGATGCTTCTGTGAGATGTGTGTTCTTTGGAATGATTGTTTTGATCAGGTACTTGCGGAAACGTATCTGCAATTCGCGGTCAGTTATTTCTGTTACCTTCGTATGCGGCTCGTACATCGTTTGAAGAATACCTTCAATTTGCAGAGTTTTGTTTGCGGCTTCGCGAATCCAGTCGAAGTACTTGAATAGTTTGTCGATTGCTTCCAGCGAGAAATGTCCTGATTTAATTGGAATAAGTACAGAATCGGCGCACGTGAGGGCATTGGTCGTCAGCCCGCGCAGGAATGGCGGCGTATCGATAACGACATAATCATAGTGCGGTGAAATGGTGCGGAGGATGTTTTTCAATAAGGTGCGATTTTCAGCAATACGCATCATAAGTTCATCCGATTGTGTCGAAGTAATGTTTGAGGGAACGAAATCTAAAAATGGAAGGTCGGTTCTATGAATCACCTGAGCCATCGAATGCATGAAGTTGAAGACTTCATATAATCCCCCCTTTGTTTTTTCCGGTGTGAAGCCGAGTGCCAAACTGCAGGCGCCAAATGAATCCGTATCAATAAGCAAAGTGCGCTTTTCGAGTACAGCAAAGCTTGCGGCAAGGTTTACCGCTGTTGTTGTTTTCCCGACGCCGCCTTTTGGAATCGCTATAGTTATTATTTTAGCCAAAGCAAGTTTTTCAGAAATCAGTTATCCGTTCCTGCTCACTCGTATCGCTACTGTACGCTTACAGATAATGATACTAGCGTGTTTTTACTGGAATCAAGCAATGAAGCTTCTAGTGTATCGCCATGCTCAACACGTGAAACGCCCTCCGGCGTACCGGTGAAAATAATATCTCCCGGTTCCAATGTAATGAACTGCGAGATGTAGGCAATAACCTTATCGACAGGGAATACAAATTTTCCAGTGCTGGATGATTGTCGGAGTTTTCCGTTGATGAACAATTGGACATTGAGTGCGCCCGGATCGCCGACCGTTTCGGCCGGGATAAACTCCGAAACAGGAGCGGAGGTATCAAACCCCTTGGCAAGCGCCCACGGAAGTCCTTTTTTCTTCGCCTCATTCTGGATATCGCGCATCGTCATGTCGAGCCCAATTCCGTATCCTGCAACATGTTTTAAAGCGGCTGAACGGTGGATGTTGTATCCCTTTTCACCAATCAGAATGGTCATTTCAACTTCATGATGGACATCATGGGATATTTCAGGGAGAATGATTTGTCCCCCTCCATAAATAATTGCGCTTGGAGGTTTGAAAAAGAAAACAGGGGATGCGGGTACTTCAAATTTCATCTCCTTGGCATGTTCAGCATAATTTTGTCCGAGGCAAATAATCTTGCCTACCGTATAAAATTTATCTTCTCCGCGAAGAATGACTGATTTCATTGGGCTGCCCGCACATTGTAAGACTCAATATAATGAAGCAGTGGACGAATGGCAACTTGAGATAAAGCAAAAGCCCTGTCATAGTGCTGCGGCAGGGCTTTGAGATGATCATCAATGTGACCTATTTCAAGAGGAGCATTCTTTCTGTTTTTGAAAAGCTTCCGCTCTCTAGTTTATAGAAATAGACCCCCGATGCTGCAGTTTTTCCATCCCATGTTGCGTGATAAACTCCTGCCTCTTGAGTTGTATTCACCAATGTGGCTATCGACCTGCCAAGAATATCAAATATCTGAAGTTTTACCAATCCTTTTACAAGAATGCTGTATTCGATGTTCGTGCTTGGATTGAATGGATTTGGATAGTTTTGCTTAAGCGAATATGTTGTCGGTAAAATACTAGAAATGCGTTCCACATCAGTAACAACTGCTGCAATATTCGCTGTGATAAATAAATTATAATGTGTCGGTGAATAGTTCGTTGCATAATGAGGGTCATTCCTGTTATACCATCCAGGCCCAGGCCCATTCACACCAACCCGATATGACGAACTTCGATCAATGTTCAACGTTCCATCATCCAGTAAAATTTGGAGCGTATCGCCAACATGTGTTGGTTCCAGGACAATCTGAAAATCTGTTCCTGATGTTACAGTGATTCCTGCAGATGAAAGATCGATTTTATTACTATCTCCAGGGATTAATGAACTGAATGGAACGAAAACACTGTTACCAATTTGAGGACCTGGGATACCTTCAATACTTCCTGCAACACTTTGAGTAGCAGAAACCTTCAGGTTGCCAGTCCCATTTACTCCTTTCGTTCCTCCATTAATTGTAATTGCAATTCCGGAAAGATTACCGGTGATTGTTGGCGTGAAGCGCATTGCAAGTTTCTGGTTGCTGTCGCTCGCGTTTGTCAAAGGAGTGTAGGCGGCTACTGAGTCACTATTATAAGAAAGAGTTGTACGTCCAGCACCGGTTGCACCAACAGCACTTGCTATGGCTTTGTAAATATCCATTTTACCATATCCCCATGAGTAATTTGGAAGTCCAGTTGCAAAAGCATCGGTCCGGGCTGTACTGGAAAAATAACTCTTGATCTGATCGGCAGTCAACGATGGTTTAGCACCCAATAATAATGCTGCAGCTCCAGTCACATGCGGAGTGGCCATACTTGTGCCCTGCATGAGGACATATTTATTACCGACAATAATATTTGATGTCGATTCAGAAGTATCATTGCTGGAAAATGCAGCAACAATACCTTGGCCAGGAGCTGCAATATCCGGCTTTTGCATGCCATTCGCTGTTGGTCCAATGCTGCTGAACGTTGAAATATTTCCTGTTCTATCAGGAGAGCCGTACCACAAACTTTCTCCTTTATAATCAGTCCAACTCCACTTCGTGACATAGGAAGCTGCCGTAATTGCTCCGGCTGCAGTTCCTGGCATTCCGACAGTTTTATTTGTATTCCCGTTTGGAAAACTTGCCTTCGATCCTCCAAGATCGCTGTCAAGCCATCCATCAAATACTACTGAACTGCCTGTAGTTGAAAGCGTGATAGTCCACGTCCCGGATTTTGGTGGAAAAGAAGCATCTGCATCATGGATCCACACCCCGGTGTGACGATGCTGGTTTTGAGTTTCAATGCTGTTCCATGTATCTATTGTGCCATCTGCCCCATTCAGTCCGTCAATTTGCCCATTTGCTGGAGAAGAGTATACAAAACCTGTCGGTGATTTTATTGTCAAGCTTACCGCATTTGAACCCTGCAGCCAAATATCGAATTGGAACTCGTTATTCCCTGTCCCAGAATTTGCAGTATATGTCGGTACTGTTACATTTATTGTATCAGACGAACCATTGGCAACAGTTCCATTTATATGTATTAGGTGTGCACCATCATTACCGGCTGCAATACATACTACACGTCCTGGACCGTGGTTCGTAACAAAATCGTCAACTGCAACTTCGTCGGCATTTGTTCCATCGTGTGAGCCAAGCTGGCCTCCGAGACTCATATTGACAACAATCGGTTTTCCCAATGCCGATGCTTTGTTCTGCGCATAGGTTAAACCATCGATCTCATAAGTTTCCGAGAAACTCCCATTTCCACCTTTTACCACAATGATATCTGCTTCAGGTGCCATGCCGATATATTTATTATTGAACGCCTGGCCATTTCCGGCAGCAGTACTTGCCACATGTGTGCCATGCCCGAATGTATCCTGCTCTCGTACAATGCCTCTCGCGGGACCGTTGAACTCATTTTCAATTTGTGTTTGTGTATACTCTACACCATATCCTAATCCGGATGGCGATGACTCACCTGCGATGGGTGTCAAAGTTTGATCCCAAATAAATAGAATCCGTGATTTTGTTGTATCTCCCGATTTTCGAAAATCAAAATGTTTCCAGTCAATGCCGGTATCGAAGATCAAGACAATCGCACCCGCTCCTTTGTACGGAGTATTATTGATGAATCCGGAATGTACAAGTGCGGCGCCGGTTTCGGGAACACTCACATCCAGCAGCGGTTTGTGTACTCTGCCGGGATCGAGGTATCTTACACTTTCGAGGTTTGCCAGTCGAATCAAATCAGAAGGTGTCAGTTGTGCCGTGACGAAATCCGGAAGAACGGAATTGATGTGGATTCCCATCGATCGAACCGTTTCGATATCGCGTGTATAAATGATAGCACCATATCGAACTGAGCCGTCGCTCGAAGTTGTTGAAGCGAGACGATTCAATACTTCTGACGACTTCGATAATGAGGACGAGGAGCTCGCCAGTAACGATTGAAATAAAGGATGCAATTTTGACCTCTGCTTTTCGGTGAGATCTATGCCGAAAACGACACAACTTACAATCAAGAGGAGGATACAGGTTCTTGAAAAACGAATTAATATGGCCATAAGGAGCTTTCTCTGTTATTGCGTTCGTTGGATTGTTTTCTTTGATCCAGCTTGTAGAGCGCGAACGGTAGGAAGTGATGCTATTTTTCTTAATTCTTCAATCGTAGCATGAACAACAATTACATCTCCAAAGACACTGCTTACTGCAATTCCCAATGCTTGAATTTCCTCAGGATCTTCCGAGCGAACGATGACAGCGTATTCTTTTATACCGTCGGGGCGAAGAGTTTCATTGACCAGACTCTTATCGACTTGTTCGCCTGCAAACAAATGAAACAATGGAGGATCGAGTTTAGCTTTTTCAGTGTCCGACAATGATTTTGAAGAGGAACAATGAAGTGAAAGAAATACGAAGAAAGCCATTTCAAAAACAATTAAATATTTTCTCAAATTCCATCTCTATAAATAATCCAAATGAATCACTGTATTCTTGATGGGTATCACTATCAATAATATAGAGAAGCCAAAGAAAAAGAGCAAGAAAGACACCGATCTAATTTTGTGTAATGGAACCACGCTCTTTCCTTGTTCAAGGCAAAAAAATCTGCTATCTTCCATGGTAACAGACATTACTTATCAGGAAGTTCCGTTTATGGCAACATACAAAGAATCCGGAGTCGATATCGACGCGGGCGAAGATCTTATCCGCCGTATTAAAAAACCGATTCGTTCTACTTTCAACCGCAACGTGCTGGCGGATATCGGCATGTTTGGCGCATTTTACCGGGCTGATTTCAAAGGCATCAAAAAGCCAGTACTTGTTTCCAGCGTTGATGGTGTTGGTACAAAACTGAAAATTGCCATTATGATGAATCGCCACGATACCATTGGACAGGATTTGGTGAACCACTGCGTTAATGACATTTTGGTGTGCGGAGCAAAACCGTTGTTTTTTTTGGATTATTATGCAACCGGAAAATTGTCGCCGGACGTTGCCGAGCAAGTTATTCTTGGTTTTGTTAAAGCCTGTAAAGAAAACGACTGCGCACTCATCGGCGGCGAAACAGCAGAAATGCCCGGTATGTATAGTATGGAAGATTACGATGTCGCAGGAACCATCGTCGGCATTGTCGATGAGAAGAAAATATTCAACGGTAAAAACGTTCAGAAGGGCGACGTACTGATCGGCTTGCATTCCACCGGATTGCATACGAATGGCTATTCGCTTGCGCGCCGCGTCCTGCTTAACAAATTTGCACTTGACATCTATATTGAAGAATTGGGGAAAACTTTAGGCGACGCGCTGCTTGCGGTTCATCGTTCATACAGACAATCTGTTTATCCGATACTGACATCACATCTTTCAAAGTATATCCATGGTCTTTCGCACATCACGGGCGGCGGCATCGAGGGCAATACCAAGCGCGTCGTTCCGGCCAGATTCATGCTTACTATCGATTGGAATGCATGGGAGCGCCCTGGCATTTTTAATATCATTCAGCATGTCGGTGAAGTGCCGGAAGCGGACATGCGGCGTACATTCAATCTTGGAGTCGGTTTAATTTTGCTTGTAGATCGAGAAGGCGTTGATGCAGTTCTCTCTGCTCTTCGGCGGAAAAAAGAAAAACCGTTTGTTATGGGTGAGATTGCGAATAACCATTAGAAAGAATGTAAAGGTTGATGCATATGAATCCAAATATTTCTGAAAACTTATCTGTTATCCAAGCCATTCAGCTTATTCTTGCTCCCGGGGTGATGATCAGTGCCTGCGGGCTTTTACTGCTCGGTATTAGTAATAAATTCACGAGTGTACTCAATCGTATTCGGATATTGACAGAAGAAAAACGTAAGATAATCCTCAATGCAGCCGCACGGGATTTTCTTACAACAGAAATTCAACGTATTGAAAGCATAACCCGTCAAGTAGCCGGACTTCTTCTACGAGCACAGCTTATCCGGAATTCAGTTTTCTGTTACCTCTGCGCCGTCGGCTTGTTCGTCGTCACGTCGTTATTGATCGGTGCTGATTATTTTGTGCCCATGCTTCAGCTTCGTTATTTGATTCTCGGCACGTTCCTGAGTGGTATGGTTGTTGTCTTTGTCGGTGTTATTTTCGGTGTGCTTGACACAACAAAAGGATTCAACATCGTCAAGTTTGAGGTACAGGTGGACGAATAGAATGTCCCGCCTATGAAAATCTCCATACTGAATGCCGGTCAACAAACCGATTACCTTTACGGAATAGTCTCGGGACTTTCTGAAATACCGTCGTTGGAGATAGAGGTCGTTGACTCCGATAGTTCCATAGGTGTGATAGATGCATTCCCGCACACGACATTGTTCAATTTGCGCGGAGATAATCTCTCTCCACAATCTCTCTTTACAAAAGCTTGGTCTATCGGCAAGTATTACATACGACTTCTCTGGTACACTGCGAATACACAATCTGAAATTTTCCATATTCAATGGGAAAATAGTATTTCACTCTTCGACCGCACAATTCTGATTCTTTATTATAAGCTGTTCGGGAAAAAACTGATTCATACTGCTCACAATATTGATAAAGATGTGCGTGATGGACAGACGGCCCTTCATCGCCGGATTTCACTCAAGATCATGTATCACCTTATGGATTGTATCATTGTTCATACACAAAAGATGAGGGAAGACCTTTGTTTGAAATTTAATATTTCTCCGGAAAAGGTTGTTATCATTCCTCATGGGATCAATAACCGTCTCGTACGGCGCGGTATAACGCAAAAGGAAGCACGTGGAAAACTCGGCATTGAACGGGCTGCACATGTAATTCTCTTCTTTGGCCAAATTGACGAATACAAAGGTGTTGAGACATTGATTGATGCCGTATTGTTGCTTGTAAAAGAAAATCCGGCAGTTGTCCTGATGATCGCCGGGAAGCCGAAGCGACAAATGGACTATGCGGTAAAATTGAAATCGTACGCAGCGAATATTCTCCCGGAGAAGAATGTCGTTTTCCGACTGCAGTTTATTCCCGTGGATGAGGTAGAATCGTATTGTGCTGCAGCAGATTGTCTTGTTCTCCCTTATAGAAGGATTTATCAAACCGGCGTCATATTTCTCGCGTATAGATTTGGCTTGCCGATTATTGCGACGGATATCGGCAGCTTTCGCGAAGATGTTATCGATGGTGCAACCGGTTTTATCTGTAAGCCGAACAATGCTGAGGATATGGCAGAAAAACTTACCATGTTTTTCAGCAGTACCTTATTCCGTCGGCGCGAACAAACACGGAAGCACATCATGGAATTTGCTGAACGAAAATACTCATGGTCGGATATTGGCAGACAAACGTACGAAGTCTATAAAAGAATATTGAAATACTCATGAAACGTCTTTCGAAGAATATTCTTTCACTTTTTTCCGCTGATATAGCACGCCGTCTGTTTGGTTTTATTTCTGTTGCATATCTGGCACGTGTCTTGGGGAAAGAAGGATTCGGCGAAGTCAATCTCGGCTTCGCTGTTCTGGCGTACGTTATGGTTTTAGGTGCTGCCGGTTTTCCAACCCTGGGAACGAAGAAAATAGCGCAGGGTGCGTCACCGGAATTGGCAGGCAGTGTGATTGGCAGCAGGTTGATGGTAACCATGATCGTGCTTATCGTCGTTGTGTCCGCGGTGCTGACCACAGTTCACAATACAACTCTCACGGGTCTCTTGATCGTGTTTTCATGTGCCGTGCTGCCGCAAATATTTTTCGTTGATTGGTTCTTTCAAGGGAAAGAAACATTAGGAATTGTCAGCGTGGCGAGAGTCATGCAGTCGGTTGTTTATCTCGCTGTTGTCCTCATATTTGTCCGCACGATCAACGACATATTATGGGTAGCCGTAGGAAGTGTGGCCGGTGAGTGTCTTGCATCGGTATTGTTGTTTATACGATTTCGCGTTTCACAGAACGGTGTTCACATTCGCATCAAACCCTCGCTTCATCTTTTGAAACAGGCAATACCATTGGCAGCGGGTATTGTTCTTACAACATTAGTTATTAATTTTCCTTCGATTGCACTCGGTATATTTACGACCGCTTCCAATGTCGGTACGTATAGTGCGGCGAGTAAACTTGTTTATTTTTTGCTGATGGGCGATCGAATTCTCGTTTTGCTTCTTCTGCCCGCATCGGCGCGCAAGTACTCTGATTCACCGGAAACATTCAACCACATGCTGACTGATGCAATGCGATGGATTCTTATCGTAAGTCTCCCCATTGCGGTTGGCGGAGTATTGATCGCAAACAAACTTATTGCGATAATCTATGGAGCCGAATATAGTTCATCGGTTGCTGTGTTTCAAGTTTTTATTTGGTATTTCTTCATGACGATGATCCATACGGTGTATTCTGCCGGACTGATTGGCGTTGGAGGAGAAAAATCGTACGGAAAGATTATGTTTCTGACGGCATTCGCATACCTTGTATGCGTTTCAGCTGGAGTGTGTTTGTTTGGAGCGATCGGAGCAGCTTTCGGTGTCGTGATTGCGGAAAGCATAAGTGTTGTGCTTATGAAGTATGCACTTCAGCGGATCATTCCGCTCTACACGCCGGAAAAAATATTACGCGTGATTCTTTCTGTCGCCATGATGGCGGTTTGTGTGGCAGCGGCTATTCCTTTAGGATTGCTCTGGGGAATTCTTTTCGGAGCCGGGTGTTATAGTCTTCTCTTAGTACTCTTACGTGCCGTTGTTTGGAATGATATTAAGATATTAAAAACGAGGTTTTTATGAACCTGAAAATTGGAATTCTTGGAGGACATACCGGCTGGAACAACCTTCTTCAACAAATAGGTGTGCCGCATGCGGTCATTACGGATTCATTGCTTCCGGATGAGTTCAGTGTTGCGGTCGTGAGTGATACAGTTGATGATCGTGAGTCGGAAATGCTTCGTCAATACCTCGGGCTAGGAGGTGCAGTGCTGTGCTCGGTAAAAGTGTACGCGCGTATCCGGCAGATAACGGCTCAATTAGGAGACATCGATTATCTTTATCCGGCACATAATTCTGTATTCCGTTCACTTGGAATTGTCGATATTTATGCCAGATGCCAGCTTGCATGGAATGCCAACGAACTGAAAACCAACCGAGGAAGTTTTGCTGCTCACGTCGGAACAAATACCGATGATTTAGTTGTTGCCTTGCCATTTGATCCATCTGCTCTTGTGTCGGATCAACGTACAGCGGATAAATCATTTTATTCGCCGGAACGCCGGCTTCCTTTTGAAACTGTCTCGAGAGTTTCAAAAAGTGAAATCCGTGCATTGGTTTTGCATTCCCTCGAACTTCTTCATCATCGTCGGGGATTGCCGTTTGTTCATCTCTGGAACTTCCCCAACGGGGTACGCTCATTGTTTTGTCTCCGTATTGATTCGGACAACGGAACAAATGAACAGTTACGTGAGCTGTCTCTTGCTGTCCATCGAAACGGGATTTCTGCTACGTGGTTCGTCGATGCTAAAAATCATGCACATACACTCAAAACCAATGTGGAGATGAAAGATCAGGAGTTTGGTGTTCATTGTTTTCATCATGAGACATTTCCGGATTATGAGCGCAATGTTCAGAATATACGCAAAGCGCAATCGGTGCTGCACGATTCAGGATATCGCCTTCAAGGGTTTGCAGCTCCCTTCGGCACATGGAATAATGAACTCGGCCGGGCAATAGTCGATTGCGGTTTTGAATATTCATCAGAGTTTTCGTATGATTATGACAACCTGCCGAGTTTACCGCAACTTCAGAACGGTGACGGTGCTCTGCAGGTGCCGGTTCATCCCATTTGTATCGGCAGTTTAAAAAGACACAGTTATACGAGCGAACAAATGATCCGGTACTTTGCCGGTGTTGTTGAACGGAAAATAGCCGTGGGCGAGCCGATTATTTTCTATCATCATCCGCGAGATATGCATCTCGATGTGCTGGAATGGCTTTTTCAAGAAATGCGTTATGAGAAAGTTCCGGCAAAATCAATGAGTGAATATGCATGGTGGTGGAAACTACGAACAGCATCAATTCCAGAAATACAATATGCAAACGGAAAAGTGCGTTTGCGCGGTCTTCATTCAGATAAATCGCTGTATGTCCGCTTTGCGCAACCCAATGGAACAGAAGCGATCATACCGGCATCTGAACAAATAGTGCTGGAAACAGTTCGATGGGAACGAAAATCCGCGGCGTGGACAATGCCGGATGATTATTTGCGCGCCCGGCGGTTTAATTATCGCATTCCGCTTGTGCGCGGTTTAGATGCCGGAATGAATTTTCTTCGGATGAAAAAGGCGTAAGGACAACGTATGCATGTATTATTTGCAACAAGTCAGGCAACTGCATTAACGCGCGGAGGCGTGCGTACTCAGGTGCTTCAAACAAAAGAAGCATTGGAAAATATCGGAGTGCATGTAACGTTGTTTGATACATGGCGTAATTTTGAAGCGAATGAATTTGACCTTGTGCACGTTTTTTCAGCGAATATGGCAACGTATCATTTTACGCGTGCAGTCAAAGCGCAGGGAATTCCTCTTGTCATCTCTCCGGTTTTTTATACGCGCCGTGCTGCCAGAGTGGTTCAAAATGTTATCACCATCGACCGATGGATAAGCCGCAAAGTTCGAGGAATCTGGACAGACTACGGATTGATCGCAGAGATGTGCAGCTGGGCAGAAGCAATCACGCCGAATACCGCCGACGAAGGGAGGTTGTTCGTTGAGGCTTTCGGAGTGCCGGAGAATAAAGTCAAAGTCGTTCCGAATGGTGTGGAAGAACGGTTTGTGCATGCAACACCGGGATTGTTTGAACGGGAGTACGGAATTAAAAATTTTATACTCTTTGTAGGATATATCGGACCTGAACGCAAAAATATTTTACGTCTCATGGAAGCGCTTGAAAGCGTCAATCAACAGGCGGTCATCATAGGACGTCTTGAGGATACACCATCCGGACGAGCATGCCTTGAGCGGGCAAGCCGTAATCCTCGATTGCTGATGATCGATGCGATTCCCCATGAATCTATGCTGCTGGCATCAGCGTATGCCGCTTGTGATGTTTTTGTCCTTCCTTCACAGTTTGAAACACCGGGAATTGCAGCATTAGAAGCAGGCCTGGCAGGAGCAAAAATTGTTATTACTCCTATTGGCGGAACAAGAGATTATTTCGGCAATGATGCAATCTATGTTGATCCGACATCATCGGAGAATATTGCTCAAGGAATACAAACAGCGATGGGAAATAAAAAAGATACTGAACTGCGTACACGAATTCAAAAAGAATTTTTGTGGGCAAAGGTGGGAGAGAAAACGAAACAGGTGTATAACAATATTCTGGGTCTAACCTGATCGTTTTATTTTCATGCACCATGATCGGTGTTTTGTTTTAAACCTCAATACTCAATCACAATACATCGAGGGATTCTGTGGCAAAACTTATAAATATATTCTTTGTGGGCGACATCAATGGCAAACCGGGTATGACTCTTATTTCTTCCCTGCTCAAGCAGTACATCCAGAAATACGAAATCGATTTCTGCGTCGTCAATGGAGAAAATGCAACCGAAGGCAAAGGAATTGACGAGGCGGATGCAAAAGCACTTTTTGAGTTAGGTGTTCATGTTATTACCACGGGTAATCATTTATGGGACCGCTGGCAGGCGAAAGCGCTTATCTCGAAAGAACGCAACATTCTGCGGCCGCTGAACTATCCGAAGGAAAATCCCGGTAACGGTTTCGTCCTGTACGATTTGAAAGAGAAAGGACACATCGGCGTTATTAACTTGCAGGGACGTACGTATATGCAAACAATCGATGATCCGTTCAAAGCGGCAGATTGGGCCTTGAGTAGAATTGAGAAGGATACAAAAGTCATTCTCCTTGATATGCATGCTGAAGCGACGGCAGAAAAAATGGCGCTTGCCTGGCATCTCGATGGACGCGTGAGCGCATTCGTTGGGACGCATACGCACATCCCGACTTCTGATGCACGGATTCTTCCGAAAGGCACTGCGTATATAACAGATGTAGGTATGAGCGGGCCGTACGATTCGGTGATCGGCATGAAGAAAGAAATTGCGATCCGACGGTTCCAGTTCCAGACACCATACAAGTTTGAGATTGCCGAGCATGACGTGCGAATGTGTGCAGTCTTCATTCAAGTGGACGCCGAAACCGGAAAGGCAGCAAAGATTGAACAGGTGATTTTTCCAAGTTTCCAATAACAAGTGTATTCCCCTATGACCTGGTAAACTTTTGATCAAGATGTAAAATGACTCAATACTTAAAAACCGAACTGAATTTTAATGACACGGAATTATTATCGGCGCTTGATGATATGTCCTTCTGGTCGGCCCCTTTCGGAATAAAACTTCTTAATCTTGTACGATATAAAAAGAATATTCGCGCACTTGATATAGGGTTTGGATCCGGGTTTCCATTAATCGAACTTGCTATGCGTCTTGGTCCGACGTGCAAAGTTTTCGGAATCGACCCTTGGGAAGCAGCTCGTGAACGGACAAAATTCAAATTGACATACATATCTGTCCAAAATGTCGAACTTGTCAAAGGTGTGGCAGAACAGATGCCTTTCGAGAGTGATTTTTTTGATTTGATCGTTTCAAACAACGGACTGAATAATGTGCAGGACCTTCCCAAAACGCTGAGTGAATGCAGCCGCGTTTCCCGCCCCGGCGCACAATTTGTCTTTACGTTCAATACGAACCGGACATTTGCCGAATTCTACGATGTGTTTCGTGAAGTTCTGAGCGAGAACGGTTTGAAAGATTTGTATGTCAAGGTTGACGATCATATCTATCAGATGCGTAAACCGGTTGAAGAATATAAAGATTTACTCGGGCGTTCAAACTTTCGTATCAATAAGCTTGATGAAGATGAATTCGATTTTAAGTTCTCGGATGGTACGGCAATGCTCAATCATTATTTTATGCAGATATTTCTGTCGTCATGGAAGGAATTCGTACCCTATCAATTGAGAGAAAATATTTTTCAGAAAATCGAGAACACATTAAACCTCTTATCTGAACAAAGGAATGGTTTTTCTATGAATGTTCCTTTTGTTACGATAGACTGTCAAAATGTGAAGGAAGAATTATGGCTGAAATTATAGACGGAAAGAAAATTGCGGAAGATATCAAACGGGAGGTGAAAGAAGAAACACAACGCTTGAAAGAAAGGAAAGGCATCATTCCCGGATTAGCGGTTATACTTGTTGGGGATGACCCGGCGTCGCAATCGTATGTACGTTCGAAAGGGAAGCGATCTGAAGAAATGGGATTTTATTCGATTACGGAACGAATGCCGGCTGATACCCCGGAGCAAATATTGTTAAAGAAGATTGATGAGTTCAATCATGATCCGAAGCTTCATGGAATTCTCGTTCAACTGCCGCTGCCGAAACATTTGAATGAGCAATCAGTGATTCAAGCTATTGATCCATGCAAAGACGTCGATGGAATTCATCCGATGAGCATCGGGAAGCTGGTTCTTGGGATCGAGACGTTCAAATCGTGCACGCCGGCAGGAATTCAAGAACTTCTCGTTCGAAGCGGAAATGATCCATCAGGAAAGCATGTTGTTGTTGTCGGCCGCAGCAACATCGTCGGCAAACCCATTGCGAATATTCTTTTGCAGAAACAGCGCGGCGCGAACGCCGTGGTGACTGTTGCTCACACCGGCGCTTCCGATCTGACCTCCTATATTCAATCTGCGGATATTCTTATTGCCGCCATCGGTAAACCGGAATTTATCACCGGGGCAATGCTCAAGCCGGGTGTTGTCGTCATCGATGTCGGTATCAACCGCGTTGATGATCCTTCATCACCGAAAGGATACCGTATTGTCGGCGATGTACATTTCGAATCTGCATCGAAAGTTGCGAAGGCAATCACACCGGTTCCCGGCGGCGTCGGATTGATGACCGTAGCTCTGTTAATGAAGAATACTCTCAAAGCTGCGATACGATTGGATTGCTAAAGTGTATATCAGTCCTTCTGTTTAAAGAGCCGTGCAAAGCCATCGTACGGAACGAGAGGAAGAATCTTAAATCCAATAAGATTTGCTTTCACTAATGGTAAGGAATCAATGACACGTTGTGCTTCCGCCGAATTTTCGCACTCGAGAATCAAAACTGCTTCATAATGATCCTGACAAAAGTATAATTCGCGAATGGTGCCCTCTTGATATAATTCCCATGCACGTTGAGATTCCTCAACGAGTAATTCCATTGTGAACTGCTCGTCTCTTACACCGCTCACTTCGATTTCAAGTGCGAGAATTTTCATACGATCATTGCCTCAATGATCAAATTGTTGATTTCTCAACCGGAGCATGGAGCGCTGGATTGAAAAGCCGGATCGTTTCATCATTTAGAAGCACCCAAATACTATAGACGCCGAGAACAGTACCGAGCGGAATATGTATCAGATTAAAGAACGAAATCACGAGCATCGTAATACGTCCCCATTCTTTTTTCTTCATCACACCGATCGCACCGATGATTCCGATAATAGAAAAAACAAAGAGAAGAATTCCGATAGCAGTCAGGATAAACGGTATGATGTCCAATAATTCCGGCGGCATTTCATTCATTCCATGATGATCATATCGAGAGATTAACTCAAAGAAGTATCTGAATCCTATTGCGATGGCAAAGAGAACACATGCGCCCATGAGCGAAAAAAATTCATAAACAATATTCAAAATTCCGACGAGTGAAATATGTTTTTCCATGATGCGCTGCTCCTCTCCGAAGTGATAGTTCAGGAATTGGGATTCATTTGAGCTATTATACGACCTTTTTTGCACGAAAGTTACCATTTTTTTGATAAGAAGTGACTTCTGCCTGACGGCGGATTGAAATAATTCTTTATTGAAAATTGAATTCCATGAATCTATTCATTCCGTTTGGTATGTATACAAATCAATCAAATTGATTTTGCTTCGATTATTTCCAAGTTGATATTCTGGAAAATCTGATCCGAGTGATGAATCTGGCTTATTATTGGCTTGTTCTCCAAGATCCCGCAGCCAAAAAGAGCTATACTTGGTGCAACTTGCATCTTGAATCACCACGCAACTCAATACGAATGCCGACGAACCGTGTTGAAATAAACAATACACGATAGACTTTACGAAATATCTCGTTCGTGTCGGATCTATTTTCTGAAATTGTTCAATTCTCTCTTTGCGGTTATATTTTTGCGAAAATGTTTTTTCCTTGCGTTTGGCTGGATGCTTCTTTATGTTTGACAGGTCGTTTGAAAAAATGTAACGCACTTGAAAAAATGAGGCGAGAAATGCAATTTGCTCGAAGCAGCGGAATTCTTTTACACCCGACATCATTACCCTGCGATTTTGGTTCAGGAGATCTGGGTGCTTCCGCGTATCAGTTCGTTGATTGGTTGTCATGTGCAGGCCAATCCCTTTGGCAAATGCTTCCGTTGGGACCTGCAGGAATGGCGAATTCGCCCTATATGTCGCTTTCTGCTTTTGCAGGAAGTCCATTACTTATTGACCTGGAAGAATTGGTATCACATGGTTGGTTGGGCCGGAATGATCTTCAATTGTTCCCTTTGGATTCGAAATTTCGCGTGAATTATCAGAAAGTCACGGAATGGAGAATGAGCTTGCTTTGGAATGCCGCAAAAAACTTTTTTCAGCATGGGAACGAAAAGGATCGTCACCAATTTGAAATTTATTGTGTAACGGAAAAAAAATGGCTGGATGATTATTCGCTGTTCCAGGCGTTGAATGATCATTATGGAGGTAAGGAATGGATCGTGTGGGATCACGATTTGGTGCATCGAAAAGCCTCAGCTCTCAAACACGCGGCGGAAGAATGGAAAGCACAAGTGAATTATCATAAGTTCATGCAGTGGTGCTTTGCACGTCAATGGAATAAATTAAAAAAATATGCAAACGATCGAAACATCAAACTTGTCGGGGATATTCCGATCTTTGTGGCACATCATAGTGCAGATGTCTGGTCCAACCAGGAGGCGTTTTCTCTGGATAAGGATGGAAGGCCATTTGTCGTTGCAGGCGTCCCGCCGGATTATTTTAGCGAAGACGGCCAGCGATGGGGGAATCCCTTGTATCGATGGGATGTTATGAAACAACAAAAATATCGGTGGTGGATCGATCGGTTCAGAAAAACATTTGAACTCTTTGATATTCTGCGCATCGATCACTTCAGAGGATTTGAAGCGTATTGGAGAATTCCAGCGAAGGAAAAAACAGCACGAATTGGAAAATGGGTAAAAGGCCCGGGCGAAGATCTCTTCAATGCAATCACCAAGAAACTTGGAACATTGCCGATCATTGCAGAAGATCTTGGTGTTGTGACGCCGGAAGTGACTGCACTGCGGGAAACATTTGGTCTTCCGGGAATGAAAGTGCTTCAATTTGCATTCTCGACCGATCCTCAGGATAATTTTCTTCCTCATGGGTATGACAAGAATTGTGTGGTGTATACCGGTACTCATGATAACGATACAACCATCGGCTGGTATGAAAAGGCGACAGAACATGAACGGGATTTTGTGAGGAGGTATTGCAGGACGAACGGAAACGAAATCCAGTGGGAATTCATACAACTGGCATTGCAATCTGTTGCAGATATTGCAGTCATACCGTTTCAGGACATTCTCGGCCTGGGCAGCGAGGGTAGAATGAACTTTCCCGGCACTGTTGATGGAAACTGGGAATGGCGTTTTACATGGGAACAACTCTACCCGTGGGCAACATCCCGATTATATGAACTATCTGCATTGTATGGGCGAACCAAACCAGACCGATTGAACCTTATCCCATCGTAACCTGAAGATTCGATACCTCTTTACTTCCTGCAAAATATTTTGCAGGAAGTAAGCATACCCTTGTTTTTATAGTAAAATAGCAATAATTGTGGGATATTCGAATAAGGCCCGAGAGGCTATGAAAAGCTAATCTTCACGCGTGAACCGGTGTAGTTATTTATTTTCACTAAACATCTCCGCTTAACATTTTGTGGAACCTCCCATCTCCGGGATTCGTTGTACTACACGCTGCGAAAAATTAACTTGACTCTTAGAAGTAATTTTTAAATATTGGAAGCGCTTCCATATGGAAACGCTTCCAATATAAAAATGACGATGAATTCCACCATCTACGATATTGCCAAAAAAGCTGACGTCGGAATAGGGACGGTATCACGCGTACTCAATAAGCATGCAAACGTTTCAAAGAAAACGCGCAAACGTGTTCTGGAGGTAATTTCACGATTAAATTACAAACCTCATCCCTATGCTATCGGTCTCGCCCGGCAACGAACGAATTCAATTCTCTTTACCATTCCGTTCTTCGCTACTTTCTTCTTTCTGGAAATTCTTCGCGGGATACAGAAACGTCTATCGGATATGGATGCCAGTATTATTTTGCTGGGCATCAATCATCCGGACCAGATTGCAGAAACGCTTCGCAATAATATCCATCGTCACCGAGTCGATGGCATTGTGCTCTGTTCCATGAAGATTCCGGATCAACTGGCGAAAAATAAACTCTTCAGGAAAATCCCGATGGTGCTTGTGGATACCTATCACAAAGAATTTGATTCCATCGCTGTGAATAATGTCGAGGGTGGGTACACAGCCACAAAACATCTTCTGGATCTTGGCCATACAAGGATCGCGATGTTGAACGCGAATCTCCGAAGCGTTCCTGCGAAGGAACGGTTTAAGGGATATCAAATGGCAATGATAGAATCTCATAAATGTTTAGATGAACAGCTGATCAAAAAAACTAAATCTGAATACCTTGACGGATTCACGAGAGAGATCGGTTATGAGATGATGAAGGAACTGCTGAATCTTGGACCGGAAAGGCCGACAGCGGTATTTGCAGCTAGCGATATTCAGGCGTATGGCGCGCTTGCGGCAATTGCAGAGTTCGGTCTGCGTTGTCCGAAGGATATTGCGCTCATTGGGTTTGATGATTTGGAATTATCCGGACCGCTGGGATTGACTTCGATGCTGCAGCCCATGTCCGAGATGGGGACGCTCACGATCGAGAGATTGCTTGAGCGAATGAATAATCATGATCTTTCAATTTACCATAAAACATTTGAACCGACACTCATTGTACGCAGGACAACACTTCCTTCAGGAAAGAATATAATAATTAGTTAACGGAATATGCAGACAGCACTGAACCATATCACTATGAAACAGGAAACAGGAGAATCATGTTTACACGCATAGTGCATTCGATGTTCATCATATCTTTTCTTTCTTCCTTCGCTCTCGGGGGGTCCACGGGAAAGATCACCGGTGTCGTGAAAGATAAAAGGACCGGTGATCCGATCATCGGTGCAAATGTACGGTTAGAAGGAACCATGCTTGGAAGCACATCCGATTTTGAAGGGAAGTATTTTATGATCAATGTCCCTCCAAATGAATACAATCTGACGGTGACATACATCGGATACACGCCGTCGAAAACAACCGGTGTGCTTGTGAGAGGCGATTTGACCACAACGATTGATGTTGAGATTTCAGAGACAGTTCTTCAACTGGGACAGGAAGTCGAAGTGGTTGCCGAACGTCCGCTCGTACAAAAAGATCTTACGGCAAAAACCGCAATCGTGAGCGGTAAGGATATTTCTTCCATGCCTGTGTCGGAAATTGGGGCGGTCGTGAACATGCAGGCAGGATTTGTTGCGGGGAGCCTTCGCGGCGGGCGCAGCGGTGAAGTTGCATATTGGATCGATGGTGTGCCTGTAACGGATGCATACGACGGGAGTCAGATTGTTGAAGTGAACAAAAGCCTTGTCCAGGAGCTGCAGGTAATATCCGGCGCATTCAATGCCGAATATGGTCAGGCTATGTCTGGTATTGTGAACATTACATCTAAAGAGGGAAATTCAAATTTTGCCGGCGGATTAGGAGTGTATGGCGGTGATTACGCCCAAACGAAAGATAGTATTTTCCCTGGGAATAGTTTCAAGCCCGGTAATATTCGTAATATCGAAGGGAATCTGAGCGGCCCTCTTTTAACAGACGAACTCACTTTTTTTACGAATGTCCGGTACATTTATTTTAATGGATGGGAAAAAGGATATCGGAGATTTAACCCATGGAATATTCCTGCGGTCAACTCAAATGGACAATTAGAATCCGTCTTTCCCGATGGAAAGGGAGATAGTTCGGTAGTTCCCATGAACTGGAGTGAACGGTATTATGGGCAGGGAAAACTCACATGGCATATTTCTTCCTTGATGAAATTTTCTGTTGATTATATTTACGATAATACAAAATCCAAACCTTATGATCGTAATTATTTTTATAATCCTGATGGTGAGGGAACGAATTATGATCAAAGCAATACCGTTATCTTCCAGTTTAACCATAGTCTCAGTGAGAATACATTCTATACGGTCGGTGGATCGTTCTTTAAAAAGGATCACAAGTATTATCTCTATGATCTGAAATATCAGGATTCAACACTCGACAATGGCGACCTTGTCCAAAATGAGGTGGTTGATCCGAACGGACCCCATTATGTAGATCCTAACTATTCAGTTATGCCTGCATATACTTTTAAGACCGGCGGTACTGATCTCAATAGAGATAGTCGTTCTACGCAAACTGGACTTGTCAAATTTGATCTCACCAGTCAAGTGGATGAAAAGAATATGGTGAAATTCGGCATTGAGTATCGTTCTCATGACATAATAGATGAAAGCATTACTTTGGTGAGAGCACCGAACCAGACAGGATTTGATCCCGCCATCCTGAGACCGTATATCCGGACAGAGATACCGGACATGAAGTCTCCTGGACATGATTACTATGAACATCATCCGAAGGAATTTTCTGCGTACATGCAGGATAAAATGGAATATAAAAATATCATCGTTAATATTGGAGTTCGGTTCGATTATTTCCAACCCGATGGGTATGTACTGAATGATGCACATCCGGATACCAGCGATCCATTGCATTATATGTATACTGTGAACGATCCAAGCATCGATAGTCCAGTACGAAGCGATCATCTTGATGTCAGTCAGCAGGGCGGTTCTACAACTCTTCAGCAGCGGGAACAGTACTGGTATAAATCAGCTCCATCAAAGTATGCAGTCAGTCCGAGATTAGGCGTGTCTTTCCCTATTACAGATAGAGGGATTGTTCATTTTTCCTACGGTCATTTCTTTCAACTGCCGGGATTCGAACGGCTCTATGAAAATCCAAGATTCAAAATCAGTCAAAATTCTTCCGGTATTATTGGTACTATGGGAAATGCTGACTTAAAGCCAGAACAGACGGTCAGTGCTGAACTCGGTGTCCAACAGCAATTATCGGAAGACATCGCATTCGATGCAACGGCGTATATGAGAGATATTCGAGGCCTCACGCAAACTGCAATTTATGATGTCAGCGGAGGAGGGCAATATGCCCAATATGCAAACAGTGATTTCGGAATTGTCAAAGGAATTGTTTTGACAGTGGATAAAAAATTCTCCGAAGGAATAACTGCACGGGTTGATTATACGTACCAGATTGCAGTCGGCACCGCATCAGACCCACAACAAGCTAAAAATAGAATAGCAGGAGGCGGACTTCCAGATATTCAAATGGTCCCATTGGATTGGGATCAAAGGCACACATTAAATGTATCCTTAAATTATACAAAAACTTCCTGGGGCATGAGCGCGATTATTGAATACGGTTCTGGACCACCTTACACACCTGAACTTGCGAATCCCAGTACTGGAACAACAATTGTGACGAATAGTCAAACGAAACCGTCGACCATCAATTGCGATCTTCGTGCCTTCTATGAGTTGAATCTTCATCCTGTGAAGCTTGTGTTCTTCGCACGTATCTTCAATCTTTTTGATACGCGGAATCAAACAGGCGTCTATGCTTCTACGGGGAGCGCTAATTACGATTGGTATAATGAGAAAATAGCAAGAAGTACGCAGCTCTATGTCAATACTGTTGATCAATGGTTCACAGATGCAACCAAGTATTCTGAACCGCGTCGTGTTGAATTTGGCATGAATCTGGAGTTCTAACTTATGAAGACCTTTATTCGATTGATTCTTTTTTTGTCGGTTATTTTCTTGAACAATACGGATGTCTTTGTTCATGCTCAGCAATCAAGCGGACGCCAATATCGTCAATGGGCTATTATGAACGGCAACCAGGTTCAGACTGTATTCGGCAACTGGGGTGTTATTGGTCAGCCGCAGGAACAGGGACACCGGGGTGCCTGGAAATATCCAAATAACGGATACCTGGGTGATGTCAGCCCCTTGATAGGCGCTGAAGTGAAGTACGATTCGGTATTTTTAAATGGTCAATGGATCAAGACTCCGAATTCCGTTTTTCATGAAGTTGTTACATGTCCTGTCAATCGTCCGACTCTCTTAACGGACACTGATCCGCGCACAGGAAAATACTGGACATTTGAACCCGAGAATGGATACTATAATTCCAGCCGGCAGCCGACGAAAGTTGCGATGAGCGATGATAAAACTTCGTGGCCTCTGACCTGGCCGGATAAAACGCAGGATTCAAAAGATCCGGGGTGGGCAGGATCATGGAATGGATATTTTGGAAAGAACCGGAAGAATGCTGATCTGGAAACTTACTTCGTGATGGATGACAATAATGATGAAAGATTTAGTGATCCATCAAACAATCCCAAGGGAATACAGTTCGAGCCCAATGCTTCGGATGCATCGAGAAAAGGGCTTGGGTTTGTTATGAGCGTGCGCGCGATGCAATGGGCGCAATTTCTTGCGAAGGACAATATCTTCTGGCTGTATGAAATTACGAATACGGGAACGACGAATTATGACCGTGCAGTTTTTGGAATGCTCGTAGGAACATACGTTGGAATTACTTCTACAGAAGATTTTGGTGAATATAACGACGATTGGTCGTTTTTTGATGTCAGTAATAATCTCACCTACACCGGTGATATCAAGGCGATATATGGAGGCTGCATGAACGACCCATTTTGGCAGCCAACCCCTTGCAGCGGAGCCGGACTTGTCGGCTATGCTTTTCTTGAAAGTCCGGGAAACCCCTATGACGGGATCGATAATGACGGCGATGCGGATTCTTCAGCTACCGGAAAAATTGCCCCAAAATTTACGTCGGCAAGTTTTGATTCTACGCTTCTTACCGCAGGGAAAAATATTATTTTGATTCGGGATGATTACAGTCGATATGTGTATACAATTCCGTCTGTTGATTCAGTTCAAATCACAACCCGTGGGCTTACTCGATGGATTTATCCGGGAAAAACATGGGTAAGCGAGGGGAATGTAAGAAGTGATGGATCTGTAAATCCCAATTCTTATGATGGTATCGATAACGATTATGACGGTCTTATCGATGAAAACTATTTCCTGCATTATCGACAGGTGAAAAAAACCAAAGATGGAACAGTGTTGTTTGATATGCTGCGTCCTGTAGCGTACGTGGATTATCTCACTGGCTTAGGGAAAGATCCCTATAGTATGATTGATGAGCGGCGTGATGATAGAATCGATAACAATAAAAACTGGAATATTCTTCATGATGACGTCGGAAGAGACGGCGTTCCTAACACCGGAGATTATGGAGAAGGCGACGGCCTGCCAACTTCCGGGTACGATGCAAACGGCTATGATACAGGTTTGCCGGGAGAGCCGCATATCGATAAAACGGACGTCAATGAATCGGATCAAATTGGCTTGACAAGCTTCTTTTATTTTTCTCCTGCAGGGAATTTTAAAATGGGCGACAAAGATACGATGTGGCTGTATCTGGCACCGGGGTTCTTCGATGTTCCCAATGTGATCCAAAATAACAGGCCTGTTGAGGGTGCAGATGGGGACTTTATTTACGGTTCAGGATATTTTCCTTTGCCCGCAAAAAAAACAGAGCGCTTCTCTCTTGCGTTGGTATATGGCGGCGGGAAACAACAAGGATACGATGTTGATGTTGCCGACCTGTTAAAGAACAAAAAAACTGTCCAAAAAATTTATGATGCGAACTATCAATTTCCGCAGCCGCCGGATTTACCCACCCTCACGGCCGTTCCGGGAGATGGAAAAGTAACATTGTACTGGGATCGTGTCGCGGAAGAAACGATCGATCCACTTCTTCAAACAAAAACGTTCGAAGGATACAAGATTTATCGTTCCACGGATCCGACGTTCAATGATATTCTTACGATTACCGATGGATTTGGTTCAGCGATAGGATACCGACCGTTAAAACAGTACGATCTTAAAGATGGAATCACAGGATATTTCCATACTTCCGGCGAAATGTTTGAAGATATTGCCGGGTTTGCTTTCTACCTTGGCAATGATTCCGGCATTGAACACTCGTACGTCGATAGTTCGGTGCAAAACGGCAGGACATACTATTATGCGTTGGTTGCCTATAACACCGGAAACGAGTATTCGGAAATACTTCCGGCGGAAAATAAAATTAATATTTCTATCTCTCCTCAAGGAACGGTGAGTACCGGTCAAAATTGCGCTGTCGTTGTGCCGAATGCAAAGACACTCGATTATATTCGACCGGCGGATGGTGTGCTGCTCGATCATCTTTCAGGTGTTGGAACCGGTGATGCCTATTATAAGGTGGTAGATGAAACAAAAACAACCGGCCATCGTTACCGCATCGAGTTTCTCGATACACAAATAGATGGTATCGATAACAATAATAATGGCCTCATCGATTTGGCGGATTCGTCTGAATGGGACCGTATAACAACAAATTACAGCGTGAGAGATATCAATGAACAAACCGAAGGGTTTATTTCCCGCGATACTATTGTTGTCACGCTGAAGCGCAAGAATTTAATACCAGGAACAATCAGAGTTTTTAATGATCAGGGAACGCTCGTACCCGATTCATTGTATACACTAAACATCAAGACCGGTCAAATCCGCGGACAGTATGGAGGATCGCTTCCGATCGGACAAGATTCTATTCGGTACCAGTATTACCCTGTTTATCAGAGCCCGTATATTCGCGGAACTCCTTATGTCACGGACAGCAAAGATGCGGATGTGTTCGACGGCGTCACGTTAGTGTTCAATAATCCCTGGTCGGTGAACGTGGATACAACATCCAAGTGGATCACCAATAAATCAAAATACCGGTTTGCTATGTCTCCGGTTGAAATTTTTGATGGGACTAATCCGAAACCATATATTTCGGGATACCGGAAACCAAGTGATTATGAATTACAGTTTGATACGACGAAGTTTCTTGATACTTCGTATGCTGACCCCAATTTGGGTACTGATGCAATTCCAACAAATTTCCGTGTCTATAATAGAACAGAAAACAAATTCGTCAAGTTTACTTATAATTATTCAACCATCAAGGCTGCACCCACCGGTAGATTGAGTCCTTCCGAGGAGCTGTACATCTATGAAAAAAATCCACGCGGTCTATATAGTTATTCATGGTTGTTAGGCTTCAGCTCCAATGATGGCATTGTCATTCCGTATGATAAAAACGACACTCTCCGTATTATCATGACAAAACCATTTGAACAAGGGGACACTCTCTCATTTATAACAACAAAACCGAAGGTGGACCATTCCACATTGACACAAGACGCGCTCTCAAAAATTCGCGTTGTTCCAAATCCTTATGTGGCTGCCTCGACTTTGGAATCCCCTTTGCCGCCGAGTGTTACCAGCGGTCGTTTACGTCGGATAGACTTTATTCATTTGCCGGCATCAGCAAAGATTCATATCTATACTTCCCGCGGAGATCATGTCATCGATCTGACTCAGAACGGTAATATAGAAGATGGACACGTCTCATGGAATTTGAAGACAAAAGAAAATCTCGATATAGCGTTTGGCGTCTACTTCTATGTGGTAGAATCGTCGATCGGAACAAAAACCGGCAAAATAGCGATTATCAAGTAAGCGGAGACGGCAATGACAACGAGGATATATACTATTATAAAAACTCTCACAGTGTGCATTTGCCTTGTGGTTCTTGGATATTCAAAATCTGGAGCTCAGTCGAAGATCGGTACGACTGCCGGACAATTTTTAGGTATTTCGATTGGTGCGCGCGCATTGGGGATGGGCGGAACATCGGTGGCATCTGCGTATGACGTCAGTTCGATCTATTATAATCCAGGTGCATTTTCCCAGACACACAAAACACAGGTGCTGGTTTCAACATCTGACTGGCTGGTTGGCTCAAAATTTCGTTGGCTGGGAGCGATGATCGATGTCGATGGAGCGAATGCTGTCGGACTGAGCATTACACAGCTTGCCTACGGCGATGAGATAGTCACAACGGAAAATAGTCCCGAAGGTACAGGTGAGCGTTGGTCTGCCCAGGATTTTGCCGTGGCTCTGTCATACTCCCGAAATTTGACTGATCGGTTTTCGATAGGAGGTACTGCAAAATATATCAGTCAATCTATTTGGAATGAATCGGCAAGTACCGTTGCTTTCGATGCCGGATTACTTTTTGTGACAGGGTTTTATGATATGCGGCTTGGTATGTCCATTTCGAATTTTGGCGGCGACATGAAAATGGATGGACGCGATTTGCGAAAAGTGATAGATATCGATCCGAGTAATCCAGGCTCCAACAAACTCAATCTCGCAAATATGGTAACCGATCCCTGGCCGATACCGCTTCTCTTCCGAGTAGGTCTTGCGATGGATGTCGTGAAAACCGAAACATCTACGTTCACACTTGAATGTGACGCGCTTCGTCCCAGTGATAATGTTGAAGTGGTCAATGTTGGTGCTGAGGTAACGATAATGAATATGATCTCTTTGCGCGGAGGATATAAATCTCTCTTCCAAAAGGACTCCGAGGAAGGGTTGACCTTCGGCGCAGGAGTGAAGTATGATCAGCCGGGATCTATGGGAGTGGAAGTGAATTACGCATATCAACAATTCGGGAAATTTGGAAATCTGAATACGTTTTCGTTAGGGATCAACTTTTAATCTCCATGACTATGAAACAGTCTCATGATGATCATGCTGTACGATAAAAAAAACGGATCGCTCACCAAACGGGGAAAGGAGATACAGTTGAAAAGAAGCAAACAATTATCAGCATCATTCTATCCACAACTTCATCCATCAAGGTCTTTCCAGAAAAAAAGACCGTAAGGGAAAGGAATTTATATGAAATCCATTTTTATGCTTTGCACCGTGTTAATCCTTGTACTCCTCCTCGGAGTACCGGTGTCAGCGCAGCTTTTAGAGGATAATTTTACAGCAGCAGCAGGAACACAATTAAATACTGTTGGCTGGACAACAAGTTCAGGAGGGGGAACGAATAACCTTACCATTTCAACACCTGGACTAACCTTCAACGGATATGCATTGTCGGGAATTGGCAATGCTGTAACGTTTGCGAATACTGGTGAAGATGTCTATAAATCTTTCTCGCCAGTTAATTCTGGAAGCGTCTATCTGTCATTTATGGCAAATATTTCAGCAGCCCAGACAGGGGACTATTTTATTGCTCTTTCACCATCCGCTTCGCAAACAAACTATTATGCCAGGCTCCATGTAAAATCCACAACCGGCGGTTATCTTGTTGGGATAAGTAAGAGTAATGAAGTATCTGGCGGCGCTAAATACGGATCAACGGTTTTTTCGCTTAACACAACATATCTCTATGTCGTTAAATATTCATTCTTTACTGCCGCGGCTGCAGATACACTGAATGATTCACTGAATGTATATGTTCTCCCGACAGGTACGGTTCTGTCAAATGAACCGACATCAGCGGAGATTAATGGATATGCCACTAATACTAAAAGTGATGCTATTGATTTAAAATATGTCACTTTGAGACAGGGGTCAGCATCAAGTGCGCCAACGCTAAGCCTTGGCGGACTACGCGTTGCTACGTCATGGGCCACAGCGACACAAATTCTGGATACAGTCAACGTTACTTTCTTAGTGAATACGGCAACCATACCGGACACACTCTCTCCTACATCCACCGTACAACTGCGCGGAAGTTTGCCGGGTTTCACGTGGGATAACAACAGCGTGTTAATGACGAATATTGGCGGCGATTATTGGAAGGTGAAAGTTCCATTTATTGTTGTGCGCGGAACAACGTTGAGCGGCCAATTTAAGATTTTCACCAATGTAAAATCGACAATCACCGGAGCAGATAACGGTTGGGAAAACAATTCAACTGATGCTTCCGGCAATCGATTACTAAGTGTCGGACCTCTCACGGGCAATAAGGATACAGTGCTTTTGCTCGAATATGCCAACGGCAGTCCATCGGCACAACCGCAATACTGGCGCCCATATGTTCCTTCAGTAGATAGCGTAGCAGTTATGTTTCGTATTGATATGCAATCACAGGAAACCTTCAACAAAACAACAACCAAATTGGGTATCCGTGGCAGTTTGGCACCTTTGGATTGGGGTAAATCAATTTTCTTAACGGAGGAAAAAAACCATGGCAATGCCGGGCAAACCGGTTATGATGGCACAAATTTCTGGTCGGTAGTAGTAAAGTTCCCAAGATCAGCATCGGCCGTTGCTCTATATAAGTTTGTTCAACATGCCATTGCAGACTCAGCAAATGCAAGTCCTTCGTGGGAAGGTCCAATTGTATCGGCGCCGGACATTACCAGTGATGGAAACAGAAAATTCAGTCTTGACTCCACCATGGCAGATACTACTTTATATTGGAAGTGGTGGAATAATCAGATATTGCTGCCCTTCAGCGGTCAAGATACTGTGATTATGACCTTCCGTGCTGATCTTGCTCAAGCAGTCTCGCAAAATGGGTTTTCCTACACAGATACACTCGTTGTCCGTTCCGGATATAACAGCAGCGCTGTTGCTATTCGAGAAAAGAGGATGCTGAGAGTTGGTATTTCTTCGAAGTTCCAGGCGATTGATACAGTCGTTACAAAATCCAGCACACCGTTATATTATCAATATTACCGGACACCACAATCTGGCGAAATACGAGAGATCTATTACAACTTTGCCAATCCGGGAGCAAGTGCTACGGCTGAAAAACGCCGCTTTATGGTTCCTGCACTCGCAAATAAAACTGCTCAAATGGTTCAAGATACGATCAATTCGACATCGGTCGAGCATCGTATGCCGCTCTTCCGCAATCAGAGGAACCTTGCGCAAGCGATGACAGTGAGATATACCTGCGACGTTCGACCTGCGATCTATGCCCTGAAAAAAGGAAAAGCGCTGGTTTCTACGAATATTACAAATTGGACTATTATTAAACCAGACAGCGTTATCATAGACGGTGTGTGGATGGATGGTCCGGCCGTTGGTGGTTGGGATGTTGGTGGAGCATGGGGCGCAGATCGCCGGCTGGTTGATACTGCTAAGATGTGGGATGATGGAACACATGGCGATTTAGTAGCTCATGATTCCATTTATACACTTCTGTACTCCTACACAACTGCTACTACAGTCGGCCAGGAGTTCAAATTCGGCATCTTTGGATGTGATAACGAAGGCGGCTTCGGCAATAACCACATTGAGAATATCAATGATGCGAATTCCACAGCCACCATTGCATCACAATTTGGCAGCATTGATCCTGTATTCTTCGATGCATGGAATTATACCACTCAAAGTCCAGTAACAAGCGTACAGCAAATATCAGGCGGTATACCTTTAGCCTATAATCTCGATCAGAATTATCCAAATCCCTTCAACCCGTCAACCAAGATTACGTACAGCGTCAAGGCAGCCGGGAATGTCTCGTTGAAGGTTTTCAACATACTAGGTCAGGTCGTTGCCACATTGACCGAAGGAAAACAAGATGCAGGTACGTATTCAATAGTATTTGATGCTTCTCGTTTCTCTTCAGGTGTGTATTTCTATCAGATCACTGCTGGTAATTTCGTTGCAACAAAGAAGATGATGTTGTTGAAGTAACGAAAAGTTCAAAGAGAAGGCGGGAAGAAATTCCCGCCTTACCCTTTGTTTGTTCCTTCCCGCGATAGACCACTCAGATGAAAAGAAATTCCCTTATTCTTGTTTTATGTATGTTGTGTATCTGTCAGGCGAGACCACAGACAGCAGAACATCAAAACTCCGCCATCGCACGGGCGGGAACAATGTACATATCCGAGGAGGAGTTCCTGGAACGTTACGAACTTCTTCCAGGACAGTATCGAAACCGTTCGAATAACGTTGAAGAATCCAAGTTTGTTTTTTTATACTCCTTAGTTGCTGAGAAATTATTAGCCCAGGAAGCACTCGCACGCCACGTTGACCAGGACAGCATGTATCAGTATGCAATTTCTGGAATAAAAAAAATGCTGGCACGTGACCAGCTCTATCGTGAGGAAGTAAGCGGTAAAATTAAAGTTTCCAAGAAAGAAGTTTACAAAGCCATCATCGATGCAGAACGTCAGCTTTCTCTTTCTTTTTTTTACTTTGAAGATAGTACCGATGCCGCGTTTGTCAGAAAGCAATTATTGAACTGCAAGCAGTTCAGTCAGTTTCAAATTGATACGACCATGGCAATCCTTCGAGATACCGCATCGCTGCTCTGGGGAGAAGCGGAAGCTCCCATTGAACAAGCGGCTTTTCGATTGAAGAAGGGAGAATGTTCTCCTGTTGTTCAAACGTCGACAGGATATTATATTTTACATCTCGAAAAAGAATTGCCTAACGCATTTTATATATCCATGCAGCCGCACGTTCTCTATGAGCGGGTTGAAACAAAGCTCCGGCTCAGGAAGGAAAAAGCAAGGCTGGATGAATATCTTCTGGATATTCTCAAGACGAAAATCGGCTTTTCCCTTCCTCGTCCGTTTAAGATACTTGCAAAGACGCTTACGGAAGCATGGAAGAATGAATCGCCAGCGGCTGAGAAAATGATAACGGATTCGCTCCTGGAAATCCTGCACATTCGGTGCCAATCGATTCTCCAGGATTCACTGGTCGTAGTCGGTCCATCCTTTTGGACAGTTGAGGAAGTGCTGTCGAAATTGCGTGGGAAGATTTTTAGAATCGATCCAAGCCGGACAACAGGTATCGCAGTCCAGCTGAACAATCATGTCCGTTTTCTTGTAGGACAGGAATTGCTGGCACAAGAAGCACTTTCCCGAAAACTCGATGAGCGGTGGTCCGTGAGCAAGGAACTTGATATGTGGCGTCAACAGGTACTTGCGAAATACGAGGAGATGGATGTGCAGCGAAACGTTCAAGTATCCGATCAGGATGTGTTTCAATATATATCAGACACAAATCCTGAAATGCAATATCCCCGCGTTCAAATTCGAGAGCTCCATACGGAAGATAATCGCACGATGGAACAAGCGCTGGAGGAAGTGCGTGCGGGAGCTTCATTTGAATCGGTAATTCGTAAACGGTCAAGCGACACACTTACAGCGCGGAAGGGCGGATTCTCGGGGAAGTTTGCAATCAACACCCGTCCTCCTCTCGGAATGCTCGCATGGAAGATGCAGACGGGTGAACGTCAAGGTCCTCTTAAAGTGAAAAATGAATATATATATTTCGAGCTTCTCAATAAAGAATTACCTGCTCGAATGATCGATTCAACATTTACATCTTCGATGCAGATGGCGGCATCAGCTGCACGGAGGTTCAAGCAAAAAAAGACTTTAGATGTATTCATTGCGAAAAGCGCTCAACAGCGCGGTTTCGATGTCTATGCAGATCGATTAAAACTTCTCCGAGTGAACAATACACCGATGATGACGTACCGGATACTTGGATTTGGAGGTAAAATGTTTGCCGCACCGTTTGTTACCCGACAAGTTGACTGGATAGAAGTGGAAAACCCGGAGAAGATGCCATTGCCATGAAGTATGATATTTGTATTGTTCATTTGAAAAGAAGTTTATTTTTCTCCGCGATGCTTATCGTCATCTTCATGATGCCCGCGACCGCGCAGACATCCGTACAAATAAAGTTTCGCTATTTTCCGGATGCTCTCTATCCTCGAGTGCATTTCCCCGGAACTTTTAACAATTGGGGACCCAATGCAAGCGGTACCATTGTTGCGGAAACTCCTTCGCAAGCCGACAGTCTTGATTCAACAACAGGGCTATGGGAAAAGACCGTTGCGCTTTCGCCCGGCACCTATCAATATAAAATTTATCGGCAAATAAGTTCAACACCGAATAATTGGAGCTGGATTCTTGATCCTCTGAATCGCTCTGTCTTTACAGAAACAAGTGGAAATCAAAATTCGCTGCTGGTTGTCGACAGCCTGGTATTGTTTCAGGTCTGTGCATATCCTTATACTCTTGAAACGAATACGGGCGGACCTAAATTTATTTGCCGATCAAACGTTCCTTTGCTCTCTGCAGGAATTTTTCAACCGGCAAACAGTCCGCAGGTGACGATACTAGCGAAGGTTGATGATGTCCCGATTAGCAATCCGTTAAATTATTTTGATGTAACTTCGGGAATCTTTACCTATAAACCTGCAGGTCTTGCAGATGGAATGCATACGTTTTTACTTCTTATCTCAAACGGCAGTACGATCAAGACAGACTCCGTGAGTTTTGAAGTGCGTGCACGTCCGATACAAATTCAAACACCTTCTTTTACAACTCGGAAGCCGGCATATATCACGGCCGGCATTGTACTGAAACCGGATGGATCGGGTTTGGATAGCTCTCTCTCCTCCATAACAGTTACCGTAAAAGGAATAGCTAAAATAGTCCAAGTAGCGAATGGATTATTTCTTGATACAACGACAATTGATGAAGGGCGTAATTGGATAATCGTCAGCACATCGCTTGGAAAAGATAGTGTATTGGTGAATCGGATAGTCAATCATACGCCATTTGCGGAGGCAACAGCAAAACTTTCCGGTATTTCTGTGACTCTGGATGCATCTATGAGTTCCGATCCGGATGGACAAACGCTCACGAATTTTAAATGGTTGGATGATCCAATATGTCCGCTCGGTCTGAATGGCGCAACAACGGTCAGTGTGTCAGTTTCAAAACCTCCCATGCCGGGGGAATATTATTATGGATTAATTGTAACCGACCCGGATGGAAATGCGGATACGACCCGCTCCTATTTCATTGTCAAGAGCGATGGGTCCATCACAAATCCTGCGATTGCGAGTAATCCTGAGTGGGCGAAACGCGGACGAATTTATTTTCTATTCCCGAAAGCAGCATCGAGCGCGGGCACGTTCAATGCGGCAGCGCTACGATTGCAAAACATCAAAGATCTCGGGTTTAATATCATTTGGATGATGCCGGTGATGATAAATGCCTATCCGATAAACCAGAAGGGAGGCCCCGGTTATAACATTATTGATTTTTACAATGTGGCACCGGAATACGGCACAAATCAGGACTTCATAAATTTTATCTCACAGGCTCATGCCCTTGGCATCAAAGTGATTCTGGATGTTACACCAAATCATACAAGTCGTTTTCATCCCTGGTCTGTCGATGCCCATATGAATAAGCAAAAGTCGCCGTATTGGAATTGGTATGAGCATAATAATCAACCGAGTAGTCAAACGAACAACCTTGGTTCCTCGCTCGATGCTGACGGTTTCAACTATTATTCGGGCTTCAGCGATCAATTATTGAATTACAATTGGACGGATGTTGATGCTCAGGCCGAAATGATCAATGTCTATAAATATTGGATTAAAGAATTTGGTCTCGATGGATACAGGTTCGACGTTTATTGGGGCCCGCATCGCCGGTACGGTGAACAGTACATGGGCAAACCTGTCCGCGATGCGTTAAAGCATATTAAGCCGGATATCCTGCTTCTGGCAGAGGATGATGGAACTGGTTCAGGAAAGGAAACAATCTATGCTGATTATTCAAGCGGCGGTATCAATGGCGGCGTGGATGCAGCGTACGATTTCAAATTATTCTTCAATCAGATCCGCGGATTTGACTTCACTTCGACTGCAGTAGATAATTTAAATGGAGATATTTTAAACGGCGGTTTCTATCCTGGGCCGAATTCACTCTATATGAGATTTATGGAATCCCAGGATGAAGACCGGATCGCGTATGTATATTCTGCGAACGGCAGTCTTGATGCAACAACAACATTTATGAAGACGATGCCGATGGCAAGCGCGCTTTTTACGATTCCAGGCATTCCCATGATTTGGAACGGACAAGAGGTCGGAAAAGGATATGGAGACGGAAATTTTGACAGCCGCCGGCGGGGAACAATTGATTGGAATTTTTCCGGAAAAACACTGTTGACTCCGCATTATCAAAAACTTGCTCAGATTCGTGGGCAATTCAAGGCATTCTCGACACAACAAATTAAGCGGCTGAGTTCCTCAGATCCTCTTGTCTATGCGTTCTCAAGAGCATATACGCGAGAAGACGGTATCGTGGCGGTCAATTTTGGACCATCCTCTGCCAATGTTACAATCTCCTTTTCTGTTTCCGATTTAAGCGGATGGGTGGAGGGAGGGAAATCGTATATCGTAACCGATCTCTACAATAACCAAACATATCCCGTGACATTTAACGCTGGCGGCAGTACGTCTCTAAATCTGACAATACCTGCATATGGAACATCTGTCTGCATCTTGTCGGACAGCACAAAACAGGTTGTCATTGCCACAGGTGTCGGGAACGATCGTTCGGAAATGATTCCAGTAAAATTACAGTTCTATCAAAATTACCCTAATCCATTTAATCCGAGTACGATAATTCAGTTCGATCTTCCAAAACAAGGACAGGTTAAAATTCAAATATATAATGTTCTTGGAAAAACAGTTGCTGAAGTTACCAACGCAATGTATTCAGCAGGATCACATCAAGTAGTATGGAACGGAAGAACAGATACCGGCATGCAGGCGAGTTCCGGTGCATATTTTGTTCGTTTTCAATCGGGCGTTGTGACAGACATAAAAAAAATTATGCTCATAAAATAAAAAAGGAAGATTCGTTCATGATTCGGCCTATCTTCGTTTTGCTGATTCTTTGTTTACTTTGCAGTGCGCTGTTTGCCTCCATGGCAGCATCTCAAACCACCGATCCAAAGCCCCGGAACCCTTTGTATCTCAATATTATCTGGCACCAGCATCAGCCGCTTTATCTTGACCCGGCAAAGGATCAATTACAGGCTCCCTGGGTGAGAACACATGGGACAAAAGACTATTATGATATGGCAGCTCTGGTGGGGAAATATCCAAAGATCCATTGCACAGTTAATCTCACATCATCGCTTTTGTATCAATTGGACGAATATTATGTAAACCGATTGAAACCATTCGTGAATCTGAAAAAGAACCGAATCGATTCGAAAAGGTTTCTCGAAATGTATTCGGGGAGGACTGATCCATGGATCGATCTTGCGTTGAAACCTACTGCAGAGTTTACGGGAGATGATCTTGCAATCTTATTGAGAAATCCATGGAATGCATTTGGCATCAGCGGTGTTATGATCGATCGCTTTCCGGAATACAAGGCGCTGAGGGGAAAATATCTACAAACCAGGTCAGCCGGTCTTTCCCAGCAGGAGCGTCGCGAGATAAAATTTTGGTTTTATTTGGCATATTTTGATCCAGATTTCTTTGAACAACGCGTAACGCTTGCCAATGGCCTGACGGTCGATGTGCGTGATCTCATCAAGAAACAAAAGGATGGAACATATGCACTCAAGAAAACTATCACGGAACAAGATTGCAATAGGATCATTGCTGAAACATACAAGATTCTCTCGGCGATCATTCCCATTCATAAACAATTGATGTACCATCAAGAGACCCATAAAGGTCAGATTGAAATCATCACGACGCCTTTTTATCATCCCATTCTCCCGTTAATTTATGACAGCGATTTAGAAAAAATCTGCCAGCCGAATGATCCCGTGCCTCCACGGTTCCACTATCCGCAGGATGCAGATGCTCAGGTTGAAAAAGCAGTCGCATACTATACTCAACAATTTGGAGTGCCGCCATCCGGAATGTGGCCGGGTGAAGGGTCGGTAGCGAATGATATTCTTTCGATTTTCAGCAAACATCATATCAACTGGATCGCTACGGATGAAAAAATTCTTGCCCGGTCAAAACCAAGTGCTCAGCCAAAATACTATCCCTATGTTTTGAAAAGCGACACTAAGTCGGATGGCGTTGTTGTTGTTTTCCGGGATACGGAACTTTCGGATAAAATTGGATTTACCTATCAAAACTTTCATGGCGAAGATGCGGCAAATGATTTTATGAATGATGTTTTGAAGTATGCGCCTCAGGATGGCAAGTCTGACCGTCTATTAACTATCATTTTGGATGGTGAGAATGCATGGGAATCATATCGCTACGATAATGATGGAAAAGAATTTCTCAATGCTCTCTATGGAAAACTCACAAAGCTTTATGAATCAAACCAGGTGAAGACTGTAACGGTCACCGAATATATCAATGGAAATCCTGCAAGAAACATTCCACCGCATCCGGCAGATTCAATTCCAAAACTCCAATGGCTATGGCCCGGATCCTGGATCAATGCGAATTTCGACACATGGATCGGAGAAACGGAAGAAAATCAAGCCTGGGAATATCTTCTGACAGCGAGGAACGATCTTGAGCAGTCGGGAGTAAAAGCTCCTGATCCGAAATCGTCGGCGCCCAAGAAGGGTACCGCGTCATGGTTCGCATATAAAACATGGGAATCCATGTATGCTGCTGAAGGTTCCGATTGGTTTTGGTGGTACGGAAATGATCAAACTGCGCCTGGGGGTGATAAGCCGTTCGACCTTGCGTTTATTACTTTAATAAAAAATGTCTATAATTATGCTCAGCAAACGGGCGCGTCGATACCGGTAAGGGAGTTTCCGCCCATCATTAAGGATGATGCCGGTTCTTCAAGCCAAACGCAAGGTGCAATGGCGCAAAGCCAAAAGGAAATGGCGACCATCTTCTTTCAGGTAGATGCCTCGCAACTTCAGGTGCCCAAGGCGATTTATATCGTCGGGAATCAAGAGGCGCTGGGAAACTGGACACCTAACGTGATCAAGATGTACGATGATGGAACTCACGGGGATGAAATAAAATCTGACGGCATTTGGTCGCTCGAAATGCACGTGCCTTTGGGAACAAAAGTCGAATACAAATACACCAATAGCGGTATTGAGGGAATGTGGGTTCCAAGTGAAGAGTTTCCCGGAAATAATCGGGAAATTATGGTACCCGCAAAACTTACAGAAAGATTGAAAGTTCTGGACAAATTCGGCGTAAAATAATAACTTATTCATCGGGAATAAACCATGCATCGTATCCAAGAACGATTGACCAAATCATTTTATGTTCTTATAAGTCTGCCGGCAACAGCAATGGGTTTTGCGCTTTCGATCCAAATATCCGCACTGAGCTGGCTCCTGACGACGAAATATAATCTTCACATTGATGAAGTCGGATTTGTGTGGGCGGCGGGACCCCTTGCCGGAATTTTTGGTCAGGTGATCATCGGTCTGATTAGTGATAAGGTATGGTTCTGGGGCGGACGCCGCCGTCCTTTCGTATTGATTGGCGGTGTGCTTGCCGCCGGAATGCTTATTGCATTGCCGAACATTGACAGTATAACCGCCCAACTCGGCTTCAAAAGCTTGTTGGTTATGGCGATCATTGTTGCCTTGACACTTGATCTTGCAATTAATATCAGTTTCAATCCAACACGTTCAATTATCGCTGATGTAACACCGGAAGGAAACCCGCGCACGAAAGGATATACCTGGATGCAGACTATTTCAGGTTTCTTCGGCGTGCTTGCGTACCTCATTGGTGCTACATTGGGCAATTATGTTCTGATCTATGTCGGGGTGGTGCTTGTATTCCTCTTTTCGTTTGTGCCTATGTTTTTCATCACAGAGGACAGGCAACTTCATGTTCCAGAGAATGCTGAAACGAAGAACACAACAGCAAGCGTTACGGAGTGGGGGCAGCTGTTCCGCATTTATTTTGCACATGGCTTTTCATGGATCGGCATCCAAACCATGTTTGTGTACATCATTGCGTTCATCCAGCAAAAGTATTTTCATGGTATTATTGATCAAAGCATTATCAATGCACAATCAGGTCAGATTATTGCCATTGCTTTTGCAATTCTCAACACTATTGGATTTATTCTTCCGGCATTCGTTCTTGAACCCACTGCGGAAAAGATCGGAAGGGTAAAAACTCATCTCACGTGTGTGGCGATCATGTCTTTGGGATATATTGGTATTGTCTTTTTAGGAACGACTCCTTTCATGCTTTACATCCTGATGGCAGTTGCAGGTATCGGCTGGGCAGCGGTTGTTAGCTTGCCGTTCGCCATTATGACAGAAAAGATCGACCAAGCCCGTACAGGTTTCTTTATGGGAATCTTCAACCTCTCTGTCGTTCTTCCGCAGCTTTTGGTAAGTCTCTTTGTTGGAACGATCATCAAAAATGCCGCCGATAAAAATATTATTTTTATCATCAGCGGGATTTCTCTGGCACTCTCTGCGATTTTTTGGACATTGGTGAAGGAAAAACGAATAACAGATGCGGAAAAATCAACTGTTTCACATTCATTTCACTAAAAGAATCTTATACGCGCGTTAAAGAATGAGTAGAGTTATGAAATTAAAAAGTATGTATGCATGTATCCTTCTCATTGCGCTGTTCAATCTCTTAGGGCAAAGTTATGCCCAGGAGATACGCGATATTATTCAGCCGGTAAAAATAAACCAGGGGCAAGCGGATACTGTTCTTGTCAGCGATCTGTTTTACGCGAAAGATTATCGTCTGACATTCCGTGATAATGAAAAACTCATAGTGGCGTATGATCCAAAAAACAATACGGTCATTCTTCAACCAAACAATAATTTTAGAGGAGCGGCGCTCGTTGACTTTATATATCATGGAAAACAATATGCCCTCCCCGTTATTGTTCAAAACGGAACCGCCTCACAGGAGCTGCACACATTTACGTATAAATCTCAAGGAAAGGTTTCACAGGTTATTGTCTCCGGAAGTTTTAATAATTGGAATAAGGAAAAGGATAAATTGCTTAATGCAAGAGGGAATGGAGTGTATGAGCTTTCCATACCGCTCGAGCCGGGTAATTATATCTATAAATTTCTGGTCGACGGAAAAGAAATACTGGATCCGGACAATCAGGAAAAAGCTCCGACAGGGTTTGATGATTACAATTCCGTCCTCCGTATAACGGACACCGATACAGCGAAAATATTTCTCCATCTTGGCGAACGAAGAGAGACACCCGACGGATTGTCCTTTTCATTCCATTATGAAAATACAGTCCGGTCATCCGTGCTCATGCACGAGAATATAATTGCCCTCATGGATAATGGAAGAATAGATCCTGCAAATATAGTTCTCCAGGATACTATGTTCACAATCCGGTTTAGGAAGAATGAACTCAAGGGAGAAAAGGTTTTACGGGTGATAGTTTCCCAGATGGGAAAAACAACGAATATCCAGCAAATTATTCTCCAGAATGGACAACCGGCAGGAACGTCATCCGCATTTTCGACATGGTATGACGGTATGATATATTCGATCATGATCGACCGTTTCAGCGACGGCGATAAATCAAATGACAAGCCGGTAGTAAACGATTCAATCTTTTATCAGGCAAATTATCAGGGAGGAGATTTTAAGGGTATCAGCAATAAAATTGATTATGGATATTTTGATTCGCTAGGAGTCAACACATTGTGGATCTCGCCGGTCTATGATAATCCGGACGTCGCATTTCGTGAATATCCTCCGCCGCACCGATGGTACAGTGGGTACCATGGATATTGGCCGATCAGTGATAAAAAAGTGGAAGAAAAATTCGGATCCATGAAAGACCTGAAGGATTTGGTTGCCAAGGCACACAAACATCATCTGAAAGTATTATTGGATATTGTTGCACATCATGTTCACATTCAGCATCCTTTCTATAAAGAACATCCTGAATGGTTTGGAACGTTGGATTTGCCTGATGGAAGGAAGAATTTACGCCTCTGGGATGAACAGCGCCTTACAACCTGGTTCGAACCATATATGCCTTCGTTTGATTTTACCAGGTCGGCGAAAGCAGTAGATGTCGTCTCCGATAATGCTCTCTGGTGGCTGAAGGAAACCGGAGCGGATGGATTTCGTCACGATGCAGTAAAGCATGTGCCGAATAATTTTTGGCGGACACTCACACGAAAGCTGAAAGAACAAATTGAGATTCCGTTGCATAAAAAAATCTATCAGATCGGCGAAACGTTCGGAGATTATGACTTGATCGCATCGTATGTAAATAATGGACAGCTCAGTGCGCAATTCAATTTCAATCTATCGTATTTTGCTATTCCTGTCTTCCTCGAGCCCGAACGATCATTTTCCGCCATCGATTTTCATTTAAAAAAATCATTCTCTTCGTTCGGTTATAATAATTTAATGGGCAATATTATGGACAGTCACGATAAAGTCCGATATATGGCTTATGCAGACGGGAAGGTAAAAAATCAAGGTGTCGATACTCGTGAAATGGCATGGAACAATCCGCCGACTGTCGATCATCCGTCAAGCTATCAAAAAGCTGAACTCTATCTCGCATACATGTTTACGATTCCAGGATTACCTGTGATCTATTATGGTTCCGAATTCGGAATGACCGGCGTCGATGATCCGGATAACCGCCGGATGATGCGCTTCGGGGATCAACTCTCCATCTTTGAGACACGGATGCTGAATGAAACAAAAAAAATCCTCAAGATGCGCAAACAACATTCGGCACTGCGGTACGGAGATTTCCTGACACTGCAAGCTGATACGATTCTCTATGCATATATGCGTTCGGATTTTCATGAAAGAATACTCGTGGTCTTAAATAAAAGCGAACGGGTTCAATCAGTCAACCTTCATATACCGGAATTGTACCGTTCACATGAACTTGTGGATATTATAAGCGGTGAGAAACTCAACCTCAAGAATAATCAAGCGAGTGTTTCGATTCCAGCGATTGGCTGGCGAGTCTATAGAGTTCAATAAGTATTCATGTGAGATAGATTGATTCAATCAAACGGATAGAATGAGTTCAATATGAAAAAACCGCGGCTGCATTTCTGGCAAATCTGGAATATGAGTTTTGGCTTTCTCGGCATCCAATTCGGTTTTGCTCTGCAAAATGCCAATGTCAGCAGAATTTTTGAGACACTGGGAGCAAAGATCGATGATATTCCCATTCTGTGGATTGCAGCACCTGTTACAGGTTTGATCATTCAACCGATTGTCGGTCATATGAGTGATAAAACATGGGGAAAGCTTGGACGGAGACGTCCTTATTTCTTGTCAGGTGCAATCCTTGCTTCTCTTGCATTGCTGGCGATGCCGAATTCACCTGTTCTCTGGATTGCAGCCGGCATGCTGTGGATCATGGATGCGTCGATCAATGTTTCGATGGAACCATTCCGAGCATTTGTTGGCGACATGCTTCCATCCGAACAGCGGACGATCGGTTTTTCGATGCAAAGCTTTTTCATCGGAACGGGAGCTATTGTGGCATCCGCACTTCCTTATGTCATGACAAACTGGTTTGGAATTGCGAATACGGCGCCTGCGGGAAAAATTCCTCCATCGGTGAAATATTCATTCTATTTTGGCGGAGCGGTTTTTCTCTGCGCTGTCCTATGGACGATCATGAGTACAAAAGAATATTCGCCTGATGAATTGGCAAAGTTCACGGAATCGGAGAATGATGTTCGATCAAAATTCAGGGCCGACAATTCCTTATCCATTTCCGCGAAGAGGTTTTTTCGAGATGGAATGATCTGGCTCTTCGTTGGTCTATCCGGTTCAGCATTTCTGCGTTTCTATCTTCAACAGACCGATTATGGACTCTATGTTCTTTTTGTCGGTTCAGCGGCGTTCGGTTTACTGCAATTGGTTGTTGCTTTACTTACCCGACGTGGAAAAACGCAGGGCGGTATGGTTGTGGTATTTCATGATTTCTATAATATGCCCAAAACAATGAAGCAATTAGCGCTAGTGCAATTTTTCTCCTGGTTTGCACTCTTTGCTATGTGGATATATACGACACCTGCTGTTACTCATCATATTTATGGTTCAAGCGATCCAACATCTGAACTGTATAATAGAGGAGCGGACTGGGTTGGTGTATTGATGGCGGTCTACAACGGTTTCGCAGCGGTGATGGCATTTGTTCTCGTTTGGCTTGCCGGTAAGACCAATCGGAAAACCGTTCATATGATAAGTCTTTTTTGCGGAGGATTAGCATTGTTATCGTTCTCTGTCATTCAAAATCCCGCGCTTCTTCTTGTTTCTGAATTAGGAATTGGACTCGCCTGGGCATCTATATTGGCAATGCCTTATGCGATACTTGCCGGTTCATTGCCGGCTAAAAAAATGGGTGTGTATATGGGAATCTTCAATTTCTTTATTGTCATTCCTCAGATTACTGCAGCTGCAATTCTTGGATGGTACGTAAAGCATCTATTCAGCGGAGATGCGATGTATGCTCTTCTCCTAGGCGGGGCTTCGATGATCATTGCCGGACTGCTAGTACTTCGCGTGACGGATGTCGATGAAAACGATTCGAGGAAAATATGAGAAAGATCCTCTCGAAAGTTATTATTGTCTTGTTGATATGTTCGGGGATCCTTCAGGCGCGGCAGGTACAAAAACCGAATATTCGTTATGCATCAATCCATGCCCGGGAGAGCGCGGAATGGGTAAAAGATGCCGTCATCTATGAAGTATATCTCCGTTCATTTTCAAAGGAAGGAACGTTGAAAGCGCTTGAAGCAAGAGTTCCAGAACTTCAAAAACTGGGAGTGACTGTTGTCTGGTTGATGCCGATTCATCCTGTAGGTATAAAAAATCGCAAAGGCACGCTGGGCAGCCCGTATTCAGTTCAAGATTACTATGGTATCAATCCTGAGTTTGGTACTCTCGAAGATTTTCAATCTCTTGTGAATACAATTCACCGGCTGAGATTGAAAATTGTCATCGACCTGGTTGCGAATCATACAGCTTGGGATAATCCTATGATCAAGGAACATCCTGATTGGTATACCCATGATACAAACGGAACAATCGTTTCACCGAACCCTGATTGGACCGATGTTGCTGACCTGAACTATGATCAGGCCGGACTACGAAAATATATGATCACGATGATGAAGTATTGGGTTCGCACGATCGGCATTGATGGGTTCCGCTGCGATGTCGCCGAACTAGTGCCGACAGATTTCTGGGAAAGCGCACGCAAGGAGCTGGATGCCATTAAACCGGTGATGATGCTTTCTGAAGGAACCATTCCTGAGCATCACATTGATGCATTCGATTTGACCTATTCCTGGAATGTGTATAATGTGCTTGAAAATGTCATAAAAGGTTCGACCCCGGCAACTATCTTCGGCGAGCTTCTCAAATCCGAGTTGGACCAATATCCGCGAAACTCGCTGCGACTGCGATTTAATACCAATCACGATAAAAATGCCTGGGATGCCCCAGCTGTGGAAAAATTCGGCCCGCAAGGTGCCAAGGCAACTGCAGTCCTTGCATTTACATTTCCCGGCGTGCCGTTGATATATAACGGTGAAGAGGTTGGGAATGCAAAGAAGTTAAGTTTGTTCGAAAAAGTTGATATCGATTGGTCGAAAGGTAAAGACTTCAGAGAGTTCTATGAAACGTTAAGCCTGCTGCGCCGTGAACATCCTGCCTTACGGCACGGTACGTATGTATCGATATCAAATTCCGAGAATGCAAGTATTTACACATGTATCCGCACAGAAGGGAAGGACTCTGTACTCGTAGTTATTAATTTTGGCTCAGTACCGGTTAAAGCGAACCTGCAGTTCCCGGTGAACTCGATAAGCAGGTGGAAAGAATATTTCACCGGCATGAATATTCTTATGACGAAAGGACAGGTTGAAGTGCAATTATCACCATGCGGATTTGCTGTCCTGAGTCCGTTGACTAAGAATTAAAAGAAATCGTCTGAGCTCGAAAACCAAAAGGCAAGTATACATAATATAGTTATTGCAAACATTAGACTATTTTCCATGAGTTTAAAAAGAGAGAATAATATTCTCATGAATAAACTAAAAATATCGATCCTTTGTTTTTCCTGTCTTACTGGAAATATTCTTATACAACAAGCACGTTCCCAATCAGATCAGGCGATTGTGGGTAATATTCGAATTCAAGCCCTAACTGAAAATCTCATCAGGATTGAGCAAAGGGGACCAAAGGGCTTTGAAGACCGGAACACTTTTACCGTGATCGATCGAAATTGGCCCGGAGACTCGATCAGGATTCAGGAGCAGGAAAATCAGACTATCCTCGCAACTTCAAAATGTCGAATCGAGCTGCCGAAGAATTGCAGTTCGCTCGAAGGGATCTCCATTCAGTTGAAGAATGGGAAAAATCAATATCGATTTACTGGCATGCCGCCTCAGGATTTTCTCCCGGGACCCGTTAACACTGATCAACTATGGGTTCTCCCGGACAGTCCACGATTGGTTCCGCCTGAATGGGGAGCAACGCCCCCGCCCGAAAATTTCAAGGACCATACCGCGTCTGGCTGGGACACGACAACGAATGCAGAAGATGTCTATATATTCATTATTGAATCGGGGCACTATAATAATTTTAGGAAAGATTTCCTGAAACTTACCGGACCGACCCCTCTTCCTCCGCTTTTTGCTTTCGGCTTGTGGAACAGCCGTTATCATCCTTACAGTGAAGAAACGGCGCTTCAAACCATTGATATATATCGAAAAAAACAAATACCATTGGATATGTTCGTTATAGATACTGACTGGAGGCTTGGAGCTTCCCATGGTTATTCTATCAATGATACCTTGTTCCCCGATATGAAAAGATTTGTCAACCGGGCACATAGCAAACATGTACGTCTTATGTACAACGATCACCCTGAAGCACAAACGAAGACGGCAATGGATTCTGCAGAATTTCGATATCGATGGAACGGACTTGTCAGCCTCTTCGATAAAGGCATTGATGTCTGGTGGTATGACCGCAACTGGAACACAGGACTACAAGAACCAATGCCGGGCATCAGCAAAGAAGTCTGGGGGATGCGCTTGTATCATGATATTACTGCAAAATATCATCCTGATCGGCGGCCTCTCATTATGTCGAATGTGGACGGCATCGATAACGGTTTATGGAATACACCTTCGCATCCGGCTGCCCACAGATTCCCGATATGGTGGACAGGCGATCAAAAATCACGGTGGGAATATTTGGAAATGGGTATCGCCAACGGTGTCAATAGCGGCATTTATCGAATGATGCCTTATGTGAATGAGGATCTCGGGGGCCATACAGGTGGTAATCCGGAACCGGAACAGTACGTCCGATGGGTGCAATACGGAGTTTTTTCACCTATAACTCGGCTGCACTGCACACGTGGATTAACACGCTATCCCTGGGATTATGGAAAAGAAGCTGAACATATTACTACGGAATATATCCGCCTGCGGTATCGGTTGCTGCCGATACTCTATGCAGCAGCACGCCGCGCTTATGATGATGGAACACCCATCATGCGCCGCTGCGATCTTGAATGGCCTGATGAATCTAATGCCAAGCGGGATATGCAGTTTCTTTTTGGAGAAGATTTGCTCATCGCACCATATGCTCTCAGCAAAACAAAAGATGTCGCATTGCCGATTCGCATGGTACAGACTTCAGATGGAAAACCGGGACTTGTTGGCGAATACTTTAATAACCAGGATTTAAAAGGGAATCCGGCAGTTGTCCGCAGGGATTCCACGATAAATTTTATCTGGGGAACCGGAAGTCCGGATCCTAGGATCCCTCCAGATCATTTCTCCGTACGCTGGACTGGAAAATTATGCCTTTCAAAAGAGGATACTTTGTCCAGGCTCAAAGTAATCTCGGATGATGGAGTTCGTGTTTGGATTGATGACAGCCTGCTTGTTGATGGCTGGCAGGATCAGGCTGCTACTGACTATCCCATTGCTATGAATTGGAAACCGGGCCGTACTTATTCAATAAGAATAGAATATTTTGAAAATGCAGGTGGTGCACAACTCCAGCTTGTACAAACTGTCGATGTTGAACAGGTATTTAAAGCCTGGATCCCGCCCGGGAACTGGCAGGATATCTGGAGGGGGAAAATAATGCATGGTCCGGAGATGGTTGCATTGAATCCTGAATTGTGGAAGTGCCCGATCTATGTTCGCGAAGGCGGTATTATTTTTTCATTACCGCAAATGCAATACACAACGGAGCACGTTTGGAATAAAATAATTATCGACGCTTTTATCCCGACAGAAAATAGTGTCAGTACAACACGCACACTCTACGAAGACGACGGCCTGTCGCCTGATTACCGGAAAAATGCTTTCTGTAAAACGCCGGTAACACTAACAAGAAATGGGGAGGAGATACAATTTGTGATCGATGGGAAACAAGGGAGCTATAACGGCGCAGTTTCGTTGAGAGACTGGGTTATTAGATTGAATTTGCCTGAAAACAGCAAACCGAAAAATATTATGATTAATGGAAAAAAAATGAAACTCAATTCCTCGGATGCAGCTGTTTTCATTACACAGTCTGAAATTCAAGGAGAAACTATGCCCTTCCTTGGTGCAGGCAGCAGACCCCGGCCTATGGCGGGCCCCATTCTCGAAATGACCGTTCATCAACGAGATGTTTTAAAACCTATCCGGATTTCATGCAAGGTCCAAGAGCATGGAAGAGAGTAATCGACGAGGAGGATGTAGCTAAATTATTTCTGTAATTAAGTTTAAAATTTATTGATGATATGTTTTCGATAAACAGATTATAAGTTGTTTTTTTGTTGCAGAAATATCGCAAAACTTAAAATTGAAAAAACGAACTCCCATCCCCATGGAACGCTAAAAAGTAACCTGCATTAGACTACGGATACAAATGATGTTTTTGTACGGATTATTTTATTGATACCTGCGGCGGGGATCAATGGTGTTGATGATGGAGAGTATTTCTACTTCATTGCACTAAGTAAACAAAATGTAAATGTAACGAGGAAAAGAATTGCAGAAATTTTAATTTTGGTTGAAAGTTTAATACTTTCCATTATACACCCCCTGATTCCCTCTATGTGCTATGCACCTTCTTGAGTAAAGTCCTGTTTCTTGTCTTTGTAAGACTGCATAAATCCTTTGTTTCGCTTGTATCAAGTTATGACAATACAGTTGACATGCTGTGACAAGCCGCACAAGGCTGCTTTGAATCGTTTTTATTGAACAAATAGAATGTTCTGAAAGATGAACCGATAAATATAAATTCTTCATTCAAAAAGCTCATTCATTTCCGAGCAGATTTTTCAATCTTCTTTCTTCTTGTAAGTTGTTCGGCGTTCGTTGGATTCTACAACAACGAAAAAGCTAATCCATTCCTAAATGAGCCTGCACTTATTACTTCTCACATTTTACCTTTTACTTTATTTCGTGCCCCCAATCGGCCACACAAACACCATTCAATAGTGAAATCAGAGAATTATACGCGGTTGTTGAATTCTCTTTTTGAGGTTACGCAATGGTAAAATATGTCTCCTTAATTCTTTATCCTCATTTTTGAATTAATGTCAATCATGGCAGATATTGTCAGGTTTATTATCAAATGTTGGACTTCCAAAAGAATCAATTCAATTTTAAATTTTCGGACTATTCCCGATTATATCTTCCTTAAGTACTCTTTTTATAGGGTTATAAGAGACATAGTTTGAATATGAATATTAAATGTTTCAAAAGGGAACTAATTAAGATTGCATATGTTCTATAATTCATTAGATGTAAGTGGAAGCTGTCTAAGAGGCGTCTCATCGTATCGTCAGATTTCATTGACAGGCGTGCCGGATCGCATGCTACCAGCAATTTCTGGAATGAATTTTATACGACAATGCAAGGGTCTGAAAAATAATTCCCATGAAACATTATTGGTACTTCAACCGACTATTTTGCTTTTGTTCTCTTTGCACAATTTTCCATCAGATGTTGATTGCTCAGGTTGAGCCGGTACGATTTCAAGGAAATTTCGACCTCTCCAGTGAGATGTATTCTTCAAGCGGAATTCCAGAGCGGCGATCCCGCGAGGCAACGCGAGCCATCTTCACGCCGACAATTACCCTCTTCGATCAAATTGCATTACCCTTCGAGTTTTATATTTCGAACCAGGACCACGGGTACCGTCAACCCTTCAACCAATTCGGAGTGAACCCGCGTTTTCTGGGCTGGGTGACACTCCATGCCGGATATTTTTCTTCGCAAATCTCCGATCTAACATTTGGAGATACAAGACTCCTGGGAGGAGGAATCGATTTGACACCCGGGGAATTCAGGTTTTCATTCTTGTATGGAAGATCACAGAAAGCGGTAGCAGTTGATACGGTACTCGGAATAAGAGGGTTGTATGATCGCAAGATGCTTGCGGCCAAGATCGGCTACGGTAATCCCAATGGCTGGTTTGTGAATCTGAATATATTGCATTCACTTGACGATTCATCGTCGCTGCGATTACCGGCTCAGGGTGCTGCTTCCGACTCTGTCGTGTCAGGTTATCTCTCGCCGCCGACAGAGAATGCGGTAGCATCCATTACGTTTGGGATGACGTTCCTTGGTCATCACGTGAATATAAAAGGTGAGGGAGCTGTTTCAGCGTTTTCGAACGACATCCGCGCGCCCAGATTGAGTGGTACAGGTGGGCTCGGTTCTCTCTTCACACCACGGACATCGTCACAACTTGATGCAGCAGCAATTCTGAATATGAATATTATTGCTACGAACGACCTCTCTTTTAATCTCTCAGGAAAAAGAGTCGGGCCTGGTTTCGTTACGCTCGGTTATGCGCAGATGCCTAACGATTTACTGGAATGGACCATCGGGCCGACAATCCGACTGTTCGGCGGCACGACGATGCTGCGTTCAGCGCTCGGAATGGGTATAATAGTCAGAAAGTGTTGCTAGAATTCCTGTAAGTTATGATATTTCAATTTGTTTTAGAAAACAACCTCACAGGATACGAGAATGAGAGCCAAAAAAGCGTTGTCCTCTATGTA
>Ga0182011_10000155_pt1 | contig 55231 bp, 44 predicted proteins | sample 711E1DmetaG_FD_120481 | JGI IMG/M metagenome (GOLD analysis project Ga0182011, IMG submission 120481) | Permafrost microbial communities from Stordalen Mire, Sweden - 711E1D metaG | ecosystem: Environmental > Terrestrial > Soil > Wetlands > Permafrost | place: Sweden: Stordalen | collected...
GCATACTGGAGATTTTTTGTGTCCCCGTTAACAAGGTAATTCCAGATTTCACTATGCTTTTCCAGTTTTGGAGCAAGCAGATCACCTTTGGTGAGAACGACCAGTAAATTTTGTTCTTTTGGATTGCCACCCAAATCTTTGAGGCCTTGGAGATAAACTGCAAGAAGATGGTGCATCTGGTGAGTATTATATTCCAGATCAGGCAAGCTCATAAAAAAAATCGCGGTTTGACTTCTTTTTACAAAATTAGCATTATTAATAAGTCTACTGGCCCTTTCATAACTTTCACCGCTTGTGTCATAGAAAATTAAAAACCGGTCTTTGAATCTTGGCATATCAGAGAACTGGACGATTGTGGGAATGGGAAAATTCATCGGGGTTGCACTGGGAAGTTTTCCTCCTTTTAACAACTTTACATTATCATGAACGGTGTCCAGACTTTGTTCATTTACAGGAAAAGATGCAAATTTTGGCCAGACACGTGCCAAATCATCCAGACTCGAAAATAATGACGCAAAATATGCAGTTTTTCCATGCCCTCGGAAACCGACAGCACTTATGATATCACTTGGAGTCTTGTAATTCTCTCCATATGCGACAGGAATTCTCGGTTCAGCATGTTCGGAACAGACATAATAGGATCGGCCCCCCTCTTCGACTTTCGTGATAGTATTTTCTTTTAAACAAAAAGGGCAGAGCATTTTCTCTCACTTGTTATTTTTCATCATTTCATTTAATTTTTGAATAATTTCGTCCTGGAGCATCCCTGTATAGGTGATTTTGTCATTTCCAACGACAAGTTCAATTTCCCCACCCGAATCGATTTGTTTAGCATATTCTTTGTATCGATTCGTGAGAAAATGCACGTGTTGATTGTTACTTCCTCTCCATAATAAATTTGCTTTATTCTCCTGTTGAAATCTTCCGTCTATCAAAATATCCAGCTGGGATAAAAACTTTTTAACATGTGGATCTGATAATTGCTGCAATTCATCGAGAGTATACCCGGAATAGCTGATGATCGAAAGGTCGTTTTTCATCAATATTTTGTTTAATTTTATCAGTGGCTCGCATTGCATGAAAGGCTCTCCACCAGAATATGTAACTCCTTCAATTGTTTTCACGGAGAGAATTCGGTTAGCCAGAGTAATGGTATCTACTAATTTATTGGTAATAAACGGCTGGTAATCAGGATTAAAACATCCCGGACATCCAAAGGGACATCCCTGCACCCAGATAACATATCTTTTTCCGGGGCCGTTGACAACGGATTCAGGTAATTCAGCTGCAATATTGACCTGAACACGTGACTGTTTCATTATAATGTGGAGTAATATACCGCCTTATCATAAATAGGTTTATTTTTTTGAAAATCGACTCGCCAATACAAATATATCCTTTTTACAGCAATTCCCTCTATTATGAGCGGCAGAAAAGTATCCTCCTTTAAAATTGATCAGGCCACCCTGAGAAGAATTCAACAACAAAGGGTTGAGCAGGAACGTATCAGACAAGAAAAGGCCGAACGAATCCGGGTTCTTGCAACGATCACTCAGCAGCAAAAAATCATAGTGGCCACTTCAAATAAATTGACAGAATTACTAAAAACAACTCCCCAGGGAATAAAAGATACATTTCGAAGTTCAGTCCAGGACGCCGAACGCTGGATGAATACTATTCAGATGTCTTTGAAGGATTTTGATAAAAATAGTTCGAGTGCGACATTGAAAACTCAATCAGGAAAAATGCATTCACAACAGGATCAGGGTCAACAGTATCTCATACTTCTCACAAAACAATTTACCAAGGATGCGGATAATATGGCCAAATCCGCCATCGAAGATTTACTGGAACTCAATACGAAATTCGAGGAAAATAAGGATTCTATCACTAAATGGGCTGGTCTGGATGAAGTGAATAAAATTGCAAAGGACCTTATGGAAGCGGATCGCTGCATCAGGGATAAAAGATTGAAAGATGCAACCAGTCTGAAAAACCGTACTGGAGAATATCTGAATAATCAGATAAAATATATCGACAAATTATCCGCCATTTTCAGTCAGTATAAGCAGGAAAAGGAATTATTAAAACCTTGGTTTGACGATGAAATGAAAGGTTTTGATAAAAAATTTGATGACTTTAAAATTGTTCTCAGACAGGGAAAATATGAGGATCTTACTAGATCCCTGTCGGATATGCAAAAAAATTTGGGTGTTAAGATAAATGAGGCAAAAGAACTGGATGAAAAGGAACAAAAACGACAATATGTTCTGGAATCCTTGAAAAAAGTCTGTACTTCAATGGGTTTCGACGAAGTTGAAACAAAAAATGAGGGAAAAGGAAAATCCAGTCGTATTGTTTATACTATTGATACATTTTCTCAGGGTAAAATCAAATTTTGCCTTTCACTCGATAGCATAGATGCTGATTCGGGTATTGTAGATAATCAGTGTATGAGCGAGTTTGACAAAGTATCTGAATCACTCCAGAAAAATTTTGGAGTTCAAACGAAATTCAAACGGATTCACGAAGAAACCGGCCCGAAAAAAATGCGAACGGGGACCGTTGATGGTGGCGGGGAAGATAAAACAATTGAAAATGAAAGATAGTGAGACTACTTGCAGGTAAAACTGGAAATCTCTTAACAATGAAAGGGATACTTTGTGAAAATCAAAGAGATAATGACAAAAAATCCAACAATTGTCCCACCCTCAACACCGCTCAAGACGATTCAATCCATTTTTCACAGAAATAAATTCTGGAGCATTTATGTCGGAGATTCGGAACGGTTTATTGGGATCATTACCCGAAATGATTTTCTCTACCGTGGAAAAGGAGTAAGTCCTTCATCCACAGCCGACACAATAATGTCAAAAAATGTTCTTGCCATTGACGTAAATTCAGATGTTGATGAGGCAATAAAAATCATTAAGCAGAAAAAGATCAATGGACTTGGTGTAACAAAAAATGGGAAACCCTGTGGGATTATCACCAAAGCAGATATTAAAAAAAGATATAATCGAAATGCATTCGATAGTAACAGTGATACTACTCTTAAAAGGAATATAATGACACAATGTGATTTCTGTGGCGAAAAGATTAAGGAAATAATGCCTTGGACATGTAATTATTGTCATCGAACGTTTTGTTCCGATCATAGATTGCCTGAATATCACAATTGTCCTGGTTTAACAGGATATGCGGCAACAAGGAGTTTCAAAGCGCAGGCGTCCCCATATTCTGACAAAAAGTCAATAAAATTTGAATTTTTATTACCTGCATTAAAAAGTAAGAGTGCTGATGAAAGAAAAAAAAATGCAATTCTCCTGAAGGATAGAGGGTATATTCCACATACAGATGCAGAAAAAAGTTCCTTTCATTTTGCGCGTCAAAACTGGGATGATCTTGTTGCATTAGGAACTCCGGCATTGGAGCCTTTAATCGCGGGTTTAAGGGATACTGATGTTAATATTCAGATAGCTTGTGCCAGATCATTAGGTATCCTTGGTAATCCCATTGTGATTGATCATTTAATTCAAAAATTATACGATCCCCGCACTTCAGTAAGAATTGCCGTCGCAATTGCCTTGAATAATCTTGGCTGGGTGCCAAAAAATGATGATGAAAAAATCTGTCTCATCATTGCTCAAGAAAGATGGGGCGATCTTGACCAGTTTGGTAAAAAGATAATTGATCCATTATCGGCGATATATGACAACGGGAATGAAGATGTCAGATTTCATGTCATTTCGACTTTATGTAAAATGCATGACGACAGAATTCTCGGGATCCTCACACAAGCCATTCAGGATAAATCAAAAAAAGTTAAACTAACCGCATTGCAGGGATTGGTTGATTTAAAAAATCCAAAAACTGCCGGTTCTTTACTCATCTCATTACAGGATCCTGATAATGCGTGTAAAAGACTCGCAATTTCAGGGCTCATTCAATTAGATACTGATGCGGTCCCATCATTGATTGATGCACTGGATTATAGAAATGAAAGTGATAGCACCGATATTCTGATCAAAAAAGATATTATCACCATTTTAGGGGAAATTCAGGATTCGCGTGCCAGAGAACCACTTCTTAAAAATTCGCGAAATTCCAAATCTCCAGTTATTATCAAAGTGGTTCAGGAGGCAATAGAAAAAATTGATGCGCATGATAATGCTTTGAAACAAAAATCAAACCTATATTGTGTAAATTGCTTCTCGGAATTTAACAAGAATAAGTCACTCCTGAATATTTTCACTTCATCGAATGTTCCCGTCTGCCGAAATTGCAAAAGTAACAAAAATTATGTCGATGGTGTAAAGAAAGTTGTCCTCCTGCTCGATAAAATGGACAGCTCATATACCTTCGAAAATGGTATTCTCACCATAAACTGGTTTAAAATTAAAAGACCGATCGATATGAATGAAATTTCGATTATTGATGCTACCAACGAAGATATTTCTGAGCTCGTGATGAAGGTAAAAAATGATGATGATGCTGAAAGGAAAAGAAAATTCAAACTCCTTCCGGTATCCGTTGCCAAAGAACTAGGGATTTCACAGGCAAAAATCAATCTGCTCAAAAATACGTTTGGGAATGTTCATGTTGTTGAGAAAGATACAATCAACAGATTAGGAGAATAAATCCATGTCCGTCTGGATACAAAACCTTATGATGGCGATTGAACGTCGTGAAGTTATCATTCTTCATGGCAATGTTCGTGACAGATACATCGTCCCTCAAAAGAATATCGTTTATGAAAATTTAACTGAAATGATCAAAGACCTCTGGAAAATGAAATATTCCAGAGTGATTTTATACGATCCCGTTGGGAAAGAACGAATTTTTGAAGGATCCCAGGACTTAAAAAAACAAGCAGATCAAATCGAACAGGAAGTTCCCGCAGATCGAATATTTGCCAAATGGGGAAAAAAATATCTCAATACGTCAAATGAAAATACATTGGCCATCATTTTTTACCTTGATAAACTTGTTTCGTATAAAGCGAATTATGGTCAAGAAGAAATGACCTTGATCTTACACCTTGAAAAATTAATTGATAACATTACATCGAATAACCGGCTCGTCATGGTAGCGTTACGTGACACCATGATTCCTATTGAATTATACACGAATTCTCCCAAAACCGCAGTTATTTCAATTCCTTTTCCGGATAAAGAAGACAGAAATGCCTATTTGAAATACCGGTTAGGTGAACACAATCATCTCGAACTTATTACTGATTTATCGGATGGACTCTATCTACGGGATCTGGATACGATTGCATCGGAAATTAAAGGGAAAAACGAACTGGGAAGTAAAGAGATCAAACAACTCATCAATAAATATCGTATTGGTGAACAGGAAGATTATTGGGGTAAACTGGATATTGAAAAAATCAATAATGGATTTAACTGGTTTACTGGAGATGGTGGGGTAAAAGGTCAGGACGAAGCCGTCCACAAGGTTATCGATACGCTGACACTGGCACGAGCCGGAATGTCAGGAATGTCATCAGGGACCGCATCGAAACCAAAGGGAGTTCTTTTCTTTGCAGGACCCACCGGTGTCGGAAAGACATTCCTCGCAAAGAATCTTGCAGAATTTCTCTTTGGGTCAAAAGAGGCCTTTATCCGATTTGATATGAGCGAATTCAAGGAAGAGCATAGTTATTCAAAATTTATTGGATCTCCCCCAGGATATGTTGGGTATGAACGGGGGGGCCTTCTTACTAATTCTGTCAAAGAGAGACCGTTTTCTGTAGTCCTTTTTGATGAAATTGAGAAAGCGCATCCAAAAATTATGGATATGTTCCTCCAGATCCTTGACGAAGGGCGATTGACCGATAGCCGGGGACAGACAGTTTTCTTTACGGAAACAGTTATTATTTTCACATCTAATATCGGAACCAGGACAGAGAATAGTCGTGGAAATCGTATTGATGAGAGTGAAAATATCAATAATGTATTGCAGGAAAAAATCACCGAAGATGAGCGAAAAATAAAAGTGAAAGACCATTTCCGTAAAGCAGTAGAGGATTTTTTTATGTATGAGATTTCAAGGCCGGAATTGTTGAACCGGATAGGAAATAATATTGTTCCGTTTAATTATATTCAGAATGCGGATATCCAAAAAGACATTGTCAAATCAAATCTTAAACGAATAAAGAATGATTTTGAAGACCGATTTAAACAAAAACACTACTCTATTCAATTTTTAGATCCGGTTATTGACCATATTGTAAATATCAATTCGAAAAAAATTGCAGCATCCGGTGGAAGATCTGTCACAACCGCAATTGAAGATCAAGTTATGAAAGAGCTTTCAAAAGAAGTGCTCAGAGCAGAGTATGATGAAGCGACCAATACAAAATTTACGGTTGATGTTGAAAAGAGTGGAATTCGTGTGACGAGGACATAACCAGGAACCGTTGCATCATGGAAGAACAATTTATTGGATTCAACAACCCGGATTTCGAGACAGTAATTGTGATTTTAGATGCAAGTGAGAGCGCCGAGAAGGATTGGTCCGTTATTGTTGAGTTAGCCAAAAAAATATTTCTGAAAACTCCTGCAGAAATTGAGAAAAAATTATTTTTCCTGAGTAATTCGCAAGAATTCGAAATTAAAAAATTTGAAAGTAATGTTGGGAAGTGGTGGAAACAAAATTGTAAAAAAGGTAGTTTTGTTACACCGATTTTAAACCAGGTAAAAAATGGAAAAATAATCATCATAGGTTCCGGGATAATTTACGATTTAGAAGACTGGATCCCCAGTGAAATTTCAAAAAGACTATTTTTTGTAAAAACAAGTGAGTCGATGCGAGGAGATCTTGAAATCGGTACAGAGATCGATATAGATTCATTCGACGGCCAATTATCGAATTTATATAACCGTATCCTTTCAGTAAAGATCAGTGGAGATGATTTTTTACCCTATTATTGGGATAATCCAGATTATTCACTAACTTTTGGTGATGATATCACATTGAACTCTACAAAATCAAAGAATTTTTCTATCAGGATTGCAGCTTTTGGAGAAAATATCAAGGCATCTGTTGAAAAAGGTGAAGGGACTGAAAATTTCGCTCTTCAATCCCATGAAACAGAGCTTCCCGGAATAATTAATTTAATTGAAAATTATGGCATGAAATGGCAAAAATTAGAGAAAGATGAAATTGAAACCTTTAAACATCATCTAATCTCCGAACCGGTTACTTGTCCATCTTGTGGAAATGTAATTACCCGATCATTAAAATGCAACAATCAGGATGCCCACGGGACACTATTAGGATGGCGATTTTACAGGTCATTAACGAAAAATAAAAAAGGATTCGTAATTTTTAAAGATTGTACCGATGGCGTATTTTTTAAGGAATACGTTTCAGATGTTATAAAAATCGGCGACGAAACTGTTGCGATAAATAAAAAATCCAAAGCAGTAATCAGTCGATATAATGCACATACGAAAAAATGGGAAGAACAAGAAGATCTCAAACTGTATTATCCATTAACGGGGGGTTATTATGTCTCAATCATCTGATAATGCGATGAGGGTAGTCACTGATAATAAAACACAATTCCCCCTCCTGGAGATAGAGGAAATCGGATCTCTGACGCTTTGGCCGATAACGAAAATTCAGTTTGAGAGATATATTTCAGAAACAAACCGATATGGTGATTTCTGGTATGATGAAATTCTCAGATGTAATCCCCGTATCTCATATCCCCGTGTAAGTAAAAAAAATTATGAACAGTTATTTATTACAGGTCTTCATATCGAAGAAGTTCTTTCATTTTCAAAATGGTTTGGGGACGATTTTAGAATTCCTACTGTCGATGAATGGAGAGAGATATATAGATTAATGGGCAGTCAGCCAAATCTTAAGCCCCCCTCAGACTTATCATATCCAGCAAATGAAATATGGAAAAAATTAACAAAAATTTCATCATCCCCAATAAAATTTTCCATGATGCAGGAGGGTGTGATTGAATGGGTCAAGGACGGAGAGAAATACACAGCCCTGGGAGCTCCTAAATCCGACGTATATCCTACTACATGGAATCCTCTAACTGACCTTGTAAAGAAATTCAAACAGGATGAACGTCTGAATTATCTTGGTTTCAGGCTGATACGGGGTAACGAACATGACTGATATTCACGCTGCCCAACACATCTACGGAAATGTCGAGAAAACCGAATCACCTTCCAACATCGGGGGATTTCAAACCCTTTTTTATTCCAAAGATCTATTATCAGAGTCTGAATCCGATGAGATCGAAAGACGTCTAGGATATTATCCGTCCGAAGATAATCCGGAAAAAATCGTGTTTTTCAATATGGGCGAAAAATTCGTAACAACTCAGATAATTCCTCTCGAAGATATCGATAAATTCGGACGAAAAGGAGCATATATTGCGCATAGTTTTGTCTTTTCAAAGAAAGATTTTGAGAAAATTAATTACAATCCATTTGTAATTTTTGATCTTTTTCAACAAAAATTTATAAAAACAATACCGGATGCTCTGGCAAGTGGGAAAAAAGGAGATCTAAATATTCCCCCAATTGAATTCACGATAAACCCGGAAAAAATACAATCTTTAGAAACTGCAATGAACCATTTGACAAAACAGTGGAACCTGGATGGCATTAGGAAGCTGGTTTTTCTTGCGATAAATGAACAAAAAATAAAAAATGAATCGAAATCCTTTATAATTTCCGGAACCCAAAATGAGGCCCGTAATATAATAAAGGCAATTTTTTCCCTCATCCCTGATAAAGTCCGATCTTCCTGTTCCTTCGACACATATTTTTTAGGATGCAATCCTGTCTCTACCAAGTATTGGACGTACTGCTATCCAAAAGCACCCAACACTTCACCCCAATTAATCCTTGCTAACACAGATACCAAGACCGTGTCAAATATTAATATTGACGCGAGTTCTCCTTATGAAAACTGGATTTTCAGAAGTAACGTTCCCGATGATATTGAAGAATTAGACGTATTTCGAAATACTGCTTTTGAGCTTGACCAATATCTGTCAAATAAAACATATAATAAAGAAGCAATTCTGGAGTCGATCAAGTCACCAAATCTTGAAACATTTCTGATAATTAATCAATCGTTATTTCAAACAAAAATCGATTCTTATCTCAAAGAAATATCATCAGACAGTCTGATGAAGTACATCTCAAAGGCGATTATTTCTGAATACAACCCCAAACCAAAAGCCGCTCTTTTTGAAAAATTATTTATTGGGTTTGAACGAGACGAGATTGCACACTACTTATTTAATGAAATCAAAGGGATAAATTCTCCTAAAAATCAGGAAATATCAGATTTAAATGTATTTTTATCGAAAAACAAGAACAATCTGTTGCAGATTGTAAATCTAAAATGGACAGAAAATTTAGATAATCTGCCAAAATTCTTAAAAACTCTAACAGATGAGGAATACAAAACCGCTATTGAACTTCTTATCTATAATGCAGATATAAAATCCCTTATCATCGATTCAAAAATTTCTGTATTTACCGATGTTTTTTGTGCTGAAGCAGAAAAAAATAAGGTCTTAAGGGAAAGAACACTTGATTTGATTAAAAAGAATTTCAGTTTGGATCAGGAATCCTTATTAGTAAAAATTGTCCCCTTAATTCCCAAATTAAACAGAATTCAGATGATTGCGATCCAGGAATTTTTTACTGAACAAAAAGAAGAAAAAAGAAAAAAAATCCCAGAAGAATTTACTAAAACACTGAAGGAAAATATTGAAAAATCTAAAGAAAAGGGTGGCCTGCTCAATCTGGATAATCTAGTTAGTAATTTTCCTTTTTTTAAAAAGAAATGACAACTTTTAAACCTTAAAACTCGGTGTTCAGAATATTTCACAAAAGTAGATTAAAGATCAATGAACAATGATCGAATACTGTTTGAGAGAGATCATATGCCGCATTTTTTTTCAAAGGTTACGAATTTCCTTTATAGGACATTCATCGGTAACAGGATAATACGATTCGGGGATACTATCGAAGTTATCGATGGAAAGAGAGTCTGGTTCATTTCCGATATGCATTTTGGTCATCGAAATATCATCCGATGGTGCCGTCCTGAATTTCGCAATCTCAAAGATATGCACAGACGAATAATCTCAAACTGGAACTTCCATGTTGGTCGGTATGACCGGGTATTCTGTCTTGGAGATTTCGGAGATTTCCGCCTTTTTAAAAAACTCACCGGCAAGATTACACTTGCCAAAGGGAATCATGATAATAAACAGTGGAATAAGCAATTCGTTTTACATTATCGGGGAATGAAATTTTTAGTATTACACGATCCCGATAGTATGGCAACAAACTGGTTTGATGGAGACTGGATAATTCATGGACATACTCATGTCAATTCTCCATTCATTGATATCAGGAGGAGGAGAGTCAATGTCAGCGTCGAAGCGATTAATTATACTCCGATAACAATGGAAGAGATTTACAATATCATTCAGGAAAGTAAAAATTATCGTGACAACCGGCCAGTCAGGTAATTAGAGTGTGATATATTTTATAGATTACAGAACAACGACTTCCTGATTGAAATGAAAAAGAATGGGTTATTTTTGTTGATTTTTCTTATAATTTGCTCATTGTTGACTGCTGGATGCACATCACAATCCCCTCAATCCGTTCAATCATCTAATACCGTTGCTCTTTCCACCCCTACGGTTTCTTCGACACCCCCTCCAGCTGGATGGGGAAAACATACAGTCGCAGAAGATCATTTCGATATCATTGTCCCGGAAACCTGGACAGTCACAGAAAAAGACACATCGACGATACCCTCATATTTTTTGAATAGCGTGTCTATCAAAGATGCAAAAATTTCTCCGATGAGCAAGATTCTTTATTTGACGATGCCGGGCTCTGATGTAAGTGCAATCGTAACAGGAGTGGAATTTTCTAATCCCCAAGGAACCGTTTCTTCAAATTCTGAAATATTGACACAATTTTTAGATGCGAGCATTCCCGCTGTAGAACAATCCTGGTCGAATGCAGCTCCAAGTAAAGAAATCGACGGAACTCAATATGAAAATATATTTCATGGCGGTGCAAAATTCGACTTAGTCCCGGATCCAGACATCCATAAGGTCAATGGATATGATGTAAAGAGAACTGCGATCAATATTGCAAATAGTGATGGCGATTACCTTGTTTATTGCCAGATATTTGCACTTCAAAATAACAATCGGATTTATTTCATGCAGGTAAATTACATCAACAATGCCGCATCTAAACCGGCAGTCCAAACTGAAGTTTCCACAATGCTCATGAGCCTGAACCCGTGGCCATAAAAAGCATCCATATTTTTCAAAAATCCCTGCTTTATTTATTTGGCTGCATTGGGAACTACCCACACCGCCCCAATCCCGGCAAACGCCCTCTCGAATCGCTCTTCCCCAATATATAACAACGCCGGTAAAAACGTCGGCCCTGGGCTTTTATTGCCAGAAGGACCGGCAAACTGGATCATCCCGCCGAAGGAAAAATTACCTTGCACGATATCGCCGTCAGTGGAGGATAAGCGTAGGTAAAAGTGAAGTAGATTAAAAGAGGGTTATACTATAGGGTGTTTATGGTTCGATTATTTGTGGCTCTAGAAATTTCAGACGAGATCATTGCAAATCTTACTCAGATACAATCGGAGTTGATAAGTAGTAAGGCAAGTCTGAGGTTTATCGAACCCGAATCTTTTCACATCACGATAAAATTTTTGGGTGAGGTAGAGAAAGGAAAAATTCCGAGGGTAATTGCTGCACTAAAAAAAATACAATTTTCTACCTTTTCCCTTACCGCAAGCCAAGTAACCGTAGACGATTTTGATGACCCCCACTGGGTTTGGTGCACGATAGATGATGATGGAAACGGAAAGGGTCTTAAAAAAATAATCGATGACGCATTAACTCCGTTAGGGATTCCTGTTGAAGAACGATTTACCCCCCATATTTCCTTAGCGAGGGTAAATTCCACTTCTTCGTCTTTATTTAAACAACTAGACAAAATCAAGGATACATCATACGGGAGTTGTGTGATAAAAAAAGTGAAACTAAAAGAGAGTTTATTAACATTACATGGTCCTTTCTATGAAGATTTTTTAGAGATTAATTTAATGCAGAAAATTGAATAAAAAAATTTATTCGAAAGGACCTTTTTATTATCGATGGAACCTCGTCAGACAGGGATATGATTATACCGTCATACTGAAATCAAGACCGGTATGTTACAATTTCAGTGTATCCAAAAATCGATGGAAATTGAATTTTATTTCAGGGATTGAAGGACCACCCCAAGCCCCCTTCAAAGGCTTCATGTATGATTGTTTCCAGAACTCTGTACGAAATCTGCCATTGTTCCCTCTGGCTCCCGCCCTTAGGCCCTTGGGCTGAATAGTACTCTATAGGACGGGGGGCTTAGGTTTTGCTGAAGGGAACGGGGATGGAAAAATGATTTATCCGGTCACCATCGGACCGGTCGTTCCCGGGCTCGGATATGCTTCAAAAATATGCTGATAGACGATTTCGCATTTGCCTTTGTAGATATCTTTCGAATAAGTTGGTGGGAGATGATCCAGAACGTCTTCGATGCAAAGCCGGACCGATGCTCTTGTCTGCTGTTTCTTTCTCCAGTCAAGAACTAGTTTTTCCTGCTTTAATGTTTCCAGCAATTCCTTTGCAACTTTCTTGACATCATCCTCTTCGCGTTTTGTGAGTTTCATCGAGGGCTTTGTCAGCAGGTCAAAAATCGTGAGTTCTTCTTCGGTTAAGTTCTCTTTGATGGCCCGTTTCTCTTCTTCCTGCAGGTCCTTCGCAAATGCCACAAGCCGTTTGAAAAATTCCTCGGTGTTGTGACTGCCACTATTGTATTCGTCGATCATTTGCTGCAATTTCACACTGAAATCGATCCTTGTTCGGTTCAGTGCGAGGAGATCCTGTACCTTACGCTCGACAAGTGCACGCAATTTCTCGGTCTCTGTCCTGGCCCGGTTCCGATTGATTTTCTCCTTGAGCACGTCGAGATTCAACTGGCTTAAATCGAGAATTACCGGAGGCTTGATGACATAGCCTTCTGTCGAGATTGAACGGTCAAGGAGTTCTTCGATCGATTCCATGATCTGGCTGATGTCTGCAGTTGGTGTCAGTGACCGGATTTTTAGTGAAAGGATCAGATAGAGGGTGCACAGAGGAAGAAGTTCGTTTATTGCGGGATCAGGTTTGATCGCCTTGAACAAGCGGTTGATATTCCCTGCGAGGTTGAGGAATTTTTGTTTGGATTCATCGTTCACGAGGATCGCATCGACGCTGTCATCCAGCAATTTTACTTTCTGCAGGTTTCGTGCTTTCAGAACCTCTTCGATATCGATCCCTTTCAGCTCGCAGAATGCCTTGGTTTCGTCGAGCACCAGTTTCAAGAGTTTTACCAGTTCCGCTTTTTGCTGGACCGGCATGACTTCATCAGTCCCTCGTCCCGGTGCATAGATAGCGAGAGCCTTCTGGAGATTCTTGAATACGCCGAAATAATCCACAATGAGACCGTTAAATTTCTCGCCAAAGACCCGGTTCGCCCGGGCGATGGTCTGCATCAGGGTGTGGTCCTTCATCGGTTTATCGAGATAGATGGTCGAACAGGCCGGCGCATCAAAACCCGTCAGCCACATGGCGCAGACAAACGCAATCCGCAGGGGATCATTTTCATCTTTGAACTTCGAGGCGAGATCCTCTTTCACCATCCGGGTCCGGTGGGGAACAATGTTCACACCCTTCTTCTTCAGATCCTCGATCTCATTCTGCGACTGCGAGACGACAACGGCGATGTCGGTCTTTTCCATGTAGTCGATCTTCTGGGTGAGGAGCACGAGTTCCTCTCCCTGCAGGCCGGTCCGTTCTTTTTTCAGTTCGTCAAGGTGCGCATCCCAGTATTTTTTCACCTTGTCGTACATCTTCACGGCAGTTGCCTTGTCGATAGAGACAACCATTGCCTTCCCCTGGAATCCCCGGCCCATGAAATGCGTAACGATATCCTTTGCAATCCGCTCCAGCCGGTCGTTGCGGGTGATGAGATGGTACTCCTTACTAAAGTCCCGTTCAAGTTTTTGTTGCTGTTCGGAATTGAGCTCTGCATCCCCGATGAGTGTCTCCATCTCCTCGTTGAATTTTAAATTGGTGAGCTGGAGCTCAGGAATCCGGTTTTCGTAGTAGAGGGGGACCGTTGCTCCGTCTTCCGTGGACTGCCGGTATGTGTAGACGCTCACATAATCGCCGAACACCTCGCGGGTCTTCTCCTCGGTCTGCATGAGCGGGGTGCCGGTGAACGCGATGAATGCTGCATTCGGGAGGGCCGTCCTCATGTTCAGGGCAAGGGTATCGTACTGGGTCCGGTGGGCTTCGTCGGCGATGACGATGATGTCGGACCGGTCGGTGAGTTTCTGGTACGGTTGACCTTTCTCGGTCCTGAACTTCTGGATGAGGGTAAAGACGAAACGGTGATCCTCTTTCAAGAGCCGTTGTAAATCTTCGCCGCTATCTGCCCGGGCATGGGTCTCTTTGATGATGCCTGAGTATGCGAAATTGTCATAGATCTGATCATCGAGTTCGTCCCGGTCGGTGACGATGACGAACGTCCAGTTGCCGGCAATCTTCCGCAGGATCTTCTGGGAGAAGAAGATCATCGAGTAGCTCTTGCCGCTTCCCTGTGTGTGCCAGAAGACTCCAAGCCGTCCTTTGGTCTTCCCGGTCTGCAGGAATGTCTCGATGGCGTTGTTCACGCCGAGATACTGATGGTTCTTGGCAAGGATCTTGATGGTGCCGTGCTTTGATTCGAAGAAGAGGATGAAATTTTCCGCAATGTCCAGGAACTTTTCCTTGTCACACGTCCCGCGAACCATGGTCTCGATCGAGACAATGCCAGTCTCCCCTTCGCTGTTGATGCGTTTCCATTCACTGAAATGTTCCCACTCCGAAGAGATGGTGCCGATCGCGCTTCGGCTGCCGTTCGAGAGAATGATGAAGGCATTATACCGGAAGAGCTGCGGGATCGCCGTTTTGTAATCCCGGATATTTTCCTCGTACGCATTTTTAAGATTCTTATGAGATGCCTTGTTCTCCATCACCATGAGCGGGATCCCGTTGACGAACCCGACGAGATCGCAGCGCCGCTTGTAGAGGTCCCCGGTGATCCAGAACTGTGAGACGAGGAGGAACTTGTTATTCTCCGGGTGCTGCCAGTCAATGACCTTCACCTTATCGGTGACGGTCTCACCCTGCGGATTTTTCCAGGAGACTTTGATACCATCTTTGAGGAGCTGGTATATCTCACGGTTCGCATGAACGATGCTCATGGCCCGTCGGTCCCGGATGAGTTCGGCGATGGCGAGTTCAATGGCTTCGTCCGGAAGGGCCGTGTTGAATGTTTTCAGTACCGGACGGAGCCTTCGGACGAGGACCACTTCTTCGGGGGTCTCACGGCCCTGCGATCCACCACCGGGAAGGAAAGTTTCGGTAAAAAAGTTCGCGGTCTCCCAGCGCATGTCCGAGAATAACGCGATAGTCGGCAGTTCGACAAGGGTATCTTCGGAGTATTCACTGGTCGTCATAATTCGTGTGTTTCTCGAATGATTGTTTGACGAGCGCCATTACATCGTCAAGCTGATCAGCTGAGGTTAACCAGACCTCGATGTCTCCGTTACCCCATTTGCCTTTGCCAGTCACGTCTTTGCACAATCCTTTGGGATCCTGGATATCACCAAACTTTAAATTCAACGTCAGAGATAACCGGGATTTGAGCGGCACAACATCGACAAAATTCGTTGTTATTTTATATGCGATGTAAATTTTGTGAATCTCTTCACTCACTGAGTCACCGAGATTGAGAATGCGTTTTCGCAATTGCTCAAAAAGATCTGCCTGAGTCCCTCCCTCGTAAGCGTGCGGAAAATTTTCGAGGGTGTAGATAGTTGTTTCAGCCGATTTTTTAGGTTTTTTGTACTTCTCAACTACATCTGTTGGAAGAGAGGGATATTGCCATACTTTTATCGCCACTTTGGCCAGGCGATTTCCCCTATTGATTATTTCCTGCTCATTCCAATGATCAAGGATTGCAAGATCCTTATTCAGAAGGACTGGACTGTCTTTGAATCCCTTTTCCATATCACGTTTTTCTTTGAATGGTTTTTTTCCATATTCTGAATTGTATCTTGTTAAGGTAAGATTTCCGAGAGTGTGCAGATATTTTTTATGAACTTCTTTCCAGTTCTCCCCCAGTTCGGCAATCCATTCCGGTGAAAGTTTTTCATCCTGAGGCATTACGTGTTCAATCGTATAACTACTGACGTGAATGTGTTCCTTTGTATCGTAGTTCTCAAGTTTTTCTAAAATGTATTTCTTGATTCTTAGATTGTACACATCCTTAGTCCTGATAGATTCGATAAACTTGGAGTCTGTAGGAAATTCACGGTAAGAGTCCTTGAGCTGAAATACCGCACGTACGCTTTCCAGATATCGGGTTTTATCAATTTCCCGACTGAGACTTGCGAATGTTTTGTTGAGAGAATTCGTCGGGATCTCACAGATTACTCTCCTTAACACGTAACTTTCAATCAGTTTGAGAATTTCTATAAAATCGGTTTTACTGATCGCAGTAATCTTGTAATCGTTATAGATTTCGAAGAGGAATGGGTAAGCAACGTCGACTTTGAGAGTATTGATATTGGCAAAAAGTGTTTTTAATTCTTTATCCTCTTCTCCTTCCAGAGCCATATTTACAAAATATTTTGAATACCGATAGATATCGATCACAATATCCTTCATCGATATTTCACCGGTGGCGTTGACGTAGAGTTTGAACTCGTCGTAGACTTCGTACGAGTTAGGGATTCGACCAATCTTCAGAGTGAGATAATCTCTCATGAAGCGGTCGAAGAGAGGTATTTTGTCCTTCTGCCCAAATGATCTTTCCATCGGGTACCAGTATTCGTCGTAAATTTCCTTCTGGACCTCGGGACTCAAACCCATCAGAATATAGTTCCTGATCTGGTCTGCCTGGCTAAGGTCAAGGCCGGTTGAATTCAAACTTTCAAATATCCGTTGAGGATTGTCCCGGTCATAGTCAAGTGACACATCTACAATGAAAACCTTCGATATTCCGATTAAGATTTGATTGATGTCGAGATCTGTTTTTTTCAGTTGTTCTTCGAAAAACTGATAGTTTTCGATAATTTGTTTTGATGCGTCAGCCTTGAGTTCCCTGTTATCCAGGAGGCGGGTATACGTTTCCTTATCTGTACGGGTGAGAGAAAGTTTATTTCGTAATTCCTCTTTTTGAAGAGTATTGATGAGATAGTGAGCGGAAATCTGTTCTTTAGTCATATCCGATACTTCATTTTTGGTTTCCATTTTTTTTATGAGGGCGATGAGAAGAAGGGAGATGGTCGTAAGCCGCTGCTGTCCGTCGATGACGAGCAACTGCGGGACAGAAGCAATATGGATTCCCCGACTTTTTGAGATATACACGACAGAACCCAGAAAATGCCCGGATGATCGTTCATCAGATGCATTCAGGACAATATCATCCCATAACTGGAGACATTGTTTCTTTTGCCAGCTATAATTTCGCTGATAAATCGGAATAATAAACTGTTTCGTTCCGTTGAAAAAGTCGTAAAGGGATATTTCTTTTGCGTTCATGCTGCCATCTCTTCTGGAATGAGTATATCGAGTTCTGACACATCAAACTCTCCGCTTATGAGTTTCGGGAGGAGGAGATCGCGGGTGCGGTGGAGGTTGGCGTTTTTTCTTTGCAAATTTAAAATCTGAAGAGCAAGTGGTTGCGTGGTCTTCTCGAATTGAGAGACAACATCAGGAGTGGGAACAACTAATTGAATGGTTTTAAACACGCCCTTCGTAATTTCCTTAAAAGTTGATCCTGTGCCGAGACTAATAAACATCTCTACATTTTCCTTGAGCCAGTGATAGAGTGTATAAAGCGGGAACTGCTCATTCGGAATACAAGTGATAAATCCCTGGTTCGTACATGCATCGGTTGTATTTATCGAAATTACACCAAGCGTTGCCCTACTTGTCATCATAACAGAATACGGCGGAAATATTTTGGCTGAACTCTTTTTAAGACCGAGTTCATTGATTTGATTACCTGAATACTCCATGAACATTGTTCCTGATGCGGTTAAATCGACGGGTGAGTACCAGTTGATAGTTCCAGATTCCCAGTATTCTGGGACTTTTGTCGAGGGGGTTCCTCCGCCGGATATTTCAAACGTTTCCTCGACTGTTTTTACTTTCCATCCCTCCGGCACCAGCCCCAGTTCCGACTCCACCAATCGGACGCCCTCATGCCTGGGGAAGTGGAAGTTGACAAACCACTCGCGGTAGACCATCTGCGCCATCTCTTCGAGGATCTTGATGCGCCGGGTATTGTTCTCGATGAGGTCATCGTATGCGGAGAGGATGGTACCGATTTTTTGTTGGGTGGGAAGAGAGGGAAGCGTCGGCAATTCCATCTTGCGGATTTCAACCATATTGAGATGGGCAACAGTTGCCCCACCGGTGAGGGATTGGATTTTTCCCTGGACTTCGTCACCTAGTAAAAGATAGACGAGATAATTTGGATCGATCTTTGATTTGTCGGGGCGAATTAAAACGGTCCTTTGTCCGAGACACACCTGTAGATTTTTTGGAATAATCGCAACATTACCAACGGGTGCTTCACGGGCTAAAATCAAATCACCTTCACCGGGGATTGCCCTTTGTGTCCATAATTTGTAGGTCTCCTCGGATACGCGATTTACACCTTCGAGAATTAGCCTGCCTCGTCCAATATTCGGCGTTCTGATCGAGGGGTATCCCTCCTCCTGAATCGGGGCTGTCTTGTGTTCACAATCAATGATGAACTCACAAATCGAATTGAGAATACAAGCCTGATCAGTACCGCTCATAATACACACCCAGCGAAAAAAATTCGAACAGCACTTTCACTTCTCCGATTATTCCCCCGCTTTCCGTTCCGCCAATCGCTCCCGTGCAATCGTCACCGCAGCCGTGAGTTTCCGCTCCCGCACTTCACGAAACGGAAACTCGATGAAACTCCAGGAAAACCTGTATGTTAACATAAACGTTAACAGATATTCAGGATTTGTTAAGACCCGGAATAAGCTGCATCTGGACCGATTCGGCCTGTTCGAACGTGTTATACGGGTTTCCCCAAAAGGCAAAAATCTCATTGTTAAGACCATTGCTAACACCCTGTTAACGCTCCCGCAACAGGTATCGTCGTTTCGGAGGATTGCCCTCTGCGGTCAGGAAACCCTCCGGGCCCGACCAGAGTTTAAGGTACCGGGATGCCTCCACCTGTGCTGACGGAGAATCCCCAAGCCCAAGTAACTGCCGGCATTCTTTATTTGAAATACTGCCGTGATCCTCAACAAAACCCCGCACAATCTCAGGGTAGCGGGCACCATCAATACCTTTTGCTGTTGAATACCCTGCCTTCCCAATCAGATCTTTGGCAACGGCCTTTGTCAGATAGAACGTCGCCTCATGCGTATGCCCCTTTCGTTCCAGAATCCCCCGTTTGGGATCGCTCATCTGGTCGAGAATGCCCAGCGTCTGATCACGATCCAGCTGGAGAAGTTTTTCGGCGTCTGAGGTCCGGATATATCGGTGGCCTTTGAGATACGTCAGGATCATGAGGCCATCGAGACCAATATCTTTGCCGTGGGAGTGCCATTCGGCGATAAGACGCGCCATCGAATGATCGAACGCGCCGTTATAGATTTTGAGAGTAACGTGAAATTCATCAGCTTCATAACGCGGTATCCGTTTTCCGTATTGCAACATCGGGATGAATATCTTATTGCGGCCTGTACCCGCTGATTCGACCAGCCTTAATTTTAGAAACGCATTTGCAAGTGTCCGGTTCCGGGCAACGGGTTCATGACGAAGAATATTATGAAGGGTAATGCCCCCGATAAAACCACCGGGGCTGGTGACCGCGAGCTCGTGCAGGGAATGCCGGATTAAAACATCGCTCGGCTGTGAATAATCCCGGTGGGTAACTGCGTTTAAAATAACCTCACGCACCACCTCAATCGGAAATGCCGGAATACGGAGCCGGAACAGACCAACTGGGATCTCTTCTTCCGGATTTACCGGGCTTGAGAAAATCCCCTCCAGTTTCTCAATAATCTGAAGAAGACTCATTCGCCAGAGATCGTTTCTTGCAACTTTTGTTTCGGAAATCTGGTGAACATAGTGAACCTGGCTTTGAGGAATTTTTTCCGAGATTACATCTGGTTTTCCAAAAAGCAGGAGTCCGGTGTTTGTCACCGATCCATTCCGCACCGCCTCAAGCCCCTGAAGAAACGCAGCGTCAGACAGAGTTAACAAGGCTGATTCAGGGTTACGACTGTGCAGAAATGAACGAGCCCTGGCGATTTCGAGAGGATCGAGATCTTCCAGACTAACACCCGACGCTGCTTCACCACTCCAATCAAGGGCACCTGACGATATCCTCATGGTCACAAACTCATCGGGGTCAATGGGCATACAGTTTTTCCCGATCCGTCGTTTGAAAACTCCCTGGGCGGTTCCATAGGGAGGAGAATTTCCTTTCGGGATTCTTACAATTAAGAGACGACCGGTTCCTTCAGGGACAAGTAATTCTTCCACACCGACTTGCAAATGAGGTCGGGTACCATCAAAAATGCCCCTCCGCCAGGTATCAAGATTATATCCATGAGCGCCATGAATCGCTTTTGACCTGCCGATGGTCTTATCCATTACTCCGAACACGACGACTCCGCCATCGCCGTTAGCAAAACATGCCGCATATTCCAGAGCAATTTTCATATCGTCTTTGGGATTATTCCAGGGTTTGAAATCCAGATTCACCGATTCAAGATTATCGGCGATGGTATGGTCAAGATGATCCAGAAGTATCAGAATTTCAGCATTCGACGGAACACTCATGGTATTACCTCAAAATGGCATCCCATTTTTTTATACATTGCCTGGATAATTGTCCAGACACTGTCTGGATTATGCCCGGTCAAGGATCTTCCCCACATTCTCGCCAATCCGTTCCTCAAGCACGCGGGCCTCCGCATTGAGCCGCTCCAGTTCCTCATCGAGAGACTCCAGCCGTTCGCGGAAATCCCCATCATCTTCCACCCGGGCTGCAACACCCACGTACCGGCCGGGGTTCAGGCTCCAGCCCTGGACTTCAATATCAGCAACAGAAGCAACTTTGCAGAGCCCGGCAACATCATGGTATGAGCCATCCGCGAACTGCTCCTGCATCAGCGGAACACTCCCGCAGATCGATTCCGGTGCGGTTCCGCGATAGAGCCGGACAATGTTTGCGATGAACTCGATCTGTGAAGGTTCGAAGTCCCGGTGGGCCCGGTCCAGTTGCCGGAAGGTATTCCGGGCATCGATGAAGAGCACCGAATCCTTCCGGGCTGTCTTCGGTTTCGCACGATCGAAGAACCAGAGGGTGCAGGGCAGGGTAACCGTATAGAAAAAGTTCGGGCTGATGCTGATCATCACATCGACTGTGCCAGCCTGAATCAGCTTCTTCCGGATCTCCATTTCAGCACCCCGGGCATCTGCTGCAGAGTTTGCCATGACGAAGCCGGCCCGGCCATGATCGTTCAACGCATGGTAGAACTGCTGGATCCAGAGATAGTTTGCGTTGTCAGTCGATGGTACACCGAACGCGAAACGCTTGTCCTCACGGACCCGCTCTTTGTCTACACCGGAAACATTGAACGGCGGATTGGCCATCACAAAATCAAATCTGCCAACGCTCTTATGCGGGTCCTCGTAGTAGGTATTGTTATCCCGGATATCGCCGGATAAACCATGCACCGCGAGGTTCATCTTGCAGAGACGGATCGTTTCGGCTACCCGCTCCACACCGTACATCGAGATCTCCGATGAGGGCATCTTCTTGTGGTTCTCCACGAACCGGGCGCTCTGCACGAACATACCCCCGGAACCACAGGCAGGATCGAGGATGAGACCATGGAAGGGTTCGATGACCTCGACAATAAGCCTGACCAGGCTTGTCGGTGTGAAGAACTCTCCGCCCTTCTGTCCTTCCTTCATGGCGAATTTGCCGATAAAGTATTCGTAGATTTTTCCGAATGCGTCGCCTTCGATATCATTGGGAATCGAGGAAAGGACGCGAAGCAGCTCGAAGAGGGTTGGATTATCGATCTTCTGGTAATTCTTCGGCAGGACATCTTTGAGGTCCTCGTTCTCAGCCTCGATAGCTTTCATTGCTTCGTTGATGGCCTTGCCGATGTCGTCGCCCTCGGGAAGTTTCTGCAGGTAGGTGAACCTCGCTGTATCGGGGATAAAAAGTCCGATCCGCGACTGGAAATCAACTTTTGATGGCGCTCTCCGGTTCGACGTTGAATATTTCGAGGAGATCTCGGATACGACCTTTCCGAATTTGTAATCCGCGTATTTGAGGAAGATGAGACCGAGGACCGGGACCGAATACTCAGAGGGTTTGAGGCTTGAGTTGGCCCAGAGCTGATCGGCAGCGGCCCAGAGCCGGTTCTCGATATGGTTATTCATCGGGGTCATGAGGGGTCACGGAATGAGGATTGCGTACTGATTGTTATTGGTGAGATTCGACCGGGCATGAAATATAGTTAATGAAAAGAGGGACAAATTAGAGGACACGATTCAAAAAACCTATATTCCCTGTGCAATGATTTGATTCTAATGAACCCAATTATCAAGCTGGCGGCCAGCGCACTGCCTGGTGAAAAAAAATTCATCCTATTCGCTGGAGCAGGAGTATCAAAAGATGCGGGCGTTCCAACAGCTTGGGAGTTAATGTTAAAGACTGCAAAAATTTTCTATGCACAGGAAAAAGAGGGGGATATTTCCGATCAGGATGTCGAGGAATGGTTCAAATCAAGTAAGTATGCTCAGTTAGAATATTGTGAGCTAATCCAGGAACTCTACTCAACTAGTTCTGAACAACGAAATTTCTTAGATAAATGGTTAGGATCGCACGAAATCGGGGATGTACATCGAAGTATCGCTGAACTCGCACGAAGAGACATTATTCGAGGAATTATCACAACAAATTTCGATCCTCTTCTGGAAAGGGCTTTGGAAGAAAAGGGAATTCGAGTACAGGTAATTTCAAACGACGACGATCTAGAAAATTCTGAACCATTCATCCAGTGTAAATCTTTCCGGATATACAAACCACACGGAACGATTGATCGAGGGCAACTAAAAAATACACCAAAAGATTTGGAGACACTCTCGCCCTTGATGGAAGATGAATTGGTCAGAGTCACCGGTGAACATGCCGTTCTTGTACTCGGGTACTCCGGTAAGGATGAAGATATTGTCAAGGTATTCAAACGAAGGAAAAACTTGTATTATCCTGTTTTTTGGGTGAATCCTAGTAAGCCATCGGAAAAAGTCAAGTTCATTTTCGATGATGATAAAAACGTCTTTATCCCCTGTAAAGACGGTGCAAACAAATTTCTCAAGGAGTTTCTAGATTTGCAAGATCGGATTGTTGATTTGGCACCCTCCCTTGACATGAAGACAACCGTTGAAGATTTGAATAGGGCAATAACCACCGGAAAAGATCCTGTCGGTCCAATCTTTATAGATTATCTCGATGGAATTTTTCATGAATTGGAGAAAATTCAACCCGATTTTTCAAAGTATTCGGAACTCGACGAAGCAATTTACAATCAAATTGTCAACGGGGAGAGAGTAACGTTTCGGTTTATCGAAGCTGCATTAGTTGCAAGCAGATACAACAATCGAGATGCGATATTTGCGATTTATGAGTATTTCGGTCATTTTCTTGAATTATATGATATCCCTGAAAATTTTTCGGGATCATTCCGCACTGAGTTTTTTGACGGAAATAAATTCTTGATTTATGAAATGTTCGTCACATTCATTGCAAGCCTCATAAAATACGAAAGATGGGACTTGATTGGAGAACTACTATCGAAAAATTTGTTCATCGACAAACGCGATCAAGGCTATGTCCGATTTGAAAAAATCAACTCGTATGTACGGTCTTTGGATCAAATCAGGAATCAGCGATTGGAGCTTGGTAGATGCACGATAACGGGAGATCTTATAAAGGACCGATTCAGTGCCGGCCATTTATCTAAAATACTTCCTCATAAGGATTTTTTAGAGGCGGATTACTTGTTATTTCTCCGATCGATAATTGACGAGAAGAAATTATGGAGACCTTATTCTTGTATTTATTTTGAACACAGGGTTCCAAGTCTCATGCGAAAATCCGTAGATTACAATTTTGCATTAAATTTGTTAAAAACGTTCAATCTGAAACAAATAAGCGAGTTAAAAGAGAAGATTGCTCAACATAATAGCAAATTTACAGAATCATTTTCACAACATTGTTGGGCTGACAATCCATTATCTACTTTTAATATTGATACGATTGGATCGATAAACAATCCGGAAAAATCTTAGAATGCAATAAATTTTCTGAATTTCCTCTCTCGATTCGAAGAATCATTTATTATATCATAAAATGGATTCTAAATCGTCATGACGGCTGGACCGAGCTCAGTGTTGCTCTATCCAAATATCGAGTTGAAAGATCCAACTCTCGTAAAGGAAGCACTTCTGCTCTATGACAATCTTTACCGGATTGTCCCATCTGATTATGAACCGATAGACCATCCTGAAATTCAGCAATGCAACGAAGATTTTGAAATTGTTGCATCTATTTCTCCTGAAGAATACGCCGAAGATACCTTCAGAAAATTTCAGGATAAGGTGAAAAAATGGTCCCCCCTTGCTGCAGGTTTTTCCCCGGCAAAAATCGCTCGGTCGGAAAAATTACATGAAGGAAAAGTGTACGGTGAATTGAGGAAATATTTCGTTGACGAGGGTTTATTGATAAAAGACGGTCACTGGTTGCGAGGAAATAACGCCCTCATTGCAAATTATATGATCTACCTTTCAAATGAGATTGCTGTACAAAACCAATTAGGACTATTAACCAACATTTCTCCGGCCTGGACAACACAGGAATTTATCAACTATGATGGGAATTACAATCAGTCTAAGGGGGAAATGTATCATCCTCATGGTTCAAACCGGTCCCTTGTCGGAATGTACTTGACTGATTTTATACCGAGAAACCTTGAGAACATTCCATTTTCAGAGATTATGGCGTTTCGGGATGAATGTCAACAGGAACGACATAACTTTTTACAACAACAAGCCCTGCTTATCGAAGAATTACCAAAAATAAAAGATCCCCTTGTTTTTAATGATAGAATCAGATCTTTACAAGGACGATTACAGGTCTCATTAAACGATTACAGGGATTCATGTAAAAAACTGGGCCCAAAACAATTTTTTGGCACAAAGATTGTTACCGTTCCTTTCGTCGCACCTGTAGCTGCGTTTGCGCTCTCACCCGATCCGGTTTTAGCTGCAATATTATCAACAATCGGCATTACTTTCGGCGGGTTGTGGTCGTTGCATTCGTACTATGATGATCGAGATGAATTACGGAAAACAAATCCGTACTCATACTTGGATCTGCTTCAGAAATATTCACTCCAGACTCTCAAAGAGGTCAATTCCCAATTATCAACTGAAACTATGGAATTTATGTTGGATTGATTTCATCACGATTTATTAATTTTCATCATAATCGATTGCGTCTTTGCCAAAAAATTTCTCGAAATTAATTTCCGGAATAGGTAAAACATCTTGCTGCGAAAAATTATAGGCGAATGTAACCTGTTTGGTTTGGCGGCGATTATTCTCATAGTCAATTAACGCCGATTCTAATCGTTCTAAGAATTTCCTTAACGTCATCTTACGTAAGTACAGCTTTCCTTTCTTGTGAGAGATATATTTTTGAAGGCTGTATCTCGATGCAATCGAATCGTCAGGAAACAATTTTTCAAGAACCGTGTTAGTGATTTTTACTAATTGGTCAAATTCTTCTTTACCCATCATACGAAGCATCGGGAACCTGATTAAGAGCAATTCCTCAATCGTGGGCATCCGTTTAAACTTCTTCAAATTCTGGCTGGCTTCAAAAACAAGCATCAGGAGATTTTTTACAATATATGGCATGTTTTCATTGAATTCCGTCGGACCAAAGGGGATGAAAAGAATTGGCAGCCTCGGAACAGGTAACGGGGAAGAAAATGCAGACGATATTTGATTGTTTTTAAAGTCGATTGTGTTGAATTTCTCGTACCGCAGATTCTTATTTTTTTTATCATAAAAAATAACTGGAAAAGGAATCGCAGTCTGGTTATGATTCTGCTTTATTTTATCAATGTCTGAACATAATAGGCCGAAATCGATAATTAAATTCTTACTTACAACGTCCAAATTATTGCGTTTCACCATTAATGTGTTAGGATTATTCTGAACATACTGGAAGCGCTCAATCTGATTATCATCAGTGCCACCTCCTTTCGCTTCAAGTAATAACACTGCATTGTTTTCAGTTGATGAATACCCCAAATCCGGTACCGCAGCACTATCCGGGGAACCCGGTTTGTATCCCGGTGTTGGAATTCTCAAACTGAGTTCTTTTAATGGAAACCCCTTTTGCAGCAAAACGGGCGATATTACATCGTTAGGGTGGCCAAGAAAGATCCCGAGATTCAAAAGCAACGTATGATCACTAGGTTGCAATAATTGCATTACCATCACCTCGTAAGGTCGCCTTTGGATCAATTCTCTCCTGGCAAAGTGCAAACAGACGTAGTGCCGAGTTACCGCACGAACCTTGCGGCAGATTTATGAAAATTTCATCTGGATAAATTTCCAGGTCGAAATGACTGAAAGTATGCAAATCAAGCACATTCAGAAGATAATCTTCGTCTGATATTTTATTTGCAAATCCCACAAAACGAAAGGGGTGTATACCCTTTAAGATGTCATTCACGACCCTTTCGATATTACTGATTTTCTGTTGTAATTTGATGGATAAAAGATTCCCGTTTATTGAAAATCCTTCATTGAGTGAAAAATTAGTTGTAAAATCGCGCTCGATGTGTTCAACTATTGGTTTATAGTGACCCTGAACAATTTTTTGCTGATAATCTAAAAATTCATCGACGGAAGTACCATTTGAAATATTGATACTCCCTTCCATCGAAAGACGAGTCTTAACAAAACTGTCTGGCCGACTCCTGTGCTCTATCTCAATATTTGAAATACACGCCCCTTTGCCGATGTAGTCATTATTGAGAAGATTGTCGATAATTTCTGATGCATCTTCAGCCCAGAGTCGGATAGCCAATTTTTTCATCGGGATGTTTTCGTTCTCAAAGGTATTGTGGAATTTCATACTGAAACTGGTTTTTGAATAGCGGGAGCTTATGCTTTGCAGCAATGATGATGAAAACCAAGCATAATCCAGTCGACTGTTATTTTTTACAATCAGGTGCTTTACTTCTCGCTTAATGTCTTCACTCGTATCCAGAGAATATAAAATCCAGAATCGGGGGTCGAGCATATCGAGATATGAGTAGGAAATGTTATCTTTCCGGGTGATCTGAAGAATTTTAATATCTTCTTCAGAAGTGGGTAAAAATACAATATTCGGATCTGGAGAGATTTGGTTAATGGTAGAATTGGATTCAATGATCAATGCTTTGAGATATTTACGCTGTGAGGTAGTGTTTTCTTCATCTTTTTTTTCTTTCTCTTGACTGATATTGTTGATTGCTAAATCCAGCTGAGAGTACATTTGTTTACGTGATGCAATTTTGGGTAGGATTTCATAGCCCATGGGAAAACTCGTCTCATTATTCGATGTTGTTAGACAACAATATGATTTCCAACACACATATAAATTGTTTTATTGAAATTCTCGTCGTTGCCCGGATTTACTAATATTTATCTACTAGGCACAACCCAAACTACCCCGATCCCGGCAAATGCGACCTCGAACCAGACTGCCCGCGAACCCAAATAGAAAAGCGCCGGTGAAAACGTCGGCCCCGGGCCGCTATCGCCAGCTGGCCCCACAAAACGGATACGTGCCGAAGGAAAGCACACCCGGCACGATATCGCTGTCAGCGTCTTCCATGCAGCAGTCTCGGTCGCCGACTTCCAGAGCACAATTGCCTCCGTGGTCCGGCCAACAGATCGCTCAAGATATAATTTTGAAAACCACTGCTCAACACCGGGCCCGAACGGCGGATTGAGAAAGACCCGCCCATCCCACGGCTGCACAAGCCCGTTGTCTTGAGCGGTGTAATGCCTCGCTGCCGGCACGTTCGGGATCTCCCGGCTGTTGCTGGCCGGGTCGATATCGATTGCACCCATGCATGCGATCACCGCATCGAGAATGTACTGCGGCGTATAATGCTCCGTGCTCTCGTGCGAGAGCAGGGCTGGCGAGACCGTCATACCACACCCGCCTCCTGTGCATCCTCCCGCACACCTCTACCGTAACAATGCTCGCAAAGCTTCACTCCCGCCTCGCGGTCGATCCACACCGCTTTTGCAATCCCGCAGACCGAGCACTTCCCCACATCGGCTGTAACCCGTGTGCACCGGGAAACATCCACGGTTCCCGGCAACGGGACCGAGGCCGTCTGCTCCGCTTTTACCGCACCATTGTAGCATGAACGACAGATCCGCCGGGCGGTCTGCTGGTCTTTGGACCGGGCCCGCCGCTCTGCCGTGAATTTCTCCACATACCAGGAGCCTTTCTTCCTGCAACAATAGCACGGGGTCTTTGACTCCGGGGGCTCGAGTTTTTTGTAATCGCGTGCCCGGATGGGCCGGGGCTGGTCCGGTTTTTCAGCACCGGATCCTGTTTTCAGCACACTTTCAGCATCTTTCGTACAGGTGCTGAAAGAGCCCGGGGCCGAATTTGCATCTCTTTTACCCAATTGGGCGGTTCCGGGCAGAGATCGTTTTTCGTTTTCAGCAGATCGCGAATTATGCACACACTGAGCAGAATTCGTTTCAGGTTCCGTGCCACCTCCATAATTCCGGTTTTGCTGAAAACAACCTTCTCTTAGTACAGAATTATTTGTACAATCACCTTCTTTGCTGGAACCGGGAACGCTGGAAGCACCAATCTCATTTTCAGCAGTTGCTGAAAAACTGCTGAAACCTGCTGAAACTGCTGAAAGATGAGACGAATCATCGTCATCGTTCTTCGGGTTGTGGTCTAGCCAGCACGCTCCCCCGTTCATCCACTGCCGGTAAAGCTCACGGTCCCATTCGAATGCCTCGGTCCTGCGCCGGACCGAATACCCGCTCTCTTCAGTCAACGTCACGGTCCGGTCGGTGAATGAAATTGCCGGGCACTTCTCCAGCAGCCCGGTGTAATTCTTCCCCCGGCTGTCGTAGCCTTTGATCATCCGGTAAATGCTCAGGTAAGATCCTCCCGTCAGCCGTTGCAGGTCCTGGATGGTGAACTCTGCCAGGTTCACCTTCTCAATGATGGCGAGCAGGTCGGACTCTTTCTTGGTCATCTTCGATTCCTGCCCGCCGGCTGTACCATTAAGGAGCGTGAAAACTTCGGTCGCTGCGGTGAAATCCGCCTCGTCCGCGTACACACAGAGCGTCCCGTCCTCACCGGTCTTCTGCCGTCGTTGCCGGAAGAAGAGGGCCGCATGGCTCTTGATCAAGTCGTAGAGCATGTCGGGGTTGCGTCGGTTGCTGATTCTCTGGAACCGGATTCGTCTCGAATAGGGAATGATCACCCAAATCATCTGCTCGTGCAGGATCTCCCAGATCTCCCGACAGATTGCAAGTTCGTGGGATTCATCGGTGAAGGTGTCGGGGTCCTGTTCCTCCTTTTTTTGCTTCGCCTCTAGCACCCGGGCGTCCTGCTCAGCTGATTCGTCTATCCAGCAGGTCAGCATCCGGTTCATAACCTGATCATCACCGGTCCCTTCCTTTTTGGCAATCCACCAGACGCATCGCTCAGGGATCGTGCAGACCCGCGAGGTCAGATCCTTGGTAACCGTCGTATGCGTAATCGGTTCGTGGAAATTCGAGGTCGCGGACTTCAGGATCTCCTGGATCCCATCCGAGAGCTCGGTGTCGTCACTCATCAAGACCGTGCGGGGCCGGAGGTCCTTCATGTAGTAGAGGGCCTTGTTGCTCACCGTGCCTTTCACCTTGTACCGGTCCGGGACCTGGCGCATCATCTTCCGGAAGGCGTGGGTCTTGCCCTTGCCGGAATCCCCGGTCACCGAGACGTGCAGTCCGTCCGAGTTCTTCACGGCCTGCGACGCCATCGAGAGGATCATGCAGCGTGCGAGAATCTCGTCGCCGACATGCTCCTGGGCAAATGCCGTGAGCATCAGGGCCGCCGGGTCGCCATGTTCCAGCACATCGAGCGCAGCCGCCTGGGCATCGGGGTTTGCCGGCTCCGGGGCCGGGCCTGTGTCCTCAGTACCTTCGGTCTCAGTTTTGGCTTTTGCCCGGTCCTTCCGCCAGGTCTTTTGTTTCTGCTCCCAGTCCTTCCGCTTCGTTGCCCGGTCCGGCTCGTACCGCTCGCGGAGTTCCTGCCACCGCTGAGTACCACCACCGCAGGAAGTGTGCTTGCAGCCGGCGAAGACCGCTCCGTTGCCGAATTGGATCGCAAAGGCCCCATCTTTGTGGGCCGAAGAGAACGGGCATTGGTCGAGAATGAAAAGCGTGCCGCCGCTGTACGGCTTCTCGGACCGCACCCCGACACCGTGATCGGAAAGCCATTGTCCCAGATCGAAGCCCTTACCCTTCGACGTTGCCGGTTGCTGTGCGTGCTGTTCGGTAGGGAGCCGGGCCGCGAGATCCCTGAGCTGCTCCACAGTCGCGATGCTCAGCTCCTCCGGGGCCGAGAGTATCCGGCTTCTCCGGTACGGACGTTCCGGGGTATTGTCACCCTTCCGCGAGACCGTACCGTAGAGCTTCCAGATGCGGGCCGCGTTGAAGTTCGCCATGTCCACGTTCACCCGCTCATCCGAGAAGAGCGTGTCAAGCGTTGCAAGGCAGCCCTTCACGAGGGCCGTAGCCGCGTCATCGTTTGGCAAATCGATGCGGTAGAGCAGGTGGGCCCCGTTGCCGGAGTCGGCCCGGACCGGTTCCGGGAAGCCGAGCCCGGAGATCCACCGGGCAACCTCTTCAGATTTCGCCAGGGCAAGCCCGTGCTCCTCGTCCGTGCTCGATACGCCGCTGGGTCGCAGCGGGTCGATGTCGATTGGAAGCCAGCGACGGCGCAGGATATCCGCGTCGCTCGTCGTGCTGTCTTTCTTGCCGAGCCGCATCTTAATCCGGTTCGCCCGGCGCGAGAGTAGGGCCGGGTTCACCTCGTTCAGCGTGACGTAGATGCCGTGTACTGAGCTGTCGGTATCGAGCGGTTCCACGGCGCGGATGAGCGCATCGTGGTCGCTGAAGTAGCCGCTGTGGGTGTACTGATCGGTGAGTGCCCGAACCTCGACGACCTGCCCGGGCCCGGCTATTCGGGCAATTGCATCACGCAGCAATCCATCCACGGGTCACCACCCTCGCCCTGATCGCCGTCCGGAGTCAGATAGAAGTACCGGTTAACCATGCCCGTCGCCTTCTTTACGGGCAGGTTCCTCCTCTTGCGCTCTCTGGGCATACTCATTGGATGTTTCGACCTTCACAGTGTACCTGTGGTGGAATTTCTTCGTGACAAGTATCTGGAAGACTGCATCACCCTTCTTCTTGATCTGGTCCGCGATCGCTTTCGGGATCAGGTAAAGCGGGATGCCATCGATCTTCTCGGTGGTGACTTCCGGTTTCATCTCTTCATCGGGCATAGGCCGCCACCTCGCGGATCTCGTTTGTCAGCACTTCGAAACAATGGATTGATCCGTTCGGTGACGCGACCCATTCCTCGCACCGGAGAAAGATATCGCCGGGTGACATCGTGAGGAGCGACCGCAACTGGCAGATATCAAACCTGCAGAATGATTCAACATACTCCGGGCTCACGGCTCCCTGGGCAATCCGGACCTTCACGCACAGAGCTTCGTAGTCGCCTTTCATCCCGACAAGGTGAAGCGGGATGATCTGGGTAAGGAAACTGTCCGTGACCGGTTGAACCGGCTCGTAACCCCGGGAGATGAGGAGTTTCGTGCACCGGTTCTTTGCCGCGTGAAACGACTGCTGCGGGATCATGCCACACCCCCGGCCCGCAATGCCACCGGGCCGTGCAACGAGAGTTTCGGGATCTCGCGAATGCTGTCCCTCAACACTTCGAAGCAGCGGAACCCGTGCGTCAGTGAATAAATCCAGATCTCGTAATGGAATCCGGTCTCGTTGCCATTGCGGGTAATGTGCTTACGGAACTGCGCAACATCGAGACCGCACTTCTGCATAATCATATCAATTGTTGATGGCCGGTGTGAGAATTTCCGGATGCGGATAAACCGGGTCTCCCCCGGGGGCCGGGTCGCAACCAGATGCGCCGGGGGGTACTTCTTGTTGAACCCGGGCGGGATGACATTCACCGAATAGCCGTGCACCTGGAGGAGCTCGCGGGCCCCTTCCTCAACAAGCGTACCGCGACGGCTGGTCATGAGGCGGCACCTCCCTTGCGGGGCGAGATGATCTCAATCTCCGGTTCGTTCCCGGGCGCTTCGAAGAAGATGCAGGAAACATCCTCCCCGAGCGCAACCGCGAGGAACTTGTCACGGGGCAGCATGTACCGCTGATTGCCGATGGCAATGATAACGGCCCGACCGGACGGGCTGAGATAAACGGTCCCGGAAACCTGCGGGACCTGCTGGGGCGCCGGTCCTTTCCGGAGGAGCGATACCCGCTCACCGACAAAGAAGAGCAGCCCAAGCTCTTCGGGGCAGACAAAGTGCAGTTCTCCCCAGATGCGGACATACACGCGGCCCTCACTGCCGCACATAATCTGACCGGCTGCAAATGCTGTCATTATGAACCTCCGTTCTCTGCAGGTACTGCACGGGCCCGACCATAATGCGAAGACGCTAGGAGGGCATGCTGGCCCCCTGGATTGCTGCGATCGTGCCGCCGTATGGATTCCACCGCCTCTTTTGGAACAATTACCCAGCAACCGCGTTCGACCATGATCTTTCCAATGCCGTGGAAGCCGCTCTGCTTTTCATAAGCATCGACAGCTTCCTGCGTGACCCGAAGGGGCTCACATGCATTACCCTGCATTTTTTCACCGATTTTTCCGAAGTGTTCACCAGCGATACCGTGATAGGCAGGCTCAGCTGCCGTCCAAGATTCAGGAAACCGATCGATGAAGGCGAGCCGGCTGAAGATGTGCTCAGGAAAATTCAGGTTTTGCCGTTTTTCTGGATACGGCAGGTAACCTCTCCGAGCATGACAACAACCGGAGCATCGCGCTCATGGACCGGCAGTCAACGTTCTAAAGCGAAAGAAGCGGGTTTGGACAGGATGGCACAACTCCCCGAAGGAATTTTTCCGTGCTCCATGTTCAGATATCTCCTGATCTCGGATGGCATGTTGAACATGTCCATCAGTAAGCACAGCAACATCGTAATAAAATTGAGAATGCCGGTCAGCCTCGCTGCAAGCGTGCGCGATTCGACGAAATGTCGCACCTCCCTCTCCGTTACCATGCGAGATTCCAGATTCATTGTTGTTATCCAAACAAGAATTTTATAATTTAAATATTTGCCTGAAGCAGTTGGTTAGATTAAACAGAAATGGTGTCAGACATTTTAAAACCGGGGCTGTGAAGGGGCCGGATCTGGTGCAGTTGTTTGAAGGGCGCGGAAAAATTGGGAAATTATGAATTTTTTTTTGAAAATTTTTGAAAAATGATTGAGGTTCAAGAAGAAAAGGAGAAAATCACTTTATTGATGCGAAATCCCTACTTCCTTTCAATGGTCAACAAATGCGATATCTGCGGATCAATCACCGAGCCTAATGCTCGATATTGTGGAGGGTGCGGTGTTGATCTTCGGGAGCCCAGGGGGACTGAAAACGTGGACATTGATACCGAGCCCCATAAACCGAAAAAAGCAAAGGCAAAGGAATCGTCGAAGAAGAAAAGTTCAGACAATGAAGACGTGATTCATTGGCATAGTGTCCGGGCAATGTGTAATCAATATGCAATATCTTTCCCGAATTTCTTTTTTCTGATGATGTTGTTGGGACGCGGCGAGAAAAAATTGGGCTTTTGCGATTGTGCTTCTTGTAATCAGGGTTACCGCGAGATGTTAGCGACAATTGCCAATGTAACAGAGAAGAAGAAATTGACAGCTCAAAGCCGGGAGATTGTTATCAAGGCCCGAGGGGAACAGATTGACGGGCATACCATCGATTTCTCTACACTGATCAGCAAAATGCAGGAGAAAGAGGGAAACAAACAACCTGAAGAAAAGCAAGAATCGATTCCTCAACGAGTGAATACTGGGAAAATTCTGATTGAGTTAGATCCTGAAGTAATTGAGAATGCAGTTCTTTCTGTTCTGAAAAGCGAGAAAGGGCAGGAAATCATTCAATCTATACCGAGAAAATACACAAAAAGAAAGGTTGATTGAGAATTGAATTTGTGATTATTTTTAATAATGCGACATTGGTCTTTATCGTAGCTCAGTTCTAATTGGGAAACTACGAAGGTTAATTATGGATTACTGGCTCGATCTATTCACCGGAAAAACATGGAAGGAATTTCGGGATAGTGGAGCGAATATCTCGGGTTTTCGTGAGCGGAGAAGGAACACAGTAAAATCAATTAAACCTGGTGATATCCTCCTTTGTTATCTAACAGGTGTGATGAGATGGGTGGGTGCTCTGGAAGTCACTGGGCAGAGCGACGATAAGAAGAAAATATGGGCCTCTGAAGATTTTACCGAACGATTAAACGTACGTCCAATAGTCCTGCTTGATCCTGAATACGGAATTCCAATGGAAAAACTAGAAGGAAAACTTATTTTTTATTCTGATGCGTCTGATCGGCAATATTTCAAGGGATTTTTAAGAGGTAGTCCTAATAAATTTAAAATAAATGTCGACGGGGATTTGTTATTGAATCTTCTCAAAGATGCGGAGAAAAATCCAATAAAAAAGGCCGTTGATCAAAAACTTTTGAATAGGGAGCCTAGAATTCCACTCTATAAGGTCTCACAAAAAGACAAAGGGAAAATTCAAGAAAAAACCGTTTCCATCCCCGATGAAAGCGAGAATCCCCCAAAGGATTTACCGGGTAAAACTACTGCTGACACACAATACACGACCGATCATGTAAAGATTCAGTATCGTTTGCTCACATTCGGCGCAGACATGGGTTTAGATCTTTGGGTTGCTCGTAATGACCGATCAAAAATCTATAATGGGAAAACACTTGGAAGTTTACCAAATATCGTACAAGAACTTCCAGCGCAATTTAATGACGCAACTCAACGAACAATTGAACTTATTGACGTTCTGTGGCTGAAAGGAAATTCAATTATCGCTGCATTTGAGGTTGAAACAACAACATCGGTTTATTCTGGATTACTTCGAATGAGTGATCTCCTAGCTCTTCAACCCAATCTGAATATTAAACTCTACCTCCTTGCCCCTGAAGAAAGGCGAAATAAAGTCGAACAAGAAATTTTACGTCCGACATTTCAGCTTAAAGAAAAACCCCTTTCACAGATTTGCGGATTCATTTCAATTCCGGAATTAAATGAAAAAATTGAGGGCATTGAAAAATTGGGATTTGCAAAATCATTAAAACCAGATTTCTTAGACACGATTGCTGAATATTTCGAAGAGGCTGATTAATGCCACAGATACGAGGATCGGACCGTGAGTAATCAAACTGATTTAATGGGTAATCCCAAGGAAAATCCTACAAATATCCAAAATAATAAATTCACACGTTTTTTCCAAATAGTGAAAGGAATTGACTTTATTGGATTTTTCATCGCAAATATCGTCCTATTCGGAATATTTAGGATCTATCTTCCGGGTAGTGGAATTAAAACATATCTCATTATGGTTGGGCTTTCCCTGATTGTGATTAAAACACAATCCGTTTTCCACGTTATCTATTATCTTGCCGAAAAATTCCAATCTGATTCTAATAAGAAAACACCAGAATCCAAAAACGATTCTGGGGATCTATCATTATCACCAAAAATATGGGCAATTGCTATTTTTATTTGTATTAAACAGGCGTTTTTCAATGTTGCATACTATCTTTTTCCGGTCTTGTTAGTTTGGTTAAGTGTTGCTGGATTTTTTTACGTTTTCGGGATCGTTCAATACCACCCAAATCAAGATTTTTTTGAGATAATTACAATTTTGAGCATATCACTTGCAATTTTTCAATATTTCCTCAAGAGGCATGAAGAGAAAATTGCGACAAATATTGGGTTGATAGTAAAAAAAATCGGAGATTCCATCAATCATTCTACGACGTTTGAAGAGTATTACAAGAGTTTAGGTAATGATGAGGATAGTGAGGAATTAAAAAAGTGGATAACTAAAAACATCGATCCAAAACTATTGGTTCAGGACTTCCTTTCTACTATTGCCGAAAATAAAGAAACTGTTCGCCTTTTTGAGCGGATAATGAGACCTTCAAAATCTAAAGTTCCATTTCAAATTTCAGTATCTTACCCAGAATCTAATAAAAAATACGAAATTTTAGAATGGAATGCCAATGAAAAAAGCTCCCAAAAAAAGAAATTAATACAATCTTATCAAAAATTTTTTGCAAATGAAGCTCTTTTTGAAGAAATTTTCGACAAAATTGAGCAAGATATCGATATTGACGAATTTGGGATGTTGACAATAAGTAATATCAATATTATTCACGAGATCTCACCAGAATTTATTCAATTTCAACTAAGGGGGGCGATTGGAACTCTATTCAGAAAAGATAATCCTGATCCATTTAATAGTAAACTGGAAACATCAATTGAATTCAGAGACGCGTTATCACAAAAAATCTGGGTCAGAATTTTTCACAAGATCTTTTAGACCAATTCACATTTTTGGAAAGAATGCGCCGCATTGCAAACCGTATTTTTGTCAGTGAAAACGCGATTAGAATAGTGGCATTTTTTTGGGATACATATTAACCCAAATTGTAAGTGCGAGAAGCAGGAGTCGAACCTGCGAACGCCTGCGCGAATCGATCTTGAGTCGATCCCCGTTGACCACTTGGGTATTCTCGCTCGGGATAATGTTGGTTTCAGAAAGTAAAAGGCTTTGAGTTCGGGTAATTGTGTTCTTTTGCCAAACTTGATAATGAAATCTTGAGTCCGCCTCTGTTGGCCACTTAGATACCCTCGCTCAGGATACTGTTGGTTTTAGGATGTAAAAGGCTTTGAGATGCTGAGGGTCATAAGACCCGAAGCAGGAGAAGAACGCATAGCGTTCTTCGACCTTTTGAGTCGAAGAACCCTGCGGGCCCTCTTCAGGCCGGGCAAGATAATCCCTCGACAAGTCGAAGAACCCTGCGGGCCCTCTTCAGGCCGGGCAAGATAATCCCTCGACAAGTCGAAGAACCCTGCGGGCTCTCTTCAGGCCGGGCAAGATAATCCCTCGACAAGTCGAAGAACCCTGCGGGGTTCTTCTCCAGTCTCGGGTCTTACGACCCTCGACTACATGAAGTCCGCAAGGCCCAGCTGCTCGTGTTTCTCCTCGCCGAACGTGGAGGTGATGGCAAGGTCGAGCACCTCCATCCGCTGTTTGGTATACTCGGAGATGTGGTACTTCCGGCAGATCTCCCGCGACATCTCGAGGTATTTCTTGACGGATCCCTCGTGGACGGTGGGGATGATGTTGCCATTGCAGATGCCCCTCCCCTTAAACTTCGTGCACTTGCCGGCAAGGGGCATACGGCGGTAGCTCGTGTTGCACTTTGTGCACCGGAACTTCTGCTTGGAGAACGCCGAGAGATTGCCCATGAGGTCGCGGATGAAATGCGTGGTGAGCACCCGTTCCGCCACGTCGTCTGCGTCAACTGCCCGGATCTTCTCGGCAAGCACCAGCTCTGCTTCGAGCTTGTCGGTCATTGTCTTCATCTGGGTATACATCGATTCGAGCGGGCCGGAGGAAATATCCGAGGTGTCGTGCGTGAACTGGAACCCTTCGACCTGTTCAGGCGTCCCGATCCGGTTTTCAACGCGGTCGATGAGCTTGACAATGGTTTTTGGCTCCCCGTACGCGAGGGCAGTCGTATAGACCTCGATCGGGTAATGGTCGCAGACATCGACGTTCAGGGCTTCCTTGTCAATCTCGGACGGATCAATCCGGCTGGTCAGGACAAGCGGGGCGTCCATTGAGCCGCCACGGTTCTGGGGCAGGAATGCCCGGGAGAAATTGATCAGGCCGTCGAGGAGGAGCATGATGCAGTCCTCATCGCCATCGCACTGGCCGGTGAAAATGCCGTTTGCGACGAGCGTGTGATCAGTATCAACCGTGAGGCAGTAGACCCGCTCCTCGGGAGAGGGGACCGGGTCGGCAGCGGTGATCCGGTCGGACATCACGCAGGTGCCCTCGAAAACGGGGACGGCATTACCCACTTTGATCTCCATGGCCCGGAGCTTACGCAGGTAACTGGTGTCCCAGACAAGCATCGCATGGTCGGGAGTTACGACCAGTTCCCTGCCACGGCCTGTGGTGAGGCGGAGGAGATGGGCAGGTGAGCGGTGGATGGATACCGACGTGATCTTCCGGATATGGATCGTACCGTTCGTATCAACAGTACGGGTGGCGAGCGGGCGGGCGGGATCCGAATAATACGTGCCGAGCCGGTCTATGCCCGGCCGTGTAAGGTCGAAGTTCTCCAGAACGAATTTCCGGATGGGGGTCTTCTCCCATTTTCTGCCATCGAAAACTTCGATCTCCGTATCGCCCCAGAAGCAGTTCCTCCGTTTGGCGGCATGGAAGAACGGGTGGGCATACCCCACGTTTGCCCGGGTGAACCCGACGATCCGGGCAAGGACGCCGGCGCTCGTGTGCGGGGCAAGCCCGATCACGAGGTGGCCGACAAGGTCTTCTGGCCGGTTGACCTTGTAGAACGGTTCAAGGCCGTAACATTTGACCAGGAGGTCGTCCATGAACTGCGCAACGCTGACCATGTACTCGGCGCAGGAGTCGGATACAAGGATGTCCTGCGGGTGGAGCTCGATCACCTGCGAGGAGTTCTGGAGATCGTAGCCGTGCGTGTCCTTCGTATAACCCAGCGATCGGAGCTGCTCGACGGACACCCGGACTTCATCAGGCCGTATGTGCGTGAGGGGAAGGTCTATCATATCAAAACGGGTCGTCCCGTCCTTGAAAACCCAGATGTTCCGGATTGCCCTCAGGATGCCTTTTTCCATGGGCTCGACCGTTTTTTCCTTCGAGATCACACCTTTTACCCCTTTCACGAGAGCAATACTGTCGGGCCTGAGCCCGAGGCGTCCCATGACTTTTGCATATTCCCCTTTCACGTCAAGGGTTACCCGCTGGCTGCAGGTAGCGGGAGCGTCACAGCCGGGACAGCGGGGGAGCGTTGTTTCCCGGCCGCATTTCGTGCAGGTGAAGACCGCAAGGGTATGTCCCCCGCACTTCTCACACCGGCAGAGGTAGCCAATTTCCCCGCAATTAGAACAGCGCCGCCGCCCCACTTCGATCTCGATGATCCCGCCCTCCTTCTGGAAGTCGATATCGGTGTTGTTCTGGTCCGTTTCCACGGTATGGGCAGAGGCCGACTGGAACGAGCGCCGGGCCCCCCCCGAGTCCCCGAGCGGGAAGAGGACATGCGGGGGCGGGTTCATCTTGCGGGGCTTGGATTTTCCCGGCCTTCCCATGCGTCCGCCGATCCTTGTTCCCGAGCGGGACCGCATCTTCAGGCCGCTGAGATGCGTTACGAGGTCGAACGGGGTTGCCTCTGCAGGAGCGTCGGCCCAGGTCTCCCGTTTCTTCAGCGCTGAATCGAGCCCGAGGCAGGTGAGGAATGCATGGTACGTCGGGATCCGGACACAGTCCTCAAGCACCTGGTGCGGGATGAGGATGGTTTCCAGGAGCGGCTTTGTCACGGGATCGAGAGGGATACAAAGGGTGCCGTCCTTTATCGATCCACCGGAAGCTACGGCGTCGGCAAGTACCCGGATCTGCTCACTCGTGATATCGTCCCAGAACCACATATAATCCGGGTGGAGGTACCCCCCGGCCCGTGCCATCGCCAGCGCCTCCTCCTCGTCCTTCGGGGGCTTTGTTGTGGGCCCCTCGTCGAGCTGCCACCACTCGGAGCAGTATCCCGCGGGGATGAGCGGGTGGTTGTTTTCCAGGAACTCGCCAAACGAGATGAGGATCTCGCCAACATCAAGGATCCTCTCTATTCCGGCGTTCAGCCGTTTTGCGGTCGCCTCGTCATCGATCCGGAGCACGTCCCCGTTCTTCAGCCGCACGGTCGGTCCCTCGATGGAATCGACCGGCACCACCCCGCATGCCTTGCCCGGCCGCTCGGTCTTCATCTGGGTGCCGGTGGCAAGGAATTCGCCGAGAATATAGAGCGTTGCCGGGTGCATACCGGCCGCGGCGAACCCGGTGTTCCGGGACCGCCCGTACCGGAGCCGGAAGCCGCCCTTGCGCATCGGGTACGCAAAGACCGGGCGTCCTCCGATAAGATCACGGAGGTACTTGTCGAGGGGTTTTATTCCCACGGTCTTCTCATCGTCGCCGCCCTTTGCTGCGCCGGCAATCAGCTTGTCGAGCCAGTCCCAGCCCTCCATCTTCATCTTCTCGACCCGGCCCTTGAGCTTCCGGGCCTTGCCGGCAATGCCTTCGCCGATGACGAGCGCCATGCCGCCCCGCACCACGTTCGTCTCCACCCGCTCGAGGTTGCGGTGGCCCGAGACCTCTTCCTGCTCGGTAGCTTCGCCATCGACACAGACCGGGCAGTTCTCGATGATGAGCCGGATCTCGGCCTCGCTCGGCAGGTACTGCAGGTTCATGATCGAGTTGTACTGCCGGATCTCCTCGATGTACCGCTCCACCTCCTCCTGCCGCGGGATATAGCGGTTGATCCCCAGTTTCCGGCGCACGTAGTCCCCGACAAGCACGGACATTGCCTGAGCCGTCCCGCCGGCACTCCGGATCGGTCCTGCGTAAAAGATCATCAGGTACTGGCTGCCGTCGTCATTTTTGCCCAGTGCGACCTTTGCTATCCCTTCCGTGGGCGCGGCAACGACACCTTCCGTGAGGAGCGCCATCGAGACACGGATCGCGTGGTCGAGGACCTCGTCAATGTCCTTTTCCCCGAACTTCCGGGCAACAAAATCATCACCAATCCGCAGGGCAGCCTCCTCGCGGGACATCGTTGCCTCGAGCTCGCGGATCCGGGCTGCCACTCCCTTGATACCGAGCAGGGCTTCCACCCGGTCGGCAAGGTCGCTTGCAATCGGGATCTCCACGTCGAGGGAGGGATCAAGTCCCTTCGAACGGGCCTTCTTTGCTATCGCTATTGCACGGTGCAGCTCGTCGAGGAGAGACTTCTCGTAGGCCTGCATCGCGGGTGAGAGCTCAAGCATACCGGTAAATTCTGCGGGAGGGGATTTATGGGTTGGGATAGGGCCTGAAAATAAGCGCGGGAATTCCGGGTTGTTTTTATCTACCGGTCTTCTTCTTCCTGCACCTTCTTTACCACCGAAGGCAGCCCGGTCTCCCCCATCTGCCAGAGGGTCAGGGTTGCACAGCTCCGGATCACCTCGTTGTCGTCCCCGAGACGGCGGCTCAGCGGCTCAACGGCGGGCTTGCCAATCCGGCAGAGCGCCTGTGACAAAAAACCCCGCAGTTCCCGGTCATCGCTTGCCATCCCGTCAATCAGGGCATCGACAGCCGGAACTCCGATCTCCCCAAGGGCTGCAGCGGCATATTTACGGAAATCCCGGCTGGTGTTGACAGCCATAGCCGCGACCAGCGGGACAATGGCTGGCTCACCGATGCGGGAGAGCGTCACTGCGGCATACCAACGGTGATCATTGTCCTTTGCTTCAGCAACTGCCGCGATAAGAGGAGCGATTGCAGGCACCCCGATCTCCCGCAGTGCCGATACAGCCTCGTGCCGCTTTTCAATACTGGGATCGCCAAGAGCTGCAATCTGCTGCCGGACCTTCTCATCGGTATCACGTTTCTTCCCGCCAGTTCGTGCCATAGATTAACACTGATCTGGGCACTGCACCCACATGGTTGTTTTCATATTACACCACACCCCGATTCCCATCTATATTCTGGAATCAATGAGCGTGACCCCCTCTCTCATACCGAAGAACGGTCAGTTCTTCTCAAGCCTCTGGTTCCCTTCAGGGACCGCCGGCTCCCCAGAGGGGGAGGCAGCCCAAGGGGTGCGCCCCCTTGACCCCCTTTTACGAAGGTTCCCCACTTACCTTCTGACAAGTAATCATAATATGGGGGATGCCATAGCGGCGGGGCGGAGCCGCATGGCGTAGCCCCAAGGGCGTCCTTATTACCTACCGGTTTTGTCGAGATACACCTTCCGGCCCCAGTTAAGCAAACCCCAGCCACCCGGGGACAAAGAGGATGACAAAGATGACTGCCATTAGTATGAGACCGAGCGGGACGCCCGTCTCCGCCCATTCCCGGCTGGTGATCTCCAGCTTGCCCGCGGCAATGATGTTGGGGATATTGCCGGGGATCAGCATGCCCCCGGCGATGAGCAGGCCCATGAGGGCGCTGGTGATCTGCTGGAGCGAGAGCACCGGGCTGATCTCGGCTGCGGCAAGGGTTGCATTGTCGAGGACCGCGGAGACGATGTTGACCCAGAAGAGCCCGGCCGATGGGATCTGGATGATGTACTCGAGAATGAGGGGCTTGAACCCTTCCCCGAGAAAGATGAGCGCCATGATGAAGAGGTAGACCTTCCCCGCTCGTATCACGATTTCGCGGGGGGGTTCCCGCCCGATGATGCACTCAAGCGTCGTATCACCGGTATGGCTCCGGCTGAAGAGGAAGACACCGACAAAGCCAAGGACAATGACCGCAGGTATGATATAAACAGCCAGATTGTCGAAAAGGAAGGTAAATCCCGCATTATAGGGTGCACCGGCGAGCTTGGCAATTACGATTGTTGTTAAGGGTTCGCCAAGCGGTGTCAGCCCTGCGCCAAGACCAATGGAGAAGCAGGCAACCACCGTGGTCTCCACTTTCACTTTTTTTATCACCGGCAGAGCATTGACAATCTCAACAAGAATAATCGCGGCGAGGATTGCGGAGATGATGCTCGAGATGAGGCCCAGGACGACGATAAGGGAGAAGATGATTGTCTGCAGGGAGAAGCGACCGACCATGCTGACAATCGCTGCCTCCAGGTTGTGGTGGAACCCGTAAATAAGGAGTCCCACAAGGAGAACGATCTGGACAATCCCGACCGGTATACCAAAAACGGTCGTGATCTTCAGGGGCGCAAGGAGCGCCTCTTCGATAATCGCAAGGCTCCAGCCGGTTGTCTCCCCTGGGATTGTCATGAACCCCGCGATGGTCAATGCCATAAGACCGCAGGTAAAGAGGAAAACTTCAAGGTTGTGTTCGACCCTTTTTACCTTGAACGGCAGGACCAAGACAAGCAGGAAAATGATAATGAGGCCGAGGTTAACAGGAAGATCCATGCCGTTCACCATTTCTCCGGCCTGCAGGATGGGGCCGGTTCTCCTGAAAGATTATGCGGCCCTGAAATTAATGGGTTTCTTTCCATTGTTTCTGTGGTGCGCCGGTACGAAGGTATATATGCTTCGTCAATGGTATAGACCAATTGATAACAAAGGGTGTCGTGAGGACCGTGACGAAGGACATTACCGGAATCATCTGTACATTACACACCTCTGCCGTGAACAGATGCAGGGAGCGGCTGGATGCTGCCGCACTCAAAGCCCGCGACCTGATCAGCAAAGGAGATAATGACGATGTGAAGGGCACCTCGCACGACAAGCCGGATTACGGGGTCACCTCGTTACTGAAGCGAAAACACGGGTTATAAGGAGGGAGGCAGCATGGGGGAACCGGAAAAAACGCTGTTGCAGCAGATTCGGGAAAAAGAACAGGAGTACGCAGAGAAGATCGAAGGAGTAAAAAAGGAGACCGGGCTGGCAGTCGATGCTGCAAAAAACGAGGCGGAAGCCCTGCTCTGCACTGCTGATGGTTCAGGGAAGACCGAGGCTGAACGGCTCTACTGGGAGGGGAAGGGCAAGATCGACGCCGAGATCGAAGCACTGAAAAACAGCGCAGTGGCCGCAAGGGACAATGCAGCGGCAAAGGGGGAGAGGAACCAGTCCCGTGCTATTGATGCCATCACGGGCTATGTGACCATGGAATAAGCCGGGGTGTCCTGAGGGGGATATCGTGCTCCAGCAGATGAAACGTATCCAGGTTATCGGGCCAAAACAGGAGTTATCACGGGTAGTCGACTTCCTGTACAATGCCGGGACGGTCCACCTGGAGAACGCGAGCGATGAAGTCTCCCCAAGTGAGATCTCCCTGACACCGGTAAAACTGGAGGCGGCACAGAATATTACCGATGTGCTCAGCAAGATCCAGGCAATCTTCGGAACCCTGCCGGTTATTGCTGATGACCCTGAACGCCAGGCAGCAATCCAGGCCACGATTGCGAACAGGACCTATGACCAGATCATCAGGAAGGCCCGCGAGGTCATCAGGGAACTCGAGACCACCACGCGGGATCTTACAGCAAAGAAGAGCGAACTTACTCTCGCGGTCACGGCCCTGAACCGGTATGCCAAGGTCCTCTCCATCATCCAGCCTGCGGAGAAGGAGCTGCCGACGCTGGAGGGATTTGAGGTCACGATCCTCCTCATCCAGCGGGAGCATGCCGCGGTCATCGATATCATCAAAAAGGAGATTGCGACCATCACTCATAACCACTTCGAGATGAGCTCCACCACGGTAGACGAGGACACCCTAGCCACCATCATGGTCTTTTCCAAGCAGCATTCTGAGGAGGTCCATAACTTCATCTACTCGGTGAACGTCAACGAGGTCCGGCTCCCGAAGGAGTATACGGGCAGGCCGTTCTTCGAGATGTTCGCGCTCATCGAGGAGCAGAAACAGAAGAACACCGAAGAGATCGCCGCCATCGACAGTCGTCTCGCCACCCTCTCGTCGGTCTGGTACCAGGAGCTGGCGGTGCTGAAAAAACATCTCGAAGACATCCAGAATGAAGTGGGAGTCTATGCCAACTTCGGGCTCTCCACGTATACATTCGTAATCATGGGCTGGATCCCGAAACGGCATCTTAAGGCTACCAAAAAGTCCCTGCTCGAGACCTTCGGCGGCAGGGTGGTTGTCCGGGACCTGTGGGTGACTGAAGAGGACATGCAAAATGCTCCCGTATGGTACGACAACCCGGCCTGGGTCAAGCCTTTCGAGTTTATCATGAGCCTTGTCTCCATGCCGAAATATGAGGAGATCGACCCCTCGCCCATCCTTGCGATCTTCTTCCCGTTGTTCTTCGGGCTCATGGTGGGCGACATCGGGTACGGTCTCATCATCCTCGCGATCGGGCTCTTCGTCCGGCACAAGTACCACGAGATCGCGTTTGCAAAGAACCTTGCAGGGATCCTGATCATCTCCTCAATACCCTCTATCATCTTCGGGTTCTTCTTCGGTGAATTCTTCGGCAACCTCGGGGAGATGATGGGGTGGCTCCACCCGGTGACCCTCCTCGGGGTAACCTGGAACCGGGCAGATGCAATCATCCCCATGCTCATCCTCGCGGTCTCGATCGGCGTGGTCCATGTCTTCCTGGGACTCTTCCTCGGCATGCGCAACGCGTACATCCTTAAGAGCCGGAAGCACCTTGCGGAGCGATCGGGGATGGTCCTGACGATCTCCGGCATTATCCTCCTTCTCGTGACCATGGCCGGTGTTGTACCGGGAAGCGTCATGTATCTTGGGGCAGCCCTCGTGGTCGTCGGCCTTCCCCTCGTCATCTACGGCGCCGGGGCGTTCGGCACAATCGAAGTGATGAGCACCGTAGGAAACATCCTCTCCTATGCCCGCCTGATGGCAATCGGCATGGCGTCGGTCATCCTTGCGATCGTGGCAAACCAGCTCGCCGGGGCCTTCGGGATCGCAATTGTCGGCATCATCGTGGCTATCCTCCTCCACACCCTCAATGTCGCGCTCGCGATGTTCAGCCCGTCCATCCACTCGATCCGTCTCCACCTCGTGGAGTTCTTCTCGAAGTTCTACGAGGGCGGGGGGATGGTGTACAAGCCGTTTGCGCGGGTTGTCACCGGGGCGGAGAAAAAGGGGGGGTAAGTTCCCCTTTTTTAAGTTAACTGGAATTTACGCATTTTACAAAAAACCGGGTAAGTAAACATACCGGATACTTACAGGATTTTATTGAACTGCTGAGTGCTTTCAATCGCGATCCGATTTTTCCGGATCATTTTTTAATCGCGATCATGGTTGCGATTTAAAATTGAAAATCGGGATCCGATTTTAAGAGTCAAATCAGAACGTGATTTTCTTTTTCAAAACAGGATCCGGTTGAAAATTAAAAATCAACGCGTGATTAAAAAAAGATCAAACGCTTTGACGATCCCGTGCTTCCCTGCGAGAGCGCCCCCGGAATCAAAATTTGTAAAACACCCGCGATTCTATTATGTCGGCGATTTCATAGTGGCAGCAGGGATATTCCGGATGCACGAAAAACTCAACCATACATTCACATGGAAAAAATTACCCTCGGTGAACGATATATTTGGAAAATTCATATCAAATCATCCCTGGGTATTCTGGACATCGTTTTATTGTTCTTTTATCATAGCGGCATTTCTGTGCGCATTTGTTTTTTCTACCTATCTCAACCCGAACCATACCGATGTGGAAAGCGCAAGGCTATTGCTCAGCGCCCTTATCCAGAGTGAAGCAACCATCATCGCTCTCGTTATCACGCTGACCCTGATAGCGGTCCAGCTGACATCCTCATCGTATACGCCCCGGGTGGCGAATATTTTTGCCAACAGCCCTCACATGTACCTGATTCTTGGGATCTATATCATCTCTATTGGGTACAGCGCACTCCTTCTCCAGCTGGTATACGGGATCGATGGATTAATTCCCCTGTACATGGAGTTTCTGATTTCCTGGGCGTACTGGCTGACAATATTTCTTGCAATCGCCCTGATTCCCTATATTTTCTATATCCTTGAATCATTCAATCCGGCGACGTTTACCAAAAGAATGTCCATGTATCTGACAAAAGAAACGATTCTGCAGCAGGAGAGAAATGATTTTCTGGATTTGATATTCGATGTCACGCACAATTCAATAATGAAATATGATACGGCTACTATCCGCTATGGTCTGAACCTGGTGACCCTACAAATCAATAACCAGGTATCAGAAAAAAATACTCTGGGTGAAAACAGTGAAATTGTAAAATCGTACTGTGCTCACCTTGAGCGGTGTGCACGACAGGCAATTGACCTGCATGATGAAGAAATGCTTGGCATTATTCTCGATCAGTTTGAAAGCATCGGAACCCATTGTGCCAAAAACAAATTCGATACCCCGACCCTGCAGCTCATCACAATCATCAGTGAAGTTGAGAAATTAATTGACGTAAAGGATATCCCCGTTTCCTTAAACCGGGTAAGGGAATTAATCCGATCTATAGGAAAAATTTCCATTGAGAACAAATTTCGCGAAACACCGGGGAGGATCATGTTCTGCCAGGACACAATTGCAAAACATGCCATCGATAAAATCACACCGCAGGACAAGTTTTCTTTATATTCCGAGATTCTGGAAAACTCGGTAGATTCTTTAACAGAATTTACGGGTCTGGGAATAACGACCGGCCAGCCCGGCATCGTGAACAGCTCCCTGGAGTATCTCAAATCCATCGGAATGTACAGTCTCAGGCAGGAGATTATTTTTCCCCTGTATTACATTGCCGACAAAGTATTCGACCTCTGGCTGAGTGCCCTTCCGGTGCTCAGTTCCACCTCAACCTTCCTGAATGTCTCCGAGCTTGCATATATCGCCAAAAAAGATACCCTGCAAAAAGGTTCCTCCGGGAGCAACGCGTTTGAACGAAAAATACTGGAGATTGGAATTCTCTCGATGGAAAAAAGTTCCGAGCCCGAACAGCAGGGCGTTGCACGACTCCTGGCGAATATGAGGGTTATCGACGACAAAAATTTCCAGGATGAAATCCTTCAGAATATGTCCCGTCTCCCTGAACACCAGAAGGAATTGTATTCCAGGTTTCTGGCATTGCAGGAGAAGATCTATCAGGAGATTTTGCAGAAACAACCCGTCTGATCTCACCGGTACGGTGCAGTCCCGCCGTTTCTTGGCAGACAGATTCAAAGAAACCGGAGGACTCGCGTCTCCTGCATTATCAGGTTATACTTGTTGTCTTTTCCCCGCCGCCTTCTTCTCCTTCGCCTTCTTCTTCTTACGCTCCAGAATACTCTTGACCTTCTTCAGACGGAACAAATCCTCCCGCTCCCGCTCCTCGATGGCACTCTTGATGTACTTTGCCTGGCTTTTCAGCTCGGGGATCAGGATCTGCTCGAGGGCGTTCACGCGCCGGCGGTTCATCTGGATCTCGGCCCCGAGCCGCCGCATGGCAGTCTCGGTCTCGGCCAGCTTGATCAGGATATCGAGCTCCGCCTCGTACCGTTCGGCAGTCTCGTCAATGCGGGCGCTCGTGGAGATAATTCCGTAGCCCCGCTCGAGCATGGTCTTGGATACCCGCTTCTTCTCGATGACCGGGACGGGGACCCCCATAATGTTCTTCCCGCTGATGTCCACCGTGATCGAGCGGCGGGTGGCAAACCCCGCGGACTTCAGGGTCACGGGGTCGTCGGTCGCCTGCGCCATGAGGAGGGCGAGGTCGGCCGCCCGGGAGACCATTTCGAGCTCGTCCCGCGAATCGGAGACCGAGGAGAGGATCTTGAAGAATTCTTGGATGAGGGCGTCCATCTTCTCCCGCAGGAGGTCACGGCCCTGCTCGGCGAGCCGGATCTGGGCCTTCGTCTTCATCAGCTCCATCCGGGTGGGCTTGACCTGCTCCATGGCTCATCCCTCTTTTTTCGTCGCGTATGCCGGGTGGTACTTCTTGATGTACTCCCGCTTGATCCGCTTCAGTTCGTCCTCGGGCAGGATGGCAAAGAGGTCCCATGCGATGGCAAGGGTCTTCTCGATCGAGCGGTCGTCATCTCCCTGCGAGATGAACTGCTTCTCGAACCCGTCGGCAAATTTCAGGTACAGCTTATCCATCTCCGTCAGGGCCTCCTCCCCGACGATGGCAACCAGCCTGCGGAGGTCCCGGCCGTACGCATAACTGGCATAGAGCTGGTCGGCTACGCCCCGGTGGTCCTCCCGGGTCTTGCCCGGGCCGATACCGAGGTTCATGAGCCGGGAGAGGCAGGGCAGGGCATCCACCGGCGGGTCGGCGCCGCGCCGGAAGAGGTCGCGGGAAAGCACGATCTGCCCCTCGGTAATATACCCGGTCAGGTCGGGGACCGGATGCGTGATGTCGTCGTCGGGCATGGTCAGGATCGGGATCTGGGTGATGGAACCGGTCCTGCCCTTGAGCCTTCCCGCCCGCTCGTATATGGTCGAGAGGTCGGTGTACATGTAGCCGGGATAGCCCCGCCGGCCGGGCACCTCTTCCCGGGCGGTCGAGATCTCCCGGAGGGCCTCGCAGTAGTTGATCATGTCTGTCAGGATCACGAGCACGTGGAGGTTGTGGGTGAAGGCAAGGAACTCCGCCACCGTCAGGCCGCACCGCGGTGCGGCGAGCCGCTCGACCGTCGGGTCATCGGCGAGGTTCATGAAGAAGACCACGCGGTCAAGCGCGCCGGTCCGCTCGAAATCCTGCATGAAGAACGATGCCTCCTTGTGCGTGATGCCCATGGCAACGAAGACTACCGCGAACTGCTCCCCCTCGCCCAGCACCTTTGCCTGCCGGGCGATCTGGGCAGCGAGCTTGCTTGCCGGGAGTCCCGCACCGGAGAAGATCGGGAGCTTCTGGCCGCGGACCAGCGTGTCGAGCCCGTCGATGGCGGACATGCCGGTCTGGATGAAGTCGGCCGGCTTGTCGCGGGCCGAGGGGTTGATCGGGGTGCCGCCGATATCGAGCACTGCCTCGGGAATGATGTCCGGCCGGCCGTCCCGGGCCTTCCCTACGCCGGTGAAGACCCGGCCCAGCATATCGAGCGAGACATTGATCCGGGCGGGTTCCCCCATGAACCGGGCCGTGGTGTCTTCCGTGTCGATCCCCCGGGTCCCCTCGAACACCTGGATGATTGCGTGCTCTTCAGAGATGTCAAGCACCTGCCCGGTTCGCACCTCCCCGTCGCGGAGCGTAATCTTCACCATCTCCCCGAACGAGGCGCCTTTCACGTTGTTGACAAAGACCAGCGGCCCGGAGACGTAGTCGATCGTCCGGTACTCCCGGGTGACGAGCGAAACCGGTTTCATCGCTCCACCTCAAGTTCGCGTATCTGCCGGCTTGTATCGTCCATCATCTTCTGCAGGGCCGGGGTTTCCTGGATTTCCTTCATCCTCCCGATTGTTGCCCTGACCGGGAGGGCCTGGATCTGCCGGAGCGAGACCCCCCGCCCCATCGCCACGTTCACGTTCTCGTAATACTCCATGATCACCTTGAGCATCAGGTACTGCTTCTCCACGGGGCAGAATGAGTCGGTATCGCTGTAAGCGCTCTGCTGGAGGAAGTCCTCGCGGATCATCCGGGTCACGTCGAGGATCGCCTTCTCGCTCTCGGGCAGGGCATCGGGACCCACCAGCTGCACGATCTCCTGCAGCTCAACTTCTTTCTGGAGCAGGTACATTGCCTTCTCCCGCAGCTCCCGCCAGTCCCGGGCAACGTGCTTCACGTACCATTCCCCGATACTGTCAAGGTAGAGCGAGTAGCTCTTAATCCAGTTGACCGAGGGAAAGTGGCGGCGGTACGCGAGGCTGGTGTCAAGCGCCCAGAACGTCCCGACTACCCGCAGGGTGTTCTGCGTGATCGGCTCGGAGAAGTCGCCGCCGGGCGGCGAGACCGCCCCCACGACCGTGATTGAACCTGTCCGGTCCCCTGACCCTATGCAGTCTACACGTCCTGCACGTTCGTAGAAGGCGGAGAGGCGCGTTGCAAGGTAGGCGGGATATCCTTCCTCGCCCGGCATCTCTTCGAGCCGTCCCGAGACCTCCCGGAGCGCCTCGCCCCACCGCGAGGTCGAGTCCGCCATCAGGGCGACATCGTACCCCATGTCCCGGAAATATTCCGCAATGGTGATCCCCGTGTAGATGGATGCCTCCCGTGCAGCAACGGGCATGTTGGAAGTGTTGGCGATCAGGATTGTCCGCTCGATCAGGGGGAGGCCGGTCCGCGGGTCGATCAGCTCGGGGAACTCGGCGAGCACATCGGTCATCTCGTTGCCCCGCTCGCCACAGCCGATGTACACCACGATCTGGGTATCGGACCACTTGGCCAGCGTCTGCTCCGAGACGGTCTTGCCGGTACCAAAGCCGCCCGGGATCATCGCAGTCCCGCCTTTTGTGACCGGGAAGATGCAGTCGAAGACCCGCTGCCCGGTGATGAGCGGGAGGACCGGGTCGAGTTTCTTCTTGTGGGGGCGGGGGATCCGGACCGGCCAGGTCTGCATCATGGTCAGCCGGGTTTTGCCGTCAAGGGTGCATACCGTATCTTCGACGGTGAACGATCCGGCCGAAATATCCGTAACCGTGCCGGCAGTGCCGTGCGGGACGAGGATCCGGTGCTCGAAGTGAAACTCCTTCACCGTGCCGAGTATATCCCCGGGCCCTACGGTATCGCCTTTTTTAACGGCGGGCACAAACTCCCACTTCTTCTCCCGGGCAAGCCCGGGTGCGTAGATGCCGCGGGCAATAAAGTCCCCGCTCAATTCCCTGAGGACCGGGAGCGGGCGCTGGACGCCGTCATAGATCGAAGAGAGGAGGCCGGGGCCGAGTTCCACGGACAGGGGTTGTTCCGTGTTCATGACCGGCTCGCCGATGGTGAGACCCGTGGTATCCTCGTACACCTGGATGACCGCTTCTTCTCCCTCCAGCCGGATGATCTCTCCCCGCAGGGCTTCGGTTCCGACTTTCACCACATCATACATCTTCGACCCTTTCATCCCGCGGGCGATGATGACGGGGCCTGAAATTCTCATGATTGTTCCCGTGATCATATCCTCACCTCTTCAACACGATGTTGTACCCGATTGCCTTTCTGAGAAGCCGCTCAATATAGGACCGCCTGTCGATCTCCTTTGCCTTGGAGGGGAGGGGAATGATGAGCGGGCGGTGCATCTTCTCGATTCTGTCCATCAGTTTCTCGTCGAGCGAGAGCATGAACTCCTCGTTGACCGCGACAATCCCGATATCATCCCGGTAGAGCAGTTCCGGGATCACTTTTTTTACTTCTTCTGAAGTTCCTGCCTCTATCACATCTGCCCCTGCGAGCCGGAACCCCGACGCCCGGTCGCTGTCCGTTACCACGACGAGCTTATACATAGACCAGTTCCTCCCGGAGATGGTCCGGGGAAATATCCGCTGTCTTGCACCGGGAGATGATCCGGATATTGGTGATCTCGTTATATTTTGCCCAGAAATACCCGATAACCGAAGCGACACTCAGCGGGTCGAGCAGGAAGGCCCCGACGCCTTTTTTTATGAGATACCTCTCGAGATACTTCTCGATGACCGAGATCTTCTGGGTCCTGAAAGTAGCTTCGGGAATGTCCGCAAGGAAGCGGTAGGGAGTGGCAGCAAGTGCCTTTACCACCTCCTCGATCGTGGCAAGGGAGAGGAGGTGCTTCAGTTTCCTCTCGTCAAACTCCCTGCCGCCCCCGATAAGGTAGCGCAGTGCATCCGGGGGATCCACACGGTCGCGGACCATCCGAAGTACGGTCTTGATGTTCACGACATCGATCTCGAGCGCCAGCAGGTCCCGGATCAGCTTGTTGTTGTATTTCGGGGCTTTGACACTCTCAAGGGCGTCGGTGTAATAATACCGGTCGAGCGCACACTCGAGGATGGCGAGGTCTTTTGTCTTTGCAAATTCGGGATATGATTCGGTCAGTGGGCGGGCATACCGGATCCGCCATGTTGCAAGGAAATCGATAACGGCCCTTACATCCGGCTGTTTGAGGAGCTCTTTTAAGGTTGCCTCGTCCAGCTCTCCCGCCGGCACTAGGCAACTGAGGATCTCTTCGTTCGTCACATGGATGTTCTTCCCACGGAGGATGGTCTTGATGTTCTGGACATCCCAGCGGTGCAGGAAAATCCTGATATACTGCTCTGCCTCCTCCTGCCGGGCAAAGTCCTGGATTTTCCGGAAGGTCCGGGTGAAGTTCTCCCGCAGGGCATATTCAACGCAGAGGATCCCGCTCAGATGGCCCTTTGCCTCGATGATCTCCTGCTTGTACGGGGAGTTCTCGAGATCGGCAATCAGCGATTCAAGGTCCGGTCTGGTGATCAGGTCATCAAGCTCGCGGTGGGTTAAAAGGCGGCTCTTCATCCCCCGCATCCGTGCGTTGATGTACCCGTAGTCCATGATCAGTCACCGGACAGGATTGCATGAACCATATGCCGGTTGTGCTCTTTTGCCCGCAGGAGCCGGGTCTCGACCGTATTGGAGATCACGACTGCATTGCCGGGCAGGCTGAGGATCACGCCTCCGGCGCTCTGCAGGTCAGGCAGGATCTCCCCGGAGATCTGCAGAGCTGCAAGGGTCTTTCTGCAGAGCGCTTCGTCTTTTGGGTCCACGTGAACCGCAAAGGCTTCGGCTCCCAGTGCAGTGGCTGCTTCCCGGAGCAGTTTTTCGAAAATGCGCGGGTACTCCGGGTCAGCCCGCAGGTCCTTCAGCCGGGCTTCTGCCGCTGCAAACGCCCGTTCGAAAGCCGACTCCCGCGTTTTTATCAGCAGCTCCTTGCTCTCTGCTTTCGTGATATACAGCTGCTTGTTCCTTTCGGCTACAAGAGATTTTCCGGCCCCCTCGGTATGGGCCTGCCTGACAGCCTCGGCCTGTTTTTTCGCCCGGGCTTTTATCTCCTCGATCGCAACCGCTGCCTTTCTCTGCAGCTCGCGCTCCTGCTCCACCGCGCTCTCCTCAACGGATTTCAAGAGGTCTTCATAGGCCATTCTGGATCACCCTTCCCGGTAAACGATTTGCCGGGACTTTGCCGGCTATTTCACCATCAGGATGATCATCGCTGCCACCACGAAGCCAAGGATCACGAGGGTCTCGGGGATTGCCTCGAGGATGATGATCGACCCTACCACTTCGGGACGCTCGGCAATTGCCCCGGCCCCTGCCGCACCGATCCGTGACTGGGCCCATCCTGTACCGATTGCGCCGCCCGCAAAGGCAATGGCAGCTCCAACGGGAACCTCCCAACCTGCAACGCTCATCTTTGTTACCTCCCAATGATAGAACCTAACGGGGTTCCCTTATATTAAGTTATGGAGGTGGAAGCTGACCGGAGGCCGGCTTATCGCGGGTGAGCCTCTCAGGAGGAAGATAACAGGATAATATCGAGGCTCGCCCGGGTTTCATCAGTAAGGTGGTGCCTGCTCCTGATGTCATTCCCAAGCGTAATCAGCACCAGGATATCGGGTTTTGTCACAAGCGAGAAACTGTACTGGTGCCAGCGCTCGCGATCAACATTCTCCCAGATCTCGGTAAGGGCTGATTTGAGCCCGGCCCGCTCTTCAGGAGAGAGTGTCTCCCATTCTGCCCCCGGCGCATGCCGTATTCTCTCCAGCGCATGCTCAACTGCCATGTCCCGGTGGAGCAGGAATCGGCGTCTCCCTAGGTTATCCTCGGTGGAGGGGCACATACATTTTTTTGAATCTATACAGGTTCCGGATGATAAACCTACCTGCCATAATTGTGGCTTTCCGGGCCGGGTTACCGCTGCCCCGGTTGCTCCTGCCGCAAAGTATAAGACCGGAAAAGGGGATTGACTCATCATCCCCGCTTGGGAATGCGGGAGGTAAAGAAGATGCCGGATGTTACGCAGGCTGAGGTGGGCCGGCGGCTGTATCATGTTCACCGCGAGAAACGGGTGGAACACGCGGTAAAACTGATGCAGCAGGGCCTTGGCACGGAATGGCGGTCGTTAAAAGAGGAGGAGATCATTCTCCTCGGACACCTGCTGCAGTGCACGTGGAACA
>Ga0182011_10000159_pt1 | contig 54984 bp, 52 predicted proteins | sample 711E1DmetaG_FD_120481 | JGI IMG/M metagenome (GOLD analysis project Ga0182011, IMG submission 120481) | Permafrost microbial communities from Stordalen Mire, Sweden - 711E1D metaG | ecosystem: Environmental > Terrestrial > Soil > Wetlands > Permafrost | place: Sweden: Stordalen | collected...
CTTTTTCATCAAGCGTATCCTCCTTAGGTTTTATTACTAATGAAACTGACACCCTAAGGTACGGATGCGCTTTTTTATTGTCTAAACGTACATTTTATTTACACACACTTTGAATGTAACTCCGAATTATTGAGGTAACATCTCAATTTGATCCACCAAATGTGAGTGCAATACATAATGGATATACGATAGGCAGTTTTGACTTTGAAGAATTAGTAGATGGGCATATCAAATTAATCTATATGAACCTTGAAGAAGATTTTCTTAGGAAAGGAATTGGAAAGGAAATGTTGAAAGAAGCATTGTTAAAATTTAAACAGTTCGAAGTGCCAAAACCAGAGTCAGAACGGCTGTCGCCCGATGATGGAGACTATTTAACCAAAGATGCAGAAGCGTTTCTCACTTATTGCGTAAAAGAGAATATTTGTCATATGGATAAAAGGATTATATCGTCTTATGACGATATTAAGATTGAACCCAAATACTGGAAGTGGGGAATATTTTATTACAATCCGAGCGATTCCAGATATTTTGTTCATAAACGATTAGGAATTGGATGGACTATAAATTTTGCACGGCCCCTTTCGTATCTGGTTCTTATAGTATTGATTATTATTGCGTTACTAATAAGGATACATTTATAATCATTTAGAAATGTAGCCAAACAAGGCGTTCAAGCTCACCCTGATAGAAGAAAGATAATGACTGTATCAAGAGATGGATAAACAGGAACATGAATTAATCGTAACGTGGCACCGGTCCATTTGGCGGGCGAAAGGAAAAATCTTATGAAAGTCAATTTTGGTAAACACACAGGCAAGTCAGTTGAAAGCCTAATCCTTAAGGAACCTGGATATATTAATTGGGCATTGGGAAACCGAGATGCAAGCGGTGCTCTTCTCTCTGTAAAACGTGAAGCAGAACGGCTTATCGCAATATTTGACCAAAAACCATTTAGTGTAAAATGTTTTGGTTGTAGGAAGAACATTTCATCTCGAATATCTTTATATAGTGGAGGTGTAAGTGTTTTTTGTTGGTGTGATAATTGCGACCCTTATAGTCAAGGTGCATTTGATGGAAGATTGTCTATCGTAAAGACCTACAAACATATTTTGCAACATGTTGAATTGACGTGTGACAATTCAAACGATTCTTTCAAAACAATAGTTCGTGCAGTTGCAGAGTTAAAGGGTTTACCAAAAAGAGTTGGCGAGAAACAAGCGAGAGAATTCTTTGCATAATAGTCACCGACCTATCCATGCGCTCAAGCTCGACCTGAATGGAAGAATGATAGGACAGATATCGTGAGATAGATGAAAAGGCAAAAGAAGAATTAATAATTTTTGATCGCTCCTCGCGCCGCTCCATTAGATGAAGCTTCAACAAACAATAAAGGCTTAATATGGCACGTAACCCTTCACGAATAAGTCCTCACGCAATACGTCCAATCATTGAATTCTATCCGCTCACAAGGACTGCAACATCTCAAGGCGTAAAGTGGCATATACTTGATCAAAAATCTCCAAGAATGAAACTCGTTCGTGATGAACTCAAAGCAGCACATGGAATTTATGTCTTCTACAACTCGCAATGTCGTGCAATATATGTTGGTAAAGCGAACAGTCTTAGTCTTTGGGGTGAATTAAAGAATGCTTTCAATCGTAAACGTGAAGCTCAAATAGTCTGGAAAGTAAAACATCCACTTACGGGAAAATCATTTAATCCTGCATATAAAAAAAAGCGGAGAATTAAAAAGCGTCAAGTTTATCTTCACGAAATCGCATCCTTTTTATCTGTGTATGAAGTTGGCGACCGTCTGATTAGTAATTTAGAAGCGCTTCTCTTGCGCACATTTCCTAATGAACTTAGTAATGCAAAAATGGAATCTATTTCATATGACAAAACATGACAAAGAAACATTACTTCAAGCGCAACCTAATCAGGTGCTCAAGCTTTTCATGACTGGATCGAATGAAACGTGAGATGGATGAATGGGCAAAGAAGAATTATGGTGGATTAGTGCCATCTTTTAGGTTGCTTTTCAAAGTTAAATTAGAGGAAATATTTTATGCCAGTAGCTCAAATGAGATTTATAAAAAGATGCGCCGAATGGATTCCTAAAGACGAGCGCAAATATATTCCCAAAAATACACGAGGTATTTATGTCCTTTTTCAAAAAGAAGGTGCCAATACTTACAATGTCGTTTATGTAGGTATGGCGCGTGGTGAGAAAACTGGAATGTCTTCGCGAATTGCTCAACATGCGAAGAGTAAGAGAAAAGGGCCACATTGGTCTCATTTTTCAATTTTTGAAGTTCATGACAACATTTCCGTAGATGAGGTTGAAGAGCTTGAAGGTCTTTTTCGCCACCTTTATCGCAAAGATAGTAATGCTAATGTATTTAATAAACAAAAACGTCATCATAAATTATTTCGTGTTCGTAATAATAAATTAATACTCTGGTAAGACTCGTAACCAGACAATTATAGTCGTCCCAAAAGTTGAATTAATAATGACGTTGATCCATTAGGCCGTGTTTTATAATTAGTTCGTAGGTTCTCGATGTCCTATAATAGAAGAAATGACTATGACTTTGTATCTTTTATTTGGGGCATTTTAATTTTTTATTATATCGGAACTAAAATCGAAGATGCCTATTTTCTACATACAAATGGATTCATATTTTGGATTTTATTTATTTTATGTCTTTTCATTCTTGGCGCTTTGATAACAGTTGTATTAAAGTCAGTTGAAATAGCATCTAAGCTTCGCAGAAATTATAAAGCCAGAAATACTTATTGTCAGCATGGGATAAAAGGTGGTCAAACCTTTGATAAATGTGATATATGCAAAGTTGAAAAGGATAATGAAAGGATAGCGTTTGAACTTAAAGAAAAGGAACGACAGAGAAAAAATATTATACAACAGAAATCAACTGAACTTCGGAATCAAGAGATAAAACGCTTTACCGAAATTAATTTAAAGAATAAGAACTTACTTTACAAACTTACACCAAATCAGTTTGAAGATGTCATTGCAAGGATGTATTTAAAACTTGGCTATGAAGTGGAACAAACACCTTATACCAATGACCGAGGAAAAGATATAATCTTAAAAAAGAACAATGTAAAATATCTTGTCGAATGTAAGAGGTATGATTTTGATAATACTATCGGAAGAGAAATGTTGCAAAAGTTCTTCGCGGCAATCGTGGAAGAAGAAGCAGAAAAAGGATTTTTTGTTACAACATCAGATTTTAAACGCACTGCGATTCAGTATTCTAAAGACATAGAAAAAATCGAACTTATAAATGGTAGCCAATTGAGTTTAATTATGAGGGACTTGTATCCTGAAAACCATGATTCAAATCTTATAAAGATCATGTGTGAGGAGTGCGGTGACATTGTAGACTTTATTTTTAAAGATAATATAAACAGCAAGTTATGTGTGAATGGTCATTCTGTAATAAACAATTTTGACAAGGAAGTATTATTACCGGGATATTTGGATAATGGTAGATGCTGTGTTAAATGTGGAAAACCAATGAAATTAGTTTCTTATAGAAATAAAAAGTTTTGGGGATGTAGTAATTATCCTCGATGTAAATCGTATCAAAGATTTATTCAATAAATTGCTAATAAAATAAAAACGAAACCTAACCAAGCGCTCTCGGCAAAATAGTAGGGGTCAAACCACCGATGCGTAGGCAGGTGACGCATCCCGATATATCGGGAATTGGTCCTTTGGGCGGCAGGAACATGTCGATGGAAAACGAAAAAGATCTTGGAACATCACTTATAAAAACGGTAGGGAAATCCGACCTTGCACAGCTCATTCCGGACTTTCTTGAAATTGGATTAGATTCGCAATTGACTGAGGGTGTCTTAAAGGAATTACCAATTATCAGCACTTCATTAGCAATCTACAAAGCAACGCTTGGTATTCGAGATTTCATTCTTCTAAAGAAGATTATTCTTTTTCTCAAGGAAGCTGGCAAAGTAGATGAACAAGAAAGGATAGAGTTTTTTTTGAAAATTACAGAAGATAAAAAATATCAACGTAGAGTTGGTGAACAATTATTGCTATACATTGACCGACTTGATGACATTGAAAAAGCTGTTATTCTTGCCAAGTTGTTCAACGGCTACGTCAAAAGAGAAATTGAATACGATACTTTTCAAAAATTATCAAACGCAGTTGATAAAACATTTATCGGTGATTTGCGAAACATGAAACAGTATTATTCTAACGATTTCAAAAAGGTTGGAAAAGACATTCTGCATCACTTAGCACAATCGGGTCTTGTTTCTATGGAGTCCTATATGATTCTTGACACAGATGGAATTATTTTCAAACAAAATAAGTTGGGTGAAATATTCATCAGACTTGTTCTGTCATAAATATCCACTTGCCGCCTAACCCGTATTCAAGATTGCCCTGACAGGTCCGATTGAAACGTGAGATGGATAAGCAAGCGAAGAAAAATTAAGATATCAATAAATGCGGTAATACTTTAGGATGTAAAATAAATGCCATACTATAGAATACTATCACAAAATGAAATTCACTTGGCTTGTAAAGAAGGATTTTTAGCGACAAACAAAGAACAGTGGAATGATTATAAAATTGGAACGGTTGTGTTATTATTAAACACAGACAACCCTCAAGATGTGTTTATAAAGTATCGAACCGCAATTGCTAATCACAGAGGATTAACTACTGGAGATAAACTATTTCTATTGTTGATCACAAAAATTAGTTCAGAAATCGAAGAGGATCAGTCCAAATCTTCAGGATGGGAAGAATCAATCGCCCACTTCGGCAGAATTCCAATTGATTATGTCAGTGTTGTTGCAGAAACGGATGTAACTAAGAACGGAGGCACGCTTAAGGAATTTTCCGGAATCCGATTTTATAAATCACCCATGAATTTATGTGATATATAATTATTTACTGGCCGGACACGGTTTAAGCTGACGGTTTGCAGAGATTATTAATAACAAAAGGAATAGCTATCAATAAGTATTTCTGAAATAGAACACTTTAGAACTCTATACCATATTTTCTGCTGCTTTCCAGATATTCTGTAGTTAAATTGTAATGGTTTAATCTAATTATAATATGATATTTACGTCCTTGGCTTCTCAGAAATAAATGGAGAAGAAAATATAGCAGAAGAAAGGCTATTGAATATTATACCGGCACTATTTATAATCTTATCAAAATAACTTGAATCTTCATCTTCTACTGACTTTATCGTTAATCTTCCGTCCTTAACATTAAACTTAGACCTATGGTATGCCAAACGACCGTGAGCATCCCAAGAAAGAATCCCATAAACTGTGTTGAGACCATCAAACGTTCCGCCTTTTATTTTGGATAATCTTTGCTTATATGAAAGACCAGACCAATGTTTATGTATATTAGATGAAAAATTATTCTCAATTTCCGTAATAGCAATTGGAAACAGCTCTCTATATTCTTTAAGGTCTTTATCAATCGATTTTATGAATTCAATATTATCAGAACTATCTTTCTGAAGCATTTTTTTAAGTTCTAAAGAACCCAAACAAAGAAACCGAACGGCGTTTTCATGTGAATTTCCATATTCGAGCATTAATCTAACGTCAAGTGTTAATTCCATTAAAGCTCTTAAGCAAGTCCGAGCCGCTGAAGCATAACCCTCTTTAGAACAAATCGCAACCGCTTTAGTCTGTTCCATTCCAATATTAAACAGAGAAAGTGAAGCCTGGATTAGAAATCCATCTTTGGAATCATTTGAGTGTATAACCATATCACGGCTTAATTCAATACTGCATTCATCAACATATTTAATAAGTTTATCTGCTAATTCAATTATAGTGCTGTCCATATTGTTCCATTTCTTAATGTTGATTTGGTCTAAAAGAAATTTAATTACCATTACAGGTAATATCAAATGTGTCAACGTCGGGGTCATCTTGCCATCTCGTCAGATGCCCTAAGGATCACAAAACGACAGCAAAATCCTGACAATATAGTGACAAAAGAATGACAAAAATGTAGATTGCTTAAGTTGTTGCGAATGAGGGAGTTGAGTATTTGGATGTTGAAATTTGTCGTTCAGATGAAGAAATTCTGAAAAACTATCGTTCAAAACAGAAGATTCATTCGAGATCTCAGTTCAAAATTGATTTTAGCCCTTCATTCGGTTACATTATCGAAACATTTATTACCAAGCGAGGCGCATTTCGAATTATTTTCAATTATAGAAATTAATACAGGTTGGAGTGTTCATGCCGCACCTACTTCTAAAATCAAAGAATAGTTATCTAAGGGCGATAGGGCAAATTACCGTAAACATGTCAAATCTTGAAGATGAAATGGCGAGGTGTATTGGCATTCTTAATTGTCCCGATGAAGGGGCAAATATGCGCATTACAGCAGGCGAACCATTTGCCAATTTATTACGTCTTTTAGACGTTCTTTTTAGATACAGGGTATCTGATGAAGCACGTTTAAAAGAGTTTAAAACAATTACAGATGCGTTATCAAATGTAACCGAGAAAAGGAATATTAATATACATGGTGTCATTAGATTCATTAGTGTCCCACCCGACGGAATAATTGTAAATAGACATAAATATTCAAAAATGAAAATTGGCAAATTTGGCGTTGATCGGGAATCTATACCAATTGCAACTCTAAAAACGCTTGCAAAAGAAATCGAAGTCACGAGAAAGCATTTATCAAAGTTCATTTCAAGTAATTTTATTTTCATTCTCGAGCACCAATCGAAAATAATCAAAGACAAAGAAAAACGCGACAAAGAATGCTCTGCCATGTTGGGGAAATTACTGGGACATCAGGATAATCAGGGAAATAAATAAACATATCACCGTGCTGCCTAACCATACGCTCAACCTCGACCTAACCGGAAGAATGATAAGCAATCGAATAAGAATCGACCAAATATTAGTCATAGTGAGCGCCGTTCCGTTAGGCAACATAAAAGTAATGTTCACAAATAATTCAAGCGAGGATATATGAAATATTTTATTGCAATGTTGTTCATCATTAATATTTCCTTATCGCAAACTAAAATTCCACAATACCAAAACAATAATCATCAACGATATATTATTTATGAAGTTGAAAAGTTAACGGCTGAATCTCATTCTATCAATGATGCGCCACAACAGACGTCAGGGACAAACAAGAACTTAATTATGCTCGATAGTGAAACGGGAAAAACATGGTACTTAACCGCCTATACTACTGTAGCTGATCCAACTCATAATCTAAATCATCTTAAATATGAATGGACTCCTATTAAGTTCTCCAAAGAATATGTTGGTCAGCTTTTACCACCAAATGGACTTGATAAATAATTGTTTGTGTTGCCTAATCAGGCGTTTAAGTTCGAACGGATGAATATCAATGCAAACCGATAATCCGAATGTGCTTGTTCGATTGCGGGATCGTTCGTTTAAGTAGATAATCCAAATCCGGAAGCGAATATACGATAAATAAGTCTCTAAAAATTATATAGTTTCGCATTTTCATCACACAAGAGTATATATGTAAGGAGAGTAGTGATGAACAAAATTTTAAATATAGATAAGGCTGGTCTTAAAAGTTTTATAATAAAATATAGCAAAGAAATAATTATAGCACTTGTTCTCGCGATTCTTGCAGCCGTTATTATTGAATGGTGGATTCATTGGTCAAAGAAGCAAGCAATACATCGAAATCTTAAGGCTATAGCGACAATATTGGTTTATGGAAAAGATCATAAGATTATATCTCAGGGAAGTGGATTTTTCATAAACTCGACGGGCCTGTTAGCCACCAATGCACATGTCGTTAATGGAGCAGCACAGATTATTGCACAACTTCCTTCCGGCGCTTTTTATAATTATCGCGAAATAAATAGTATCGACCCAGATGCAGACATTGCCATTCTTCAGTTCGATGCAAGAGAAACGCCAACTATAAGTGGCATGGGAAATTCAGATGAACTATTCGTAGGACAGACAGTGTATGCAATGGGAACACCGATAGGCCAAGAAGGTACGGTTTCTGGTGGGAATGTTAGCAATCCAAGTCAAAATTTACATGGAAGAAATTTTATACAATTTACAGCGCCCATCTCACCTGGTAGCAGTGGTGGCGGTCTTTTCAACGACGAGGGTGAGGTAATAGGCATTACTGCCGCTTCTCTCAACATTCCTTCAGGTTTACAGACTGGGCAAGCTCAAAATATTAATTTCGCTGTGCCTATAAACGACGTAAAAACTGCTGTAACAGGAAACCAAAATATATCTCAGGGCAGTGCGACATATTATTATGCCCAAGGTTTGCTGGCAGACAATCAAAAATTATTTGATACGGCAATTGTATGTTTTAAGAAAGCAATAGAATTGAATAACAAATATGCTGCAGCCTATATGGGCTTGGCTATTGTATATTATGAAAAAGGAGAATATGAACTTGAGCTGCAAAATAACTATCTGGCTGCACAAGCAGATACTTCCAATGCTGAAGCGTTTTATTATCTTGGAACAGCGTATGAAGATATAGGTCAATTCGATAACGCCATTATCGCATATAAAAAATCATTGAGTATCAATCCAAAAGAAAAAGATACATTACATGATCTATCGCTTATATATTTAGCAAAGGGAGATAAAAAATCGGCATCCAGTTATATTTCACAACTCAAGCAACTTGATCGCGGGTGGGCATTTAAACTTGAAGTGCTTATGAGCAGATTGAATTAATTCTTAAATGATTATGTGTAATTTATCTCTTGCATGGCAGGGTTTACTGGTGAAGGCAGTACGATAAAGATTGAGCACCGACACCGGCGAGCTTGTTCTCAATAGGAAGTGATAAAAACATATAGTATCCTGTGTGTAGAACATTCAACGATCAAAGGAGAAACACGATGAAAATGTATGTCGGTAATCTGTCGCGAGATATTACGGAAGACGAATTGAAAAAGGAATTTGCGGCGTTTGGTGCAGTTGATTCCGTTGCTCTCATCAAAGATAAATTTACCGGAACACTGAAGGGATTTGGGTTTGTGGAAATGCCGGTAAAATCGGAAGCAGATGCGGCTCTTGCCGGATTGAATGATAAAGAAGTAAAGGGGCGGAAAATTGTGGTGAACGAGGCCCGCCCGATGGCAGACCGAAAGTCGAACGACAAAAGACGCGATGGAAATCGTTCTCGGTATTAACTAAAGTTGACACCATTACCGACACGGCGAAGATACAGTATTGATGTGCTTGTGCGCCCGTGGGAATCGTTCGTGTGGGTTTAGAACATACACCCGATATCCCAACTTTTAGCAAAATATTTTGCATTTCTACAATCCGCGAATTCCTATACACTTCATAAATTTCTCACGCAAATCGAAATGCCGATTTTTTCTTTAATTAAATAGAATAAATATTTACGGTCCGTTTGGCATAAATTTTGTTGTCACAAAATGCAATACGTTAATAAAACGTAGAAAAATTGATAAGTTCTTTGAAAAAGAGAAATAAATTCTTTATTCATTTGAATAACTTTACAATTTTTAATAATTAAGTGGCTCCAACGCCTTAAGGGCTTGGGAATGCTGCCGGTAGTGAACTTATACCATCTGCGGATGGCGCGAGCGCGATGATGCTCGCAGGGTTGCCGGAAGTATTCTCAGGCCCTTTTTCTTTTATATCAGTACAAATTTTGGGTGATCCGTGGAATCCAGCCACCGGTTGCACGAAGATCAGTCCCGGATGAAGAAAGTTTTATGCGGAATCTTTTTCCGTACGATTAAAAGGAATGGGGAACAAGCGCTATACAAATGGATTCGCGCTTACACTTCATCCAGACTTATTGGATGTGCCACGAACGAAACGAAAGTCGCAATCGTATTTCGTCAATTCGATGTCGGATCTTTTACATAAAGATGTTCCACTGGATTTCATTCAGTCCGTGTTTAAAACAATGAATGAGTGTCCGCAACATACATTCCAAATCCTTACAAAGCGCAGCGACATACTTGCAAAGTATGCTCCGTTGTTAAAGTGGACGGACAATATTTGGCAGGGGGTAAGCGTTGAAAGTCAGCAATATGTTTATCGCATCGATGATCTTCGAACCGTACCTGCCAAAGTTCGTTTCATCTACTTTGAACCGCTCATCGGGCCGATAACAAACGCGAACCTGCAAGGAATTCATTGGGCCGTTGTCGGTGGCGAATCCGGACCAGGTTGGCGTCCCCTTGATATTCAGTGGGTACGGGATATTCGAGATGCATGCGTCGCACAAAATGTAAAGTTTTGCTTTAAGCAGTTGGCTGCATTACATCCAGAGAAACTTGGTCGGGATCTTGATGGCGTGGTATGGGATGAACGGCCTTAATATTCTATCACAAAATATGGAGTCAAATCAAAATAGTAAAATCAACTTGATCTCGTGCACACAAATTGTTATGTGGTGCTATTTAGTATTCACAATAAATAATTACCTAATAAAATCATAAACAACTTGAAATAACAAAATGAACACAACAACAAAAAAGAAAAAGAATATTCGTCTTACACGGAATGACGCTCGGTTTTTAAGGATGTGCGTCGAGCAATATCTTGCCGAAACAATTATGCTTCGTAGAGAAATTAATAGACTTAGAAGTGAAATATTATCGCAACAGGATCAAACTGCAATCACCGAGCTGCAAGCTCAACTGGATGTAATTACAATCAGGATGAACGATGAGCTTGAAATGCTTGTTGGGGATAAAAGTCGGGATATACAACCTTGTATGCTGACTCTTTATGTAGGTTCTTTCATTAATCCAACTGAAGTAGCTGCTTTTAGTACCAACAGTTGGGCGAAATTCGTCAAGTATGCAGGCAAAAAAGGAAGTGATATCGCAATGAACATGTCAAGCGAGTATGGTATACTTAAAACCATTACTATCACAGTTGAGGAAAAAGAATTCCTTTGTTGCGAATGCGCGGTTGATGACGATGGGAAGATGTATGAGCATTACGGACAGGGCGTTTATTCTTATACGCCTCTTTCAATATCTCGTATTATGCGATATGGTGTGCGCAATGTTAGCAACCAGACCACAATTCATGAGGATTTGGAATGCCTGCGCAAACAAAGCGTAAAAGAAGGCGGTATGCTGGGTCTTTATGGTGGTACGATGTAGTGATTACAGAATGGTACAATAATATGGGTGTCCTTCTAATAGAGCGCCCATATTTTTTCTTTTAATACTAAAATATTTTTCATCTAAGAACACAACGTTCTCGTTTTTGGGTCGTTAATTTTCAATCCATGGAGGATGCATGGTCAATACTATCAATGATTTGTCTACGGATCTACAGACACTGGAAGCTGGCATAGCGAAAGCTGTGCAACAGTATTTAGAAGCAGTTTATACCAAAGACACCGATGAGAAAGTTGCCAACAGTGTTCTTTTCAGTTTAATATCGGTAGATACAACAACTGGAGAGGCACTCGCAACAAAATTCGTCGATGGTCATAGAGAAGACCTGATGATTCTCTCCAGTGAATTGTATGTTGAAGTAGATTCTGCTTTACCTACAATCCCTGGCGATATTCCAGGTGAAGACTTTTTATCGTTTAATCGGTAATTAAACGGCAGCGTTATTATAGCCTGGGTGGGAAACTATCCAGGCTTTTTAATATAATTGTTTTTCTTCTTGTCAACTTTCTAATATGAAAGGTAAATAAATGCATGAGTCGTATGAGGTATTGAATCTTAGGGTATAAGATAGTGAAGGCAACTAAGGTCCAAGCATCCGAAAGAATATTTATGGTGGGGTTAGTGATGTTAATGAAAAAATACTAACTTAATATTGCACAATATAAGGGGTATGTCAGAGAAAAAATAATCATACTATGGTACTGTTTGCAGGAGAAAAAATAATTCAATACAAAAAGTTGGGAGATTGTAGATATGGCGATGAAGGTTATGGATGGGTTAAAAATATGGATAGATGATGACGAACTTGTCTTGATTCGGGTCAGAGATCTCTCAAAGAAACCAGTCTCAGAATTGAATGCTATCAAGGATTATTGGCTAAGAGAATATAAGAACTCAAAAAAGTTGGACGACTTATCCATAAAAAGGAGACGCGAAGCTTCACATTGGTTGGCTGCAATAGATCAACTTATCTCGTTGCAGTCTGATGCCTTGATGATCAAAGGAAACCCCGAGAATATGGATGTCTCTGAAGCCGCTACCTACCTGTGCATTTCAGAGTCGAAGCTTTACAAAATGACCAGCGCGAGGGAAATCCCACACACTAAAATCGGGAAACAGCTACGATTTGAGAAAAACAAACTTGATAAATTCTTAGAAAACGAGAGCATACGTACGGCAGGAAAATCCACACGTGAACAGGCAGACGCTTATGTTGCCAACTATCCGTTGCAAAAGAAAAAAAGAAGAAATACTCATTGAAAAGTGTTTCAAAAATATATACATTCAAGTATGAATGGCAACGAGTCGACAAGTGTAACTCAATTCGTCAATCAGTTTGAGGGAACGACAATGAAGGTGCAAAACCAAGAATATTTGTCTCACAGTTGTCTCATTCAAGAACCAAACAATCCATAAGTTATTGATAAATAAGAAGTAATAGCTGCGGGAGTAATTCAGCGGTAGAATGCCAGCTTCCCAAGCTGGACGTCGCGGGTTCGATCCCCGTCTCCCGCTCGCGAGATATCACGAGTTAGTACATTGTGCTAACTCGTTTTTGTTTTTGAGGATTCGACAATTCTTTCATATGGTCATGATACAATATGTCTAAAATTATCAGTCCCGTCATACTTGCTTCTCAGGATTTAGCTGTTCGGTACGGACCACAGGTTGTGCTGAAGAGCGCGACATTGAATATCCACCAGACCGACCGGATTGGGCTCATCGGTAATAACGGATCTGGTAAATCGACGCTGCTTAAAATAATTGCCGGCGATATGCAGCCGGATTCAGGGTCAATCTCACGCCGGAGAGATATCGTTATTGGATATCTTACCCAGGATTTTCAACTTGATACAACAAAATCTGTGTACGAAAATATCGTTGAAGGTGCGCACGATGTCATTGATATTCTCAGAGAATACGAAGGCCTGCCGCCGAACTCCGAGAAGCGTCACATGCTGGAAGAGCAAATTCTTCATCGTGACGGATGGAATCTTGAGAATAGGATTGAAACAGCAATGCATTCGCTGAACGTACCGGACAAGCAGCGTGCAATTGATACGCTCTCCGGTGGAGAAAAAAGGCGCGTGGCTTTATGCAAGGCTATTATCTCGCGTCCCGATTTCATCATTCTGGATGAACCGACAAATCATCTTGACACTCAATCGATCGAGTGGATAGAGGAATATCTTGAGAATTATTCCGGTGCATGTCTGTTCGTTACGCATGACAGGTATTTCCTGGATTCGATTGCAAATAGAATCGTCGAACTTGTGAACGGCGAGTGTTATTCTCACGATGGTAACTATGATGACTTTTTATTAGACAAAGCAGAGCGGGAAGCACAATTAGAGACCGAAGAGAGAAAGCGAAACAGTTTTTTACGCCGGGAGCTCGCTTGGGTTCGTCGCGGAGCGCGCGCGCGAAGAACCAAAGCAAAGAGCCGGCTCAATGCATATTTTGAAGCCGTCGATCAAAAAGGACTTGAAGTTGAATCAGAAGTGGAGCTTATCATTCCTCCTGCGCCGGGACTTGGATCGACAATCTTGAATTTGAAACATATAGGGATGGAACTCGGCGATAAGAAATTATTTGAATCGCTTGATTTCAATTTTGACAGGAAACGAAAATTAGGAATCATCGGACGCAACGGCCTCGGTAAAACAACCTTGTTGAGAATTGTTTTAGGAGAACTCAACGCCTCTACAGGCAGTATTGTTGTTGGTGAAAGAACAGTATTTAATTATATCGATCAGTCGCGTTTGGCGCTCAATGATGAAAATACGGTGATTCAGGAACTCGGCGAGGGGCGGGAATGGATTATGTTTGGCGGGGAACGCATGAAAGTATGGACATATTTGCGGCGCTTTCTTTTTGCCGATGACCGGATGAATACGAAAGTGGGAAAACTCTCCGGCGGAGAACACAGCCGGCTGCTACTTGCAAAAGTATTAAAAAAAGGCGGTAATTTTTTAATTCTCGACGAACCGACGAACGATCTGGATCTTGCTACGCTTCGTCTTCTGGAAGAAGCGCTCGCGGCGTTTGACGGATGCGTCATCGCAGTCAGCCATGACCGGTATTTCTTGAATCGTGTTTGCAACGGTATTCTTGCGTTTGAAGGTGGCGGCAAAGTGCATTTTAGCGAAGGCGATTACAACTATTATGTCGAGAAGCGCACTGCAAGGGAAACAGAAGCATTGGCTCAACATCTACTATCTGGACAACTGGAAAAGCAAGAGACGCATCAAAAACCTCAGACAATGAAGCTGAAATGGAAAGAAGCAAAAGAACTTGAATCGATCGAAAATGATATAATGCATGCCGAAACGGAAGTTACGCGTATCGAAGCGATTTTTGCATCTCCCGATTTCTATGAGAAACGCGGTGATCAAACTGTTCCATTGACTGACGAACTTGCCGCCGCGAAAGTGTTAATCGAGCGTCTTTATAAGCGATGGCATGAGCTTGAAGAAATACGATCCAGGACGAATTGAATGATACTGTATTCTGCTTGCAATTACATTTCATTTTCTGTACCGTTGAAGAACAAAATTTTCGGCATCTGTCCATCAAGAACACAAAAGGAGAAACCATGAAAAAAATATTGATCGGTTTTGTTGTTACGTTTATTCTTTTGGAAGTGCTGGATATTCTCGTTCACGGCGTGATACTCATGAGCGCATATCAAGCCACGCAAAATGTTTGGCGGCCTGATATGATGCAAAAAATGTGGATTTTGCATATTGTGAAGATCGTGGAAGCATTTTTTATAGCGTTTATTTTCTCAAAGGGATATGAAGGAAAGGGAATGATGGAAGGAATGCGTTTTGGCCTCTATATGGGAGTGTTAATGAGTATGGGCATGGCCTATGGAACATATGCTATGATTGCTATTCCCTATTCTCTTGCACTGCAATGGTTTATCTACGGTGTGATCGAATATATAATTGTCGGCATTGGACTTGCGCTCGTGTTCGGTAAAAAATCCACGTAAATAATAAATCAATAAAATAACAGTTGTAAGTGCATCGTTCATGCCCGGCTCTCCGCCGGGCATGTTACTATCAACCTAACATATTCATCTCCTCTTTTACCCTAAGGTTTTCTTTTACCTCATATCTTTAATGCTGGCATTCTTGTTCGTGCTGGTGGCAGACAATGCCGGAATCTGTTATGTTGCCGGCAAGCCACTGCTGTGCAACAGTTTTCACGTCGCCGGAGCAGCCACGCACAACTTGGATATCGCGGCTGTTTAGGACATTGACCGCGCCTCCCCCGATATTTCCGGCAAGCATCAGCGTTACACCCATTTGAGAAAGCGTTTCGACAATATTGGATTTACAGCCGCAGCCTTGCGGAGATTGCACAATCTCTTCGGCAGCGATATGCTTGTTCTCATCGATAGTCATTACAGTAAAATATTCGCAATGGCCGAAATGTTCATCGATGTTGTTGTTGTGGGAGGGCAATGCAATTTTCATGATATTTTTCCTTTTTAAGTGATTTGTGCATCTATTGTTCGCTTACAGTGCTGACAATGTCCGTCGGATGGTTTAACATTTGGTCGTTCAAAGGTATGTTTGCAGTGTCTGCATATCGCTTTCATATTGCCCCGAATAGCAATTTCTCCTCCTTCAATGCGTATAGCGTGTCCAAGAATCAATGCCGCGGCAATTTTATAATGCGCAGATTCGATAATTCTCCCGAATGTTTGCCTTGAAATATGCATCGCTTCTGCTGCCTGTTCTTGATATCGCTGTTCGTAGTCGGCAAGTTTAAGCGCTTCATACTCGTCCAGAGTCAATACGGTTTCCTTAAGTTCCGAAGCCGGAATTCCTTTCGGCGTGAAGTACGTGTTATCAGGTAAACGACCTATCATCCTGCAGCATTTTCGTCTTGGCATACTTCAATATGGGCATATGCTCATAATAAAGCAAGAGGAAAATAGTTTATGAATTGAATAATTACTCTATGACACTTAATTATCGATTGCGACGCTTAGTTTTATTTGTCGGTGCGGCGGTCAGCGGATCTTCCGGCCAGAAATGCTTAGGATAGCGGGCGAGCATTTGCTTGCGAATTTCCGGATAAACAGCTTTCCAAAAGCTATGAAGGTCTTGTGTAACAGCAAGCGGGCGTGATGCAGGAGAGAGAAGATGCAGTAATATTTTTACTTTTCCTTTAGCAATATGCGGAGTTTCTATTTGACCAAATAATTCTTGGAGTTTTACTGCAAGAATAGGCTGATCACCGGATCCATAATCAATCGCAACGTGTGAACCGCTTGGCAGTTTGAGATATGATGGTGCAAAAGAATCAATTTGTTGAATGATCGAACGTGTGACGTGCGATTGTAATATCGTGAGAAGAGGAAGTGTGCTGAGCTGTTCTTTCTTCCAAATGCCTTCAAGAAATGGCGAAAGCCAATTTTCAAGGGAACCAAGCAGAGCCGTATCGGATAAATCGGGAAAGTCTTCAGGCGTGGCGGAATGTTTTCTTAGCCATAGAACTCGTTGCTTCAGCGTGTGGGATTCTTTATCCCACGGCAGACATATCAATCCCATCTGACGAATGCCGTCAAGCAATGCTGCGGTTACTTTTTCACCGCGCAGTCCAATATTTTGTTCGGAAATAACCATTGCACCAATCCGCGATATGGTACGTGCAATCACCGCCTCATCACTCGAACTCCATCGAATTTCTTCTTCCTCAATGATAGAATCGGCAAATACGTGTTGGACATCTTTCTTCGCTAGCGGTGCGGCGAGATATATGCGAACCTCTGCTCCGATGCCGTCTACTTCGCCGACAGCGAGAAATTCTTCACGATCAAGTAGGCTTCCTTTCGGCAAAACGCACGTCGTTCCGTTTGCCATTTGATAACGGTAGCTGTTGTTCTCGCGGCGGCGGGCTATGCGTTCCGGATATGCAAGCGCGAGTAAAATTCCCGGTGCGTTTTCTTCTTTTTCCTTTAATCCGATTCGGATACCAAGAAGCTTCCTTAATCGTTTCGACTGAGTTGCGATACGCTCGATAATCCCTTCATCGCTTGTGCGTTTCTGATTCAATGTATGCAGCCTCAGGGCAAGATCGACGTCGCTGTCTTTTCTTCCTGCAAGAATATCCCGTTCTTCGAGCAATGCCGCAATATCGCACGCAAGCGCACCGAAATCATATTCCATACCGCGCAGAATCATACTGGCGAATCTTGGGTGATGCGGTAATTCAGCCATTGCGCGTCCATGCTTTGTGAGCTTTCCAAAATGGTCTATTGCGCCAAGATTTTCAAGCAAGGTTCGCGCCTGTGCCAAATGCGGCTCCGGCGGCGGATCAAGAAATCGTAAGTTGCTGCCGGTTGGCGTTCCCCATTGTGCCAGGTCAAGAACGAGAGGTGCAAGATCGGCATTTTTGATTTCCGGCAGCGGATAATCGGATAGCTGTGCATGTTCTTCTTCTGTCCACAAACGATAGCATATACCGGGCCGCTGGCGTCCGGCACGTCCGCGTCTTTGGTCTGCGACAGCTTTGGAAACTGGAATTGTTACTAGTCCCGACATACCCCGGCGCACATCGAAGCGCGAAGTACGCGCCAATCCGGAATCGATGACCACACACACACCCTCAATCGTCAGGCTTGTTTCTGCCACACTGGTGGAGAGAATTACTTTGCGCTTACCGGATGGTGCTGGAGACAACGCTGCCAATTGCTGTTGATAGGATGCCTCACCGAAGAGTGCATGAACAATGATATCTTTTGATACATGTTTTTCCCATAATAAATTTTCTAAGCGGCGAATCTCCCTTCGTCCGGGAAGAAATGCAAGCACGTCTCCTTCATGGTCGGCAAGCACTCGCAGAATAGCATCAGTCATTCGGGTTTCAATGGATTTATCGGAATGAAAGCGGGTGTAGTTGGTAGTAATAGGATAGAGAAAACCGGCGCTTTCGACAATCGGTGCATCGCCTAATAATTTTGCTACCGCGAGACCATCAAGTGTAGCGGACATAACAAGAACGCGTAAATCATTCCGCAAATTTTCCTGAACATCAAGTGTCAGTGCAAGTCCTATATCGGCATGAATACTCCGCTCATGGAACTCATCAAAGACAACCAATGCAACGTTTGGTAATTCCTGTTCGTGCTGAAGAAGTCGCGTAAGAATTCCTTCTGTCACGACTTCAATGCGAGTATTCTTGCTGAGGACGGTTTCACCGCGAATCCGATAACCAACGGTCTGACCGATAGATTCGCCAAGTTGAGCCGCCATATATTCAGCGGCACGGCGGGCGGCGAGACGGCGAGGTTCGAGCATGATCAATTTTTTTCCCGCCATCCACCCGGAATCGAGCAGAGAAATCGGAACGCGCGTCGTTTTTCCGGCGCCCGTCGGTGCAGAAAGAACAACGTTATTTGTATGTTGAAACGTTTCTAATAATCGCGGTATGACGACATCGATAGGATATGTACTTTGTATTTTCTGCATTCCGCGGAGTGCACTAGACAAACGTAGTATGCATTTCACATCATTCCCTGCGGATCCACATCGATAATCATTTTGATTTTTTTGTGAGCGGCAAGCGGCGATGCATCAAACTGTGTTTTTGCTTTAAAAAGTGCGGAACGAAGATGTGCCCCGGAAGGATCGTTCTCTTTTAAATCTTTAATGACAATATGTTTGCGGAAAACGTTTTTGATTTTTGGAATAGCGGCATCAGCCGGGCCAAGAATGATAAACCGCTTCTGTTGATTGTATGCTGAAAGGAATTCAGTAAACTTTTTTGCATGATGCTGAACTTCATTCTCTCTCTCTCCGGAAAATTCCAAGAGTACAATTCTGGAGAACGGCGGATAATCCAACTCGCGCCTGTATTCTAATTCTTCTTGATAGAACCCGCGGAAATTGTGCGTAATGACATACTTCAAACTGTAATGATCCGGCTGCAAAGTCTGAATAACAACCTCACCTGCAAGATTGCTGCGTCCGGCCCGCCCGGATACCTGCGTTAAGAGCTGGAATGTTGATTCCGAAGCCCGAAAATCCGGCAGCAGCATTTGTGTGTCGGCAGAAATTACTCCAACCAGCGTTACACGGGGAAAGTCCAATCCCTTTGCTACCATCTGTGTGCCGAGGAGAATGTCCGCCTCACCGGAACCAAACTGCCGTAGAATTTTATCGTGAGCACCTTTGCGGCTCGTCGTGTCGCGGTCCATCCGAAGAATAACTGCCTCTGGGAAGAGTGTCTGCAATTCCTCCTGCACTTGCTGGGTGCCGAACGCATGCATCCGCAATTCAGTGCTTTCGCACTTTGGGCAAACTGTCGGCGGTTTCTTCACGAAGCCGCAGTAATGACAGCGGAGATGTTTTTTTGTCGTATGGAATGTCAGCGAGACTTCACAGTTGTCGCACTTTTCAACGAACCCGCAGTCGAAACATTCCATCACGTGCGAAAATCCGCGGCGGTTTTGAAGAAGAATAATCCCTTCTTTTTTCTTTAAACGATTGGCGATTTGAGATTGCAGCAGCCTGGAGACAGAGGAGTACGGAAGCCGTTTGGGAAAGTCTTTCCCGCTTTTTTTGATTTCTGTTTTGAGGTCGTCATACACGGCTCGCCGTTCTTTCGCCATATCAACGATATCAATCGTGGGAAGCTTGGCGTTGTCAACGCGGTACGGGAGTTCAAGCAATGTATATTTCTCATGAAGAGCATTTGCAAAACTTTCCGCCGATGGAGTTGCAGAACCGAGCACAACGACAGCGTTGATGTGCGATGCACGCACCAGTGCGACATCACGGGCATTGTAGCGCGGTGTTGCATCAAACTGTTTGTACGATGCATCATGTTCCTCATCTACGACAATAAGCCCTACGTTCTCTAACGGTGCAAAAATTGCAGAGCGCGGCCCGATGACTATTTTTACTTTGCCTTGATGCGCCATCCGCCATGCATCATACCGTTCGCCTATCGACATTTGACTATGCATCACTGCAACATCGCTGCCAAAATGTGCCTTAAACCGGCGCACTGTCTGTGGTGTGAGTGAAATTTCCGGAACCAGTACGATAGCTGTTTTACCTGCAGCCATCACGCGGCGAATGGCATCAATATATACCTGGGTTTTGCCGCTGCCGGTTATGCCGTGTAATAGGAATGCACGAAACTTGCCTGCCTCAGTTGATTTAATAATCTCGTTGAGTGCATACTGCTGGTGAGCGTTTAATGTGATTTCCGGCGGGGGCATATCCGGTTCGTACTCCGAACGGCGGAATACCTCACGTTCAGATATCTGCAAAATGCCGTTCCTGACTAATGTGGTAAGAGAAGAAAGCGAGGCGTTGTTTTTTTTTAAGAATGAATTGAGACCGATTGCGTTGGTCTCAACAGTAAGTTCTTTTTGAAGGGCATTAAGAAGAAATATCTGTTTGGAAGAAAAAGATGTTCCTTTTGATTCGTCTGAAATAGCTTTTATTCCGCCGGCTGTAAAACAAACGACCCGTTCCCTTTTCGGTTTTGCTCTCGGCTTTTTTATCTCTTCTTCCACAGAAATCCATCCGCGCTGCTGCATTTCGCTTACAACAGCGTGAATACTTTTTGCATGTGCTTTTGTTTGAAGCTGGGAGAAGGAAAGTGTTTCGCTGTTTTTCAGCGCGTGTAAAATTGCGTGCTGCCGCGGTGCAGATTTCTTGAGTGTTTGTAATAATGTTTCACCATGGTGTGTTAAAAGACGAATGATCTTTTTGCTCTCCTGCGAAAATCCCTGCGGCGTTGCAGCGCGCAGTACTTCGCCCCACGGTGCGAGATAATATTCTGCAATCCATTTTGTAAGCGTAAGAAGTTCCGGTGAAAATGTCGGCTTCACATCAAGAATATCATTCACCGGCTTCAGCCCGGGAACGTTTGTCGATGCAGGCAGTCCGACGATAACACCTGTGAGATGTTTCTTGCCGAATGGAACCATCGCGCGTTTGCCGATGGCAACAGAAGATTGAAGTTCAGGGGGAACAAGATACGTAAATGTGCGGTCGAGTGGAATATGCAGGGCAATATCGACGAGGAATGGTTGCAAGGATGAACCGGCGAAAAATTCGATGTTGTGAAGATTAACTTTTGAGTTCCTTTTCGAGCATTCGATACACTGCAGAAAGGGGCAGATTTTTTTCCGCTGCGATGCGTTTGCATTCTTCAAATTCTACCCGAAGCTGTTCTTGTCCCTCAAAAGTGATAACCTTTACAGAAACAAAACCGAACGATGTCTGCACCTGCTTTGTACTGCGCGGAAGCTTTTTGCGTTCGACCGGTTGAATGCGTACGCCGAGTGTCGTTGTTTCGCGGAAGAGAATATCAAGATACCGGTCTATTTTTGAGCGTTCGACGAGTGCTGAAAGGATGATTCCTGGACGGCCTTTTTTCATCACAACCGGAATCAAATATGCATCATGAGCGCCGGCGCTCATAAGTTTTTCTATGACATACGGATAAATTTCCGGGTTCATGTCGTCAATATTTGTTTCAAGACTGACAATTTCATCAGCAAGGTAATTCGGATCTAACGTACCGATGAATACACGGAGGAGATTGGGCAATTGTTCAATTTCACGTCCGCCTGCACCATACCCGATAGCAGATATCTGGATTTTTTCCATTGATAACATGCCTTGCGAAAGCGCTTTGATGACAGCGGCTCCGGTCGGCGTCGTCAATTCAAATGGAATATCGGTAAGTATAATTGGATACCCTTTGAGTATTTCCATTGTTGCCGGAGTCGGTACCGGAAGGGCGCCGTGTTGAGATTTCACCATACCGCCGCTGCCGACTTTTACTGGTGATGAATAGACTGCTTGAATGCCCAACTTTTCCAGGCAAATTGAAACGCCGATGATATCAACCAAAGAATCAATAGCACCGACTTCATGAAAATGTACTTTCTCGATGGCTGTGCTGTGAACGATCGATTCGGCAGTTGCAACTTCTCTGAAAATTATCTTTGAACGATCTTTAACATTTTCGCTCAGAGAACTTTTATCGATCAGTTCTTCGATGTCTTTCAGGTGGCGATGGTAATGCGGCTGTTCCGAAATAACGACATCCACTTTTGTAGCAACCATACCGTTGCGTTCAATGTGCCGGGCTTGCAGTTCAAATCCGCCGATGCCGAGTGCCCGGAGTTCTTTATTTAATTCGTCGAATGGAACTCCTGCGCTCACGAGAGCTCCCAAGGTCATGTCTCCGCTGATGCCTGCAAGAGTATCAAAATATGCTATGTTCATAGTATGAGTCAGTTAACGTGCGATTACTCAATTGGGTTATTTGGTACATCAGATTGATAGATACTTTGTTCTTTTTCTCAGTTACTCGTTGATTTCTAGACTCAAAGACTTCTTTCTAAGCATTGAATAAATCGTTCCGTAGCGCCGATGTTCTCTTCTACCAGCATCAGCGCTTGTTTTCCAGCAGCAGCATTTACCTTTTTATTGTCGAGCAATGTGCGGAGCATGCGATAACATTCCTGTTGATCGTTCACGACGAACCCTCCGCCGCACCGGACTAATTCTATCGCCTCTCGAGAATTTGTGTGTCTTGGTCCAAAAACAACAGGAATACCGTATACTGCCGGTTCCAGTACATTGTGGATTCCTTGCCGGAAACTTCCGCCGACATACGCTACATTCGCATACTGATAGAGCGCCATCAAAATGCCAATACTATCGACAATGATGATTCGTTCGTTGGCATAGTCATTGAGATTGGAAAATCGGATCGATCGTGGTTTTGAACCAAGTATATTTTCAACATCTTCCAGTGCGCCTTCTGTCGGTTCGTGCGGCACGAGAAGTACCAGCACGTTTGAATCATATTGGAGAATTTTTTTGATCGAAGGAATAAGAATCACTTCATCTTCCGGCCATGTGCTGCCGGCAAGAAGAAGTTTTTTCCCTTTCAGAATTGCAAGCGGAAGGAGGTGTTTCTTCTTGGCATCTGCGCTGCGCTGCCATACCTGATCGTACCGGGTCTCGCCGATAGCTTCGACTGTTGGTTGTGTCAATCCGAATAAACCAAATGCATCTGCATCTTGAGCAGATACAGTGAGAATGGACATGAAATTATTGAAGAGTAATCGATGGAAGCTTTTCAACAGCGGATAAAATCGCGCCGAGGTTGTACGCATCGTGGCATTTGCTATGAATGCCGGAATTCCCCGCGTGTTTAATTCCCACAAATGATTTGGCCAGACATCATATCGTACAAAGACAGCTGCAGTTGGTTGTATGAGGTCGAGGAATCTGCGTGCATTTGATTTTGTATCGAATGGAATGTACGTGATGATGTCGGCAAGTTTGTAGTTTTTTGAATGATCATAACCGGACGGAGAAAAGAATGTGACAATGATGCTGATATCGCGGTATTTTTTCCGAAGTGCCGCAATGATAGGTTTTGCCTGCTCGAATTCTCCCATGGATGATGAATGGAACCACACGCGACGCGTTGAAGTGAGTTTCGATATGTCGCATTCAATTTTTTCAAACAACCCTCTCCGTCCCTCAATTCCGCGTCTAATTTTGGCGTTAAAAGGTGCGACAATTTGAAGGAGTGTCCAAAAGAACGGTATAAATCCTATATTATAGAGAATAAACCAGATTTTTTTCATTATACTGCGAGAATGAATGAAACTAAATTTTGAAACTATGGTAGAGAAAGTTTGATGGAAATGCAAGATAGGCAGTTCACAATGAAAGGGTTTGAATTTTTGATGAAGAATGAAAGAAAAAAGAATGGGGGCACCATTCTATGAGTGTGCCCCCACAGCCTGATTTCTCTAAAAAATATAACCGCTTTCACCGTGCTGGCTAAGGTCTAAACCTTCTACTTCTTCTTCGATTGGAACACGTACGCCCATTGTCCGATCAAGTACTTTAAGAATGATCCATGTGATACTGAATGCATACACAACTGCTACTGCAACGCTTAAGAGCTGGATGAGAAGGAGAGATGGATTGCCGAAGAATGCACCATCAGCTCCTGCGGCATTAATTGCCTTCGATGCGAAGAGACCCGTTGCAAGCGCGCCGAATATTCCGCCGACGCCATGAACACCGACTGCATCAAGTGAATCGTCAAAACCAAAATAATTTTTTATGTTTACACCAAAATAGCAAAGCGCACCAGCGCACAGGCCAATGAGTAGAGCAGCAAGCGGGCCCACAAAACCGGATGCCGGTGTAATCGCTACCAGGCCTGCAACTGCACCCGACGCAGCACCGAGGAGCGTCGGTTTCCCGCGGTGTCTCCATTCTACAAAGATCCAGGAGAGCGTAGCTGTTGCAGCTGCAATATGAGTCGTTAGGAATGCAGACGTTGCAAGTGCACCTGAGGCAAGAGCACTTCCTCCATTAAATCCAAACCAACCGAACCACAACAATGTCGCACCAAGTAATGTCATGGTCAAGTTGTGAGGGGGCATGTGTTCATGTCCATGACCTTTACGTTTTCCGATAATGATTGCCGCAGCAAGAGCCGATACACCGGAACTAATATGTACTACAAGTCCTCCGGCAAAATCCAATGCGCCCAAAGAACGAAGCCAACCGCCTACACCCCACACCCAATGTGCGAGCGGCGCATACACCAGAGTTGACCAGAGAAGAACGAAAACCAAATACGTGCTGAATTTAAACCGCTCAGCAAATGCGCCGGAAATTAAAGCAGGTGTAATAATGGCAAACATCATCTGAAACATCATAAACGCTTGATGCGGTACTGTTGCGGCATAATCAGGATTGGGAGCAAGTCCTACACCTTGAAGACCTGCCCACTGCAAACCGCCGATGATTCCCTTTATGTCCGGACCAAACGATAGCGAATAACCAATTAAAACCCATTGCACGGTTACAACACCAAGTGCAACAAAACTTTGCATAATTGTGCCGAGGACATTTTTCTGGCGCACCATACCGCCGTAGAATAAAGCCAGTCCCGGCGTCATCAGCATAACAAGTGCAGTGGATACCAAAATCCAAGTCGTATCACCTGTATCTATTCTCATAATACATCATCTCCTGTTTCTTCTGTTCGTACTCGTATGGCGTCTTCTGCCGGCAGGATAAAAATCTTCCCATCGCCAATTTTACCGGATTTTGCACATTTAATAATAATAGAAACCGCCTCTTGTACCCGGTCATCTGATGTAACAATTTCCAGTTTGATCTTTGGTAAAAAATCGACCTGGTACTCAGCTCCGCGATAAACTTCCGTATGTCCTTTCTGTCTGCCAACGCCTTTGACCTCGGTTAATGTCATTCCATGGAATCCTGCTTCGAGGAGGGCTTCTCGGATATCATCTACAGCATGTGGACGAACTATTGCCTCTATTTTCTTCATTGAGTCCTCATTTTTTCTCGGATAAATTTGAAGTAAGGATAATGATGCGATGCACCTTATTTAGTGTCGTAATATATATATTATTACTAATAATTCAAGGTTTTTTTTGTGTTGGTAGTGATTATGGAAAACAGCCGTGAATGATTCTGCGGTGACATTTTATCCTTTTTTTCCTTAAAAGCTAGATACGGTATCGTGTGCACGAGAATGAAAGAAGGCTCAAGAGCAGAAACAAGTCCGATGCGTCTTCATTTTCAAAATAGTACAAAAAACAATTGGCATCAATTATCTTGTTTCCGTTGCGTTAATTTCGTGAATGTTGTATCTTATTTCAGAAGCATTCACCATCAAACGGCTACTCGAAGGAGAAGAGAGTATTATGGAATTCATATTTGGTTTTATAGTTGTTTTATTGATTGCGGCTGCATTTGAATATCGCATACGCAAACCCGATTTCATTGTTCTCCGTGAAACGAAAGATGGCTTGGATGTTCGGAAAGGAAGGTTCTATCCGAGGCACTTCAGTCTACTGCTCCAGCGGACAACTCATTCGTTTCAGTTAACCATTGATGCGACTGCCAAAGGCAGCATCGATATCAAGGTAAAATTAGCTGCGACGGTTGCGGCATCTGCCGGGCATCTGACAGAACTCATTCGTGTAGGCGGGTGGAGCACGGAAGCTGTGGCGCATGCCGCGAAGGAATTGGAAACGGTTCTGCAGGGATTCGTCAAAGGTTTTACCGAGCAGCTTGAAATTGAAGAACTCTCATCGCAAAAAATTCATGATTATTTGCACAAAGAAGTTCCGGCGAGCAAAACCGCCTTGGGAATAGAAGTACTCTCGATGACAATTCTATCGTTCGAACCGGTGAATCCGCAAATATCGGAAGCGCTGAAACAGCAAGAACAGGCAAGAATTCTTGAACAAACGGAAGTCTTAAATCAGAAGGCACGCATTGTCAGTACAAAGGCGAAATTGAAAGCAGATGAAGAAATATTTCAATTGGAAAACCAGCTTGAAATGAAGAAATACGAATTAAAGAAAAGCCAGTGGGAGCGTGAAGCGCAGTTAAATGATTTACGCGTTAACGACGAATTAAAAAGGAACCGCAAGCGTCTGGAGTTTGATAAAGAAGAATTGGAAATGCTCAAGAGCAGTCCGGAACTTTTGATGCTTACACCCCAGGCGGCACGCCTGGCAGAAGCCAGCCAGGGATTGAAAAATGCACGAACGGTTGTTTCCCTTTCGCCGCAGGACATGGCGCATGGCTCCGAGTTGTTCGGAATGTTCCAAAATATTTTACAGAACGCGCTCGATTCGTACCGCAGCGTCAAGGAGAAGAGACAGGCGAAATAATCTCGCGTGACACGAATGGACGAGATTGTATTCAAAGCTCTGGTGCCAACCTTGCAAACACAGCATTTTGATTTACGTACGATATTTCAGTTGAAACCGCTCAAAGTCGCACGTGTCTCGGAAATTAGCGAGGCAACGTCGTCGTCCGCGGCAGCTCCGGAAGACCGCGTCAATTTTCATATCGGCAATCCTGTGCAGGATGCGCGGCTGACGTCGGCATATCTTCGAATGGTGCTCGACATTGATATGCAACGCGAAGATTTGGATGGCCAGGATACCGATGCCATTCTCCAGCATCTTGAATGGAGTGACACAGACAAACCGCTTCTTGAATTTCTCAAACGCTTGATTCAAAAAAGCTGTCCCTATTCTCCGCGAGGCGGTTTCTCCAGAAATTTACCAAACGATCTTGTAAAAGCATTTACGACATGGCTTCAAAATCAACAGGAGCCGCTGTCGTATGATCTTGGTCAAACCTCGGGAAAAAGAGAACTTGTCCTTGCGACCGGCGGCATCAGCGAAACACTTCGTGTTCTTTACCATGCACTTTCATCATATATCGTGCATAGACCCGCCAATATTTTTTTGTGGGAAGTTTCTTCACCGACGGACGAATCAATATTTACGGCACTGAGCTTTCACAGGCTTCCGGAATCTGAGTACGAAATAGTTCTTCAACTGCAGAAGTTCTTTGCACAGAATGAATCCAGCCCGACCTTTCTTGTACTCGGAAAAGAACCCGGTGAAGAAACCCGCCGGCTGTTGCGTTCTCTCAGCCTTGAATATCCGTTGTTTTTCATCGAAGCCAATAACGCACCGAATCATCTTTCTCTGGCACGAGAAGCAAAACTTGTGCAAAGAGTTCTCCGTGTGTTGACGCCTGCAATTTTCTCTCAGAAATTCCATGCGTTAGCAACGATGTTCTTGGCGGGACCGGCAGAAATTCTCAGCGTTTTCGAAGCTATTCATTTTCAACTCAAGGGGTCACCGTCTGCATCAGAAATAGAGTTGCTCACATTTGTACTCAATCGTCCTAGCACGTTCCTCTCTGTCGAAAAAAATACAACACAGATTTCCATTGATCCCACCTTCGAAGGAATCGCATTAACCGGTCTTGCGGATCATGCCCTTCCTCTTCATGCTCATTCATTTGAACAGCGGGTACTCAATGTTGTTGATACACGGGCGAATGCAGCAGGGCTGCGCATACGTGCAATATCGGATAAAGTAGAGAGTATTATCCATCGCCTGGAAACACATCGATTCATCCCGGTTTCTGATCGATTCGAACGAACAGATTCAAAAACATTGCTGGCTGAATTAGTAGGGAATATTGACTCATCGGCGTGGCAGCAAGAACTCAAAACGAGTTTTTTACATGTCTTCGTCAAGCATCACCCGGAATACCAACAGAACCATTGCATTCCTGTCAGCGGGTCGTCTCGTACAGCGTTGGGACTGCTTGGTTATCATTGCGGCATTCGAGAAGTGGTCGTTCCGGATTTAAGCTGGTCGTATGAACAATGTTTTCCTGAAACGCACGCTGTTCCTCTTACGCCAAAGTTTGAAATTGATGTCGATGCAATGATTCATGCTGTTCAAAAGAAACTTGCCGCAGACCCGAACTGGAAAAAACACGGTGCTGTTGTCGTCAACAATCCGCATAATGCAACAGGCCGCGTTTTTCATGAGTCTGCAATACGAACGCTCGTCGAGTGGCTGCTGGAGAACAATATTTTCGTTATTGATGATCTTTCGTACCAAAATGTTACTCCGTCGGAAGATCTACCTTTCATTAAAACGGTTCGCCAGATAGCGCAAGAACTTGTTCGCAATGCTCGGATCACCGAAAAACAAGCAGATAAAATTGTAACCGTTCACTCGGTCTCAAAAACCGATTGTCTTGCCGGTGCGCGGCTTGCTGTATTGGAGATTCGAGATGAATCGCTCTTCCATACATTCAATGAGCGAAATAATCTCATCACACCGAACATCGGCGCTCTTACACTGACATATTTATTTTACCGGCATGATTCAGATATTGTACGTTCTTACTGGCGTTTACGCAATAAGATATTCCTTGAACGCTCGGACGCATTGCTTGAAGCGGTTGAAAAACTACCGGAGGATCGGAACCCATTCCATATCCACATTATTCCGCCGACAGGAAGTATGTATCCGTTGTTGGTGATTGATCGCTTGCCTTCCGGACTTTCATTAGAATGGCTTGCATCGGGACTTGCGCGGCGCGGAATCGGCATGCTTCCGCTTTCAACATTCGCACATACAGAAGACGGATTTGAGACAGGAAGAAAAACATTTCGACTGACACTTGGGGGTGTGGACGGTGCAGAAGTATTGTTCAAGAAAACCCGCCATGTTCTGATAGATTTAAATCGACTAATTGCAGAAGAGGCGGCGCGCTATAACAGGAAGCGATTACCGGTCTCCATACCACGCTATCAAGGATCGGATGATGAACGAAAAAATCTTGAACAATGGAGAAAGATTGAGCAGGTCATATTAGAAAAAAGCCCGCATGGGAAATTAGGTATGGGGCTTGAATTTGATTCAACGCACCACCTTAAGGAGTTTCGAACCAACTATGTACCGCGTCGGTTGGAATTGTTCAAGCAGCGGTATCGAGATCGATTGGATATCGCAGAGGAACTGCTTCAGCAAACATATGCTGATGGGGGTAGTGCACTTGCCCGGCATTTGGATAGAGAACTGTTTAAAGACTCATTATCGCTGCGTACTCAAGCGTTTCGCTCCCGCATGTACGACAGGACCGTACACCCGACGCAGAGATATTCCATACAAGTAGAAATTTGTTTTAACAATATTATTTCTGACCTTATCCGTCACCGCGCAGTCTCACAAGACCGCTTGCAGTCAGCTGTAAACGAACTTTTGCGGGAATATTATGCGCTCAATGTTGCCGTCAATTCGAGCGAGGAATCCCAAGAACTGATTCTTGATTTAGATTCACTCATTGACGGCGAGAACTATGCTGCACTCTTTGGCAAAGAAAATCTTCGGACTTTTATTTCGTTTTGGGGCGATTGGGATGGAAGCAACAGGCCGTCCGGTCAAGGCCACCGCTTAGTTGCTACCACGTTGATCGAAAATGTTTCACGGCTTGCCCGCTTGTTGTCTTGTCTGGTGCAGGTTGAAAAAGGAATTTCTCTTGATTCAAAACTTCTTATGGAAATGCAGCGCGTACCGGAAAACAATCTGCGTTTTACGCGTCTTCTCAATGACATCACCATACTGACGCAGCAGCTTGAAAAAAGGTACCGGGGTATTCTTCCGTTCCATGTAAAACCGGGCAAAGTACGGAACATCGGAATGAAGCTCCATCTCGCCCGCGATCCGCTCACGCTTCTTTGGCATCACAACGATCGATTGGAGCGGAAAATGCTGGAACTTCGCCGCCGGCGATGGGAAACGATGGAGCATTATTTTGCGCTCAATAAAAAAATGCGCAAACAGCTTCGAACGCTTATTCCGGTTATTTGCCAGCATCTTGATAATCGCGAACTCGTCATCGAAGCATGTCTTTACCGCGCTCTTATGCAGCGCATGGTCATAACTCCGCGCGTTCATCAAAAGATGATTACGGCACAAGATCCTTTCGTCATCGATACCACCGTGCATAATCTTCACGAAATAAATGTGCTCGCTTCGAGGTACGGAAATCCCGGGCTCATTCTGGCACTGCAGGTAAGTATGTCTACGAAAGCGGAAGCGCTGATAACGTTAGATCGCAAGATGCGAGCACGCCGCGAGGACACATTGCGTGAATATCCGGATCTCGAACTCCCCTCGATTCTGCTTATTCCCTTATTTGAGGATTTGGATTCAGTCCGCGGTATTTCGACCTATCTTGGAAAACTCTGGGATTATGCCCACCAAAGTAGAAGAGTAGAACAAGATACCAAAGATCGATTCTCGGAATTTATATGCGAAATATTTATTGCAGGTTCTGACTTGAGCCAGGAAGTAGGCCAAGCAGCGGGAGCGGCGGCTTTCCGGCAGGCAAAAAATGAAATTATGCTGTGGCTTGCACAGCACGGATTGACAGACCGTGTGCGCATTAAAATGGGCAGCGGTGAACCGATGCAGCGTCAAGGCGGATACTATGCACCAGCTTCAGGTGAGTCGGCGTTTACCCGTTCGCCAGCAGCGATGAAATTGATTACACAGCAGCTCCCGGCATCTGCGCGGAAAAGTGCGGAATATGCAACAACACCATTAATGGGAATTTTTGTCGGCGGCGATCTTCGCACATTTCAAAGTACGATTTCGGAGCAACTCCGCTTTTTGCCCGCACAGGAATTGATGCAGGTGCTTCATCACGTCAAAGAATCTCAATCCATCCATCAAAAAGAATTGCTAAGGGCGTCAGAATCACTCGTCGAAAGCCGCCTGCAATTGAAAGAACGCGGTACACAGGAAATTGAGCGATTAACGCTTGGCTCCAAAGATGCAGTTGTTGATCAATTCATGACAATCCTGACGGAAAATTTCCGGCAAATTTTATACGGACGGGATGCAGATGTGGTAGGTATGCATATTGCGTCGTACTTTATTGCACGTACCATGCCTCAACTTCGGGATCGTCCAACGGTACGGCCGAGTTCCGATACGGATTCTGACCGCGGGCAGAGAATTTTAGAAAAAATAATGAAAACTATTCCGCTGTCACGCTATGGCAGTATGCTGCGCGCTATTTCGCATAATCAGGCTCAGACTATGGTGCTGGGCGTTAACCAATTGACAACAGGTTTATTCCGCGCACTGAATGTGTTTTCACAGATGGAATTTAAAGATGGAGACGCACGTACGCTTATTGCAGACCGAATTTTGCCGCAGCTTCCTGTTTATGAGATTCTCCAAACACTCCGGCTGTATCACGATGTGGATTTACCATATCTTAAAAAAATCGAGCCGGCGTTTCCGGCAGGCAATTCCGCGTTCCTTGCATTGCGCGAGGATAATGACAGCTTAAGCGAATTCCTCGGACTCTTTCAGCAGGAATTGCTTCGCCGCCATGGTGTAGATGTGAACGAGTTCTTTGAAGACGGTGTATTCCTTCCCGAACTTTTACCGGCTGTACGTCCCGATCTGGCAGTGCTCCTGCAGCAGGATATTTTCAATACGAGGATGGAAATATTTCTTAAAGATATCAACGGAATAATTGATGGCGGTTGGAAGACAACGATTGAAAACATTCTTGGCGTTCGCGAACAGGTGCAATTCTGGCGGGCAAAAATCTGGCAGATGCTGGAAAAACCGGTTTTCCAGCAAGTCCATAGTTTTACCGAACTTGCCATTGCGCTCAATTCACTGACATCGGGAAAGCCATTCAATACCGTGCCTGCTTCGGTGCACGGTATGAAACTTTCTGCCGACCTCTCTCAGTTCTTCCGCGCTTCCAGTGCAGATGATGAGATGAGACAATTCCTTGCGGCGTCGCTGGAATATCTCTCGTCACTGTCCGAAGGCATGGTGGAAGTGCCGGTGACTATTGTTCGCGCGATGAAAGATGTTGAACAAATTGCACGGATCGAAGAACAAGCACTTCCTGCCGATAAACAAAAACTGCTCCGATTCTATGTTCTTCAGATTGCGCGCCTGACCGGGGAAAATGGGTAAGCGCATATTGGTTTGTCTGTAATAATGATCTGAATAATATTCTGAATTGCAAGCTTATGAAAAAGTGATTATCATGGTATAATTAATTTCGGGACGTGGCGCAGCCCGGCTAGCGCACTTGCTTGGGGTGCAAGGGGTCGCGGGTTCAAATCCCGCCGTCCCGACGAAATGGGGTGTCCCGCTGAAAAGCAGCGGGATCCTGAAATTGTCAGCTGTTCGTTAAGAAACACTCGCAGGACAATTTCGGACAAGGGGTCGCGGGTTTCCCGAAGGGATCACTTCGTGACAAATCTCGTTTACCCGCCGAATCAAAGTGATGGCGAGTCGTCCCGACGAAATGAAGAAAGCACAGCATGAAAAAAATATTCATCTGTGCTCTCTTTATCTATACAGATACGGTAAAACAATGGAATTAAAAACTCGCAAAAAGATAATCCTTGTTAGTGATAAAGTACTCATCTCTCCGGACAAGGAGAGTGATCGAACAGCGCACGGGTTATATTTACCACCGGGTGTGAAGGAGAAAGACAAAGTTCAGAGCGGCTACGTTGTACGAATCGGTCCCGGGTATGCAGTGCCGAATCCACAGTTCATGGATCAGGAATCGTGGTCAACAACTCACAAAGATCCTGTGAAGTACATACCTTTGCAGGCCGAAGAAGGCGACTATGCGATATTTTTGCGCGATGCTGCCATCGAAGTGGAGTACGAGAACGAAAAATATCTTATTGTATCACATTCGTCCATATTAATGCTTCTCCGCTCGGGCGGCATTGACGAACTGATCCGTTCATCGGAACAGTCTTAGTATGTCCCGCACTCTTTGCCAGTTTCATCCTTGGAATTCACTTTTTTCTTGTTGATCAAATTCTTATGGAAGCAGCGTCACTCATTTACAAAGTCGCCCCGCGAAGCAGTAACGAAGCTGGTCCGCATCCAATGCTTATTCTTTTGCATGGCCGAGGTACAGATGAGAACGATCTTCTCGGTTTGACACCATCATTCGATCCACGGCTGCTCGTCGTGAGTATCCGGGCGCCGCACAGGTTTCTGTTTGGCGGATATACATGGTTTGATCTTGATGAACAAAGCGGAGTGAACACCGATCAGCTCGTGGAAGGGTGCGATTCGCTGATTCGCTGTTTGGATGATATTCAGCAAAAATTTCCGGTTGATTCAAAGCGTATCTTTTTATTTGGTTTCAGCATGGGCGCGATGATGTCATTGACAGTATCGCTTTCTAATCCCCATCGTTTCAAGGGAGTTGTTGCGCATAGTGGTTTACTGCCGAAAGGGGATATGTTAAAGTACCGATGGAATGATCTGGATGGAATTTCGTTTTTCATTGCCCATGGCACGCAGGATCCAATTGTTCCGGTTGAAATGAGCAGGCAAGCGCATCAGCAGTTCATGGATGCTAAGGCGGATGTCGTATATCATGAGTATCCTATTCAACATACTATTAGTGAAGAAAGTTTGAATGCCGCCGCCGCCTGGATGCAGCAGAAAATATAAATCAACTGATCGACAACGGTTGATCAAGGTGGAGATTTCCTGTATATTCCTTTCATAAACCTTTTTCTATTTTCTTTTAGATAGTGTATTGATGATATTCTCTTTTGGAAGATATGGTACTGTTGTTCTTTTCTTACTCTTTCTAGGTGGAGCGAAAGCAACCCCCTATCCTCAGCGTGCCGGCGGTAATCGCAACAAGAGTCAAATCAATCAAACCCAACTTAAACACATTCTTCAATCCGTTCAGCGGCGCTACGCACCGGATTTGAGCCTCGCTGTATTTGATATTTCTTATTCACAGATCGAAACAGGTATTATCATTCGTGGAGAAGTTGATAACCCAAACGCTAAAATTGCTGTGGTTCATGCAATGCAAAACATTGTTAAGGGCAAAGTGATGGATAGTATCCGCGTACTGCCCGAGCCGACACTTGGAATCAATACCATGGCTCTTGTTATTCCCAGCATGGTCAATGTTCGCCGAAAACCTGGAAAGCAAGAAGAGCTTCTTACACAGGTATTGATGGGGACGGTTGTCAAATTACTGAAGAAGGAACGCGGATATTATTTCATCCAAACTCCCGATCACTATCTTGGCTGGCTTGACACTATGTCTGTATGTGTTTCCAACCTGGCTGGTGTCCACGCCTGGAATACAGCCTCCAAAGTGATTGTCACAAAATTTATTGGTATGGTGTATGCACGGTCAGATACGTCCTCTGCGATTGTTCGCGAAATAATTGAAGGATGTATTTTGAAAAATGGCGATACGAAGAATGGCTGGATTGCTGTAGAACTTGCGGACGGGAAAAAAGGATTTGTGCCGGATTCAGTTGTTCAAGACCTTGACGCATGGAACAAAAGCCGGGTACCAACAGGTGATAATCTTGAGAAGACTGCAAGATTATTTTTGGGCGTTCGCTATCTCTGGGGCGGTATGTCGGTGAATGGTATGGATTGTTCTGGATTTGTAAAAACCGTCTATCATATGAATGGCGTGGAATTAAATCGCGACGCCCGACAACAGGCACAACAGGGATTGCCCATCGACCCGGGAGAGAATTTTCATAATTTGAAAAAGGGGGATTTATTATTCTTCGGCCGAAAAGCTACAGCGAAACGGCAGAAACGTGTTACGCATGTTGCATTATACCTGGAAAACGGATTATACATTCACAGTTCGCGACGTGTACGGTTAAGCAGTTTTAATCCATCATCGGACTATTATGAAGAGCGGCTCCTCAAGCGATTCCTCTGCGCTCGTAGAATTCTTCAGAATTGACCGGCACGAATCAATATATTGAAAGGATATTCTCATGATACAAACAGAAAAAATCCGATTACTTGCAAAGCAGGCAACGTATTTGGTGTCAGTACACACGGCAATATATATCCTTTATAATTATGCTCATGGAAAGATAGATATGCTCTATCTATTAGGGGAATATATGCCGATTCTTTTAATCTTTTGTTTTACACCTCTTGCGGCAGTTCTTTTTTTATCTTCGCAATCGGCCAGGCAGGGGGCGATCGTTTTGCTTGGTATTTTGCCTGCGGAATTGATTTACAATATTATTACACGATTCACCGCTTCAGCACTGTCGGGAGTTCAGGAGCCCGCGCTCATTTGGAAAATTCTTTATGAGGGGTCGTTTGGGATTGTGCTGGTTTTGGAAGTTATTGTCTTTTGGCTGACGTTCGAACTGCTGCGGGAAATTCATAAGCAATTGGACGTATTACCCAAGAATCCATCTTAAGCAGCGCTATCCGTTTGCATAAATGAAAGAGTGTAGTGGAAATAGATTCTTGAGACCAAATGCCCAAAAAAAATCGTCTAAAGAAAAAGCGCTTCAAGATTTGCGCACGATTCCCGGAGTTGGTAAAAGTATCTCATTCGACCTTTGGAATCTCAATATTCGTTCCGTTGGTGCATTGAAGAATAAAGATCCAGAAAAGCTTTACTTGGAACATTGCATTTTCGTTGGACAGCCGGTTGATCGCTGTCTGTTGTATGTATTTCGATGTGCGGTCTATTATGCGTCGCACAAGCATCACAAGCCTGAACTGCTGCTCTGGTGGAATTGGAAAGATCAATAAGTACCCGCATTCCCGCAACCTCCGCATAATTAATGCCTTATAAACAGATGTATTTTCTCTGGTATCATTCAAACACGAACAATCGAGGTTATCATGAAAAAATTCTATTTCTTATCGTTATATTTTTCACTTTCCCGGCATTAGCACAGGAATCAACACTCATCAGTGGCGATATTGAAAGCGGCGGATTCGGTGGACCGTTATCAAAGTAACAAATATCAATGGTGAAGATGCAGTGATGGTCGGCAGTTGGGGCAGCTGGATCATCAATCATTCATTTGTTCTTGGCGGAGGTTGAATAGGATATAAGCAGGAAGATAATGATGCTTTCAACACCTCGCACAATATGAATTCTTTTTTGTTGTTGAGCCAGGTGTCGATACAAATCTCAATGGCACACACTTCTTCCGCATTACCGGCGGTGCCAGTTATCGGTATGTGAGCGGCTTAAAAAGTGTCATATCTACCAACGCAGATTTGAACGGACTTTCGGCAGTTCTGACATTCAAATTCGGTAAATTTTGAAGTGAAAATCCAATAAATGTAATTCAAAGCAGGCTATCCGCCTGATTTTTTGTATTTGAAGGGTGCACACATATTGATTCTTACAAAAAAAAGGTCTAATGTTCATCGGTTTGGTCGGAGATGTTGTGAGCCGGCTCCTCAGAAAGGAAATGAAGTGATAGAGAGTCTAATGAAAGGATCGATCATGAGGAGAACGATATGTATTCTTATATTTTTTGGCGTCGTGTTGCCGTTATCTGCACAGCAGCAAGGTAACGAGATGTTTGTAAAAGTTTTCAACCGGTTGGTTGAGGAAATGAATAATCAGGATTATAATGGAATCGTGCAAGAGTACGACAAAGGGATGTCAACCGCCTTTCCTCTATTTAAAACGTCTTATTTTTTCAAGAACAATTTTGATACATTCGGAAAAGTTACAAAAATAGATACACCACAGATAAAAGCAGCTGACCAAGCTGTTTGTGTTATGTATTTCGAACGCGGTGTACAAGATCTGACGCTCTACATCGATGATCAGGGAAAAATAAAGGGATTTCTCTTTACTACTCACATCGCATCAGAACCTCAGCCAAATTCGCCGAATGCAACGGCATCAAACCCAACGGCTGCACAGACTTCACTTTCCCAGTCCGCTAAACCAGCACAACAGAAATCGAATCCGGAAATCTTGAAGGATTCTGCACCGGTTTCCGCGTCGTCATCCATTTCGGCGAAACTGCCCGCTGCTCCAATCATTCCCGACAAGCAACAGACGGAATTGTATCTGCCATTCACAGGCGCATGGATTGTAACATCCGGCGGTGAAACTCGCGGTGATACATCAGAACAGCACAATATTTTGCAGCAGCAATATGCGTATGAATTTTCCGGAACTGATGCAGCAGGAATTCGCTATAAGAACGATGGAAAACTCAATGAAGATTACGTAGGTTATGGTAAGGAAGTGATCGCTCCGGCCAACGGAACGGTTGTTGAAGTTATTGATGGTATCCGTGAGAATTCTCCCGGTATGCGTAATCAGTACGCACAGATTGGAAACGCTATTGTTATCCAGCATTCCAGTAAGGAATATTCGGTTCTTGCTTTTTTGAAACAGGGCAGCATTCGTGTAAAAGTTGGAGACAAGATAAACCGCGGGCAAGTCCTAGCGCAATGCGGCAATTCCGGATATGCAACAGAGCCAGTATTGCACTATCATCTTCAGGATTCACCACGGCTGCAAACTGCGCAAGGAGTCAAATATTATTTTGAGCGTGTGATGGTCAATAAAGAAGGGAAGAAACAACTTCATTCAATCGATCGGCCTGAGATTGGCGAGGTTATAAGTCCCGAGTAGTATAGCTTTTTTAGAACCCATATCTGTCAAACGAGGTACGGCTGCGGATGTTCTTTGCAGAGTATCTGTTCATTTCTGGAAGGTTGTTTGCAGTCCAGATTTAAGTTTGCCCTCTACTATTGCCATCATGAAACCGATATTGATAGGCTTGGGAATAAAATAATCCACGCCCATGCGCAATCCCGCTCGAACGATGCGTGCGTCGCCGTGATAGGTCATCATAAGGAATGGTATCTGATTCAATCGTTCGTCTGAGCGAGTTTTCTGAAAGAACTCAAAACCGTCGGTTTCCAATTTTGGAAAAACAGCTTCGCTCAGGATGAGGTCGGGTGTGTGCGTGATCAAATAGTGGAATGCATCTTCCGGGTGCCGTTCAATTTTAACATCATAACCTTGATTGATGAGAGCACGCGCAACGAAGATCAAGTTATCCTGATCATTATCGACGATCAGAATCATCGCCTTTGCTTTCTTGGTTTTACGCAACGCAGAGAACGTATCCTCTGCCGCCGCTTGTTCTTCCGGTGTGATTCCGAATTTCTTGCGCATGATTTCTAAGACTTCTTGTTCATTGTCAGTCACAACACCGTCGAGCCAAACAATGCGCAACGCATCTACATATGCATCGATCTTTATGTCAACTTCGATTCTGCAATGGGCGTCAAACGAAATTGAATATTGAGAACGCACGCGATGAAGCATATCGGATTCTTCCGGAGTAATAACACCATCCGCCCAGCATTCTTTCAGTAACTCTCTGTAGAGTGCAAACCGGCCGACTTCTTCTTGCGGCTCGTTTATCGGCGTTGACGGCGTGGGCGGAATAGTTGCAGGTTGCACCGATTCGATGCGCTGCACCGTGGCAGTCGGCTTTTCTGTCGGAGAAACGTCTGCCTCTGGTGCACTCGATGGGGGAGTTTGAATAGGTCTGATTTTTTTACTGGCAGCCTCCGTTTGCATCAACATCTCGATCCGATCCGAAAACGCCTGTGCGTAATAGTTCTTTGGATCAATATGATAGATCTTTGCCAGTGCATTCAACGCATGGTGGTATTTTTTTTCGCTGATGAATACTTCTGCGGAGGCGAACAATTGCGCGATGGTTTCCATACGATGTTCGCTCGTCATATCAACTTCACCACCGAAGACCTTTGACCGCTTTTCATTCTCTTTCTCGATCATGTAACGCGTACGTTCAAGAAAAGAGCGAGTGTACATATTATTTGGATCGATTTTATATGCGTTTTCAATTTCCATCAATGCTTCATCATACCGCTTCAGTCGGACGAGCTTGTCAGCCGATCGAAGATGCTCACTGACAATCTCTTTCATTGGATCGAATTCACGTTTTTTCTTTTTATTAAACATTGTTCAATGGTTTTTCATTGGTTGTGAATTATTATGTTTTCCTTTATGTGCGGTTGAGGTCTCAATGCCATTACTATGATTCAATCTACGGAAAAAATATTGACATCTCAGTAAATGAATCCTTTTCATTCAAACATTGTTTCAACGAACATTCAATCTTACACTAATACCTATAGGAAACCGGATGAAATAGAGCTAGAAAAACCTCGAAAACGTCTCTTTTCTTGCATTTTGATAAGTTTGTCAACTTCCAGAGCTGGAAAACGACGTTTCTTATTCATAGCATACTATATTCATGTATGAATATGACTGGCCTGTTCTGTAAAAAAATATTCCTTCACGGTTTCTTTTTCACAGTCTTCCATTCTGTACTCTAGAAGTTGTTGTTCTTTCGGCTTCGTTTTCAATCTAGGCAAGCGAAAAGTCTTGCTGGAATATGTTACATTCGTAACTTTCCGTCAATGATCGCTAATAATAAATCGACATCAATCGGTTTGGTAATAAAATGATCAATGCCAAGGCGCAATCCAGCTTGAATAATTTTCTTATCCTTCAATGAACTAACGAAAATAAATGGTACCTGTTTCAGTAATAAATGTCCTTGCAGTTTTTCGAAAAATGCCACGCCATCGATCTGTGAATTTGTAAAAAATAATTCCGATAGGATAATGTTGGGCGTTTGCCTCATAAGAAGCTGCATCGCATCTTCTACTTTTTGAGCTAAAAGAACACTAAAGCTTCGCTGTTTCAGCACTTTACTTAATGACACAAGCACATCTCGATCCGTATCTACGATAAGAATAGTACCGTGCGATTTTGATGAATTCTTTATTTCGTCATATCGTGCTTCTGCTGCCGCCTGTTCTTCCGGTGAGATGCCGTACTTGATCCGCATCATTGTCAGCGTTTTTTGTTCCATATCTGTGAGGACATTATCGCGGGCTGCAATGTATAACGCTTCAAGATAAGCCTCAATTTTAATTTCATGTTCAAGCTGTCTGTGATTTTCCGGAGTAATGCCGAACAGCTCGCGGATAGCGGCAAGTTTTTTTGCTTCTTCTTCCGATACTTTTCCGTCGAACCAAGCCTCTTTAAGAAGTTCACGGTACATAGGTGTACTGCCGCGTTCAGACGCCGGCGACTGCGGCATTCTCGCGATGTCAGGTTTTATTTCGGTTTTGGTAATTTTTGTTGCTTCGATATTCTCTTCCAACATTAATAAATCAATTCGTTCGGAATAAGTTTGTGCGTAATAATTTTTTGGATCGATTTTATAGACAAATGCTACTTCTTCCAACGCGTGTTTATAATCTTTTTTGTTGATAAATCCTTCTGCCGTGGTAAGATGCCGTGAAATAATCTCCATGCGCTCTTCCAGCGACATTTCTTGGGGACCGCTTTGTACGGCCTCTTTTTCCTGTAACCGTTTATGCATCAGTTTAACCCGTTCTAGAAACGAGCGCGCATAATTATGTTTCGGGTCGAGATCCAGAGCGGATTCTATTTCCAAGATAGCTTCTTCATAACGCTGGTAGCGTGTGAATTCATCTGCTGTCCGCAGATGTTTACCAATGCGTTCTTTTAATGCCTGCGGATCGAGTCTATTTTCGTTGGGCATGGTGTTTTTAGAAATTTCTTTGTTTACCTGTAATACAACCAGTTTTTAGTTTTTATAACAAATCAAATACGTTGATGCGGCCGAACAGCAGAGTGCAAAGCATCTTTTTTTAGTACACGGATGTATCCGTCAACTTCCAACACTTCAATGCCAGCATCTGCAGATGTTGAAATACTGTGTTCCCCAAGCGCTTGTTCAGATTCTTCATGTGCAATGTATGGTATCTTCATGTTCTTTGCGGCCGATGTACACTTGAAGATTAGCACCGTCTGTGTTCCTGCTAGTGCTGTGCGTAACTTTCTTGAGCGAGAAGAGATACGTGTCATGATCGTATTAGTAAATCACAGGGTGCAAACCCCGCCGCAGCAAGTAAGAGATATGTCTGGATCAATCATTGCATTCTGCACCGCATTTGTCAGAAGCAAGATTAGCACGAATTCAAATGATGCCATCTGCTCTCCTCCGCGTTTGCCCGTATGCTGAAATCCCGTCAGTACAACCGTCTCTATAATAACAGTTCGTAACGCAACTTCCAAGAGTGAAATAGTAAATGTCCGCAAAATGCTGTACATATTCCAAAATAATGATCGATGTCTGATTTTTTAACGCTTTTGCTGCCTTGATAATCCGAATTGTGCAATTGTTAACGTTCCTAATTCAGTTTCCAACGTTCTGGATGTGAGCAATTGGATTGATGAGCTTGCCGAAAACCATATTCTTGACATTGTACTCTTGGCTGATTCGGGCGGCGGAACCTCGGCGAATGAATATGATGTGCGAATTGTTTTTTCTGTCGGCAAATTTCCGGCAACAATAGTAACCTGATCTGCCGTATCAGCATTCATGGTCGCAATCATTTTTGAACATTCTTCCTGTTCCTTTACCGTTGCCCTGAGCGGCAGTTGAGTACTGACAATCAGAAGCGGCCGCGCTCCAGCGTCAACCGTTGCCTGCAAAGCAGCATCGAAGCTTGTAGGCTCCACTCTATCCCAAGAAACATTCTGGTGGAAAAGAATAGGATACACACTGAAGATTGCGTTTCCCGTTTGCCTGCCTGATATGTTCAGCATTTCGCCGAAGACATTACGCCAGTCGGTTTTTGCGGAAAGTTCATTCACAAAATCTACACGTGATGCAATACCGGGATAACGCGCAATTCCCTGTACAGCAAGAATTTCAATTTGTTCACTTTTAAGAATCTTTACCAATTCGATTATATCATTCCGTCCAATTCGCTTATTCAAATTGGCAAGATTGATGCTTGCGATCTGAATGGAAGTCTCGGGTTTCTTTGATACCGCTTCCTTATCAACTTTCGGCTGTGTCGTGCAACTCCACAAGCACAAAATTCCCAGTGCTAGTACCGGTGTTTGTATACCGATAGTTTTTAACAGGATTGTTATTAAAGAAGGTACTGAAATATGAATAATTTGCTTCATGAACTCCCATCAACGCTATGCAGTGTCTTATTTTTGTTTTGATGTAAGATACATTTTCAACGGGTCGAATACAAATTCTGTCCATCCTTCTTTGTGACTTTGCAGCTCGCCGTCGCTGGGAAAACCCGTATGTTTCAAGGTTAGCTTCGTACCTGATTTTGTCGATTTGAATTGACACGTTACGATGGATGCTTGTTTTTCCTTTGCCCATTCCGATGGTTTCCAGGTGAAGGAAAGCCGATTGCCTGATTCGTACGCTAGGACGATTCCTTTTACCCACCCGTCGAACAGTTCCATTTTTCCGCCGATGGCCGGCTGAATTTTACCTTTTTGACCGCTCCATGCAGCTATCTGGCGTGTATTCGTGAGAGCTTTGAAAACCACATCAGAAGGAAATGGAAACGAAATGGATATACTGAACGATTTTGATTTCATTCTCTGTCCTTTGATTCTTATGATCATGTATTGCTGATAATTATTGGTTTGTGTTTTCTCGATCCTGCTATTCCAACTTTTTGGAAGCGCACTCCGGACAAATACCATGTGTTACCGCTGGCCCGCCGCTTTCCTGGAGATATTTTTCAATAGGTTTCCACTCGCCGTTCTCTGTGCGATATTTTTTACACCACGCGCAGAGCGGAAGCAAATTTTCTAAATTACGAATTAATTTTTGTTCCTTTTTCTGGAATTCGATTGTTTTAAGAAATCCATAAATAAGAAATAATATACCTATAACATCGCAAATGTTGCCTGTATTTGTCATAAATAAATCAAAACTTTCTCGTTTCCAGCCAAGCGGAGACGAGGAGCGGGCTATTGATAATTCAAGAATAACATCTGCGATTCTGCCTATGGACAAGAAAGCGACGGCAATCGCCACTGGAGTTAAAGATTGAAATTGTTTGCGCTGTTTCCATAGTAAAATAAATGTCCAGCAAAGTAAGAAAAAACTCGCAACATCTGGTAAAAAAGTATAATTCATGGAATCTCCTCTGAAACAATGAATCATAGAATGCGCATCATTTCCATCTACCTGCAATCTTTGTCTTACATTTGAAACACGTTCCGTTCGAAATTCGGTTCCGTAATACTTGGAATCCTTGACGCTCAAGAAGTAGTTCATTGCAGGTATAACAGTAGGTATTTTCATAGTTACGCGTTTGTCCCGGGCGATTGCCGGTATAGACAAAGTGTAACCCTTCTTTGTAACCTATATCCGCCGCGCGAATCAATGTGGCCACAGAAGTGTATTCTTCACCTGTATTTTTATATTCCTGGTGATATGCCGTCACGTGCCATGGAATATCGGGCGAGATGGATTGAATAAACCCGGCAATATCGGTCAATTCTTCGTTTGAATCATTCATTCCGGGAATAACAAGTGTAACGACTTCGACCCACTTGCCGCGTTTGTATAGAGATCCGATCGTATCAAGTACGTTTTGCAGCACCCCGCCCATTTGTGCATATGTTTTTTGGCGGAATGATTTCAAATCAACCTTATAAAGGTCGATCCACGGTTGAAGATAGTCTAATACTTCGGGCGTTGCGTTTCCGTTTGACACATACGAAGTAATAAGTCCTGCATGTTTTGCGAGTTTGAAAACTTCTACTGCCCATTCGGAAGTAATGAGCGGTTCATTGTAGGTACTGGTGATGATTGGTACTTTATTCCGAACAGCAAGATTGACAATTTCTTCACTATTGATTACTTGGATGGAAGAAACAGCATGTACATCGCGGAGAGACTGCGAAGTTACCCAATTCTGACAGAATGAACAGTGAAAATCACAGCCCAGCATTCCAAAGCTTAATGTCGGAGAACCAGGATATGCATGAAAAAACGGTTTCTTTTCTATTGGATCAATTGCTATACCTGAGACATAACCGTAGGGAACGAACAGTGTTCCAAGCCGATTGAATCGAATCTTGCAAATTCCATCTTTGTCCGGCGGAATTTTGCATCGATGACCGCAAGCAAAACATTGCACCCAGTTATTTGGCAGCTTGAGGTATAATTCGCCTTCCTTCGTATGTTCGGAAAGAATATCTTTCAAAGTAACTTCCGGCATCAATCACCTCACCAGTAAGGTACGATGAATGGCGTAGGTTGTCAAGCGCAGCGGCTGTGCTTGTGAATATACCGCCTGTTGTTTCGACATAGTAACAGGCTCAACGGAACCTCTGAGCAATACTTCAGTGTTCTGTAATTGATTCAAATTAATATTATCATACATACAGGTATGCAAAGACAAAAACTCATTGTTATTTCGTCGGTTCTCGTAGATGTCATAGGATTTGGGATTGTCATTCCCATCCTGCCGTTTTATGTTACTGAATTCGGTGCTTCAGCATTTACCGTTACTCTCTTGTTTGCGGCATTTTCGTTCTTTTCTTTCTTCAGTGCGCCTGTGCTGGGAGCGTGGTCGGATAGAATCGGGCGGAGGCCAATCTTTCTTTTAAGTGTTACAAGCACGGCAATAGGCTGGTTCGTGTTTGCGAATGCAAATTCTCTTTGGATGCTTTTCCTCGGACGTATGATCGATGGATGCGCAGCAGGCAACTTCACGACAGCGCAGAGTTATATGGTAGATTTAGCAAAGGATGAAAAGGAACGGTCCGCAAATATAGGACTCATTGGAGCGGCGTTCGGTATAGGATTCATTTTGGGTCCGTTCATCGGTGGCGCGTTAAGCAAAGTGTCTCATTCATTCCCATTTTGGATCGCGGGTGCACTAGCGGCAACAAACGCTGCCTCCGCATTTTTTTTCCTTCCGGAGACGCATCATAAACGCGATGCGCATAGTCCTATGAATTTTAATCCACTCGCACCGCTGATGCGAGCAGCACAGGATAAAAAAATGCGTCCGCTTTATTTCACGTGGTCATTCTTTGCCTTCGCTATTGTAACAAGTCAGGCCGTATTCGGCCTGTTTGTGAAGGATGTGTTTGGATTCAGTGCGTTTCAAACCGGGATGATGTTTACAATGATTGGAGTCATTGTTGTCATAAACCAGGGATTCTTGCTCAAGAAATTTTGGCTGGAAAAATTTACAGAGGCAAGATTAGAATTTATCATGCTCGTCGTTCTGGCAATTTCCTCACTCATGGCCTCGACGGAAATATTACCATTATTTTATCTAAGTTTTCTTGGTGCTGGAACAGGCCAGGCTATTCTTCGAGTTGTCATTACCAGTCAAGCCGCTGCTGCGGCTGATCCTTCGAAGAAAGGAGAGACGATGGGAATTCTCTCTGCGTTAATGTCTGTCTATATGGTGATAGCACCGATACTTTCAGGATACCTTTACGAGATCCATCATTCCGGACCGTATTTCCTATCCTCTGCCTTGTTGCTCCTCGGTGTGTATTTTGCGTGGATGTTCAAGCGGCGAAGAGAATTGGAAAGAGCACAAATGAATGGAACATGAATCTGACAATCATTGTGGCGGCTGTGTTCACTGATTCTTGTGAATAATCTTTGCCCCGTCGAAACCGTTGAACTTCGTTGATGATGCCGTACTGTAAGCTCCAATATTCTCAGTTAATAAATAATCTCCGACTTCCAAATTTGCTGGAAGATCTGCTGATAACGTAATTTTATCAAAACTATCACACGTAGGTCCGACAACTGCGCATATTTCCTGATCACCTTCTTTCAACGCACGGAAGTTGGGAATCCAATGATCGTACACGACGCCGGAAAAAGTATGGTACACGCCATCATTGATATGAAAAAAAACCTTCCCGTCTCTGCGGGCCTTGCCAATGATTTCTGAAACGAGCGTTGCGGCAGTTGCTACGATGAACCGTCCGGGTTCAGAAAGAATTTCGATATCATCCGGGAACAGCCGTTTAAATTCTGAATTTAACAAGGAGGCAAGAATTGTAAACTCCGGAACTTGCGGATCGTACGGAACCGGAAATCCGCCGCCAATGTCCACCAAATTCAGACCGAATCCTTTTTTACGGGCGTCGTTGAATATTTCCGAAGTGACGGCAAGCGCCGCTGTAAAATTGTCGAAATTTGTGCATTGGCTGCCTACGTGAAAGCTGATGCCTTCAACGTTCAATCCTATGTCGAACGCTTGTTGGATAAGTTTTTGCGCATCGGCAGGTTCGGCGCCGAATTTCGAACTCATTTCAACCTGCGAACCCGTATCCGGAACTTTCAGACGCACGATTAATCCGGCTGTTTCGCAATGGTTCTTTATTTTTGTCAGCTCGTCGCTGTTGTCATACGTCATCAGGGGCTTATACTGCTTGATCTTGCTCAATGTCGCCTTGTCTTTGATGGTGTTGGAAAATATTATCTTGTCCCAGACAAAATGTTTTTTATCTTTTTTATCGAAATGCTTTATATACTGATACACCTGCATAAACTCATTGTATGAAGCCACATCAAAACTTGATCCTTCTTTGAACAGCGTTTCTACAATCTGCTGCGTGGAATTTGCCTTGACGGCGTAATAGCATTGAACCCGCGGCAGGTATTTTTTAAATGTCCGGTAGTTTTCTCGAATCTTATCATGATCGAGTATGAACAACGGTGTGCCATGCTGTTCTATTAATTTCAGAAGATCTTCAATCATGTATACTTCGTTCCTCGTTGATTAATAACAAAACCGCTCAGTACGCGAAGCGTATCCTTAGCGTCTTTTGCGGTTCATGGTGTATTTCATGAAATTATACAGAAAGCTTTTTTATAAGCGATTTTAGTTCTTCCACTTCTTTATTGTTTTCAAGATACGAATTGATAAGCTTTTGCCGGAGTTCATCTCCCCGGTCGTAGAGCCGTTTCAGATTCTTTGGTTTCGTTGTTTGAATGACGTACGCTGCCATCAGTGGAAATGCAACCGTTGAATCGACATACGCCGTTACGGTTTCATCAAGCTTTGTCGGATCTATTTTGCCCCAGCTTGCCGCTTCGCTCGGCGGCGCACCTGAAAGTCCGCCGGTGTCGGGACGGGCATCCGTAATATTGATATCGTAATCCTGGCCGGCTTCGGGAATCATGAGCACTTCCTGAATTTGCGGTTCAGTTTGAAGCATAAAGTTCTTTGGACTTCCGCCGCCAATGAGTATGACACCGGTTTTTCCTTTTTCGTATTGCTTGGCGTTGAGTATGATGGCGGTGGAGTCGTTGACGTCGATACTGGGATTAATCTTGAGCTTAAATCTATCCAGCATGCCGGAAGCTTCTGCCAGCAACTCCAATCCAGCCACATTCATCCCGATCGTGGAATCACCGGGGGAGGATGTGAAAATCGGGATACCATTGCGGTATGCTGCTGCTACAATGCTGACTTCGCCCAAATTGTTTTTCTTTTCGTATTCGTTGATGATTTTTCCAAGATGATAATAGTATTCCCGCGTCCCCATCTCTTTTTGGAATTCAGGACGCAGCATTATTTTCCGCAGAATTTTATCCGTTTCCATTAACACATCTTGATAATCGAAAAGGATATCGTAAATTCTTGTTACACCTTTATCGCGAAGATCAGCATCGTCAACATTGTGGCTGCCTCGAAAAAGCGGCATGTTGAATGCAAAATGTAAATCGTGATACATGTTGGCGCCGGTCGCAGTCAGCCAATCCACAAATCCATGATTCATCAATGGAATGATCGTCGAAGGTCCCAATCCTGCCGGAGTCAATGCGCCGGCGATACTGAGTCCAATAGTCACATCTTCCTGCGAATATTTATCGCGCAGCAATTGACAGGCAGCTCTCAGTCTTCCGCCGTTGTATGCATCCATATTATTAATGATGGAAGCAAGTGTGCTGTCTTTCGTCGCTGGTTCGGGAAGAACCCTCTTTCCGGTTAAATATTTATCTTTACCCGGACATTCTTTTTTATGTTCCATATTCATTCCTCTTTTTCTCTCATGCCAGTTCACTTATCTTTGATCTTGTCCAGCAGCTCCAAGGCTTCCTTCCTGAAGACATCGTCGTCCTCATCTTCTTTCGGCAGCGATGCAATTTTTATTAAATGGTCGCGTGCTTTTCCATATTCATCTTCTTCAATATAGGCGCGTGCACAATCGAGCCGGTACATAATAAAGTTTGGGCGCAATTCAATCGATTTCTCGTAATTCTTTATTGCATCATCCATATTTGCCCAGCCGAGGCCGAGCGGCCAGCGGATGAATTTCGGTTTCTCGCACACTTTTGCATTGGTACGTCCAAGGACATAATATGCTCCCTGATTTGCCGGGTCTAATGAAATGGCTTTTTCACAATCGGCTTTTGTTTGTTTCACAAGGTCGAGTGCATCCCAGATGCCGCGAAAGAGAGCAATACGTCCGTTGGCTATTGCTTCGCGTGTGTAGCCCATTGCACCCTTGGGATTAGCCTCAATGGCTTTCTTGGCAAAGTCCAATGATTTTTCATAATATTCCAATTGTTTTTGTTTCTCAACGTCAGTTTTGTTAGGAAGGTGTTCGCCAATATCTACATAGGTGCGGCTCAACCGCCAGAGAATTTCATAATCATTCGGAGAAAGAGAAAGTGCTTCGTTAAACATATCGAGTGCTTTCTGGTTGTCGAATAATTTTTCTGAGAAGTTGTCGCCTCCCGCTATCAATTGACCGACTTTATTTGAATCGGCTGCAACGACTGCGGCGCTGACGTTTGATATGGATATACACAAACCTAGAAAGAGAATAAAGAACATATACTTGGAAACCTTTTTCAAGGTGTGACCCTCCTCGATATTGAGTAAAGAAAAAATGATTATTGAATTGCCGTGTGAGGGTGAAGCATGATGTTATGAATTTCGCCCTTGAAGCTTTTTAAGCTCATCGCGCAACTGCGCCGCTTTTTCATAATCTTCTTTGGCGATGGCGTCGTCAAGTCGTTTTGCTAATTGTTCGAACTGGGACAATTGAGGATTCGGCGGTTCTTCCTGCTCAGGTTTCGTATTCGGTGTCATTGTTTTTTCATCTTCCCCGCCTTCAGACACAAATGACGCCTCCGCCATAACTTTTTCGGCAACATAAATTGGTGCGCCGTACCGTACGGCAATCGCAATTGCATCGCTGGGGCGCGAATCAATTTCTTGTGTGTCAAGATTGATGCGGGCGAAAAACGTACCGTCGTGCAATTCGTTAATGAGAACATCTAACAACTCACCGCCAAGCAGGTCGATGAGATTCTTTATGAGATCATGTGTCAGCGGCCGTGGCGGTTTGATGCCTTCCATTTCTAATGCAATGGATTGCGCCTCGAAAGCACCGATGATAATAGGAAGCCGGCGCGGCCCGTTTGTTTCTTTTAATATCAACGCGTATGCTCCGCCGCTGGCTTGACTGCTGGATAATCCTAAAATATCGACCTGAACCTTGTCCTCTGTGGACATATTATTTCCCTAAAAGTTTTTTCGTTTCCAGCGTTAATGCAGGAACGATATCAAATGCATCCGCGACTATACCGTAATCAGCGATCTGAAAAATTGGGGCATCTTTGTCTTTATTGATGGCAACGATATACTTTGAAGATGACATGCCGGCAAGATGCTGAATAGCTCCCGAAATTGCGACAGCAATGTACAATGACGGTGAAACAGTTTTTCCGGTCTGTCCAACTTGCTCATTGTGCGGACGCCAGCCGGCATCAACAACGGCACGCGAAGCTCCGACAGCTCCGCCAAGAACACCGGCGAGATTTTCGATCATGGTAAAATTTTCCGGACCTTTCAATCCACGTCCGCCTGAAACGATAATATCTGCCTCTGCAACATCTACTTTGCCGGATGCTTGTGTCGTTTCGATTGCGATCGAAGCAAAATCTGATTCGGCAAGAGGAATATCCAGAACCTCAACCTTCGCTTCTCCGCCGTTGCTTGCTCCGGCGGGAAATACATTAGGACGAAGCGTAAAAACTTTTACAGTGGAATTTATTTTTATTTCGGTCAGCGCTTTGCCGGCGTACACGGGACGCGTAGCGATAATGGTACCGTCGTCGACTTTTAATGCGATGCAATCTGATGCAAGACCGGCATCAAGTTTCACAGCAACACGCGGCGCAGAATCCCTGCCCATTGCTGTTGCGGGAAGAAGAAGAATATCTGTCTGTTCTCTCTTTGCCGCCTCGGCAATAACTTTTGCATACGCTGTGACGGAATATTTCCCAAGCTCCGGCTGTTGAACGATAAGAATTTTTGTCGCACCATATCCGCCAAGCTCACCGGCAACGGCTTGCACGTGATCGCCGATAACCAACGCAATGACATCTCCGCCTGTTTGATCTGCGATTGTTCGAGCTGTGCGCACAATCTCAAATGCCGACTTTTTTAATTTATTGTCTCTTTGTTCTGCGAATGCAAGTATTTTCATTTCAAGTTAAAAATAAAAATAAGTTAAAAGGAAAAAGTGGTTTAATTTTAACCTCAAATCACACATTGACCATCATCAAATAACCTTCGCTTCTTCATGGAGCAAACGAACCAACTCCGGTACTGCACTCACATCGGTTCCGACAATTTTTCCGGTATTCTTTGAAGGTGGTTTGCGCATGACCAGCACTTCTGCTTTCACTTGAGATGGCGCCGGCACTTTCTCTTCAATGGGCTTGCTCTTCGCTGACATAATTCCTTTGAGTGATGGATACCGCGGCTCGTTCAATCCCTTTTGCGCTGAGAACACTGCAGGAAGCTTTGTTTGAACTTTCTCTTTGCCGCCTTCAATTTCGCGTTCGGCAGTAACTATGCCGTCAGCAATTTCCAATTTCACTACGACAGAAACAGAAGGCAGGCCAAGCATTTCTGCAACCATCGTTCCGACGGCAGCATTATCTGAATCGACAGACTGTTTACCGAAGAAAATAACGTCTGCTGATATATCTTTGAGATAATCGGCAAGAGCCCGTGCGACGGCGAAAGAATCGCGCGGTGAATCGTCTTTTAAAAGAACGGCTTTATCAACCCCCATCGCAAGTGCTTTGCGCAGTGTTTCCTTGTGTGCGTCGCCGCCAAGCGAAATAGCGATTACTTCTCCGGTGTTCTTTTCTTTCAGACGGAGACATTCTTCAATAGCATATTCGTCATAAGGATTGAGAACGAATGTGACGCCAGTTTTGTCAATATTTTTTCCATCCGACGCAAGAGCGATCTTTGCCGCTGTATCCGGTACGTGATTAATGCAAACTGCAAGTTTCATAGTGGTAATTCGATTTTAATTAATAAAAAAACATCATTTCGTTTTGTTGTCTTGAGAATTGACAACGAGTATTCCATAATCAAAATATGAAAGTTTTCATAAACGAACAAGTCTCATGAATGTCAGACTTGCGTTATCTATAACCATTGTTTCAGGAGGGATAGTTCCACATTCCCGCCGCTGACGATCGCGCATATTCTTTTCCCCGAAAGATTGAGAATATTATGAAAGACAGCCGCCGGAGCAACTGCGCCGGTAGGTTCGACAATAATTTTCATGTGTTGCATCAAAAAGCGCATCATCTCAATGACCTGTGTATCGGTCACCGTGATCATGTCATCCACATACTTCAGAATAATTTCAAAGTTTCGTTTGCCAACAGATTGCGTGCGCATACCGTCGGCAATAGTATTAGGCGGAGGGATACGCACAATTTCATTTTTCCGAAACGATTGCTGGCAGTCGTTCGCCGGTTCAGTTTCCACTCCTATGATCTTGATGTGAGGAAAGAAATGCTTCGCAGCGACGGCACAGCCGCTTATAAGGCCTCCGCCTCCGACAGGAACAAAAAGATAATCAAGGGAATCAAGTTCCTGCGCAACTTCCAGCATAACCGTTCCCTGACCTGCAATAATTTTATCGTCGTCGAAAGGGGGCACCATGGCATAGCCAAATTGAGCCTGCAGCAATTTTGCAACACGTTCTCTGTCGTCGGAAGAATCTTCGCACAAGACAACATCAGCGCCGTACGCCCGAGTCGCGTCGACTTTCACACGCTGGGAATTCTTCGGCATAACAACCACAGCTTTCATCTTCAGCAGTCTGGCGGCAAGAGCTACTCCCTGAGCATGATTTCCGGATGAATGCGCTACGACACCTCTTTGTTTTTCGTTTTGAGAGAGAGAATACATTTTATTGTACGCGCCGCGAATCTTGAATGCACCGATGCGCTGCAGGTTTTCCGCTTTGAGAAAGACTTCATTACGGCATATGTCGTTCATGCTATGAGAAGTCAGAAGCGGGGTCTTTTGAACCACCGGTTTGACTATGGAATACGCCAATTCAATATCTGTTATGGAAATCATACGGGATTCGCCGTTTTCTATGGGTGCAAAGTAAAGAAAAGGAATTTCTTTGACAAGAGAAAAAATACTTGACACTTTGGAAATTTTTTTTTAATCTTTAGTAGAGTAAAGTATGAAAAAACCAAGCACAAAAGAAGTCGACGATCTGTATAATGCTATCCTCCAGCTCAATTCGCTGGATGAATGCCGCAGATTTTTCCGGGATTTGCTGACGGAGTACGAAATTAAAGAATTCGTAGAACGGTGGAAGGCAGCACAGATGCTGGCAGAAGGTATCCCTTATACGCAGATTGAAGCCGAAACAGGATTAAGCACACGTACCATCGCCCGTGTCGGCAGATGGCTGAAAAAAGGAAAAGGCGGATATTCGATGATGTTGAAACGAACGACGAAATAAGTATATTTTTTTTGGTCAAACACTTTATCAGGATAAAGTATGCTGGCAACGAATGGAAGAATGAAAATAGCGATTCAGCGCAACGGCCGTCTCACCGAGGATTCTGTGGCACTGCTTCGTGCTTGCGGATTGAGTTTTGAATTTCAAAAACAAAGCCTCTATTCCCCCTGCAGTAACTTTGATTTGGATGTGCTGGCGATTCGGGATGACGATATTCCTGAATATGTACAGGATGGTGTTGCCGATCTCGGTATCATAGGAGAAAATGTGCTGCAGGAACGAAACGCCCGCGTGCATATCCTTGCGGCGCTTGGATTCGGAGGCTGCAAACTCATGATCAGCGTGCCGCAAAGGAGTGCGATACGCAAAGTGTCGGACCTTCATGGCCGGCGTATCGGCACAACTTACCCGACAATTCTTAAAGCTTTTTTGAGAGATAACAAAGTGAAGGCGGAAATTATCGAGTTGAGCGGTTCGGTTGAATTGGCTCCGAGTCTCAATGTTGCCGATGTTATTTGCGATATTGTCTCAACCGGTACAACGGCAAAAATGAACGGGTTACGCACATTCTGTACTGTTTTGGAATCACAGGCAGTCTTAGTTGCAAATCCTGCAGCAATGCGCGATAAGAAAAAACGTGCGATTATCGATCGATTAATGATTCGTGTCCAAGGATCACAAGAGGCAAGCGGCAAGCGTTATCTTATGATGAATGCCCCGGCGGATTCTGTTGCGAGATTGAAACGCGTTATCCCAAGTCTGAAAAGTCCGACCGTGGTGCCGCTTGCAGAAACGGGAATGGTAGCAATTCACTCGGTCGTGGCAGAAGATGTGTTCTGGGATGTCATGGAAAAACTCAAAAAAGCAGGTGCCAGCGATATTATTGTCGTACCTATTGAAACAATAATCCGATGAAGATTTATTTTGAAAATACATTGACGAAGGAAGAACGCATTTCGCTTTTTTGGCGTCCGGGCACACTGAAAAGCGATACCGGACACATCGTTCAAGATGTGTGTCTCGCTGTAAAACAGCGCGGCGATGATGCTGTGCGTGAGTATGGCAGAAAATTCGATAAAACGGAAAAGCAGGCGTTACGCGTTTCAAAAGAAGAAATTGAAGCTGCAAATACATTGCTCACGCCCATATTCTTAGATGCACTTACTGTCGCGATAGAGAATATCCGTACCTTTCATAAATCTCAGTTCAATACAACACAGCGTATAACGACGATGGAAGGTGTTGTATGCTGGCGTGAATCACGTCCCATTGAAAGGGTTGGCTTGTACGTGCCTGCTGGTTCGGCCCCGCTGCCGTCAACAGTATTGATGCTCGGAATCCCTGCAATGCTTGCCGGATGTTCACGCATTATTATATGTTCACCGCCGAAAACAAATGGCTTTGTCGATCCGCTCATCCTTGCAGCTGCGGCAATGATCGGTATTGATGAAATATATAATGTCGGCGGAGCGCAGGCAATTGCAGCGATGGCCTACGGAACAGAAACTATTCCGAAGGTCGATAAAATATTCGGTCCTGGCAATCGCTACGTGACAGCTGCAAAACAATTTGTTTCGAACGATCCGGAAGGCGCAGCAATTGATCTTCTCGCTGGACCATCGGAGGTTCTCATCCTTTCTGATGAAACAGCTGATCCGGATGTTGTAGCATATGATTTGATCTCCCAGGCAGAGCACGATGCTGATGCTCAAGCTGTACTGGTAACAACAGATGAAAGGTTGGCGAAGGAAGTGCTGCGTGTTTTACCACAGAAGGCATCGGAATTTCCTCGAAATAAAATCGTCGAATCTTCATTGGAACACAGCTTTATTTTTGTTGCA
>Ga0182011_10000160_pt1 | contig 54911 bp, 43 predicted proteins | sample 711E1DmetaG_FD_120481 | JGI IMG/M metagenome (GOLD analysis project Ga0182011, IMG submission 120481) | Permafrost microbial communities from Stordalen Mire, Sweden - 711E1D metaG | ecosystem: Environmental > Terrestrial > Soil > Wetlands > Permafrost | place: Sweden: Stordalen | collected...
CATCTTCCAGCCGGTCATGGGGTTCCACGAGCAGATCGCGGAAATGGACTTCGTGTCGATGTACCCGACGATCATGGTCCGGCACAACATCTCCCCGGAGACCGTCAACTGCCGTTGCTGCAGAAACAGGGCGGTCCCCGAGCTGGGCTACACGATCTGCGAACGCCGCGAAGGGATTGTCCCCGCCACGCTCCGCACGGTCGTCAGCAAGCGTGCCTCGTACAAGAAAATGAAGAAGGCCCTGAAGCGCACCGGGGACGAACAGTGGAAGCTGTATGACCGGAGGCAGAACGCGCTGAAATGGATGCTGGTGACCTGCTTCGGGTACCTCGGCTACAAGAACGCCCGGTTTGGCCGCATCGAGGCGCATGAATCGGTGAACGCATTCTCGCGCGAAGCGATACTGCGCGCCAAGGAAATCGCGGAGGAACGGGGGTACAGGTTCATCCACGCGATCGTGGACTGCATGTGGCTCTGGAAGGAGGGGGCCACGGAATCGGACTACGAATCGCTCGCCGTGGAGGTGCGGGAGAGCGTCGGGATGGACATCTCGCTCGAGGGGATCTACAACTGGATACTCTTTCCGTCGTCGAAGATGGACCCCCGCATACCCACCGCCAACAGGTACGTCGGCTGGTATGCGAACAACGAGATCAAGATCCGCGGCATCGAGGTCCGGAGGCGCGATACGCCTGTCTTCATCAAGCGCCTGCAGGGGGAGATGCTGCAGATCTTCGGTGCGGCGGCGACCGTCGCGGAGCTGGAGGAACTCATCCCTGCGGCGCTGGCGAAAGCCGGTGAAGCGATCTCGCTCCTGCGGTCCGGAACGGCAAACCCGCTCGAGCTGGTGATCCGCCGCCACCTGACGCGCGAGCCGGAGGAGTACACGACAAACACCGCCAGTGCCGGCGCGGCAAAGGCCCTCGACGAAGCGGGAGTGCACCTTGCGCCGGGGGAAATGGTCGAATACATCATCGTGGATCTCTCGGGAAAGAAAAAGCCGGCCAAGGCGCTCCCCGTCCCCCTCTACGAATCGGCCGAGGGGTACGACATCGAGACATACACGGACATGGCACTGAAAGCCGTCGAGACGCTCCTTCTGCCGTTCGGGTACGATGTGGGGAAGTTGCGCGAAGTGTTCGGATGCTCGCTGCAGAAGAAGAAACGGCAGGCGGCCTCAGGCTCTGAGGGGCAGGGATCACTGTTCGATTCCTGATGCCCGACCAGACGCCGGGAGATGATCGGGGAGAAACCGGAGCTCACGTACTGAGACATGAGTGATCACGGGCGCGATTTTCCCGAGGGGGGCGAGGGCAACGGTAGCCGCGGAGGCGTGCGCCGGTGAAGTGGAAATCAGCCTGCGTACAGACGTCTTCGGCAGGAAGATGACCGAGGCCTCGTCGGTCCGTATGTGCGCCCCGCGTTCGTCGAGCCAGGTCAGCTGCAGTACGGCGAGTGCGAACTCCGCATGTGTCGACCCGGTGCACATCAGGCAGTACATTTTCCCCTCCGTGACGGCGAACTGTATCCCCGTGTGCGCGAAACTCGCTCTCCCCGCTGTGTCGTCCGCGGAAACAAGCTCCGGGCCATAGGCAGCACTGAGCGGAGCGGATGACACACGGAAGAGCGCGACGCCCGGGGAGCGGTAGTACGGGACCACGAACCGGCGTGTGAGCCACTCTTCTCTGCAGCCGCACCCCGAGCTGTCATCCCTGATGAGGAGGTAGTCTGCGCCCAGCTCACGCAACGCGGTGAGCAATGTATCCTCACGTGCATTGAGAGCCCCCTCAATACGCGAATACCGCCAGGGGCCGAAGAAATCTCCCCTGAACTCTCCGCTCGCGAAATAGGCCATCTGGGGATCATGATACGAATAAAGTGTGTACGCATTTCCGGCCCGTTCGTTGAGAAACCGGACGGCCCCGTGCGACGGGAGGCGCTTATCCAGGAACCGGTCCCGCTCCCCGGGCGTCGAAGGAGGAAGCCCGAGTGTTCCCGCAAACTGGAGAGCGAAATACAGGGGGGGGAGGAATAACACGATCGCCAGGAGCGCGCTCCCGGCGGGGAGAATCTTCGGACTCACCGAGCGCCTGAGGAACCGGCCGGCTCCGGCCGAGACAATCGCACAGTAGAGGGGGACGACAGGGATCAGGTAGCGGAGTATCTGCGCGGTGAAGAACCAGAAGATCGTGTATGCCGCCCCGACGGATGCCAGCCGTCGGGCGGAGCGGTCCCGCGCCACTTCGTACAGGGCGAAAGGAAGACCGGCGATGAGCAAGTACGAGAGAGAGCCCTCGGTATGAAACAGCTCACCGTGCGCAAACAGGTTCCACGGCAACATGAGGAATGCGGAGAGACTCTTCCCCGATCCATACTGGGAGAGCAGATCGGAAGTCTGCGCCGCAATATCGGTTTCGTTCCAGTAGCGGAGCCCGAAGGCGCGGGAGAAGAACGGCCACACGGGATTCCCGGTGTGATACAGGTTGAAGAGATACCACGGGAAAGCGGTGATCACAAACGGGACCAGAAACATCAACACCGGACGAAGTGCCCTGCGCCAGCCGGTTGCAGCCGCTATCATCACCAGGAGGATCGGAGGGAAAAAGAGCGCCGAATATTTTGTGCCCGCCGCGAACCCCCCCATCAGCCCCGCGACGGCGAGCCACCGCTCCCCCCCCTCTTCCCTCCACCTTTCAAACGAGAGAAGGGAAACCGTCACGAACGCGGTGAGGATCATGTCACCGTACGCAACCGCGCCGAGGAGCAGCAGGGCCGAGTTGCTCAGCAGCAACCCGGCTCCCCAGAGCCCGGCCGCGCTCCCGTTCCTCCGCCGGACGAACGCCGCCACCGCGGCGGCAGCGATAACGAGAGCCAGAAAGCTAATCCCCTGTGCCGTGACGTCGTTTCCGAGAAGAAGCGCACCCGCGAAAAGCACCTCCGCAAGCTCGGGAAAAACCGCGTACCGGAACTCCGGTGTAGGACCGACGACTCCCGAGGTCGCCATCTTCCTGGCAACCGCAAGATGGTACGTGATGGCGTCAGGCCCGGTCGGAGGGTAGAGAGGGAGCAGAAGGAGCGGGATCGCCAACAGCAGAGTGAAAACGAACGCTGTCCGGTCAAGTGCGGCCCCCTCCCCCCTCCCGGGCGGAGGATCCCCCCTGCGTCCGAGTGCGGTGAGAGAAAACAGGACGAGGCATGCGAGAACTCCGGCGAAGAGGCCCGCCCGGAGAAGCCCGGCCGTCCCGAGTCCGAATGCCGTAAGCGCGATAATTCCGAGCCCCGCAGCAGCAGAACAGGAGAAATCCTCCCACGCCGATTCCGAGCGGAACCCGAGCAGAAGAAGACCCCGCCGTCCGATGGTGTACGCGACGCCTGCGGCGAGAAGCCCTGACCCGAGCGAGTGCGCGTAGAACGCGAATTGATCAGGGGACACGGGGCGCCGGTTGTAATTTGAACAACGATTTTCTACGTTGCACGTGCACGAATGGATCCTGCCTCCCCCCATATCGCAGTCGTGGTGCCGGCATACAACGAGGAAGAATCAATCCGCGGAGTTGTCGCCGACGTCCATTGTTCACTCGAACGGCTTGGTGTCCGGCCTGAAATCATCGTCGTCAACGACGGCTCTGCCGACGGTACCGTGTCAGCGGTCCGGACTCTCCCCTGCGTGCTCCTCAGCCTCCCATTCAACGTCGGGAAGGGCGCGGCGACCCAGCTCGGGTTCCGTTACACGTATGCACGGAACTGCGATCTGGTGGTCCTGGTCGACGCCGACGGCCAGCACCCGGCGAACGAGATCGGTATTCTTCTTAAGCCCCTGCTCGAAGGGACCGCCGACGTCGTCATCGGTTCCAGATTCCTCGGGAACCGCGGTTCCCGATCCTCATTCGCCAGGCGGATCGGGATCGGCTACCTCAACGCAATCAATGGGATGCTTCTCAGGCGGCGCATCACCGACAGCACGTCCGGGTTCCGGGCGATGAACCGGAAGGCTCTCGCTCTGTGTATCGGGGAGTACCCTCCCGAGTATCCGGAGCCCGAAGCGATCGTCTTGTTCACGAGAAAAAACCTCCGCGTCACGGAAGTCGAGGTCCATATGACCGAGCGGACGGGCGGGCGATCGTCGATTGGAATATGGAACGGGTTCCTGTACCTGTTCAGGACCACGCTCGCAATGCTGATGACGGTGTTGCGGACTCACCATTAGCCGGAAGGAAGAAGCCATGGATACCGTCGTCCCTCTTCGGATTCAGATCCTCAGTATCATCGGAAGTGTCTTCTTCCTGTTGCTGATAGGGAGGTTGATACTGAAAGGAAAGCTGACAGAAGAATACGCCGTCCTGTGGATAGTGTGTACGGTCGTGCTGCTCGTCCTGTCGTTCTGGCGGGCCGGGCTCGAACAGATGGCCGCGTTCCTCGGCGTCTTTTACGCCCCGTCTCTCATATTTCTGGCCGCTCTGTTCGGGGTCACCATATTCCTCGTGCATCTTTCCGTTGTGGCGACAAGGCTCGAGCATCAGCACAGGGTCCTCGCCCAGGAAATCGCCCTGCTCCGCAACGAACTGCGCGAATTACAGAAGACCTGACGGCAGTCGCGGCGAAGAAATGAGCTCCTCGAATATTTTCCACCGCAGGTCGGGCTTCCTTGGAACCCCCCCCGCGGACTCGATGTACCTTTTTACCATGTCCTGCCCGAGGTTGTAGTTGATCACATAGCTCCGGTACTTGTCGAAGAACATCGTCCGTTGCAGCGCCCGGTCCCGAGACATGAGCGCATAGCTCATCAGGTATTCCACCGCATTCTCCCGCGTACACTCCCCGTCGAGATACTTCCGCGCGGCTTCGTTCCCCGCGTATGCGAGCTTGAGAAACAGTCCGTGGATCCTGTAGTATTCCGCCGCGCCGCTGCCCGGAAAGCCCGCCAGGGGGAAAAGAACCTCCCGTTCAAACTCGACACGTTCCTCTCCCGGGAACGCCATGTCGATGCCGAAATTCGCCGTCCCCTCGGCAATAAGCGACTGCGGGCTGAACAGCGGGTAGACCGTGAACTCCATCCACTTCCTTCCCCGCACGAGATGCGTTTCGAGGAGCGAATTGTAAACATGGTGCCCCGGGTATCCTTCGTGACTTGCAAGGTCCACCGCCCTGTCCACCGTGATCGGGAGGTCGGTATTCACCTGGATCAGACTGTGGAGGTTTCCTTTGAACCAGTTGTAGCCGCTCCAGGATTTGCCCGTCACGTACTCCACGGTAAAGTTCTCCCCTTCGGGGAGCGTGATTCTTGCAGCCGTCCGTTTCCGGCTTTCCTCGACGGCAGCGGTGAACACGCGGTCGAGTTTATCCGGGGGAACCACGAATCCGGTCCTGTATGCCTCGAACCGCTCGGGCACGCTTCCCTTTCCAGGGAGCGCCGACCCCAACTCCGCGAGTATCTCTTTAAAATGCTCCTCAGTGTGCGTCGGAGCCGTCGCGTCGTAGAGCGACTGCGACTCCTCGTCGAACGTCATCGTCTTCCCGCCGAGAAGATCGACGCGCGCCACGAGCGACTGGAGCTGGCGCAGGAGGTACATGTGGCGGAGCCTGACCATGCCGTCCATCCGCGTCGGCGAGAGCATCTTCAGCTCCGCAATCGCCCCCGCGGCGCGTTTGCGGATCGTCTCGAGGGGGAGCTTCTCCTCTTTGAGAGAATCTGGTCCGTAATAGGCGTCCACGTAATCGCCGTCATGCCCGCCCACGAGGAGGACGAGCCGTATGTAGGCCTCGGAGAGTCTCGTCAGCGCCGCGCTTGTCGTATTCTGTTTCATAGGAGTATGATAGTGATTTCCGGTCAATTCTTCACGGGCGGTACCCGCAGGAGTTTCAGCGTATGTTCAAGCGCGTTGTTGTCAGTCCATCAGATCCCCTCCGATGTCAGTCTCAGGCTTGCGTGGCGAGCTACATAAGTCCCGCCGGATCGACGTCAACGATGAGTTGAACTTCCCCTTTTCGCCCGGAGGCTGTCTTTTCCATCGCCCTGTGAAGCGCCTCCCGTACCCCGCTCCCCGAGGGATCTTCCTCCTTGATGCATTTCAGGATGAGATGCCAGCGGTGTTTCTTGTCGATCTTGCTTATCACCGCTGGGGCAGGTCCCAGGAGCGTCGCGCGCGTCCCCTGCTCCTGGAGAGCCCGGGCGAACCGTTCCGCCTCGATCCGGACTTGCTCTTCGTTCACCCCCCGCGTTTCCACAAGGATGAGCCGCGAGAACGGCGGATAGGAAAGCTCCCGGCGAGAGCGGAGCTCTTCATCGTAGAAAGCCCTGAAATCGCCGTCAAGCACGTGCTCCAGCGTGTAATGTCGGGGTTGGTGTGTCTGAATGAGCACCTCCCCCTTGAGCACGCTCCGTCCCGCCCGTCCCGCCACCTGCGTCAGGAGCTGGAACGTCCTCTCCGAGGACCTGAAATCCGGGAGGAGCATCTGCGTATCCGCCGATATCACCCCCACGAGAGTGACGCGGGCGAAATCGAGCCCCTTGGCGACCATTTGCGTCCCCAGGAGTATGTCCGCGTCCCCGCTTGCAAACGAGCGGAGAATCCTGTCGTGCGCCCCCTTCCCTGCCGTCGAGTCCATGTCCATGCGCTGGACGCGGGCTCCGGGGAAAGTGTGCGAGAGCTCCTCTTCGACTTTCTGCGTGCCGATCCCGCGTAGCCTGATGTCCGCCCCGCCGCACGTGGGGCAGAGTATGTGCGGGGTGCGGATCATCCCGCAGTAATGGCAGCGTAGGTGTTTCTTCGCGAGGTGATACGTGAGCGTGACGTTGCAGTTGTCGCACATCTCGGCGTAGCCGCATTCCGCGCACTCCACGAACGGCGCAAACCCCCGGCGGTTCTGAAGCAGTATCACCCCTTCCTTCCGCTCCAGGCGCTCCCGTATCTTTTCCCGCAGGACCGTCGAGATCGAAGGCTGGACGAATTTTTTCAGCAGCGCTCTCTGATCGGGGGGAAGGGCCTCCTTTGCCGCCGCATACAGGCGTTTCCGTTCGGCGGTCATATCCACGACTGCGATGGACGGCATCGGGACGTCGTCGATCCTCCGGGGCATCGCCAGCAGCGTGTACTTCCCGGACTCCGCATTGCTGTAGCTTTCCAGGCTCGGCGTCGCAGACCCGAGAACGACGACGGCTCCCGCGTGTCCCCCGCGGACCACGGCGACGTCGCGGGCGTTATAGCGGGGAGAGGAATCGAACTGTTTGTAAGACGCTTCGTGCTCCTCGTCGACCACGATCAGCCCCAGGTTCGCAAGCGGTGCAAACACGGCGGACCTTGGACCGATCACGATCCTTGCGTCCCCCCGGTATCCCCTCCGCCAGGCGTCATGCCTCTCGCCGGGCGACATGCGGCTATGCACCACCGCGACATCGGCGCCGAAGTGCGATTTGAACCGGCGCACCATCTGGGGGGTGAGAGAAATCTCGGGGACGAGGACGATCGCCGTCTTCCGTTGGGACAGGCAAAAACGTATCGCCTCGATGTAGACCTGTGTCTTCCCGCTTCCCGTCACGCCGTGTATGAGAAATGTTCCCCCCTCCCCCCGCTCCATCGCCCCCGTCAGCGCGGAAAGCACATTCCCCTGTGCGTCGTTCAGCACTATCCCGAGCGTCTGCAGTTCCGTGCCGAAATCCTGCTCGCGCGACACCTCGACGCGTTCCGTGGTAATGACGCCGGAACTGACAAGTTCGCGGAACTGTGTCAGCGAGGCTCCCGTGTGGCGCAGGAGGTCGCTGACCTGCGTGCTGGCCGCCGTCACGCCCCCCGTGGCGAGCAGCTCCTCGAGGAGACCGCGGACTTTCTTCCTGCGTGGAGGGAGGGAATCCAGCGCACCCCTGAGCGCCGAATCGCTCAGGAGATCCCTCCGGACCATCTCCACGAATTTCGGTTTCACCGCCGGCCGGGGGATGTACTCCTCCGATTCGACGAGCCCGGCGCGGACGAGTTCGTTCAATAGGGCGTTCACCTGCCGCGCGCCGGTCTTTTTCTGAACCTCGCGCGCGGACACTTCCCCCTTCCCCCGTATGAACGCCGCCGCTTCCGCCTGTTTCGGAGCGCGGCTCTTCAGATCCTCCAGCGCTGCCTGAGTCAGCGCTTCCAGCGGGCGCACGATCCGTTTGCTCGAAGGGGAGAACCCCTGCGGCATCGCCGCCTTCAGGACATTCCCCAGCGGAGCGAGATAATAGCCCGCGATCCAGCGGCAGAGCCACAGGAGCTCCTCCGATACGATCGGCGCGGGATCGATGACGTCGTGGAGGGGCTTGAGTCCGGTAACGGTGGTGTTCGCGGGGAGTCCGGTGATCAGTCCCGTCGCGTATTTGCGGCCGAAGGGGACGACGGCACGGGTCCCGACGAGTGCGGCGTTCTCGAGTTCGGGGGGGATGAGGTAGGTAAACTCCCTGTCGAGGCTGACGGGGAGAGACACGTTCGCGAAACGATCCATTGCAAAATATGAAGAAATCGTCGCTGAAGAACAAGCGGAAGAGGGAAATGGAGGTGATGAGATCGGGCCGGGCTTCTCACGGGCTCACTCCTCCCGCCGGACAGTGTCGGGAGAGAACGCGGGGAGGCACACGGCAATATATTCGGCCCCCTCCGGACCGGGGGAGGAATACTGGACCCACTCCCCCTTGTGTGCGATCACCGCCTGTCCGGCCCGCACGTCGATGGCGCCGGATCCGTGCGTCACACGGAGCATGCCGTTCAGGACGAGCGTGTATTCGTCGAACAGCGGAGTCTGAGCGGGTTCGAGCCATCCCGGCGGGCTTTTCATGCGGGCGAGGCTTACCGCGGCGGTCCCGGAATTCACTCTTCCGATGAACTCCTCGATAATCTTCGGCTTGTTTCCGGCCGCTTCGATGCGCGTGGGAGCGGGGACGAGCGTTGGCATGATATCCTCTCAGTGCGGTGGTACTTCCACCCCGGCTTTCGCCAGGTCTTCGATCAGTCTCTCGTGCGTTGTGTAGTGGATCCCGTGCATTCCGAGCTCGCGTGCCGCCGTCACATTCTCCGAGACGTCGTCGATATACACGCAGGCCTCCGCCGGGAGAGCCAGCTTCGCAAGCATGTCGGCGTAAATCCTCGGGTCCGGTTTCATCGCGTGGACCTCGAACGAAAGCGTCACGGCGTCAAAAAGAGGAAAGATCACGACCGGTTTGATGCCGAACTCAAAGTGCCACTCGCTGGTGTTCGAGAGGAGTCCGAGCCTGTACCGTCCCTTGAGCTGCCTGACAAGGGAAAGCGTCGGAGGTTTCGGCGTGAATATGTCCGTGTACGCCCTGACGAACTCCTGTTCTGACATCGTAAGGGAAGCGAGCCTGCACACGTTCGTGTAAAACTCCCGGGAAGTCATCAGCCCCGTCTCATACCTCCCGGCCATTTGCATCGATTGTGCCATCGTTGCCTTCAAGGCGGCCGGGGAGAGAGTCGAAGAATGCGCGGCTCGTTCGATGAATTTCCCGATATCGAAATCGCTTATGACCCGCCCGAAATCGAATATGACCGCGTCGACGCTCACGCGGTCTGTTCTTTCCCTGGTTTGTACCGTACGACCACCGGCTCTCTCGCGAGGCGTATGCCGAATTTCCGCTCGACCGCCTCTTCAATCTCCCCGGCAAGTCCCATCACATCGCTTGTCTTCCCCCCGCGGTTGACGATCGCCAGGGCATGGTGCTCCGAGATCCCCGCTCCCCCCGCGCGGAACCCTTTGGGGAACCCCGCGTGCTCCACGAGCCACGCCGCGGAAAGCTTGATCCCCCCCGGGGCGGGGTATGCGGGGATGGGGAGACCTTTCAGTTTCTCTTCGAGAAATGTCTTCGTGACAACCGGGTTCGTAAAAAACGAACCGACGGACCGGGAATTCGCATCTGCCGCGTCGACCACCATCGACTTCTTCCGCCGCAGTGCCAGGACAGCAGACCGGACATCCGCGGGCGTGAGGCGTTCCGCGACCCCCCGCGCATCCAGTTCCCGCGCGAGCTCGGGGTAGCGAATCTCCGGTTGCATGTTCCTCGTCAGGCGAAAGCGGACCTCGGTGATGATGAACAGACCGGCATCGGGCCCTTTGAACCGGCTCTCCCTGTATCCGAATCCGCACTCGTTGCGTGAAAACTCCCTCTCGGTAAGCGTGCGTCGATCAAGTGCGCGAAGGGAGGTGAGGGTCTCGCCGACATCCTGGCCGTACGCCCCCACGTTCTGGACGGGGGTTCCCCCGGTCGACCCCGGGATGCCGGAGAGGCATTCGATCCCTCCCCATCCCTTCTCGGCCGCGCGGACGACGACACGGTCCCAGGGCTCTCCCGCTCCGACAATCAGATCCGCTTTGTCGCTGGATTCCTTTTCGCGGAAGCTGCGGAGAGCGACGTTCAGCACCAACCCGTCAAATCCTTCATCCGCGAAAATAATATTGCTCCCGCCGGAGAACACCTGCACGGGAAATCCCTCCCCCTGTGCGAACAGAAGGCTCGCACGCACCTCTTCGACGCTCGTACAGCGGGCGAACCACCGGGCAGGTCCCCCGAGCCCCATCGTGGTATACGGCGCCAGCATCTCGTTCGCTGTAATGCAGGCAGGTGGTAAAGACATCGTCAGGGTTTCTTCAGGTGTGGGGGTTTGAATCCGCGGTAGGTGTCGTACCGCGAATCGTAAAACACAAGGTTGAACGCGCTGTCCCTGAGCGTTCCCCCCGAGGGGTAGAGAAAAAACTCGGACAGCGCCGGCGTCACCCTGTTGACAGGTTTTCCGTTTTCGGAGTAGAACCTGAGCGTATACGCTCCGAGCCCGAAAGGAGCCGCTCGGAGCTGTTCGAGAAGGTTCTCGTGCGTGAAAAGGTGCAGGTCCTTCGCCGCTGCGCCCGGTGCCGTTCCGGACTTCACGGGGACCTGTGCACGTGGTTGACGGATGCCTGGTCCGTCGGCATCACGATGACTTGTGCGATATCGACGTGGAGGGGGCGCGTGGCGCAGAAAATCACAATCTCGGCAATGTCCTCCCCCTGGAGAGGACGCATCTTCGCGTAGGTCTGGGCGGCCCGTTGTGCATCCCCGCGGAACCGTACCTCGCTGAACTCGGTCTCCACGAGTCCCGGGTCCACGGAACTGACCCGCACGTTGGTCCCGAGGAGGTCCATCCGCAACCCCTGTGAAATGGCGGTCACAGCGTACTTGCTTGCACAGTACACATTCCCGTTCGGGTACAGCTCATGGCCGGCGATGGAACCCATATTGATGACGTGCCCGCTGTTCCTCCTGACCATGGCCGGGAGGACCGCACGCGTGACGTAGAGCAGACCCTTGACATTCGTATCGATCATCTCTTCCCAGTCCTGTATCTCCCCCTCCTGGAGTTTCGTCAGCCCCCGGCTCAGCCCGGCATTGTTGAGAAGGATGTCGATATGATCCCACGCCGGGGGGAGTGAGCCGATCGCCGCGGCCACCTCGTCGTGGTTCCGCACATCGAGTTGGATGCTGTGCGTCATGACGCCGTACGTCTTTTCCAGATTCCGGGCCAGAGTGTCGATCCGATCCTTCCGCCTGGCGGCGAGCAGGAGGTTTGAACCCTCCCGGGCGAATGCCAGAGCGCATGCCTTTCCGATCCCGCTGCTTGCGCCGGTGATGAAGACATTCCTGTTCTTCAGATGCACGCTCATGGGTGCTCCCCTCCTTGTGAGGTCAATCGGGCGGCCGGCTCAGGTCGGCGAATTGCGGCTCAATATCCACCGGGAGGGGGGCCAGCCTGTCGAGCGTTCGCTGAAGGGAAGGCCGGATGACGGCGTACCTGTTCAGCAGCTCCTTTCCCCTGTCGTAGTTCCCCTCGGCCTGTATCGTCATGATCTCACCCGTCAGCTTCTTCGCGCCCGCCTTGAATTTCTCGATGTCGGCGGAGAAAAGCCCCGTTGCCTCGTTGTAGACGATCGCTCCCTCGTCCATGAGGTAGTTGAGCTGCATCGCCATCCCCTTTCCGTGCGCCTCGTTGATCCCGAACCTGACCGAACGGAATATGCCGGCGAGGTAGGTGATGTACATCGGCTTTTCCACCGACTTCCCGATGAGCCCGTGATCGATCATGTACTGGAGCGCAAAGAGCCCGCTGATGTCGGCCTTCGCCTCTTCAATCGCCGAACTCAGTTCCTGCATCGCGTGGCGGGCCGTCGTCTGTTTCCCGTTGAGCGTGATCGTGTGGGGCCCGAGCCCGTGCATGAGCTCATGTGCGAGAGTGTGCGTGAAGAATGGGTCGAAGGCGACGGAGGACTGCTGCGTGGGATCGAGCGCGATCCTCGCGATCGGCTTGAGTATCGTCATGAATTTGGCTTCCTGGACGTTTTTCAGCATCACCCGCTTGCTCCCCTTCTCGGCGGTCACGCGCTCGTCGTTCGGGAGGTTGAATGCCGCCGTCTGCACGCCTTCACGCGCCTCCCCTCCCGTCATCACTTCATCCACTACGCGGATGGGGGAGAGCGCGCCCAGCTTCGGATTTCTGTAGCGCGGCTCGATCGGGAGGGCGTTCTCGATCTCCTGCAGGTGCGCCGAGAAGAATGCGAGCTTCGCGGTTGACGAGTCATCCCGGATGCAGATGTACGCTTCGAACGCCGCCTTGTAATTAAAGAGGCCGTCCAGGTACACTTCGTAGGGTCCGATCGTCGGCTCAATCGGGCTGTCCAGATCCATCCACGCCACATCGCTCTCGTAATAGTCGTTGCTCAGGAACGCATCCGCCCGCTTGTTCAGGAAATTCCTGAGGGACGCGTTGTCGGTGAGCGCCGCAGCCTCTTTGAGGAGGCCCGAGGCCGGAAGGAGCAGGTCCCTGTACTCTTCGCTGTAGGGGACCGCCCGGAGCTGGCGCAAAGCGTCCCTTCTGATCACGGAGAAGAATCCTGTCGCCTCTTTCTTTCCGGCCTCGGAGAGCGTCCCTACCCAGTCGTTGAATTCCTGCTTCGTCATGTCCTCCGGGTAGTAGTTGGCGCCGGGGGGCTTCTCTTTCGGGACGCCGGGGACGAACGGCTCGTCCTGGTCCAGGTTGGACCAGGGGGATCTGTTGATGTTATAATAGTGGAGCTGCTCCAGTCCTTCGGCAGTCTTGTCCGCCTCCAGTTTCAGGCGGAGCGCCTGGTTCCCGCTCCAGACCTGCCGCGCGAAGATCCTGTCTATGATCTGCGCGGCCTCGGCGAGCTTCACGAGCGCGAGCCGGTCCCCCGGGCTCAGTTGCGAAAGCTCTCCGGTGACGGGCGTGAGGGCGAAGCGTTTGATCTTTGCGGCAAGGACCGACGGCGGCCTTTCAGTCGAACATCCTGTTATCATGACGGCTATTCCGGCAATGAGAACTGCGACAAATGGTTTCATAATGGGCCTCGGTATATTTTTCATGCTCGTGTGCCCCCCTCCCTCATCTCCAACTCCAGTATCCGCATCACCTCCAGGAGAGGAATGTTCCGCTCCTGCGCTATCCTCCTGCATTCCTCGTACTCGGGCGTGATGATTTCCTTCCCGTCCCTCAGGACGGCCTTTGCTTTCACGGTCCCCATCGACGTGGCAGCCTCCACGTGCCTCCGGGGTAGTTTCCGGCGCCCCGTCTGATGTATCCTCAGACCGATCGTGGAGGTTTCCCGGTACAGCACCGCGACGACCGCGTCAAGACGCGTCCGCCCCACCATCACGGAAAGGAGTACCCCGGGGCGTCCCTTTTTCATTATGACGGGGACCAGGTACGCATCGTGCGCCCCCGCGCCCAGGAGCAGCTCGATGACGAACGGGTAGGCCTGCGGGTTCATGTCGTCGATATTGGTCTCGACGATCACCACCTCCTCCTGCTCCATCGGCGAGTCCAGAGTGCCGATGATGACACGGAGGAAATTGGGGATCTCTTTGAATTCGTTGGTGCCTGCACCGTACCCGATCGAGCTCACGCGGAGACGCTCGTCGTCAAGCAGTCCCGAGGAGAGCGCCCTGATGATTGCCGCACCGGTCGGCGTTGTCAGCTCGTGTGCGACGGATGTCAGGACCGACGGGTATCCTTTCAGGATCTCCAGCGTTGCAGGGGCGGGGATCGGCATGCGTCCGTGCTGCGTGTCGATGAACCCGCCGCTCCCCAGCCGCACGGCCGAAGAGTACACCGCCTCAATGCCGCACTCTTCCATGCAGATTGCGCTTCCCACAACGTCGACGATGGAATCCAGCGCTCCGACCTCGTGGAAGTGCACTTGCTCGGGCGTCGTGGCGTGTATGCGGGCCTCGGCGTCGGCGATGACGCGGAAGATCGAGCGTGCTCTCTCCTTCACGCCGGCGGGAAGTGTGGACCCGTCAAGTATCTCCGTGACGTCTTTCAGCCGCCTGTGGACATGGTGTTCGGCCGTGGTGATGACGTCGATATGGACCGCGTCCACGGAGCTCCGTTGCACATGACGCGCGGAGAGCTCGAATCCCCCTATCCCGAGCCTGCCGAGCTCCGCCGTGAGCGTTGCGAACGGCACCCCCGCGCTGACGAACGCCGCCATCGTCATGTCGCCGGCTATCCCCCCCACTGTGTCAAGGTATGCGATCTTCATAGACTGGAAGCAAGCCTCCGTTCAAGATGTTCGAGAAACCGGGCCGTTGCGCCGGTATGCGACTCGACAAACTGTGCCGCGCGCTCTCCCGATTCACCTCGCGCCACGGCGTCCTCCAGCAGGTTCTTCACAGTCCGGTACATTTCGCCGGTATCCTCCACCACAAAACCCCCTCCGCATTCCACGAGCATGATCGGTTCATGCGAATTCCTGTGCCGGGGACCGAAAACGACGGGGATTCCGAACACCGCCGCTTCCAGTACATTATGTATTCCCTGCCGGAAGCTCCCGCCGACATAGGCGATATGGGCGTGGGCATAGAGGACAAGGAGAATGCCGACGCTGTCGACAATCACGATGTTCTCCCCTGCATACTCGTTCAGTCCCGAAAATCGTATCGAGGAGGCTTTCCCCGCAATGTCCCGCTCCAGCCCCTCGATGTGCTCCTCCGTCGGTTCATGCGGGACGACGATCACCAGAATATCTCCCGATTCCGCCTGGAGGCGAAGGCAGGCGGGGATCACCACTTCCTCATCCTCCGGCCAGCTGCTCCCCATCACCACGACACGTTTCCCCGCGGTGATCACGGGGGGAATGATATTGCGTTTTCTTGCCTCCGCGCTCCTGCCCGTCACCTGGTCGTAGCGTGTGTCGCCGATCGCCTGGAGCGTCGGGTGCTCGAGCGAGAACTGCTGGAATGCTTCAACGTCGGACGCGGCGACGGTGAGTATCTCATCGATCTCATTGTAGACGCTATGATGGAAGCTGCGTGCCACGGGGAGGCGCCTCTTCGTACGCCGGCGCATCGTTGCGTTCGCAATGAGGATGGGGATCCCCCTCCTGTGAAGCTCCCAGATGTGATTGGGCCAGATATCGTAGCGAACCATGACCGCAGCGTCGGGGCGGACCAGGTCGAGATATCTCCGCGCGTTCCTCCGCGTATCGAACGGAAGATACGTAATGACATCCGCCAGCCTGTACTTGCGCGAGTGCTCGTATCCCGACGGGGAAAAAAAAGAGACCACCACGAGCGTCCCGGGATGGCGGCGCTTCAGCTCCGCGATGATCGGTTTCGCCTGCTCAAACTCCCCCATCGAAGAGGAATGGAACCAGACGCGGGGACCCGGAGCGAGCAGGGCGATCTGGCGCTCGAGATCGGCAAAGAGCGTGTCCCGCCCCTGGATGCCGCGGCGGGTCTTCGCGTTGACGAGACCGATTCCCCTCACGACGATCCAGAAAAGGGGGATGAACACAAAGCTGTATGCTGCTTCCCAGAATCGTTTCATGCTAAAAACCGTCCTGCACCGTCAATCACCGCACCCGGCGCGATCTCCTTCATGCACCGGAAATGTCCCAACGGGCAGCGGGGGAGTCCGATGTGCGTGCACGGGCGGCAGGAGAGCCCGGGACGCTCGACGACGGTCGAGCGCGCTCCCCTCGGGAAGAAACCAAATTCGCGGACTGTCGGACCGAACACCGCCACGAGAGGTACACCCCGGGCCTCGGCGAGATGCATCAACCCGGTGTCGTTTGCCAGGACCACCGCGCAGCGGTCCATCGCGCACCCGGTCTCCAGGAGTGAAAGCCGTCCGGCGAGGTTCAGGACGCTCGTGCGGGGATGCGCCCCGTTGATGGCTGCCTCGATTGCCCCGCACATCTCCCTCTCGTCCGCCCCGCCGAAGAGAAGGACGGGAAGCCCGTGCTGTTCCGCCAGTTGTCCCGCCGATTCCGCAAACCGCTCCCCCGGCCACATCTTGTTCCCGTGCCGGGCGCACGGACAGACGCCGATGCACATCGTGCCGGGCCCGACGTGCTCTGCGCCGAGGAGCCTTTCAACCGCCGTGGCGACATCGGGGGGGAAAAAAATCTCGGGTCCCCCCCCGTCGTCCTGGATCCCCCACGGGGTGACGGTTTCGAGATACCGGGCTGCGACGTCCGGCGCCCCTCCCCACCGGTCGTAGACGTCCAGTTTGAAGTTGACGAGGAGCGTCCTTGCGAACTTCCTTTTGTTGACGCGCGTCACCTTCACGGCCCCGGCCGAGAGATAACGGCTCCGTATGCTGTCGTGGATGTCTATAATGAGGTCGTACCTGGAGGATATGACCGTGCGGCGGAGTCGGACGAGGTCCCGGAGCGTCCCCCCGCCCGGAAATTGTATCACATGCGCGACATGCGGATTGAATCGCACGAGGTCGGCATACTCCGCCTTCACGAGAAAGTCGATCTGGCAGTCCGGGTAACGCCCGTGAAGTGCGCGCACGAGCGGCGAAGAGAGGACGACGTCGCCGACGGAACTTAAGCGGATGATGAGCGTTTTATGTAGTACACCCTGCATGTCGGCCGTTTGCAATGGTAGCAACTTTCGGGCGAAATAGCAACGCAGAGCGGGGCGCCCTTGACAGTCAGGCCTGCAGCGCCTACATTGGCCGGGAGACCGCATTGAAGGCCCCATTCAAAGGCACGATCGAAGGAAACATATGAATCAACCGGCGACACTCGGCGAATTGCGTGAGAGCGGCTACCGCGTCCTTTCCGTGAAGGACGAGCTCCGCGCCAACCTCATCCGGAAGATGCGTGCAAAGGAAAGCCTGTTCCCGGGGATCATCGGGTACGACCAGACTGTCGTTCCGGCGTTGGTCAACGCGCTGCTCGCCAGGCACGACATCATACTTCTCGGTCTCCGCGGACAGGCCAAGTCGCGGATCGTGCGGCAGCTGACGTCGCTTCTCGACGAACACATCCCCGTCGTCAGGGGGAGCGAGATCAACGACAACCCTTTCGCGCCGGTCAGCAAGTTCGCCTCCGACCTTGTGAAGGAACGGGGCGACGCCACGCCTGTTGACTGGGTGCACCGGAGCCGGAGATACGGCGAAAAGCTCGCCACGCCCGACGTCACGATCGCCGATCTTATCGGCGACATCGACCCGATCAAGGCCGCAGCGCAGCGTCTCCACTACGCGCACGAGGGCGCCATCCACTTCGGCATCATCCCGAGGTGCAACCGGGGGATATTCGCGATCAACGAGCTCCCCGATCTTCAGCCACGCATTCAGGTCGGCCTTTTCAATATACTGGAGGAGAAGGATATACAGATCCGGGGGTTCAACATCCGCATTCCGATGGATATCATGCTCGTCTTTACCGCGAACCCGGAGGACTATACCAACCGCGGGAACATCATCACGCCGCTCAAGGACCGTATCGATTCCCAGATACTCACGCACTATCCCCGATCGCTCGACGACGCCATCAGGATCACGGAGCAGGAGGCGCACATCTCCCGCGAGGGGAAGGATATCCGCGTTCCGCATTTCTTCCGTGAGATCGTGGAGCAGATCGCGATTGAGGCACGGAAGAGCGAGTTCGTCGATCAGAAATCGGGCGTGAGCGCGCGCCTGACGATCGCCGCGATGGAGAACCTGATCAGCAACGCAGAGCGGCGCGCGATACTCATCGGGGAGGACGTCGTCGTCCCGCGCATTTGCGATCTGCCGCACGTCCTTCCCGGCCTGACCGGGAAGATCGAGCTCGTCTTCGAGGGGGAGCAGGAGGGGTCGGTCAAGGTGAGCAAGGCCCTCGTGGGAAAGGCGGTGCGCGAGACATTCAAGCGGTACTTCCCCGACCCTCTCCGCAAGCGGTCACGCCCGTCCGGCGAAGGCCAGGGAGGGAAGCAGACGTCCGAAGACCCCGAGTACGGGAAGATCATACAATACTTCGAAAACGGAAACGCCGTCGAGCTCGCCGACGACATGACGATCGCCTCCTACACCAAGGAGCTCGACAAGGTGCGGGGCCTGCGCGAACTGACGCGGAAGTACATGAAGAACCTGGACGACCACTTCGAGATTCCCTCTGTCATGGAGTTCGTTCTCGACGGCCTCCATCAGAACTCCAAGATCGCGAAGGACGAGATGGACCACCGGACCGCGTACAAGGATCTCGTGGGGAGCATATTCACCGGGCAGGGCAAGATGTACGAGGACGACTGATCATGCGATTCCGTTATTCACAGTGGCGACCCGAATCGGCCACCGACGAGCAGCGCCTCCAGCAATTGGTCTCTCTCTTCAGTTATCTGACGGTGCAGACCAGCGGCGACGTAGAGGAGGCACTGGAATGGCTCAAACAGCTCGCGGAGGAATACGGCCTGCTTGACGAGAACATGACGATGGAGGACCTCATGAGCAAGCTCCGCGAGATGGGGCTCATCGAAGATGCGAAAGCAGGTGTAAAGCTGACAGGCAAGGGGATACAGCGCATTCGCCAGGACGCACTCCGGGAAATATTCACCTCCCTCAAGAAGGCCCCTTCGGGGGGGCACGAGACCCCCTACACGGGTTCCGGCGTCGACAGGCTCAGCGAAACAAAAAAATTCCGGTTTGGCGATCAGCCGACGAACATCGACCTGACATCGACCCTGACGAATGCATTCCGCCGCGACGGTATCGATGACTTCACGCTGAAGGAGGAGGACCTCGAGGTCTACGAGACCGAGCACCAGACGACCTGCGCGACCGTGCTGATGATCGATATCAGCCACAGCATGATCCTCTACGGGGAAGACCGGATCACGCCCGCCAAGCAGGTCGCCCTGGCGCTGAGCGAACTCATCCTGACGCGCTTCCCGAAGGACTTCATCGCGCTCGTCACGTTCGGCGACGACGCACGGCTCGTCAGTATCAACGAGCTCCCCTTCCTGACCGTCGGGCCGTATCACACAAACACACGTGCCGGGTTGCAGCTTGCGCGCGATCTTCTCCGCCGACGGGGTGGAAATGTCAACAAGCAGATATTCATGGTCACCGACGGGAAGCCCTCCGCCATATTCGAGCCGAACGGCCGCCTGTACAAGAACTCGTTCGGCCTGGACCCCCGGATCGTGAACAAGACGCTCGATGAGGCCGTCGCATGCCGCCGGGAACGGATCCCGATCACCACATTCATGGTCGCGCGCGACCCGTATCTTGTGAATTTCGTCGAGGAACTCACGAAAGCCAACCAGGGCCGGGCATACTACTCGTCCCTCAACACGCTCGGCGAATTCATGTTTGTCGACTATATCCGGAACAGGCGGAAGAAATTCTCACGCTGAACCCCCTCGTCAGCCCCCCGCACGCACTGCTTGAAATTGAAACGGATTTTGTGCACTATACCGCGTGATTCTGATAATCCCGGCTGTGGAAATACGCGCTGGCCGCTGCGTCCGGACAGCGCAGGGCGTTGAGGGGTTCGGCTATTCCGACGACCCGGTGGAGATGGCCAGGCTCTGGCGCACCGAGAACGCGAAGTCGCTTCACGTGACCGACCTGGACGGCGCGCGCGAAGGGCGCCTGGTGAACGCCGACATCGTGAAGCGGATGGTGCAGACCGTGGACATCCCCGTCGAGCTCGGCGGAGGTGTGAGGACATTTGAAGACGCCAGCTGGGCGTTCGAAACCGGGGTGTACCGGGTACTCGTCAGCACGATGGTGATCGAAAACCCCGAGGAGGCCCAGAGGCTGCTGGGCATGTACGGTCCCAGCAAGGTCGTTCTCGCGATGTACGCCGTCCGCGGTATCGTCGCCACACACGGGGGAACGACGACATCCGGATTGACGGCCCTGTCCGTGGCCCTGAACGGAAAGGCGCTGGGCTTCCGGCGCCTTGTCTATGCAGATATCGGCGAGGACGGCTCGCCTGCGCTCGTCAATCTTGACGTGTTGCGCGACCTCGGGGAGAAGACCGGCATGCGGATTACCGCCGCAGGCGGCATTGCGGGGCTCGACGACCTTCTGAAAGTACAGGAGCTGGAGCGCTACGGCGTGGACTCTGTCGTGATCGGGCGCGCGCTCTATGAAAACAAATTTGCCTGTCAGGCCCTCTGGCGGAAGTGTGAGGCCGGCAATTATCCGTACACAGCGAAGATCTGACAATGCGAAGAGTTGCGGTCCTGCTCGGCAGCAAAAGTGACGAACAGCTGATGGCAGGGTGCACCGACTACCTTGCAAAATTCGGCATTCCCCACGACGTCAGGGTTTCTTCCGCCCACCGCCAGCCGGAGGAGACGGCGGCATTCGTGAAAGCCGCCGAAGCGGATGGCTACGCGGTCATAATCGCTGCTGCGGGGATGGCCGCCCATCTGGCAGGTTTCGCCGCAGCGCACACGACTCTCCCGGTGATAGGGGTTCCCCTTGAAGGATCCGCGCTGAACGGTCTGGACGCTCTCTATTCCACGGTGCAGATGCCCGCCGGGATCCCCGTGGCGACCGTTGCCATCGGATCTGCCGGGGCGAAAAACGCCGCCGTCCTTGCAGCCGAGATACTTGCGCTGAACGACGACGGCCTCCGCCGGAAACTTGCCGAATTTCGGGGCAACGGGGCGAAGTTCTGACCCCCCGTCCGTCAGCGAATCATCGACGCCTCACTCAATGAAACTGCTTGTCCTGGGTCATCTCTGCATCGATTGCGCGCACCCCGACGGGGAGCCCCCCCGGGAAAGGTGGGGGGGGATAGCCAACACGATTGCCGCCATCGGGGCTCTGGCCGGAAAGGAAGACGCCGTGCTTCCCGTCTGCGGGGTCGGGGCAGGCGACGGGGAGAAGTTCATTTCCTGGCTCGAACGGTTCCCGGCGGTCGACCCCTCCGGCGTGTTCACATTCAACGGCCCGACCAACCGGATCGACGTCTACGAGAAGGGAGGAGGATTGCACGTGGCCTGCACGCAGGACATCGCCCCTCCGATCCCGTTTGAGAAGATACGGAGATACCTCTCTGCCGACGGTGTACTCATCAACATGGTGTCCGGGTCGGATATTTCGCTCGAGACGCTGGACCAGATCCGGATGGAGGTCCGCGCGCGAGAGACCCCCATCCATCTGGATTTTCACAACCTGACCACGGGGATCGGGGAGGGGAGAGAGCGCGTCCGGAGGCCGCTCCCCGAGTGGCGCCGATGGGCGTTCATGCTGACGACAGTGCAGCTCAGCGAGGAGGAAGCCTCCGGTCTCACCGTGGACCGGCTCACCGAGGGGCAGCTCACGGGACATCTCCTGACACTGGGGATCACCGGCGTCCTGATTACCCGCGGGCCGCGCGGAGCATCGGTTTTTACAAACGAGCACAAAAAGGTCGTGCGCTACGATATCGCGGGCATCCCGGCGGAGGGAGCGGCCGACCGCCCGGGACTCGGGGACGTGTTCGGCGGAGCCTTCCTGTACCGCTTCGTCCCGACGTCGGACCTCAGGCTCTCCGCGGAGTTTGCAAACCTGACGGCGGCGCAGGCGGCGTCCCGGCCGGCGTCGGCTCCCGGGAGTACGCCCGGGAGTATGCCCGGGAGTATGCCCGGGAGTATGGATGACGAGTGGATTTCTCCCCGCTAACCGCCGGGGAAACTGGAGGCACTCCATCGCTGGAGGTACCCATGAACATCGCGCTTATAGGCTACGGAAAAATGGGGAAAGAAGTGGAGCAGGTGGCGAAGGGGAGGGGACTGACAGTCTCGAAGGTCTTTGACCTGCACAATAACAGCGGGGGGGTGGGACTCACGGGCGAATCGCTCAAAAAGGTGGACGTCTGCATCGAGTTTTCCACGCCGGGAGTTGTCATCGACAACATCGCGGCGGTTGCCGGATGCGGAAAGAACATCGTTGTCGGCACAACCGGCTGGTACGACAAACTCGACCAGGTGAAGAAAATTGTGAAGGAGCACAAGATCGGTTTTCTGTATGCCCCGAACTTCTCCCTCGGCATCAATATATTCGCGCAGGTCGTCTCTCACGCAGCGCACCTCATGGACCGGTACACGCAGTACGACGCTGCGGTGATGGAGCATCACCACCGTGGCAAAGTCGACAGCCCGTCCGGCACCGCGCTCACGATCGCCTCCTCCATCCTGCAGGGGATGAAGCGGAAGACCGAGATACTTTCTGAAACCTCCCATGGCCCGATCAAGTCTCACCAGCTCCATGTGGCGTCCTCCCGGTTCGGGAGCGTCACCGGGACGCACGCCGTGGTGTTTGACTCCGAGGCGGATTCGATCGAACTTGTCCACACCGCCAAGAACCGGTCCGGATTCGCCCTCGGCGCCGTCGTTGCCGCCGAATGGCTCAAAGGAAAGAGGGGCTTCTACACAATGCGCGATGTGATCACGCTATGACTCGCACGCGAAAAAGCACCACCGGAGGAAACGTCATGGGCAAAAGAAAGCTTCTCTTTCGGGGGACAGGGACGGCGCTTGTCACGCCGTTCAAAAAAGACGGCACGGTGGATGAAGTCGTTTTGCGGGAGCTTGTTGACAGGCAGATCAAGGCCGGTGTGGAGGCCCTTGTCCCCGTGGGGAGCACGGGGGAGGGAGCCACGCTCACCGCTGCGGAGCAGTCGCAGGTGATTGAAATGGTCGTCGACCAGACACGTGGGCGCGTCCCGGTGATAGGCGGGGCGAGCAGCAACGCCACGGCAAATGCCGTTGCACTGGCCAGGGAAGCGAAACGCTGCGGTGCGGACGCGATACTCACGGTCGCTCCTTTTTACAACAAGCCGACGCAGGAGGGGCTCTACCAGCATTTCAGCGCGATCGCGGACGCGGTCGAGATGCCGATCGTCATCTATAATGTCCCGGGAAGGACCGCCTCCAACATCGAAGCGCGAACGACGCTCCGCCTCGCCGAGGAAATCCCCTTTATCGCCGGCGTCAAGGAGGCGTCGGGGAACCTCTCGCAGATCATGGAGATACTTCATCACCGCCCGGCGGGATTCGGGGTCTGGTCGGGAGACGATAACATGACGTTCCCCCTGGCGGCCCTCGGCGCCGACGGGATCATATCGGTCGTTGCGAACGAGGTCCCGGAGGAATTCTCCCGGATGGTCCGGTACGCGCTCAAGGGGAAGTTCGCCAGGGCGAGGGAGATGCACTTCCGCCTGCTCGACCTGATGAACGTGAACTTCGTCGAATCAAACCCCATCCCCGTGAAAGCCGCCATGGCAATGATGGGGCTCCTGGAAGAGACATACCGCCTCCCGCTGACGCAGCTCGGCGAGGGATCCCGCCCGAAACTCGAGAAGGTGCTGAAACAGCTCTCGCTCGTACGCTGACCCATGGCCCTGCAGGCTGACATAGAAGCGCTCTACGACACGGAGCCGGCGAAGGTCGACCGTGACGGGGCCCTGAAGAAATTTTCGGAATTCAAGTTCTTCCTCAACCGGGGAGAGATCCGGGCCGCGGAGAAAACAGGGGGAACCTGGAAAGTCAATCACTGGGTGAAGAAAGGAATCCTCCTCGGCTTCCGGCTCGGTGCGCTCGAGGACGTCTCCATCGACGGCCGGTTCCGTTTCTTCGACCGGAGCACGTTCCCGCTCAAGAGCCTGTCGGCGGGAGACGGGATCAGGCTCGTTCCCGGTGGCTCGTCGATACGTGACGGCGCATTTGTTGCGCGGGGGGTCGTCTGCATGCCTCCGATGTACATCAACACCGGCGCGTATGTCGACGCAGGGACGATGGTTGATTCGCATGCGCTTGTCGGCTCCTGCGCGCAGATCGGGAAGCGCGTGCATATCAGCGCGGCCGCCCAGATCGGCGGCGTCCTCGAGCCGGTCGGTGCGATGCCGGTGATCGTCGAGGACGATGTGCTGATCGGCGGCAATTGCGGCATCTATGAAGGGACCATTGTAAGCCGGGGAGCCGTCATTGCCGCCGGCGTGATCCTCACCGGCGGGACCGCGGTCTACGACGCCGTGAAGCAGACGGTCTACAGGAAAACAAAAAGCAGTCCCCTTGTCATACCGGAAAACGCCGTCATCGTCCCCGGGAGCCGTCCGCTCGACACCGAATGGGGACGAAAGGCGCGGCTTTCGCTTGCCACCCCCGTGCTCATAAAGTACCGCGATGAGAAGACGGACGCCGCCACGGCTCTCGAGGATGCCCTCCGATGAACGACCGCCGCGTGCTTGTCTTCGGGAGCAACGGGCTGCTCGGGCAGAAGGTCGCCGAGTTCCTTGTGCGCGGAACACCCGCCTCCGTGACGCTCTCTTCGGTTGAAAACACCCCGGTCCGGCCGATGGAACCGGCCGAATACATCCAGGCGGACATCACGTCGAAGAAAGATGTCAGGCAGGTCGTCGCGCACTCCGAGCCCGACGTCATCATCAACTGTGCCGCAATCACGAACGTGGACGCGTGCGAGACCGAGCGGGAAACAGCCTGGAAAGTGAACGTCGGCGGGGTCGAGCACATCATCGAAGCGGCCAGGCGTACCGGCGCGATGATCGTCCATGTCTCGAGCGACTACATATTTGACGGGAAGAACGGGCCGTACACGGAGGACGACCGGCCGGAGCCCCTCAGCTACTACGGGAAGACGAAGCTTGCGGGTGAAAACTCGCTCAGGGCATCGGGGATGAACTATCTCATCGCGCGCACGATGATTCTCTACGGGTTCGCCCCGGGCGTCAAGCAGAACTTCGCCCTCTGGCTCATCCAGAGCCTTGAGAAGCAGACTCCTGTCAGGATCGTGGACGATCAGTTCGGGAACCCGACGCTCGCAGACGATCTCGCGTACGGCCTGCTCCGCGGCGTGGAGCTCGGCAAGACCGGCATCTACAACATCGCGGGGAGGGACATCGTCAGCCGCCATGAGTTCGCCGTGCGCCTTGCCCGAGCGTTCAACCTGGACGCCTCATTGATCACTCCGGTCAAGACCGCCTCACTTCGGCAGCCCGCACACCGGCCGCTCAAGTCGGGCTTGATCACGCTGAAAGCCGAGGTGGAGCTCGGCATCCACCCCTCGACGATCGAACAGGGGCTCGCTGTGCTCAAGAACCAGATCTCCCGCGGGAAACGGAGGGCGGCCGACAGCGGGCCGGTGCCCGGGCAGCCGCACGGTCGCGGGAAACACTGAAGAGAAACGGACGATGCTCGACATCAAATACATCCGCGACCACGCCGACGCCGTCAGGGCGGGTGTGCGGCTGAAGGGAGAGCGTGCGTCGTCTGTCGACGAGGTGCTCGCGCTGGATGAGAAGCGCCGGGGGAGCCTGCAGAAAGTGGAGACGCTCAAGAGCCGCCGGAACACCGTGTCGGCGGAAGTCGCGAGGATGAAATCAAAAGGGGAGGACGCCTCTGCGCTCATTGCGGAGATGCGCACCGTGGCGGAGGAAATCAGGGCACTCGACGCCGCTCTCGGTGCTGTCGAGGAAAAGCTCCGCGCGACGCTTCTCCTCATCCCCAACATGCCCCATGCGAGCGTCCCCGCGGGAAAAACCCCCGCGGACAACCTGCCCGTTGCGACCTGGGGGGAGGAACCGGAGGCTGATTTTGCGCTCAAACCGCACTGGGAGCTGATGGAGAAGCTCGGGATCATCGACTTCGCGCGGGGAACCAAGATCACGGGCGCGGGGTTTCCCGTGTACATCGGCCGGGGTGCGCAGCTTGAACGGGCGCTCATCAATTTCTTCCTCGACGAAGCCCGGACGCGGGGATACACGGAAATGAGCCCGCCGCTGATGGTGAACGTTGCAAGCGCCACGGGGACAGGACAGCTTCCTGACAAGGAGGACCAGATGTACGTCGTTCCCCGGGACGAGCTGTACCTGGTGCCGACCGCGGAGGTCCCCGTGACAAACTACTACCGGGACGAGGTACTCGCGGAGAAGCAGTTGCCGGTCCGGTTCTGCGCGTACACTCCGTGCTTCCGGCGCGAAGCGGGCTCATACGGGAAGGACGTGAGGGGACTCAACAGGGTGCATCAGTTCAACAAGGTCGAGCTCGTCGGACTCGTGCATCCCGACAGGTCATACGACGACCTTGAAGAGATGCGGGCGGATGCGGAGAGCCTGATCCGGAAGCTCGGACTCAGGTACCGGGTGTTGCTCATGTGTGCGGGAGACCTCGGTTTCACCCAGGCCAAGAAGTACGACCTGGAAGTCTGGTCCGCCGGACAGTCGAAATGGCTTGAAGTCTCGTCGATAAGCAATTTCGAGTCATACCAGGCGCGGCGGATGAACATACGCTTCCGCCCCGACGGGGGGGGAAAACCCGAGATCCTTCACACGCTCAACGGTTCCGCGCTGGCGCTCCCCCGTATTGTCGCCGCGCTGCTGGAACACTATCAGACACCCGAAGGGAAAGTCGTCGTGCCGGCAGCGCTTCACAGGTACACGGGATTTGAAATCATAGGATAACGTTTGAAGCCGCTCTTTCGCTTGCGTCCGTATCTGGCGCGGTACAGGACCACGCTTCTGTGGGGACTCCTGACCGTGGTGATGAGCAACCTGTTCAATGTTGCCCTCCCCCTCTTTGTCGGCCGGGCCATCGACCAGCTGAAAACAGGACTCCAGACAGGCGTGCTCGACACAGGGGGAGTCCTCACCTATGCATTCCTCGTCGTCGGCTTCTCTCTCGTCGCGGGCATATTCACGTTTCTGACCCGCCAGACGATCATCGTCGTTTCCCGGCACGTCGAGTTCGACCTGCGGAACGATTTCCTCTCGCACATCCAGAAGCTTTCTCTCGCCTATTTCCAGACCACCCCCACCGGCGAACTGATGGCGCTCGCGACGAACGACATCAGCGCCGTACGGAACGCGCTCGGACCCGGCATCATGTACCCGACGGACACGCTGATGACGTTCGTCATGGTCCTTGGCGTGATGCTCTACGCCGACTGGCAGCTCACGCTCCTTGCCCTGATTCCCCTTCCGTTCGTCTCCCTGGCGGTGTACCGGCTTGGCAAGCTCGTCCATAAAAAATTCGAGGAGCGCCAGGCCCAGTACTCCGCCCTCACGACGCGTGCGCAGGAGAACCTCTCGGGTATCCGGGTCATCAAGACATACGTCCGGGAGGAGCACGAGACAGCGCTCTTCCGCGACATGAGTTGGGACTACCTGAAGAAAAACCTCGTCCTTGCGCGGGTCCAGTCCATCATGTGGCCCCTGATGTTTCTCCTGATAGGGTTCTCCCTGGTCATCACGCTTTATTACGGCGGCTCGCGCGTGATGGACGGCCGGCTGACCATAGGGACGCTCACCGCCTTCTTCGGGTACCAGGTGATGCTCATCTGGCCCATGATCGCCTTCGGCTGGGTGATCAACCAGCTCCAGCAGGGGGCCGCCTCCATGGCGCGCCTGAGCAGGATACTGGACACGGAACCCGAAATCAAAGACACCGGCGTCACAGACGAGGGGATCACGTCCGTCAAGGGGACGATCGAATTCCGGAATGTCACGTTCCGTCACGCGGGAGCCGAACAACCTGCGCTCAGGGCGATCTCGCTCACGATCCCCGCGGGGCGCACGCTTGCCATCGTCGGGTACACGGGGTCGGGGAAAAGCACTATGGTGAATCTGATTCCGCGCCTGTACGACGTCACCGAAGGAGAGCTGCTGATCGACGGCGTGGACGTTCGGAAGATCCCGCTGAAAGTGCTTCGCGGGGCGATCGGGTACGTGCCGCAGGAGACGTTCCTCTTCTCGGAGACGATCGCCGAAAACATCGCCTACGGCACGGATGCCGGGACCGTGGCGGACGTCAACGAGGCGGCGGAGATCGCACGTATCGCGCATGACATCGCGGACTTCCCGAAGGGGTACGAGACATTCCTCGGTGAGCGCGGGATCACCCTGTCCGGAGGGCAGAAACAGCGCACGAGCATCGCACGCGCGGTCATGAGGAAGCCTGCGATCCTGATACTCGACGATGCGCTCTCCGCGGTCGACACCTATACCGAAGAGGGGATCCTGAGCCGCCTCCGGGGCGTCATGAAGGGTCGGTCGAGCATCATCATCAGCCACAGGATATCGACGGTCAAGGACGCGGACAGCATCGTCGTCCTCGACGGCGGCGCCATCAGGGAACAGGGGACGCACGACGAGCTCGTCGCCCTCGGCGGCATCTACGCAGAGCTCCACCGGAAACAGCTCCTCGAGGAAGAGCTCGAACAACTCTGAGCGATTGCCCCCGGAGCGGAACAACCAACGGACAAACGGGCCATGCAGGAAGAAGAAATACTCGGCAAAGCCTACGACGCGCACCTGATGCGGCGGATGCTCCGCTACCTGAAGCCGTATGCCTGGTACGTTCTGATCGGCATCGTGCTCAGCATCGTGGTGTCGGCCATGGAGGCGGTCCGCCCGTATTTTGTCAAGGTGGCGGTCGACGTCAATATCGCGCAAAAGGATTCCACGGGGCTTCTCCGCACGACGCTCCTGTTCCTCGCCGTGATGGTCCTCCGCGGCGTCCTGCAGTACCTGAACACCTACCTCACGCAGTGGATCGGCCAGCGGACGATCTTCGACCTGAGGATGGAGATCTTCTCCCACCTCCAGCGGCTCGGCCTGAGATTCTACGACCGGAACCCCATCGGTCGTCTCATCACGCGCGTGACAAACGACGTCGAGGTGCTGAACGATATGTTTTCCTCGGGCATCGTGATGGTGTTCAGCGATGTATTCACGATCATCGGGATCCTCTATTTCATGTTCTCGATGAACTGGCGCCTCGCCCTGATCTCTCTCAGCGTGCTCCCGCTCCTTTTTTACGGCACGTTCCTTTTCAGGAGGAAGGCCCGCGAAGCGTACCGCGAGGTCCGCGTACAGATCGCCCGGATCAACGCGTTCATGCAGGAACACATCACGGGGATGATGGTGGACCAGGTCTTCTCCCGGGAACAGCATTCCTACGACAGGTTCCGGGGAATCAACGCGCTCCACCGGGACGCGAACATCAAATCAATATTTTACTACGCACTCTTCTACCCGGGGATCGATCTTGTGGGGGCGATCGCCGTCGGACTGATAATCTGGTACGCGGGGGTGGAGACGATCGGCGGGAGCGTGACGATCGGGACCGTGATGGCGTTCCTGCAGTTCAACGAGATGTTCTGGAGGCCCATACGCGATCTCTCCGAGAAATACAACATCATGCAGACGGCCATGGCCTCCTCGGAGCGGGTGTTCAAGCTCCTGGATGACAGCACGCTCATCCCCGACCATCCGGGGGCCCTTCCGCTTCAGGCCGTCCGGGGCGACATTGAATTCCGCAACGTCTGGTTCGCGTACAACGTGCCGGAGGGGGGAGCCGAGCCGGAGTGGGTTCTCAAGAACGTGTCGTTCACGATCCGCGGCGGTGAGACCGCGGCGTTCGTCGGGCACACGGGGGCCGGGAAGACCACGATCATCAGCCTCCTCAGCCGCCTCTACGATGTCCAGAAGGGGGAGATACTCATCGACGGCGTCGACATCCGGAATGTCCCCCAGGCGGACCTCCGCAGACATATCGCCGTCGTGCTCCAGGATGTGTTTCTGTTTTCGGGTGATATTACGACGAACATCAACCTGGGGAACAGTGAGATCAGCGACGAACGCGTCAGGGCTGCCGCGCGCGTGGTCGGGGCAAGCAGATTCATCGAGCAACTTCCGGGAGGGTACCATGCGGAGGTGAAGGAACGGGGCGCGACCCTCTCGGTGGGCCAGAAACAGCTCATCTCGTTCGCCCGTGCGCTCGCGTTCCAGCCGCGCATACTCGTGCTCGACGAAGCCACTTCCAGTGTCGACACGGAAACGGAGCTCCTGATACAGGAGGCGATCAAGAAGCTCCTGTTCGGCCGGACGTCCATCGTCATCGCCCACCGCCTCTCCACAATACAATCTGCCACGAAGATCATCGTCATGCACAAGGGGGAGATCCGGGAGATGGGAACCCACCAGCAGCTCCTGGCGCTGGGCGGGGTGTATTATACCCTCTACCAGCTCCAGTACAAGGACCAGGAACTCCCCAGGGCGGTGTGACGCCGATCCTTGCAACTCTTGACTCCGTTTTCTAGATTCCACCGCCGGTGGCGTTCCACCGGTACGTTCTCCCCCGAACATACTCCCGCCACACCATTCGCGAACAGAGGAGTGCTATGAGCGCCCAGACCCAGGGTGGAACCAAGTTCATGACGCTGGAGCGGCACATCATCGAAGGAGAACGGGAACATCCGGGGGCGACCGGAAGCTTCAGCTCCCTCCTCCACAACCTTTCACTTGCCGCCAAGCTTATATGGCGCGAGGTCACAAAAGCGGGCCTGGTCAACATACTCGGCAAGACCGACAGGATGAACATCAGCGGCGACGTGATCAAGAAGCTCGACGAATTCGCGGACCAGACGATATACAAGGCGATGGACCACGGAGGGGATCTCTGCGTCATGGCATCCGAGGAGAATGAGGACATACTGCAGATCCCGGATGACTACCCGCACGGCCGCTACGTTCTCATCTATGACCCCCTGGACGGTTCGGGGAACATCGACGCGAACGTGACGATCGGGACAATATTTTCCGTCTATGCCCGCGTCACGGAGTCCGGCATGGGCACGATCGAGGATGTCCTGCAACCGGGGCACAGGCAGGTGGCTGCGGGGTATCTCCTGTTCGGATCGAGCATGATGTTCGTCTATTGCACCGGACACGGGGTCCATGGCTTCACGCTCGATCCGAGCGTCGGCGAATTCATCCTGTCTCACGAAAACATACGCATTCCGAAGCGCGGGACGATCTACAGCGGCAACGAAGGGAATGCCGGCCGCTGGAACCCGGACATGCAGCGGTACATCCGGTGGCTCAAGGAGGAGGACCAGGCGACGGGGCGCCCGTACAGCGCGCGGTACATCGGTTCGCTTGTGGCGGACGTGCACCGCACGATGCTCTACGGAGGGATCTACTTCTATCCGGGGGACACCAAGAACCAGAACGGGAAGCTCCGTCTCATGTACGAGAACAACCCCCTCGCGTTTATCGTCGAAAACGCCGGCGGGGCTGCTTCAGACGGGCGAAGGCGCATACTCGACATCAAGCCGACTTCACTTCATCAGCGCGTCCCCCTGTATATCGGCAGCCGGGAGGACGTCCGGACCGCGGAGGAATTCCTGGCGGGAATGAAATAGAAAACGTCCCGGCAAAGGCAGGCGGGGTGAAATAAAAAAAGTGGCGTCCCGCCTCAGGCGGGACGCCACGGTACAAGGTCTGCGTACAACGATCAGAACACTACTGCAACCTGGAGAGTTTCCCCTTCGCCTTCTCGACAAGTGCGCTCGAGGGGTACGTGCTGACAAGCTTTGAATAGGCATCCTTCGCCGCGGCCTTGTCGCCGAGCGCCACGTAGGAATTGCCGATCATGAGCTGGGCGTACGGTCGTTTCCCCGAACCTGTGTAGCCCAGAACGGTCTCGAACTGTTTTATTGCCTCGTCGTACCTCTTCATTCCGTAGAATGACTCCCCGATCCAGTAGTGGCAGTTGTCGACGAGCTTGTCCGTCCCGGAATTCAGTATCGCTTCGAACTGGCCTGCCGCCTCCTGGAAATTCCTCCTCCTGAATTCACCGAGTGCCGCATTGTAAGCTCCGGAGACGTTCCCCATGGGGACGCCCGTCATCGCGGGTGCGGATGCCTTGGCGGCAGTTGCTTCATTCAATTTCGTTTCAAGCTCCGCGTTGCGTGCGGTCAGTGTCCTGTTCTCAGCGGCGAGCGCATCCGTCTGCTCCTTTATCCGCCGGTTCTCGTTCTTCATGCTGTCCGCTTGTGCTTCAGGAGCAGCCGTAGCGGAGACTGCCGGCGTGGATTCCCAACTCTCGGTATCCTCCTCCGAAGATCCGCACCCCACCGCAACCACGGCCAGACCCAGGGCAAAAGTGGCCGGGATAAGGACCATGCTCAGGTGACGGACACTCTTTGGGTCGTTGCTCATGTGTATTCTCCTTTGCGTGATGTGGAAATTATTGTTAATGTATCAAAGCGGTCATGCAATGTCAAGCGCGACCCCCGAAATAGCTTCCCGCGGGCATAGGCTTAGGGGCACTCCTTCAGATCCTTGTCGAAATGCTCCCTGTGAGCCCCTTTTTGATAGAGGGTTACGCTCTCCTGGCGCCCGAGGCGGCATCAGCCAGAAGGCCGCTGATCGCGAGCGCCAGCCTGTCCGGGACACCATCCGCATAGCGCGATTGAATGCGCATATCGCAGATTTCATTCACATAGTCGACCGTGAGGAACTTCCCCCCTGAATTCACGGCGATCTCCGTGGAGAAGAAATCCAGTCCGCAGACGGCGCTGATCTCCCGTGTGATCGAAACAAGGGGGGAAAGAGAAAAGCTCCCCATCTGGTGTTCCGTTACTTCGGAATAGACGTGTGTGACGTCGTCCCACCAGCAGGGGAATATCCGGCCGCAGACAAAAAAGACCCTGAACCATCCTCTCCCGTACGCCAGTTCAGCCGGAACGACCCTCTCCTGAAGAAGATACTTGTCGTCCTGATGATGCTTGCGGGAGTCGATCACATCCTTGAGCGTCTCAGCCCCGGTGATCACACCCGTTCCCCCTCCCGTCGTATTTGCCGGCTTGATGATAAAAGGGCGCCCGAGGCGGGCGAGCTGCTCAAGGGAGAGCTCCACCTGCCTTTCGTGGGTGTACGGAGATATGATGATGGTGTACGGAACCGCTATTCCGTGCGAAAGGAACTCGAGGTGCATTGTGGCCTTATCGGCCGCCTTCCGGACTGCATCCGGGAAATTGAGGCATCTGGCTCCCGATGTGACCATCGCCGCGGTAAGTCCGGCGAAAGGTTCCTCATCGGGCGCCGCGCGGTCCAGGAATGTCCCCACGCGGAGCGTGCCGCTCTTCAATGCCGCCGTGATCCCCGCGGCCTCACCTGCGCCGAACGCGGACATGCGAAGGCCCCGCCTGCTGCACTCCGCATCCATCAGCGAGATGAAATCGCTGTCGTATCCCCAGTCCCAGGCGACAGCGAGGTCTATTATTTCCGCCATAGTGTGATATGTTCCGCTGCAAGCGACCGGAGTACAATACCGAAAACCCGTTCCGGTGTCAAGGCCGGCTTGTAATTCAGACGGCTAAATGGTATATTTTTCTGATAATGGAAGGGTGCGGAGTGGAGAAGAACCATGGGAGCATAAGGACGGCGACGCTCTGTCTGGCCGGCGCTGTCACCGTGTGCGTTCTGGGGTGCGGTACGGGGGAGAAGGCGACGGTTGCTTCCCGGCCTACCGCGGCCGAAACCGCCCAGATGGATTTCCGGCGTGAAGTGGCGCTGTCGCACTTCATTGCGGGTTCGGTGTTTGAGGTGAAGGGGGAATACGCCGAAGCTGCGCTCGAATACCAGGAAGCGCTCCGGGCGGACACGAACCACGCGATGTTTTTCGCCCTTGCGAAATGCTACTCGGCGCTCAACAAACCCACCCTCGCGATTGACGCCGCCCGCGAAGCGGTCCGTCTCGCTCCCGAAAAGATCGAATACAGGAAACTCCTCGCTGATATCTCCGCCGCGGCCTATGATCTCGACGGCGCGGCGGCGCAGTATGAACAGATCATCGCCCAGGACTCGTCCAACGTGGAAGCATGGTACAACCTTGCGCGGGTCTACCAGGCACGAAAACCGCTCAAGGCACTCGAAACGTACGAGCATTTCACCGTCCGGTTCGGACCCGAATGGGACGTGCTGCTCCAGACCGCCGACCTCTGCAACAAACTGGGGCATCCACAGCGCGCGGCTGCTGCTCTCCGACAGATGGTGGACCTGGATCCGGGGAACAGAGAGTTACGGCGCACACTCGCCCAGACGGAGGTCCGTGCAGGGAACCTCGACAATGCCCTTGCGGTCTACGGCAATCTCCGTGACCTGGACCCGACCAACCTCGGATATCAGGCCGAGATCGCCGGCGTCTGGCTGCTCAAGAAGGACTACAGGCATGCCGCCGAACTCTTCGACCCGATACTCAGGAAGGACACGGTCTCGGTCGATGTCAAAGTCCACATCGGGGAGCTCTACTACGGGCAGATGGAGAAGGACACGACACTCGTCCCCATCACGCAGAGCATATTTGAGAAGATACGCGACGCCAACCCGAAAGACTGGCGCCCGTACTGGTTCCTCGGTGGGATAGCATCGGGCAGGAAGGACGATTCTCTTGCGGTGAAGAGTTTTCGCCGGGTCACGGAGCTGGCGGGTTGGAACGCCGACGGATGGGTCTTCCTTTCCTCTGTCTACCTGACCAAGAACGACTTCCAGCATTCTGTCAGCATTCTTGAAGCGGCGGAGAAGGCGGTCCCCGATGACTTCCGCGTGAATTTCTTCCTTGGCGTCGCCTACAGTCGCGTCGGGAGAAACCCCGACGCCGCGCGCGTCCTCGAAAAGGCGCGCCAGATCTCTCCCCGGGATACAGAGGCCATCGCGCAGCTCGCGCTTGTCTACGACAGCATGAAGAGGACAGACGAAAGCGACAGCCTGTACGAGGAAGCGCTCCGGGTCAACCCGGATTTTTCTCTCGTGCTGAACAACTACGCGTACAGTCTCGCCGAACGCGGCCTCCAGCTCGAGCGTGCGCTCGGAATGGCCAGAAAGGCGCTTGAAGGGACACCCGATAATCCCTCCTACCTCGATACGATGGGGTGGATCTATTTCCGGCTCGGCAGGTACCGGGATGCGGAATCGTACGTGAAAAAGGCGATCAACAAGGGGGAGGTGAGCGCGGTCGTCCACGAGCATCTGGGGGACATCTACTTCCGGCTGAACGACACGGATCAGGCGCTTGAGCACTGGAACGCAGCTCTGAAGCTGGACGAGAACAACACCACGCTCCGCGACAAGATAACGCGCAGGTCGCTATGACCGGGAATGCGCTTCGTCCCGGCCTACTGCTCCTGATCGGGACAGCGATGTACTCCTGCTCGCCGCGCACGGCGGCCGTGGCGACTGATGTGAACACCATGCCTGCCGGTGTAATTGCAGGGAGGGTGAGGCAGCGGGAGGCGGGCCTCGCCAGCATGGAGGGAAGCGGGAGCGTTTCCTTCGAGAGCCCCGAGCGCGCGGGTTCTGCATTCTTCGATCTCACACTCAAGAAGCCCGATTCGCTCCTGATGAAGTTCGAGGGACCCTTCGGCATCGGCGCGGGGTTCCTCTTTCTGAGCCGCCAGAAATTTGTCCTGTACAGCGGGCTTGACAACAGGGTGACAACCGGCGTTCCCGGTCCCGCCGCCATCCGCTCGGTGATGCCTGTTGATCTCACATTCGACCAGATCATGGATGCGTTCACCGGCGGCTTCGTCCTCCCCGATGTTGTTCCCGCGCGCTATACGGTGGACGACGGCAAATTCCTCCTCGTCTACGGGATTGACGGGCGGACGCACTCATACTGGATCGATCCCGAATACGATCTCGTCGTCAGGTACGAGCTGCACGCTTCCGGGGGGAATCTGCTCCTGGAGGTGGAATCCTCACAGATGGTCAGGCGGGAGAACCTGTGCGTTCCGCGGCACGTCACCGTGAGCTTCCCGGATGAGGGGAGGAGGCTCTCCATTCATTACACCTCGCTCGAGCTGAACGCCGGGGACCTTTCATTCGAGTATACCGTTCCCGCCGGCGCCCATTCATCCTCACGGTGAATCGCGTGCCTCCCCGCCTCCGCAATCTTCTCCTTGTTCTCCTGATAGTCGTTGTTCCCTTCCCGGCGTTTCCCCAGGATGAGATCCGGAGGCGTCAGGACGAGCTTCAGGCGATACGGGACCAGATCAGGGACCTTGAAGGGAAGATCGGCGAGCAGCAAAAGAACGAACGGGAGACGCTCGACCTGCTCGACAGCTTCGAAAAGAAGGCGACACTTCTTCGGCGCCTGATCACCCGTCTGAAGGGGGATGAACAAACGCTCACCCAGCGCATCGAAAACACAAGGGAAGGGATGGAGAAACTCGAGGACCAGCTCTCTTTCCTCAGGAAGCACTACGCATCTTACGTGGTATCGATCTACAAAAGGGGGCGGACGCGGGACCTCGAATTGCTCATTTCGGCGAACTCCATCAACCAGGTCTACATCCGGAATCAGTATCTCAAACGGTTCACCAACCAGCGGCGGCGGGATGCCCAGGGGATCGCCCTAAAGCGGAAACAGGTGGAAGACACGCAGGCACAGCTTCACATTCAGCTCAGCGAGGAACAGCGGCTTCTTGCCGAAAAGGGGGCGGAGGACGGGCGGCTTGCCTCGCTCGCGGCCGACCGCAGGGACGCTCTCTCCCGGATCAGGAAGGACAAGAAGTTCGCCCAGCGTGAGATCGATCGGCAGATGAGGGCGGCGGGGGAACTGGAAGGCCTGATCGCGCAACTGATTGAAGCCGACAGGATACGGAAGGAGCATGAGGCCGAACAGGCGCGCAAAGGGCGTGTGCCGGTGCCGGCTCCCACGGGAGGAAGCCTCAATGTCCGGAAAGGAAAGCTCCGCTGGCCGGTCAGTGAAGGGAAGATCGTAGCGCATTTCGGAAATCAGACGCACCCGACACTGAAGACCATCACGCAGAACACGGGGATCGACATCGCTGCCCGTGTCGGCTCGCCGGTCAGCACGGTGGCTGACGGCCAGATCTCCAAGATACTCTGGCTCCCTTCCTACGGAAACCTCGTGATCATCTCGCACAACGGCGGCTATTACACCGTCTACACGCATCTTGCGGAAATCAGCGGTGCGGAAGGGGAGAAGGTCAAGGAAGGAGAAGTGATAGGGTACACCGGAGAAGCGCTGAACGGCCCCCGCCTCCATTTCGAGATATGGAAGGGAAAAGAAAAACAGAACCCCGAACAGTGGCTCGGACGCCAATGACCCGGCGTGAGTGGGTGTACATCGGGGGCGTGATCCTGGCGGCACTCGCAGGGCTGATCCTCCTCCGCTCCCCGATCGAGGGTGTCGAGGACCAGATCACGCACATCCGGTACGATCTACGGGGGTCCCGGAAGGCCGATACAAGCATCGTGGTGATATACATCGACCAGGATGCACTCAGGTCGCTTCACTGGCCTGTCCGGCGGAATTTCTATGGACTGATGCTCAAGGCGCTCGCCGATCTCCATGCGCGCGCGGTCGGCATCGAAGCGTTCTTCGAAGACTTGAACCCGGAATACCCCGAATATGACGACCTCCTCGCCCGCATGTGCGCTCTTTCGGGAAACGTCGTCCTCACATCGTATTTCGACACCGTGGCCCCACCCGGCTCCGTGCTCGGACGCGATTCGCTCCCGGCCGGGATCTTTGACTATCCCGCTGTCCTGGAAGAGGTCTCCTCGGGGGGCGGCCCCCACCTTCCGTTTGCAGCGCTCCGGAGAGCTTCAGCCGGTATCGGGCATGTCAACATCGGCGTCAATTCTGACCTCGATCTTTTCCTCGCGAACGGGACCAGGCGCGTGCCTGCGTTCGGTCTCGAGCTCGCGCGGGTCTCTCTCGGCGCTCTCCGGAGTGGCGTCGTGTGCCGGGGGAGGAGCGTGCAATTCCGCCGGGAATCCGGGACATATGAATGTACATCCACCCAAGCGGGAAGTGCCGCTGTCAACTTCCCCGGCCCAATCGGTTCGTTCACCGCGTACCCGTTCCTTGAAGTCCTCCGGTCCTACGATGCGCTTCGGGCGGACAGGCCCCCCTCTCTCCCTGTCGCCGCCCTTCGTGGAAAGATTGTCCTGATCGGACTCATTGCCGAAGGGAGGAGCGTCTTCGTTCCGACGCCCCTCGATCCTCATCTGCCTGCGGTGTTGCTCCACGCCTCGCTGATCGACAATATACTGGGGGACCGGTTCGTCGTTCATACGCCGTTCTGGATCACCCTCCTCGTCTCGCTCTGTGCAGGCCTGATCAGCGGTGCCGGCGCTCTGACGCTCCGGACACCGGTGAACAGGTGGACACTGGTGGGGATTCCCCTCCTTCTCGCCCTCGTCTCGTTCGGACTCTTTCTGAGCTTCGCTCTCATTTTTCCCCTTGTGACGCCGGTGACACTTTGTCTCATCGCCGGTGCGGCCGGGATCCTCAGGCGTCAGCGTCGGACGAAGACTCATGTCGATAGTCTGGAATCAGAGAAGCGGAGCATACTCGAGAAACTGCGCGACCGGGAAGCCAGAGTCGCCATGCTGGAGAATGAGCTCGTGACAATGGAAGCCTCCCGCCCGGGTGACCGGACGGAGGAACTCGTGGAAGAACTCCGCCGGTACAGGGCCGAGATCAGGACGCTCTCCTCCAAAGCCGATGACATGGACGTCTTCGAGCCGGCAGGGGAAGAAGCTGCCACGGAACAGCCTGAGTTCGAATCCATGATCTACGGCAGAGGGGGTCCGATGTCGGAGGTGATCGGCTTTGTCGCGAAGATCGCCCCGAGTGACTCGCCGGTGCTTGTTCTCGGTGAAAGCGGCACGGGGAAGGAACTCATCGCCCGTGCGATTCACAGGAGAAGTCCGCGCGCGCAGGCTGCGTTCGTGGCCGTCAACTGCGGAGCCCTTGCTGAATCGCTTCTTGAATCCGAGCTCTTCGGGCACGAACGAGGGTCCTTCACCGGAGCTATCAGGGACAAACCCGGCCGGTTCGAGCTTGCCGACGGAGGGACCATATTCCTGGACGAGATCGGAGAGGTCTCCGAAGGTTTTCAGCTCAAACTCCTCCGCGTTTTGCAGGAGGGGGAGTTCGAGCGTGTGGGCGGCACGAAGACTCTCCACGTCAATGTCCGCGTCGTCGCCGCCACAAACTCCGATTTGCGGGAGCTGGTCCGTCAGAAGAAGTTCCGGGAAGACCTCTACTACCGTATGGATGTTCTGACCGTCGCACTCCCTCCACTCCGTGAACGGGTGACGGACATTCCCCTGCTCATCGGTCATTTTCTCCGCCGGGAGGGGGGAGGAGTCCGTGTCTCACGGAACGTCATGGATGCGCTCCAGAACTATCGCTGGCCGGGGAACATACGGGAACTCGAGAGCGTGATGAAAAGAGGGATCCTCCTTGCCCGGTCCGAGCGGCGGGCCATGATGACAATCAAAGACCTGAATGATGAAATTGCCGCTGCGGCCCGGGCGGCGGCGCCTGTGGAAGAACAGGTGCTGGAATCACTGCGCGACAAGGCCTTCAGCCGGAGCTCCGTGACCGAAACTGCCGATGAACTGGGGGGCCTCAACCGCGGGACAGTGGCCGAATACCTCCGGGGGGAGTTCCTGAAGGCATTCGCGGAGTGCACATTTGATATCGAGAAAGCGGTCCGGCGGATCTCCCTCTCTGCTGACCCGGCTGTCAATGAACGCGTCCGGAGGAGATTCCAGGATTACCTCTCCAACATATCCGAGGGGCTCTCTCCATCACAGACATGGGAATCAAACCGCGTTGCGCTCAGACCGAAAAGCAAGAACCTTCCTCAAAAATACCACCGGTACCTCGAGCAGGTCGGCGAAGCCTTCTACCGGGGCGTCTGGAAACTCCGGGAATAAGCGTGCGGAACGTTATCGGGGAGCAGCCTCCACTATGCCTGAAATCTTAGGATCCCGCACTTCTCTCTGAAGACCCCGCATTTCCCTCGGATCGCTGGATGCCGCTATCATCACAGGCATTTCATTTTTGGGCTTTTTTCCCTCTCGGGCCCGGGGCGGCGTGTGGCATACATATTGCGGCCGTAGTGGCAGGAATGTGGACGGCGACATCATCCGACACGTTCACGAGTGTTTAACACAAGAGGGGGAAGCGCAATGAAGATGTCGAATGCGGTGATAGGGGGAATGCTCGCGCTTGGAGGGCTTTTCATCGCGGGATGCACAAAGCATGAAAGCGGCCCGGTCGGAGGACCGTCCACCAATCTCGACCAGGCGGCACAGATACAGACTCAGGCGCTTGCCGATCCGTTCGTCCAGAGCGATCAGGCGACATTCTCCGACCAGTCCCTGCAGCCGACGGACTATGGCACACTCGGGAAAGTCGATGCACCGATCACTCCGCTCCGTTGGGCGCGGTTCATTTCCGGTGTAACGAGCACGGTGACGACGACGATACTTCCCGGCGACACGATGGCCGTGGCGCATATCGAGAAGACAATCACCGGGACGTTCAGAATCAAGGGAAAGGAAGGAACCCTCGATACGATCATATCGAAGCCGTTCACGGACAAGGCGGTCCGCAACATGCTCTTCCGGAAGGTGAACCTCCTGGACACCGCGGTCTGGCGTCCGACTGCGACCTCACTTGTCGACGGGGGAACCAATCCGGCTCCGGCGAACAATCAAATCATGATCACACAGGTGCAGGTTTTCACGCCGACGGACACCGTGACTATCACGGATCCGATCACATTCTACCTTCGCTATCGCTGGCTCCCGTTCCATGACGGCGAAAGGAAGGATTGTCCCGAGTTCAAGGGGGGAGACAAGGTCATCATTCAGGCGACCGTCGTCAGCGCATCTGCAGACACAGATCTGGTCTCGCTCCGTTACGGGTTCGGGTTCAGCCTGTCGATCGGTCGGCGTCAGCACATGACGGTCATTTCCCAGGTCAATAACGGCGACGGCACATACACCCGCGTCTATCAGGCAACATGGTTCTCCCATTTCTTCACCGGGTTCTTCAACGCCGGTGTGGATGCGGTCACGCGGGGAACGCTTTACGATGATTCGTTGGCTTATTCTGCGAGCTGGTGGGGGATTCCGTACAGGGTCTACTGACCTGTGCGGATTCAACGAGCCGGGCCCCCGAACCTCTCCTGGACGGGGGCCCGACCATTTTCCCCGCAGTTGAAATTCAGGGCGGAATTCGGCTCATTATCTCATAATCCGGATTCCTGTCCCAAGGGGTTATATGAAGAAGCTCGTAATACTCATCTGTCTCCTGTTCGTCTGTCTGGGCGGCTGCCAGAAGCCTTCGCCGTTGACCGTTGAACCGGCGGTCGAATCGCCGGCGGGGTCGCTTCTGGTCACACCGCTCCCTAGCGCTGATACGAACATCACTGTCGACTCGATCGATTCGATCGGCGTGCTTCCGACAGACCAGGCGGGGTATTCCGGGCTCTTCCTCGTAAACACAGTGAAGTACGACAACGGCCACGGCGTGCTCGCCCTGGCATATGCAAGCGCGTACTTCGGTGACCGCAACAGGCCTCTTGTCGTGAACGGCAAGGTTGTCGGGTACTACGGCATCGATCTGATGCCGTCTGCCTTAGCCCCACTGAAGATCGGTGGGAACCTGATGATCCGCTACCCCTACAAGATCCACATAGGGGGCCGTGACACGACGTTTGGCTACATGTACCGTGCGTCCCTCCCACTTGCTTCGCTCAAGCCCACGACCTTGTTCGACTGGGATGATCCCGGGCCTGACCCCAGGCTCAGCGGGTTCAAAGATTCAATCCAGACGCCCGAGGATCTCATCGTGCAGGCCCCGGCGGGGGGGAGCGTTCTCTCCCGTTCGAAGCAGGTTGACCTGCGCTGGACCGGCAGGGGGAACCTCATCATCGTGATAAGCACATACAATCCGCTGACGGGGAGGACAAAGCCGGTCTTGCAGTTACAACCGGCTGTCAACACGGGTAACGCGGTCATAGATCCGCACGTCCTGCAGCTCCTGCCGCAGGTGCGGAATTTTGTGTTCACGTTCATTATCGCCAACAGGTTTGATCGACTGCTGGGCGGGATGCCAAAGGACAGGATACTGGTACAGGCTGCGTCCGTCCATAACAGCTACGTCCAGTTGCAATAATGCGATTGTCCCCTTCTGTCATGCTCTTCTGTTGCATCGGCATGACAGGTTCGACAGCCTGTGCGCAGGCGATCTTCTCTCCGCGCGCATCGGCACTTGGCGCCTACAGCGCTCTGGTGCGGGATGCCCGGGGGTTCACGGCCAATCCCGCAGGGATTGTCGGGATAAGGGATTGGGACATCTACACCGCGACATACAGGGGGACGTCAACATCCGGGGAGGGTTTCGTGTTCAGCGGGTTCGGCATCGGGAAACGGGTTTTCGGCAACAATGCCCTGGCGTTTCAGTACACGCCCGGAACGACGCTCGATGTCATACAGCCCGCCTCGTTCAAGATAGCCGGGCTGAGCATTGCCGCGGAGAGGCAGATCTCATACAGCGAGCCGGTCGCCGCGGCATACGCCTACCGTTTCTCGGACCAGCTCTCACTCGGGGTGCAGGCAAGGATGCAGACCGAGACAATCAACGAACCTGAGTTCAGCCTCCTTCCACTCACCGATTCGCTGAACGCGGTCGTTCCGGTTCAGCAGGAATACACGCGGTCAACCTGGTTCGCCGACGTATCCGCCCTCTGGAGACCGGCGGAGAACATTGCTCTCTCCGCGCTCTGGAGCGGCCTCATCCGTTTCAACGGGTCGGGCATCCCGTCCAGTTTCGACGCCTACACGCTCCCGCGCAAACGGTCCCTGGAGCTAGGCGCGGCGTGGAGCATCACGCCTGCGCTCATCGTTGCGGGGGAGGGGAGCACCGTGAAGCTGGGATCATGCGGCGTCGAATGGATCCCCGCGTTCAACCTCGCAATCCGCGCCGGCGTGTACGGGGACGGGAACGAATCCCCATTCATCGACGCATTCAGCCTCGGCCTCGGCTGGTCGTACCTCTTCCTTGAAGCTGACGCATCGTATACCCGGTTCACGGACCAGTCGAACCGGAGGGGTACGGTAAGCATCTCCACGTTCGACCCCTCGGGGATAAACGATCTTGCGATGAACCCGTTCTCGCGCGACAGGGTGGCTCTTTCGATAAAAGCAATACTGGGGAACGTTCGTGAGAGCCCAGTCCGGATCGAAGGAGTGGAGATGTTGGGAGGGATCTATCCGTCCGCATACCAGTCCCTGGCGTACCGCCCCATCGGGAGAGTCCGTGTACGGAACACCTCCCGGAAGCCGGTACAGGCACGGGCATCATTTTTTGTCGAGAAGCTGATGGACCAGCCGACAGAGTCACAGCCTGCGAGCATACAGCCCGGCGAATCAGTTGAAATCCCGTTCTCGGCGGTATTCAACGACAGGGTGAAGGGCGTCCCCTCGGTGACGATCCGCGAAGGGACTGTCGGCGTGACCGCGGCGCTTGAGAGTGAATACGACGACCGCGCCCGGGCCCGCGTTCTCATACACGGCAGAAACGACTGGGACGGGAGTACCGGCTCCCTCCGCTATTTTGTCACGCCGGACGATCCTGAAATAATCAGGACCGCCCGGGAAATTATGTTGAAGAACAAGGATTCCCTGGAGGGGGTCCCCGCCGAGCTGGGATTGCTCCGCCGCGCGAAGGTACTCTGCGATGCATTCAGGGGAACGCTCGTGTATGTCAGCGACCCGAAGCACCTGACGGAATTCGTGCAGTACAGCACAGAGACACTCAGGAGCCGTACCGGCGATTGCACCGACATGACAGTATGCTTTGCGTCGCTCCTGAGCAGCATGGGGATCTCGACGGCGTTCGTCGATGTCGTCCCTCCTGCGCGCCCGGAGAAATCGCATATATTCCTCCTCTTCGACACGGGTATCAGCCCGCAGTTCGGAGATCATGTCTCCTCCAACCCGAAGCGGTACATACTGAGGAAGTCGAAGTCGGAACGGGAGACCATCTGGATCCCCCTTGAAAGCACGGCGATCACGAGGGGGTTCGACGAAGCGTGGACGGAAGGTGCGCAGCAGTATTTTGATGACGTGGAACTGGGGCTCGGACTAGTCTCAGGGTGGGTTCATATCGTGGATGTATATTGAAAATCACGACGCTCTTAGGCGTGACTAACAGTCCCGCCTCTCTCGGGCGTGACTAAAGGAGGGGTCTATGAAGACGGCACTCGTGGTGGCGGCTCTCTTTCTTGCGGTGCGGGCGACGGCGGGAGAGATCGTCGTTCAAAAAATGCAGGGCGCGGTCAGCGTCCGGCATGGTGTCACAGAAACCTGGACAAAAGTCGCTTCCGGTGATTTCCTTCGCCCCGACGACACGATGAAGACGGGAAAAAAGGGGTCTGCCGTGATCGTTGTCCCGTCATCGATCGCCAACGCCGGCACGAGCAGGACTGTCGTGCTCCCTGGCGACGTCATCGTCGACATGTCGGACATACGCGACCTGTCGCAGGAAGAGCTGATGCTCAAGCTCACCATGGAGAAGGTGCGCGCCTCCTCCTACCAGTGGAAGAGCGACGACCTCCGGATACCCAGCGCCGCGGTTGTCCATGGTGCCGATAAATCATCGGACCTGGCTCTGAGCGAAAGCGACCCTGCGACCGGCGTCCTTCAGCTCAACGGCGCGCACGTCCTGTTTGAGAACGGGTTTTTCGCAACGTGTGCTCTGAAAGGAATGGAAGTGTTCCGTCTGTACCCGCCTCTCGGGAAGGAATTCCGCAGCCGCATGATGGTCGCCGAAGCACTTGAAAAAGCAAACCTCCGCGGTGAAGCGGTGAACGAATACGGGGCCATCGCAAAGCTCGACGGCATCACGACCGAACAGCAGGCGCTCGTCCACAGCCGCATTGAATCCCTCAGGAAATAACCTGAAAAATTAGCGCGAGTAACCGGGAAACATCATGAGTTGGGGGGTGGGGCGCCGGTGGCGCCCCGTGGTGCGCTACTCGATCGCCAGGATCATCGCTTCGTTCCCCGGCACGTCAATATCGGTCGCGCTCTTCAGATCTGTCTTCTTCTCCGACATCAGGTCTCTCAGCGCCGTCGCACTTCCCATATACCCCCTCGCCTGCGCCAGGCTCACCTTCTGAGCGTCATCCCGGTTATTGACGAGAATCAGCGTCTTCTCCCCCTGGAAAATTCGCAGGTACATGTAAAGCTCATTCACGGGGGGGAAATGAATCATCGTCCCGTAGGCAAGCGACTTTCTCTCTTTCCGAAGATGGAGCAATCGCCGCACCGCGGTGAAGAACTGCTTCTCCTTCGGCGGTCTCCCCTTTTCTGTAAATGCGTCCACTGAATCGCCGGGAAACCCTCCCGGGAAATCAGACCGTATCGTTCCGTGTTCCTTTCCGCCCATCATCCCCAGTTCTGTTCCGTAGAGTATTTCGGGAATCCCCCGGATCGTCAAAAGCATCTTGAGCGCGAGAAGCGCGCGTTGCGAATCCGCCTGCGTCACATACATGATACGCCGCACATCATGGTTGTCCAGGAACGTCAGCAGGTTTCCCGGCTCCGGGTAGAGGAAGTCCTTCGAGAGGCAATCAAAAACGGCGCGTATGCTTCCCCGTGATCCGAACACCGAGGTGAACGCATCATAGAGCGCGAAATCCGTCACGGAAAACAGGCCCGTGTGCAACGTCCCGGGCACCCGGCTTTCCTTCTGATAAGTCGAAAGGAATACGGGATCTCCTATCCAGACCTCGCCGAGGATCGTGAAAGATGGGTATTGCGCAGTGATGGCTCCCGCCCAGTCCGTCAGAAACTTCTGTTCGACGTACGAATAGGTGTCCTCCCGGATTCCGTCCAGCCCCGTGCTTTCGATCCACCAGAGACTGTTCTCGATAAGGTACCTGCTCACGAATGAGTTCCTCTGGTTGAGGTCGGGCATATTGTCGGCTTGCCAGCCCTGTGTGGTGTTGAGGCGAATCGCGGAATCGCTGTGCGTATCGGAGAGCTCCATTTTCCAGTGGGATGTCCGCTGGTGGCTGGCGACTGAACCGTTCAGCCAGTCCGCAGAGGGAAGGTTTCTGATCCATGGATGGTTGATCCCGATGTGATTGCTCACATGATCCATGATCACTTTGAGTCCGCGCTTGTGCGCTTGGCGGACAAGCTCCTCATACAGCGCATTTGTCCCGAACCGGGGATCGATCTGGTAGAGATCTGTGGCTGCGTAACCGTGATAGCTGAGCGCCGGAGCGTTGTTCTCGATAAGCGGGTTTACCCAGAGCGCCGTGACGCCGAGGTCCGCCAGGTAGTCCAGGTGGTCGATAATTCCCTTGAGATCTCCACCGTGCCGTCCTGAGGGGTTCGAGCGGCTTTTCTCCTCGTTCATTCCGGGGGCGTCGTCGTTCGTCGTATCGCCGTTTGCAAACCTGTCCGGCGTGATGAGGTAGAGGACATCGGAAGGGTCAAAACCCCGGTAGCGTCCCGCGGAGGGCTTCCTTTTGAGTACGGGGTAGCTCAGCGCCAGGCTGTCCTTCCCGTTGTAAAGCGTCAGAAGGTGGAATCCCTCCAGCGCATCGTGTGCGATCTCAATATCGACAAACGCGTACGACGGATTGGGCGTCCTGTAGATGCGCGTCACGCGTACCTGCGGCGAGCGGGACCGGGCCGTGACACCGGAAAGGTTCTCCCCCGTGATCATCAGCTGGATCTGGTTCATCTTCATCCCCGTCCACCAGTTCGGTGGCTCGACCCGGGCGACGCTCATCTGTTGCGCCACGGCGGTCAGGGGAGCGGCGGCAAGAAGCGCATATGCGACGAGGGCGGCACGCATCTGGTTGTTCATTCTCTCAACAGTTTCTTGTATTTGATCCGGTGCGGCCTGTCGGCATCGATGCCGAGGCGGCGCTTCCGGTCTTCCTCATATTCGGAATAGTTCCCGTCGAACCAGACGACATTGCTCTCTCCTTCGAATGCCAGGATGTGCGTGGCGATCCTGTCCAGGAACCAGCGATCGTGTGAGATCACGACGGCGCACCCTGCGAAGTTCTCGAGCGCCTCTTCGAGCGCCCTCAGCGTGTTCACGTCCAGGTCGTTTGTGGGCTCGTCGAGGAGGAGCACATTTGCTTCCTCCCGGAGCACTTTTGCAAGGTGGACCCTGTTCCTTTCTCCGCCGGAGAGTATCCCGGTCAGCTTCTGCTGGTCGGTCCCGCTGAAGTTGAACCGGGCAACGTAGGCCCGCGAATTCATGTCGCGTTTCCCGAGCGTGATCACCTCCTGCCCGCCGGAAATTTCCTGCCAGATGGTCTTGGCGGGGTCAAGCGGGCGGCTCTGATCGGCATATGCGAGTTTGACCGTCTCGCCGAGCCTGATCGATCCCGCGTCCGGCTTCTCTTTCCCCGTAATCATCCGGAACAACGTCGTCTTTCCCGCGCCGTTCGGCCCTATCACACCGATGATGCCTCCGGGTGGGAGGACGAAGCTCATATCCTCGTAGAGTATCAATTCCCCGTACGACTTGGCCACATGGCTCGCCTCGATGACGACGTTCCCCAGGCGGGGTCCCGGCGGTATGGAGATCTCCAACTCTTCATTCCGCTTGTCGGTCTGCTCCTCCAGCATCTTCTCGTAGGAAGTGATCCGTGCCTTCCCCTTGGCGTGCCGCCCTTTCGGGTTCATCCTGATCCATTCGAGTTCACGGGCGAGCGATCGCTGGCGTTTCGACTCCTGTTTCTCCTCGATCTCGAGGCGCCGCTTCTTCTGTTCGAGCCACGAAGAATAATTCCCCTGGAAGGGGATTCCCTCCCCCCTGTCCAGTTCCAGTATCCAGCCGGCGACATTGTCCAGGAAGTACCGGTCGTGTGTGACGGCAAGGACAGTCCCGGCGTACTGGGCCAGGTGTGCCTCAAGCCACGCCACTGATTCGGCGTCGAGGTGGTTCGTCGGCTCATCCAGAAGGAGGACATCCGGTTCCTGGAGCAGCAACCGGCAGAGCGCCACCCGGCGCCTCTCCCCCCCGGAGAGGATAGCGACTTTTGTGTCACCGGGGGGGCACCGGAGGGCGTCCATCGCCTGTTCCAGCTTGCTGTCCAGGTCCCACGCGTTCCGGTGGTCTATCTGCTCCTGGAGAGTCGCCTGCCGGACCAGAAGCTTGTCGAAATCCGCGTCCGGTTCGGAGAGACTGTTGCTCACATCCTCAAAAGCCTTCAGGAGCTTTATGGTCTCCTCGGCCCCCTCTTCAACGATCTCCTTCACCGTCTTCGATGCTTCGAGTTCCGGCTCCTGAGCGAGATAGCCGAACGTAATCCCCTTCTGGACCGAGATCTCACCGAGGTAATCGGTGTCGATGCCGGCGATGATCCTGAGGAGTGTGCTCTTTCCCGCACCGTTCAGCCCGAGGACCCCTATCTTTGCTCCGTAATAGAACGACAGATAGATGTCTTTCAGAATCTGGCGGTTCGGCTTGACCACCTTGCCGACGCCGGCCATGGAGAATATGATCTTGTTATCGCTCATGAGTGATGAAAAGGACCGGTGTCAGTGCGCTTCGCCTCTGTTCTTCCCCGTAGTACACCTTCTCCAGGAACAGGCCCGAAGGAGGTGCGGTCAACTTCGCCGGAATGTCCGTTCCCGAATCGAAGAGCCGGGGCACCTCCTCCACCGCCAGGCGTCCCCTCCCTGCCTCCACAATCACGCCGACCAGCCTCCGGACGAGCTTCCAGAGGAAATGCGAGCCGCACACGCGGAAAAGCACCAGGTCGCCCGCCTCTTCGATGCGGAAGTCGTCTATGAACACCTTCGTGGATTTCTCTTCGGGGTCGTCGTCCGTGAACGAACGGAAGTCCTTCATGCCTGCGAAGGAACGGGCGGCCAGGCGCATCAGGCCGGTCTCGAGCGTCTCTCCCACCCACCAGACATACCGCTTGCCGAACGCGGTGCGCCTTCGTGAGACCTGGTACAGGTAGCTCCGTGCCGTCGCATCGTGACGGGCATGGAACGTGCGCGCCGCCTTCTCGACCTCGATGATGTTAATGTCGGGGGGGAGCTTGTCGTTCACCTTCATCCGGATGATCTCCGGGGCGAGTACGGTGTTCACATCGAGATGCGCCACCTGCCCCAGCGCATGGACGCCGGCGTCCGTCCGGCCTGAAGCGTAGAGTTCAAATGCGGCGGTATTGAACACGGAGTGGAGTGCGCGGTGCAGCTCTCCCTGTACCGTGCGGGCGTTCTTCTGGACCTGCCATCCGCTGTAGCGGGTCCCTTCGTATTCCAGCGTCACTTTAAACCGGGGCACGCGAGATCTCGGGAGAGAAAAAGGGGATCGCCGGCGACGGCGATCCCCCGGTCAGACTGGGGGTAATCCCCTATTTCTTTGTTACCTTCTTGACGCTCATGGCAAGTTTCGCGGCCATTTGTTCCGCCAACGCTTTGTGATTGTCAAGCGCTGTGGTGGCGGCGCTGAACGCATCCTGGAAGTCGGCCTTCACCTTCGCGACCCCATCCTTTGCGTTTGTGAGCTGCGCCATCGCCTGCACGTGGTCCATCGTCGGATCGTACGGCATCATCCCGGACATCCATTCCTTCATCGAGGAGGCCGCCGTGGCGAGTTTCGCCTTTGCAGCCTTCAGGTCGTCGCTCGATTGACCCTGGAACTCCTTCGGATATTTTGCCGCCATTGAGTCGTACATCGCAACGGCATCATCGATCTTCGCCGAAAGATCTGTTCCCTTGTTCATCATTGACATACCGTCATCATGCATCGCAGTAACGGAAGCGTAGAGGTCTGACTCCAGCTTTTTGAACTCCTCCGATTTTCCACACCCGGCAATCAGCACGGCGGTGGCGATCATGAGGACCGACAGAATTGCGATCTGTTTCATGGGGGAAACTCCAGGCTAAATGTTGAAATGGGGTATGGACAGAAACTCAAATATAAGGGATCTTCTATGACCAATCAACGGTTTTCGGGCCCCGCAGACGCTATTTCCGGTGAAAAGTGTGTAAATACTCGTTAAATTGGGCAAATACAGAGCAGAGCATATCAGAAAAAAACTACGAAGACTTGACAATCACTCTTAAAAATGACAGATTTTACTCAATAGGCATCCGCAAGAAACCGCAACCATTGGGGGGGCAATGAGACGACGTGACTCGCTTGCGAGAATTGCGACCGCGATTCTCGGGCCGGACGAGGAAGAGAGGGTGCAGGGAACACAGAAGCAGACCGTCGGCATCAGCCCGTTCGCAAACAAATCCACACCGGCAGTCTTCCGCACAACAGCGGGGCTGGAACCCTACGCCGGTCCCTGGACACTCACCCAGATGTATCATCTCTTGAGGCGTACGACGTTCGGCCCGTCCAAGGCGCACGTCGATACACTCAAGTCCATTGCCACCCCAAGCGACGCAGTAGACCTGCTTCTCGCACCCCAGGCGGATGAGCCCACACAACCTCTGGCGACAAGCACAAGCGAACTCGTCCCTGTGGGGAGCACGTGGGTGAACGCCCTTTACTCGAACACCACAATCAATCCCACGGGTGCCAGGATCACATCACTCAAAGCCTGGTGGATCGGTCTGATCGTGAACCAGGGGCTCTCCATACGGGAAAAGCTCACCCTTTTCTGGACAGATCATTTCGTCACGCAGATGAGCACGGTCAATGATCCCCGGTACTCCTACAGGTACAACGCGCTCCTCCGCCACAATGTCCTCGGCAACTTCAAGGACATGGCGAACGCCATTACGCAGGACGGGGCGATGCTGATCTACCTGAACGGGACGAATAATGTGAAAACCGGTCCGGACGAGAACTACGGTCGCGAGCTGCAGGAACTTTTCACGATCGGCAAAGGACCACTTGTCGGGCCGGGGGACTACACAAATTACACGGAAGCCGATGTCAAAGCAGCGGCCCATATTCTGACCGGCTGGCGAAAGAATCAGAACGTGGACACCACGATCGGGACGCAGACCGGTTATTTCGACAGCACGCGGCACGACACGACGGACAAGACCTTCTCCGCTGACTACAATAACACAATCATCAAGGGGGGAACCGACGGTCAGGCCGAACTTACCGCGATGCTCGCAATGATATTCTCGCAAACTGATCCGGACGGTGTCAACAAGGTGGCCCGTTTTATCAGCCGGAAGTTCTACCGCTGGCTTGTGTACTACGTCATCGATGCAAACGCCGAGGCAAACGTCATCACGCCGATGGCGAACCTGATCTCTTCCAACAATTTCAACGTCCTCCCTGCATTGAGCGCGCTTCTGAAAAGCGCCCATTTTTTCGATCCCGTGAACATGGGATGCTTCATCAAAAGTCCCATTGACTTCATCGCCGCGCTCATCCGCCAGTTCAGCATACCGATCATTTCGACGGATGTCACCAAGCAGTACGCAACATGGTACACTCTCGCGGCCTTGACGGCCAGCATGGACCAGGACATCGGTGAACCGCCCAATGTGGCCGGTTGGCAGGCCTATTACCAGAACCCGGAGTATTACGAGCTCTGGATCAACTCCGACACGCTCCCCAAAAGGCGGAACCTTTCGGATGCTTTGATTGGCAACGGCTATAACACATCCGGCGGGAAGCTCCAGATCGACCCGATCGCGTTCGTGAAGACACTCTCAGATCCCACGGATCCGAATGTCATCGTCAACGAGGCATCGCAGTTCCTTTTTGCAGTGACCCCCACAGCGACCCAGACGGCATTCCTGAAGGAAACGCTCCTCCCCGGATTGCCGGACTACGAGTGGACGACCGAGTGGGCCGCATACCTGGCGGATCCGACAAACGCGGCCAAGCTGAGCGCCGTGAAAGGCAAACTCCAGGCACTCCTGGCGCTGCTGATGGAAATGCCGGAATACCAACTGTCGTAGTCCAACGGAGGGGGGAAAACGTATGAACAGGAGAGAGTTTATCACTCGCGCTGTGCCGGCGACGACGCTGCCGTTCCTTCTTAACGGGTACGCTCTGAAGGCCTATGGCAGCTCGCCCATCATCGATGCGCTTACATCCGCAGCATTCTCGACAAACCGCATTTTTGTGCTCGTCCAACTGGTGGGGGGAAACGACGGTCTCAACACCGTCATCCCGCTTGACCGTTACTCCTCGCTGAGTGCGGCCCGATCCAACATCCTCATACCCTCGACCAAGGTCCTGGGGCTCACCGCCGCGACAGGCCTGCACCCGGCTATGACGGGACTTCAGTCCCTCTACAATAACGGTCAGCTCCTGGTTATCCAGTCGGTGAGTTACCCGAACCCGAACTTCTCCCACTTTCGCGCGACCGATATATGGCTCACGGCGACGGATGCGAACGTCATCGGGAACACCGGATGGCTCGGTCGCTATCTCGACCAGGATTTCCCGGGCTATCCCGGGGCATACCCGACCCCCGCTGTCCCCGATCCGCTTGCACTTCAGATCAGCTCAGTGGTAACACCCGGGCTCCAGGGGCCGGCTATCTCCATGGGGATGGCCGTAACCAATCCCAATGCTACATATTTCCTCCCCGGGGGTTCCGACACTCCGCCGGCGACACCTGCCGGACATGAGATTGCATTTATTCGGCAGGTAGCGCAGGCCACGCAGACGTACACCACTTCGATCAAGACTGCAGCCTCCAAGGGGAAGAACCTCTCGACGCTCTACCCGGCTGCCGGACAGAACTCGCTTGCCGATCAGTTGAAAATCGTTGCGCAGTTAATCGCCGGGGGCCTGCAGACCCGGATCTATGTGGTCAACATAGGCGGCTTTGACACGCACTCCGCCCAGGTGACGGCCACAGATACGACACTGGGGGCGCACGCGACGCTCCTCGGAAAACTCTCGTTGGGCATCACAGCCTTTGAAGACGATCTGCGGCTCCTTGGCGCACAGGACCGGGTTCTGGGGATGACGTTCTCAGAATTCGGCCGGCGCATCGTGTCCAACGCGAGCGGAGGAACAGACCACGGCACGGCAGAGCCGGTCATCATGTTCGGGTCGAAAGTCAATGCGGGGATCATGGGGACAAGCCCGGTGCTCCCTGCCACTCCGACTGTGAACGACAACATTCCTCTCCAGTACGATTTCCGCTCCGTGTATGCCTCGATCCTCAAAGACTGGTTTGGTGCGTCGCCGACGGAGCTCCAGATCGCGATCACAGGCACAATCACGAGTCCCCTCACATCCTCCGTCGTCTCGTCGGGCGCCATAGCAGGCGTCGGCTCAGGAGGCAACCAGCCGAAGGAATACTCGCTCGAGCAGAATTACCCGAATCCCTTCAATCCGTCCACCGTTATACGGTATGAGCTGCCGGACGGGGTCAATGTGCGCATTGATGTCTACAACTCCCTTGGTGAGCGGGTTGCAACGCTCGTCGACGGCCCTCAGGGCGCCGGAACACATGAAGTCAACTTCAACGGCGGATCGTTGGCGAGTGGAATGTATCTCTACCGTCTGAAGGCAGGGTCCTATCAGGAGACGAAGAGGATGCTGCTTCTCAAGTGAGTCCACATGGTAAACAGCTGGACAAACGCATCACGTAGACATCGGTGACAGCGAAGACACCGGGACGAAAATGGTTCCCGGTGTCTTTTTCATTTCTTCTGACACATCTTCCTGCGGCCTTCCCTCAGAATGTGATCCGGCCAATATGAAATTCAGTCCTTTCTCCTTATCTTTCAGATTCAGCGGTTGAAACTCTGTTGCAGTATTGTATATTATGGAACCTAGGGAACCTCATGGAAGATCTGCAGGAAGAGAGTCATGCGGTTATTATCCGCATGGCGGGCTGGCTGAGCAAGACTTCAGAGCTGAAGATCATAGTCATCAGCCTGATCGTTCTCATCGGGATCGGCACTCTGCAAACGCTCACCCAGACCCGGATCACAATGGCTCCGTTCTACCTGATCCCCATATTGCTCGTCACACTTCGCTCCACACGGATGGCCGGGCTTCTCACCTCCATTGTATGCGGGGTCATGTGGATCTCTATGGACGTAGGGGCCCCCGGTTACTCGTTTCTTTGGCTCGATGCGTGGAACAATCTCCTCAGGGTTGGAGTATTTGTCTCATCCGCACTGTTACTCGCACGTCTCAAGGGAGACATGGTGACGGAGATGAAGCTCAACACGGAACTGCAGGCGGCCCTGGCGGAGGTCAAACGGCTTAGCGGACTCCTCCCGATTTGCGCCTGGTGCAAACGCATACGAAACGACGAAGGGGACTGGCAGCAGATAGAGGAATACATCACCGTCCATTCCGAAGCGGACTTCACACACGGGATTTGTCCCGACTGTGCCCGCAAGCATCAGGCCCGTGAGGTCCGGTGACGTATCCCGGGGGAACGGTGTTCAAGATGTAGTTGTCGAGATGGAGAACAATTCGGGGCGTAGCTCAGCCCGGTAGAGCGCTTGGTTTGGGACCAAGAAGTCGCAGGTTCGAATCCTGTCGCCCCGACACAATGAAGGCTCTCGCGCTCTTGCCGGAGAGCCTTCATATGTTCTGGTGGGAGTCTCCCTCAGATACGACCGGACTTCGTCTTGCAAGTCGCACGGCTTTTCTCTAAATTTACTCTCTGCCGAGCGCGCGACTTCTGGCCGGTATCTCTGGTGGCAGAGGAGTCAGGCGGTCGCGGACGTCATCATACTGGGCCCGTAGCTCAAACGGATAGAGCAACAGCCTTCTAAGCTGTAGGTTGCGCGTTCGATTCGCGCCGGGCTCACGAGCACCCAACCACCGGCAACGACGCAGGCATCTGCTTCATCAGCTTAAACCGCGATCCAGGACCGGCAACTTTCTTACCGCCCCCATCGTCTAGAGGCCTAGGACACGGGCTTTTCAAGCCTGTAACACCGGTTCGAATCCGGTTGGGGGCACAACGAAGTACTGAAGGTAGATTGTAGAAGGAAGAAGTCAAAGCCGATCCTGGTTGGGTCGGCTGTTGCGCGTTAGGGCCACGAGTTCGCTTGCTTGCCCTGACTTTCTCGGGGTCCGCCGC
>Ga0182011_10000167_pt1 | contig 54211 bp, 42 predicted proteins | sample 711E1DmetaG_FD_120481 | JGI IMG/M metagenome (GOLD analysis project Ga0182011, IMG submission 120481) | Permafrost microbial communities from Stordalen Mire, Sweden - 711E1D metaG | ecosystem: Environmental > Terrestrial > Soil > Wetlands > Permafrost | place: Sweden: Stordalen | collected...
GTCGGGGCACCGACAGAAAATCCGCGAGGCGGTGATCATCATGGCGGCCTTTCTCGCCGCCCTGTTCCTGCTACGCCAGAGCGCCAAGTCGCCTGAATACCTGTCGCCCGTGGATCGCGGCATTCTGGCGCTGGTCACGCCCTTGCAGTCACGCATGGCTCGGCTGGCCCGCAGCATCGGTCACGCCGCCGGCCAGTACGTCGGTCTCGTGCACGTGCGCGCCGAGAACGAGGCCTTGCGCGACGAAAACGGCCGCCTGCGCGCCGAGCTGCTCGAGGCCAAGCGCGGCGCCGCTGAGAGCGTGCGCTTCCAGAGACTGCTCGGCCTGCGCAACGCGGTTACCGCGGAGACCCTGGTGGCGCGGGTCATCGCCATCGACGTCTCGCCCTACTTCCGCGTGGCGCGCATCCAGCTCGACCGCGGGGAAGGCCTGGTCAGCCGAGGCATGCCGGTCATCACGCCCGACGGTGTGGTGGGTCGGATCAACCGCGTCGCAGGCGACACCTCGGACATCCTGCTTTCGGTGGATCCGCGCTCGGCCATCGACGTGGTGCTGCCGCGCACCGGCGGTCGCGGCATTCTGCGCGGCAAGCCCGGCGAGAATGGCTACCGCTGCGCCATCGAATACCTGATGCAGGGCGAGCAGGCCAGGGAGGGCGACCTGGTAGTCACCAGCGGCCTGGCCGGTTTTCCGCGCGATCTTCCGGTGGGCAAGGTCAGCCGAGTCACCCGCAACTCGGCCGGGCTGTCGCAGGAACTGGAGGTTTCGCCCGACGTGGACTTCGCGCGCCTCTCCGAGGTGCTGGTCGTGGTGGCGCCCGCGCCGCCCGCTGACCCTGAAGCGAGCACGCACAAACCCCTGGTCCCCAGCCACGGATTGGGGGTGTATCGCTAATGCGCTCTCTCGCCACCCTGATCGTCGGCCTGCTGCTGCTACTGCTGCAGTCAACGGTGATGGAATTCGCTCCCGTGCACTTGGTAACGCCGACCCTGGGCCTGCTCACCGTGCTCTATATCGGCCTGTCGCCGCTCAAGTGGGCGCCGGGCGCGGCCGCGCTGGTTGGGCTGTCGCTGGGCTATCTCTTCGACCTGGTGTCAGGGGCGCCACGCGGAGTCCACGCCTTCGTCTTTCTGGTGATGGCACTCTTTGCTCGCGTCCTGGCTTCGCGCCTCGCGGTGCGAGGCGTGGTACTCAAGGCGGCGGCGGCCTTCGTGGCCAGCCTGCTCTCCGCCGTGCTTATCGTCGTGGTGCGCGCCCAGGTCAGCCCAGAAACCGGCTACGGCGGTCTCCGCCTGGCACCACTGGAAGCCCTGCTCACGGCAGTTTTTGGACCGCCCGTGCTGTGGTTGCTAGGACGTCTCGACGGCCGCCTGGACCCGGCGCTGCTGCGGGTCGGGCTGTCGCGCCGACGTGCGCGCGCGCTGGGGTCAGGACTGCCACCGCGGTAATCCCCAGTCATGGATATCGCCGGCCAAGATGCAGAACTTCCTGAGATCCGGCACCGGGCGCGCTACCTGTCCGCCTTGGTGGGCCTGTTGTTCTTAGGCCTGGCCGCGCGACTTTTCTACCTTCAGATCGTTGAAGGCGACAGTTACTACCGCATGACGGCTGATAGCATCGTGCGCACCGCGGTCCTCCCTGCGGTCCGCGGCCAGATCCGCGACCACAAGGGCCGCGTGCTAGCCACCATGGTTCCCTCCTACGATGTTCAGGTGCTGCCCTCCCAGCTCACCCACGAAGCCTACCTGCGCTTGCGCGAGATCCTCGGCCCCGATGTGGAAGGCGTGCCGACCTGGGAAGCCATTTCCGAAGAGGCGCAAAAAGGCAAAGATCGCACCATGGTAGCGGCCGAGGACATCAAGCGCGAGGTGATGGCCCAACTCGAAACCGCGCTCGACAAGCCCGGCATCAAGGTGGTGGCAGTGCTCCGACGCCACTACCCCTTCGGCACGCTGGCCAGCCACGCCATCGGCTACATGAACGAGGTTTCGGCCGAGGAGCTGCGCACGCGCAAGGACGATGGGTACAGCTCGGGTGATTCCGTGGGCCGCACCGGTGTCGAACGCCAGTGGGAGCCCTATTTGCGCGGCCAGAAGGGCTTTGAACGGATGGTGGTCAACCGGCGCGGTCTGCGCCGCACCGACGTGCGCATCGCCGATTTGGTGGATGGACCCATCAGTCAGACACCGGTGCCCGGCAACAACCTGGTGCTGAGCTTGGATATGGACCTGCAGCGCATCGTCGAACGCGCGTTGCGCGGCTCGCCGGCCGCGGCCGCCGTGGTTCTCGACGTGGAAACCGGCCGCATCCTGGCGCTAGCGTCCAAGCCCAGTCTAGACCCAAACTTGATGTCGCGTGGCCTCTCCCCGGAAGCGGTATCGCGCATCCTGAGCGATCGATTGCGCCCTTTCCGAGACAAGGCTCTGGCTGACACCTACAACCCCGGCTCGACCTTCAAAGCCGTCACCGCCTCCACCGCTCTGGAAGAAAAGCTCATCACTCCCGAGGACAAAGTGCGCTGTGCTGGCTACATCCAGGTGGGCCGGCGCCGCTTCCGCTGCTCCAAGGTGCACAAGACGGTCAACCTGCACGATGCCATCGTGCAAAGCTGCAACGTCTTCTTCTACGACCTGGGCGCGCGGTCGGGCATGATGAATCGCATGGCCAAGTTTGCCAACGAGTTCGGGCTCGGCGCACCCTCGGGCCTAGGACTCAACAACGAGCAGGCCGGCTTTGTGCCCACGGAGGACTGGCACCGAGCCCAGGACAGCCGCGGCGGCAAGAGCGAAGGCTTCATGATTGGGCACGCGCTCAATACCGCCATTGGCGAGGGCGCCACGCGCGTCACCGCGCTCCAGATGGCGCTCGCCTACGCCGCCATCGCCAACGGCGGCAAGCTGTGGTTGCCACAAATCGTGGAACGGGTGGAATCGCCGGATGGTAAGGTGGTCGAGGAGTTTCCCCCGCGCGTCCGCCGGGACCTGGCCGTGTCAGCCGAATCGCTGGCCATCATCCGCAGCGGGCTGTACGGTGTCGTCAACGATTCCAAGGGGACGGCCTACAAGGCGCGATCACACCACATCGAGGTCGCCGGCAAGACCGGGACCGCGCAGGTCTACCGAGGCGGGCGGGTCGGCAAGGACGATCCTCCCCTGCCCTACGAGCGCGTCGACCATGCCTGGTTCGTGGGCTATGCCCCAGCCGCCAAGCCCCGCATCGCCTTCGCCGTGTTCGTCGAACACGGCGGACACGGCGGCGCAGTGGCGGCGCCGGTGGCCATGGAGATTGTCGACAATTACTTCGAAAGCGTCGCACCGCCAGAAGATCGGTCACCGCCCCGTCTGGCGCGCCACGCGGGGTACGGCCCGGCCAAGGGAGACTCTCGCCTGCCCTCCACCGTCGGCGAGTCGCGGCCCGATCCTCTGCCTGTCCCGGGCTCGCCGAAGCCGCCTGCGAGAAATGACCCTGCTCTACCACCGGACTCAGTCCGCAAGGAGAATCGCTAGTGCCGCGAGTCGTCTCCTGGCGCAAACTGCGCTTCCGCTTCGACTGGATGCTCACCGTGGCCACCCTGGTGTGCATCTCGCTCGGGCTGCTCAACTTGTGGAGCGCCGTGCTCGAGCGCCAGTTTCACCTGTTCGCGCAGCAGCTCTCTTGGGCCGCGGTTGGCGGTCTGCTGTTTCTGGCGGTGGCCAGTTTCGACTACCGGGTCATTGCGCGAATGGGCTACGTGCTCTACGGCATCGGCATCGCGTTGCTGGGGACCGTGCTCATTCACGGAAAGATGGTGGGCGGTTCGCGGCGCTGGTTCGATCTGGGCGCCTTTCACCTGCAGCCATCCGAGCTCATGAAAGTTCTTACCATCATCGCTCTGGCCAAGTACGTGCACGAGACCCCTGCGCTCGACGGGCGGACCCTGCGCCACATCTTGGTGCCCATCTTTCTCGCCGGCCTACCCTTCCTCCTCATCGCTGCGGAACCAGATCTGGGCACCGCCCTCATCGTCGTGCTGATCTTCGCCACTGTCATGCTGACCGCGCGCCTCCGCCTCAAGACCATGGCCGGGATCGTCCTGGTGGCGGCGCTGGCCGCCACGCCCTTGTGGGAATACGCCCTGCACGACTATCAGCGCAACCGCATCCTGGCCTTCATCAACCCAGCGGTCGACCCTGCCACGGCGTGGCAACCACGCCAAGCCATGAATGCCGTGGGTTCGGGACGGCTCATCGGCAAGGGATTCTTGCAGGGGACGCAGATTCGGCTGCGCTCACTGCCGGCGCTGTGGACCGACTTCCCGTTTGCCGTGTGGGCCGAGGAATGGGGCTTTCTCGGTTGCATGGTCGTCTTGCTCGCCTATGCCCTGCTCGCCCTTTGGGTGATCAAGATTGGGCGCGAGGCCCGCGATCGATTCGGCATCACGGTCTGCGTGGGCGTGGCGGCCATGCTCTCGTGGCAGGTGGTCGTCAACATCGGCATGGTGACCGGCCTTCTGCCGGTGGTCGGCGTCACCCTGCCCCTGCTGAGCTACGGCGGATCGAGCGCACTCACCGTCATGTTGGCGCTGGGCTTGGTGATGAACGTGTCGGTGCGACGGTTCGCGTACTAGCGTTGTGGCGATAAGCAGCGATCAGATCTGCGTCTTCAATTTGCGTCGCTCCGCACGCCGCTCGATGGCCAGGTCGATGAGGCGCGCGATCAGCTCTTTCTGCGACACGCCCGATGCCTCCCACATCTTGGGGTACATGCTAATGGCGGTGAAGCCTGGGATGGTGTTGACCTCGTTTACGTAGAGCGTGCTCGACTGCCGGTCGAGGAAAAAATCTACCCGCGCCATACCTGCCAGCTCCAAGCAGCGGAAGGTCTCCACCGCCAGTTTGCGTACCCGTAGGGTCAGTTCAGGTGGAAGGTCGGCCGCGATCTTGGCGTCCGCGCCGTCCGCGTCCACGTACTTGGCGTTGTAAGAATAGAAGCCATCTCTGTGATGAACTATGATCTCCGCCGGCACGGAGGCCTGGGGCTCGTCGTTGCCCAGCACCGCGCACTCGATCTCGCGGGCATTGACCGCCGCCTCCACCAGGACCTTGCTGTCGAACCCCAGCGCGGCTCGCAGCGCCGGTTCCAGCTCGGCGGCGGACTTGACCTTGCTGACACCGACCGACGATCCGGCGTTGGCCGGCTTCACGAACACTGGAAAACCCAGCTCCGAGGCGTACGCCAGCGCAGCCGCGCGGTTTCGGGAGAATTCGCGCGCGCTGACTAGTCGCCAGGGCACGACCAGGATCCCGGCCTGCGCCAAGAGGCGCTTGGCCACGTCCTTGTCCATGCCGATGGCCGAGCCGAGCGTCCCCGGCCCGACGTAGGCGATGTCGGCCAACTCCAGCAGACCTTGCACGGTTCCATCCTCGCCGTAGGTTCCGTGCAAGACCGGGAACACCACGTCGTCGTGGCGAAGCAAGGCACGCGGCGTGGTCACCGCCCCGCCGCTGTCGGGATAAACCGGCACTTGCAACGCGCGCCCTACTGCCTTCAGGCTGAGGGTGCGCGGATCACCTGTGGCGCCCAGCAGGGTCTGTTCAGCCTCAGGCCGCCAGCGGCCCTGCTTGTCGATGCCGATCAGAACCGGTTCGAAACGTTCGCGGTCGAGTGCGACGAAGACGTTGCGGGCCGACAGCAGCGACACCTCGTGCTCCGCCGATCGGCCACCAAAGAGAATGATGACGCGGGTCTTGTTCACGGCCTGACCCTACTACCCGTCGCCGTTCGCCGCCAGATTCACAGACTTTCGATTCCCAGTTGGCCAAAGAGAAACGTCATCTCGTCCGCACGCTGCTCGATCAGCTTTGCTAGCGGCTTGCCGGCACCGTGGCCGGCCTGGTCCTCCGTGCGCAGCAGGATCGGCCCTGGGCCACTCTGCGCTGCCTGCAGCCGCGCCACGAACTTGCGCGCGTGCAGAGGATCGACGCGCGTGTCCGACTCGGCGGTGAAGACCAGGGTGGCGGGATAGGCCACCCCGTCCTTGACGTGGTGATAGGGCGAGTAGGCGTAGAGAAACTTGAACTGCTCGGGATCTTCGGCGGTGCCGTATTCTGGAATCCAAAGTCTGGCGATGCGGAAGCGGTGATAGCGGACCATGTCGGTCAGCGGGACGCCGCAAATGGCCGCGCGATACAGGTCAGGCCGCTGGGTAATCGCCGCAGCCACCAGCAGGCCACCGTTCGACCGCCCCGAGATGGCCAGGCGGTCGCGCGAGGTGATCCTTTCCCGGATCAGGAACTCGGCCGCCGCGATGAAATCGTCAAATACATTCTGCTTCTGCCCCAGCATGCCCGCGCGATGCCAGGTCTCGCCGTACTCGCCGCCGCCGCGCAGGTTGGCCACGGCATAGACGCCGCCTCGTTCGACAAACGGCCCTATTCCTGCGACAAAACCCGGCGTGATGCTGACGTTGAAACCGCCGTAGCCGTAAAGCAGGGCGGGCGCGCGACCGTCGCGCACCAGTCCCTTGCGCGCCACCAGGAACATGGGAATCAGGGTGCCGTCCTCCGACGGATAGCGCACCTGCTCGACCGAGAAGGCCTCGGGATCGATGGGCGAAGCCAATTTCTGCCAGACCACGGGCGACCGCCGGTCGCCCCTACGCCAGCCGCGACCCGCGCCGAGGTCATGGCGCATGACTGTCGTGGGCGTGAGAAACGAGGTGAAACCAAAGAAAAGCTCACGCGCCTGGTGCTGGCCGTGCAGGACCGTCACCGTGCCCAAGCCCGGCAGCCGGATCTCGCGTTCCAGCTTGCCTGCGCGCGAGAACACGCGCACGCGCGAGGAAGCGTCTTTCAGGTAGAGCGCGGCCAGCTTTCCCCCCACAGCCGCGACCCACTCGAGCGTGTCCTTGCCCTCGGCGATGATTTGCTTCCACTTCTCGCGCTGGGGCTTGCGCGGATCGATTTGCCACAGCCGGTAGCGAGGCGCGTCTTCATTGCTGACCACGTACAGGCGATCGTCGAGCATATCGACCAGGCTGAAGATCGCCGGCCGGCCGGTGACCAAAGGTAACGGTGAGGGCGCGCCACGCTTCTTGGTGTCGATGAGGAAAAGCTCGCTCTTGGCCGAGCCATCGGAGACCTCGATGCCCAGCCATCGGCCGTCAGGCGAGAGCAACACCGAGGCCCAGGCGGAGGCACCCAGACCTTCGCCGAAGATCATGCGATCCTGACTGGCGACGGTGCCCAAGCGGTGCAAGAAGACCCGACGTTGGTACTGCTCCTGGCCCGCCGGCACCGAGCCCGGCGCCGGGTAGCGCGTGTAATAGAACCCACGCCCCGAGGGCAGCCAGGCCAGCGAGCAGGCCCGCGTCCAAGGAATGACCTCCGGCCGATCTCGTCCCGTGTCCACCTCGCGCACGCGCAGGGTGGATTCCTCGCTGCCGCCCGCCGAAATCCCGTAGGCCAGCAGGCGCCCGTCTTCCGACGGGTACCACCAGTCGAGCGACTGGGTGCCGTCAGCCGCCAGGGCATTCACATCGACCAGAACGCGATCAGCCCCGGCGAGCCCCTGCCGCAGGTAGAGCACCGGCTGATTCTGCTGGCCCTGCCGCCGGGTGTAGAAATAGCGAGTAGCCCTGCCCTTGCCCCTACAGACCGGCGCGTCCAGTGCGCCAATCTCGTGTAGGGCCCACAGCCGGTCAACCAATCCCTTGCGGCTCGGCAGCGCGTCCAGGGTCTGGCGCAGCAGCCGGTTCTGCTGCGCGGTCCACGACCGGACCTCCTCGCTATCACCCTTCTCCAGCCAGCGATAGGGGTCGGCAACCTCGACTCCATGGATGGTTTCGTTGCCAGGCTCTTTGCGGGTGGAAATGCTTGTCGCCATGAGAGTGCTCAGCAAGAACGCCAGCACGACCTCTACGCCCTTCCGCGCATCAGCCGTTTGACCGTGCCCGAAAGCGCAAACAGCGCCGCGCCGGCAATCAGTGTGACTACCACGAACATCAGGAAAAAGTCTGCCTGGCCGCCCAGAATGCGAAACACCTCGCCGCGCTCGACCTTTTCCACCTGTCCGGCCAGGATGCCGGCGCAGCGATCGGAGACGAAGAAGGCCAAGAACCAAATGCCCATCATGAGTGAGGCGAAGCGCGCTGGCGCCAGCTTGGTCACCATGGAAAGCCCGACCGGCGAAAGGCACAGCTCGCCGCAGGTCTGCAACACGTAAGTCGCAATCAACCACAGCGGGCTCACGCGAACCCCGGCGTCGGAAAGGCGCGCAGCCACCACCATGATGGCGAAGCCTGCGCTGACCAGGAACAAACCGGTGGCGAACTTGACCGGCGTGCTCGGCTCGCGACCGCGCGCTGCCAGCCGGCCCCACATCCAGGCAAACACCGGCGCCAACACGATGATGGCAACCGGATTCACTGACTGGAAGTAGGGGGCAAGGAAGTCAATGCCGAGAAAGTGCCGCCCGGTGCGCTCCTCGGCGAAGAAATTCATGGACGAGCCCGCCTGCTCGAAGGCGATCCAGAAGAAAATATTGAAGAAGGCCAGGATGGCGATGGTGGCAATGCCGCGCCGGTCGTCAGACGAAAGCGGCTGACGGGCCGGCCCGTCCCGCGCAGGGGCTCGACCGGCGGGTACGTCGCCAATGCCGGGCAGGTAGCGCTTCTTGAAGACGAGGTAGGTCACTAGGCCCGCCACCATGCCCACCCCGGCCGCGCCAAAGCCCCAGTGCCAGCCGAAGCGTTCGCTCTTGGCCAAGTAACCGCAAATGATGGGCCCCAGCGCGGCTCCGGTGTTGATCCCCATGTAGAAGATGGTGAAGGCCGAATCGCGACGGCGGTCGCCGGGTCGGTAGAGCTGCCCCACCATGGTCGAGATGTTGGACTTGAAGAATCCAGTTCCGAGAATGATGAGCGCCAGCCCGAGAAAGAACGTCGGCCGGGCGGGCACCGCCAGGCAGAAGTGGCCCGAGGCGATCACGATGCCGCCAATGATGAGGGCACGGTGGGTGCCCAAGAACCGATCCGCCAGGTAGCCGCCGAAGAGAGGGGTCAGGTAAACCAGCCCCGTGTACCAGCCGTAGAGATTGGCGGCCTCTTGCTTGGACCAACCGAATCCGCCCGCCGTGCTGACCAGGAACAACACCAAGAATGCCCGCATCCCGTAGTAGGAGAATCTCTCCCACATCTCGACCCCGAAAAGTAGGAAGAGCCCGGGCGGCTGCTTGGAGGTGCTTTTCTCCAGCAAGTTACACGCCCAGAATCAGGATCAGGCGCACGTCCTTAGTGCCCAGGCCGTTGCCCACGTCCAGGCCCACCAGAGGTATGGCCACGGTCCGCAAAAAGAAGCGCAGACCCGCGCCGGCCGAGCTATGCAAATCTTGCCCCACCTGGAACCCCTGGTGGAGCAAACTGGGTGGCAGAAACTGGCGGCCATCGGATCGGAGGTCGTAGGTGTCGCCGGTCTTGGCTGGAAGTTTGCGATACCAGATGGCCGCGGCGTCGTTGAAGACCAAGCCGCGAACGTCAACACCCCACAGCGAAAAGAGGGGGAAGTGGTACTCGACCTGGGTACGCAGGTGCGTGTCGCCTTGGAACTGTCGATAGAGATAGCCGCGCAGATTGGTGCCGCCGGCCGAATTCTCCGCCCACAGCGGCAAATTGTCGCCCGCATTGGCGCCTGCGCGCATGATCAAGTTGTGGCGGCGAAAGAAGCGAATCCCATGCTCGTACCCAACACCGGCCTTCCAGTAGTTGGTCTTGTCGTCGCTACCCCACCGGGTACCCCCAACCTCCAGGGAAAAGCCCAGCGCATTGCCGTACATGACCGCTTGCTGGCGGGCGCGAAAATCGAAGGTCACGTTGGCGGTGGCGGCGCCCCGCCGTGCGCTTTCCGCGGCTTTCGGCAGAATGATGCCGGTGTCTTGCACATAACTGTCGTCGGTATTGGCGCCTGACCACATCACGTCGTTCTGATCAAGCATCCATCCCACCGAGGTACGGACCCTGCGGAACCAGGCCACACCCACGTTGATCTCACCGCCGTAGGTGCGCAGCTTGGTGTTGCGCAGAGCCGCCAGGGGCATGTCGGGCTGGTTGCTGTATTCGGGAATGATCTGCAGTTGGAACTTCCCCTTGACGGTGAAAAAGATCCACGATCCCCACACCGCCGGGTCCTCGTAGGCCACCAAAGCGCCTGAATCGACATTGGAGAGGCGCCCCCCGATGACCCCGCGCTTGCCTCTGCCAAAGAGGTTGCCGTGGCCGACGACCGCCCCGCCCGAAATATTGCCCGGCGAATAGGAGAAGGTGGGCAGCGGCGCCCAGGGGAATTTCTCCTTGACCACGATGTTGACGCGCACGCCGTCCTGGTGCGGCTCCCAATAGACATTCACGTCCGCAAACAACCCGGAGGTGTGCAGCCGCTCGCGTACCATGTCCAGCGTATCCGGCTGCAAGAGTTGGCCGATGGAGATGCCGGCAATGGAGCGGATGGTTTCCTCGTTGGTGCGAACCGCGTTCTGAACCCGAACGTCGGTGATGACCTCGTCCATTGCCCACGCCTGCGCGGCGGTCAGGCTGACCGCAAGCGCGGCGAGACAAACTAGGAAGCGCATGCGGCCGCCATCTTATCACCGTCCGAGCCGTTCCTTTGCTTCCGCCGTACGAAATCCCACGCTCGGAGTTGTGCCCATCGCGGTTGCCGAGTAGCTTACTTCCGCCGATGGTTCCCCAAGAGTCGTTCCCGGCCCGCTACTGTCGTTTCGTCTCCCGCCACGCCCGCACAATCTTGGCTGCGGCGACCGCCTTGTTCATCGTCGCCGCGGCACTGGCCGCGCGCCTGGAGTTGCGCACCTCCTTTGCCGAGCTGCTGCCCAGCGACGATCCAGGCGTGGTGGCACTGAACGAGACGCAGAAGCGCATGGGCGACATGACCCTGCTTTTCATCGGCGTGCGCTCGCCTGACCGCGACGCCAATATTCGCTACGCCGAAATGTTGACGGGCAAGCTGCGCGACTTGCCCAAGAGTGTGGTGGAGTTCGCCGCCTACAACGTGCGCGATCTGCGCGCGTTCTTCGAGGCGAACAAGTGGCTCTTCGCCGGCGAGGACGATCTGATCGAGATCCGCGACCGTGTACGCCGCGAGATCAGCAAGCGCAAGAATCCCCTGCTGGTCGATCTCGACGACGAGGAATCGGTCGAGCAGATGAAGGACCGCATGATCAAGCGGGACTGGGTAGATGACCGCTTCCCCGACGGTGTGTTCAGCAGCCAGGACGGCACCTACGTCTGGGTGGCGGCCTTGCCGCCCGGGGGCCTTCTGGGTGAGCGGGCGGGCGAGGCCATCTTCCAGGCGGCCCAGCAACTGGTCAGGGACAACGACCCGAAGAAGTTTCACGAGCAGATGGTGGCGCATTTGGGCGGCCCGGTGGCCACCCTGATTGCATCGCGCTCGGCGGTGGAGCGCGACATCCTGTGGGTCACGTTGACCTGCCTGCTCATCGTGGCCGCGTCGCTGTGGGCCTACTTCCGTCGCTTCCGCGCCGTGCCCCTGGTGGGTGTTTCGGCGATGATCGGCACGGTCATGGCTTTTGCCATGGCCGACCTGCTCTTTGGCTACGTCAACTCGTCGACTGCGTTCTTGGGCTCGATCATCCTGGGCAACGGCATCAACTACGGAATCATTCTCATTTCACGCTACCAGGAGCTGCGCGCCGGGGGTCTGCCCACTGAAGATGCTCTGGCAAAAGCCCTGGCCGGCGTGATGCGCGGAACCGGAGTGGCAGCCGTGTGCGCGTCGGCCGCCTATGCCACGCTGATGCTGACCAGCTTCCGGGGTTTCTACCAGTTCGGCGTGATGGCGGCCTTCGGTCAGATCTTCTGCTGGCTGCTCACCTTCAGCGTCTTGCCCGCCCTGTTCCTGGTCATCGACCGTCGGACCCGTGCGAGTGGCGCGCCCGATCGGGCCCCGGCCAGTTTTTCCTTTCTGCGGCCGCTGCTGAGCAAGCACCCCGGCCGCGTTGCCCTGGCAGCCGGACTGCTCACCGCCCTTTGTGGCTACGGCCTCCTGCACTTCGTAGACGCACCCTTCGAGTACGACTTCCGCAAGCTCAACGCGCAACTCGCCTCCACCGAGGATGACGAGGCGTTCGCCCACAGCGTCGACTCGCTCTTCGGTCGTTGGCCCTCTCCAACCATCGTCTTGGCCGATTCACGCGCAGAGACTGAGTCCATCCGCCGGGCGATCCGCAAACAGGATCGGGCCACCGGCGACAGGCAGGTCATCGGTCAGATCGCTACCGTGTATGACCTTCTGCCGGGCACTCCCGAGGTGCAGACGCGCAAGCTCGCCCTGCTGGCCAATATCCGCAAGCTGGTCCACGACCCCGCTCTCGACGTGCTGACGGCCGACGAGCGCAAGAAAATCGACGCTCTCGACCCACCCACGCACCTGCACGTCCTAGTCCCTGAGGAGTTGCCCGCGCTGGCACGACGACCGTTCACCGAGGCGAACGGGACGGTGGGCCGCGTGGTGTTGGTTTATCCGATCGACAAAGGCCTCTCGGTGTGGAACGGCAAAGACCTTCTGCGGATTGCCCGTGTTCTGCAGGTCATCCATCTCGATGAAGGCAAGACCATCGACACCGCGGGCAGCGCGGTGGTTTTCGCCGCCATGATTCGCTCGGTGCTGCACGATGGCCCCCGGGCCACGGCCGCATCACTACTCGCGGTGCTGGTCCTCATTTTGCTCATCATGCGGCCGATGTCATCCGCGCGCGCAGCGATCGCCACACTTCTGGTGGGCGTGACCTGGATGATGGGCGTGGCGGGACTGTTTGGCGTGAGAATTACCTTTCTGAATTTCATCGCCCTGCCCATCACCTTCGGAATCGGTGCCGAGTATGGCCTCAACGTGGCGGTACGCTACCGGCAGGATCGCGACATGATCCGCGCGGTGATGTCGACCGGCGCGGCCGTAGCGGTTTGCTCGTGGACCACCATCGTGGGCTACGGCTCGCTGCTCGCCGCGCGCAACCGGGCTCTGCGGGGTTTTGGCGCTATGGCCATTTTGGGCGAGTTGGCTTGCATCACCGCGGCGATCTTGGCCCTGCCTGGCATAATGTTGTGGCTGGAGCGGCGCCAGGCACGACGGACGGGTTAGCTTTTTCACCACAGAGAGCTAGAGTGCCGCCCATGCCCAAGAAGGTGGAATCGCGGCGCCAGAGTTTGGGTGCAGAGCAGCCATGGTCTACAAATGCGCCGCGGGTGCCCGCCCGCTTGACCAAACCTGCGGCGAGAGAACCGTCACCTGCCACGCTGACACAGGCTCCTGCGGCGAGCGAACCCTGCAAGTTGCGTTGCAGGGGCGCGACCCGCTACGGCGATCCATGCCGGTTCTGGGCGTTGCCCAACGGCGAGTTCTGCTACTGGTGCGAGCAGGCCGGGCGTCCCCGCTACCCATTGCCCAAACCCACCGGTGAAGCAGCTCGTGCCGCAAGCATCAAGGAGATCCACAAGAAGCGCTGCCAGGGCGTTACCGTGTTCGGTGACCAGTGCCGCTTCTGGGCTGTGGGCGCGACCGACTACTGTCAGTGGTGTTCCGCAGCTTCGCTAGGGATGCAAAATCGGGTACAAGAGTGACGGTCCGTGGGTTCTTGGTCCCTCGCTGCCCCTAGCCCGCATTATTCACCACAATCGGACTGCCGACGATCACACCGTAGCAGACTGGTTTGGACGCGCGGAAGGGTGGCGGGCTAGGTCGATCGTAATGGGAACCCTGGGAGGGTTCCCAAACCCTCCCGCGACGCTACGCTGCCGGCAAAGCCGGCAGGCTCCGCACGCGTTTGCCTAGCCCGCACAGACATCGACTTGGTGCAACTCGTGAATAATGCGGGCTAGCCCACAAGATCGAGATCACCAATAATAGCGCGCAGCAGGCCCTTGTGTTGGATGAGTAGTTCCTTGGCGCGCGCGGCGTTCACCCGCGCATGATGCATGACCAAGGCAACCTTGGCCCGACCGCCCGCCTTCTTGATCAGCTTGACCGCCTCCTCGGCCGGCAGGTTGGTCAGTCGGGCCACCACCCGGGTGGCGCGCTGCCAGCCACGCGAGGTGGTGGGCCGCACATCCACCATCAAGCCACCGTAGGTCTTACCCAGACGAACGAAGGCGGTGCTGGAAACCGCCTCCAGCACCAGCTTGAGGGCGGTCGCGGCTTTCAGCCGTGTGCAGCCGGCGATCATCTCGGGCCCTGGGTCCAAATCGATCACCACGTCAGCCAGGGGCTCGGCTGAAGGGCTCGGCCCCGCGCAGGTAAGCAAGATGATGGCCGCGCGCCGGAAACGCGCATAGTCGAGCGCGGCTTGCAGAAACGGCGAGATCTCGGTGTCGGCGATCCCAAAAACCACATCCTGCGGCCCCACCGCCGCCCGCCGCATGCGCTGGTCAGCTTCCCGCGGGTTGTCCTGCGCCGCCTCGGCCACCCGGGCCAGGGCATGCGGGCCACCGGCGATGATCGACACCACCAGCGACTGCGGCAGCCCAAAAGCCGGGACGCACTCGGCCGCCTCCAGCGCACCCAGCCGGCCGGCCGTGCCCACGCCCACGTAGACCAGGCGTCCACCTGCCGCGAGCTTGTCAGACATCAACTCTGCCGCTGCAGCCAGCGCCGCGGCGCGCGCGCGCACCGCCTTCACGGCGTTGCTTTCGTCCTCCAGCAGCAGCTTGACTACCTCCTCGGGGGGAAGCGAGTCCAGCATGGCCGCGCGCGGGTTCTCTGCGTCGTGCAGTGAACTTTCATTGGGCTTGGAACCGGATCGCGCCATTGGCCACAATTGTCACCCAGGAGCGGGCGAATGGAAAGATGGAATGTCACGCCCAGGGAGTATTCAGGGCCGGCCGGACTCGCAGAGTGGAGGGAGCGGATCTTGTCGACAAGCCGGCAAGGCCAGTAGACCGCGGGCCGGACGTCATGGGCTTGCGCACCTGCCCGCTGACGTGGACGGTGCAGACCTTTCCGTGGGCGAGGACCATTCTGGTCAGCCCAAGGCCGAGGGCAATCCAGACTCCGCTTCGCAACCGGCGCAACAACACCAACGCCATGGCAATGGGAGCATCTACGCCCAATGCGACGCAGGCGGCGAAGACGGCAGCTTCGACCACACCCATCTGCCCGGGGATCGCAGCGCCCAGCACCGATGCCACCACTGATGCAGCTCCCAACCACAAAGCAAGTGCCGGGCTCGACCCCAGCAACGCCAGGAGCAGGGCCATCTCGGCAACAATCCACAGCTTGCCAGCTAGATGTAGCAACACGCTGCCCAACACGAGCCGCGGCCGCGAGAGCAAGGCGGTGCGGGCGGCATCCAACCCGCGCACCAATCGGGCCGCCCGACCGGATCCCGTGCCCCACCGGCGCAGGGGTGCCGCGAGGATGAGAAGCACGGCGACGAGCACGATGGCAAAGCTGGTCGCGCCCGCCCAGGCGCAGGTGCGCCCGCTCACCAGCGACGTGGAGGCCCAAGGAAGGAACGCCGCCCCGGCCAGGCACAGCGCCGTGGCCGCGATGTGGGTACCGTTGTCGAGCGCCAAGGCGACGATGGTGCGGCTCCTCACGCTCGGGTGAAACACCAACGCCTTGAGCGGCTCCCCCGCCACACCAGCGCCCAGTTCGTCACCGGCCTGCGACGCCACATAGGCCGCAAGCGCGATCCCTGGGCGAGGACGCAACGATTTGGGCAAGAGCACGAGCCAGCCCCAACAATGCAGGACCATTGCGACAAAGGGCGCGAGCAGAACCAAGATGAGATTCGGACCGATGCGCTCGATGCTCCGCCAAACCGTCTCCGCGCCGACCCGCCGTAGCAGGACGACCAGAGCCGCCAGGCCCGCTGCCAGCAGAGCCGCGCTCAGCCAGCCCGTGCCGCGAGATCGCCTGCTGGAGCCTTCCGCAATTGAACGCATCACAACCCTGGACTATGCAAGCAGGAGACCAGCGCCTATGGCCTGGCCAGATGCGGGCCAGCGCGCTGCGGGTGTTGAGAAGCTGACAGACTTGTCCCGCGCCTGGCTGATTCTCAACAGAACTCAGGCGTTGGACCCGCTATCGTTCGCCCTGGCCTGCCGCAGACGGCCCTCGCAGAAAATCCCGGCGCTTATGGCGGCCGCCACCATCAGCCAGCACGGCAACGGCACACCAAAAAGGGACAGCAAAGCACTGAAGCGCACTACCACCACTCAATGCCTACTTCAGTCCCAGCACGTCGCGCATGTCGTTCAGACCGGGGCCGCGGCCGTGCAGCCAGAGCGCAGCGCGGACTGCGCCGCGGGCTAGGCATTCGCGCGACGAGGCCCGGTGGGTAATCTCGATGCGGTCGCCTTGCCCGAGGAAGAACACGGTGTGGTCGCCCACCACGTCGCCGCCACGGATGGTTTGGATGCCAATCTCGTCGGCGGTGCGCGGCCCAATCTCGCCATGCCGCTCGTAGCGCGCGCTCTTGCCGAGGTCGCGGCCGGTGGCCTCGGCCACTGCCTCGGCCAGACGCAAGGCCGTGCCCGACGGGGCGTCGCGCTTGGCTCGGTGGTGCGTCTCCACGATCTCAATGTCGTAGGCCGAGCCCAGCGCGCGGGCCGCGTCCGCCACCAAACGCAGCATCACGTTCACCCCCACTGACATGTTGGGCGCCAGCACGATGGGGATCTTCTTCGCCACGGAAGCTATCGCTTCCCTATCCTGGGTCGAAAGCCCGGTGGTGCCGATCACCAGGGCAGCGCCTGCCTGGGCCGCGGCGCTGGAATTGGCCACGGCAGCGCCGGGCGTGGAAAAGTCGATCCATACCTCGGCCGCGCCCCGGCCGGGCCGGTTCGCCTGCAGGCGCACGCCGCTTTCGGGCAATCCCGCCAAACGGCTCGCATCCGCACCCAGCTCCGGGAAATCGGGGCGCTCGATCGCGGCCACCAGGCAGGCGCCTGGCGTCTCGGCAATCGCGCGCGCAATGGCGCCCCCCATCTTGCCGGCAGCGCCGAATACAGCAATACGCACGGGCTCGGCCATGACTTTCCCGTCAGATGAGCTTGAGGTCAGCGAGAATCTTGCGCACCTTCTCGCGATTGGCCCCAGCCATCGGGTAGAGCGGCGCCCGGATCTCGTCGGTGATCTTGCCCATCATGGCCAACGCGGCCTTCACTGGAATGGGATTGGCCTCGATGAACAGTCCTTCCGAAAGTGGAAAGACACGGTAGTGCAGCTCGCGCGCCTTTTTCCAGTCGCCCGCGGCCGCCGCGTCCCACATGGCCGCCATCTCAGCCGGCGCCACATTGGACACGACGGAAATGCAGCCCTGCGCGCCCAGTGCGTACAGGGGAAAGGCCGTCGCATCATCGCCCGACAGGACCACCATACGGTCGCCCACCCGCGAGATGATCTGCGCTGCCCGCTGGGCCGAACCCGTGGCCTCCTTGATGCCCTTCACCAGCGGCACCTCGCACAGGCGCTCCATCGTCTCGGGCAGAAGGTCGCACCCCGTGCGCCCGGGCACGTTGTACACCACGATGGGCAGCCCGGCTGCGTCGGCCACGGCCTTGAAGTGACGAAAGAGCCCATCCTGGGTGGGCCGGTTGTAGTAGGGCGTGACTTGCAGGGTGCCGTCGGCACCCACCGCCCGCGCCTCGAGCGTCAGCTCGATGGCCTCGCGGGTCGAGTTGGCGCCCGTGCCAGCGATCACCGGCACGCGCTTGCGGGTTTCTTCCACCACGATCTTGATGATGCGGATGTGCTCCTCCACCGAGACCGTGGGCGATTCGCCAGTGGTTCCCACCGGCACGAATCCGTCGATGCCCGCGCGGATCTGCTCGTTGACCAGGCGGCGCAATGCCTCCTCGTCGACGGCGTCGCCGCGAAATGGTGTGACCAGGGCCGTGATGACTCCCTTGAACATACGCCGGAACCTAGCACGTCTTGGCCATTGAGGTGAGTCGCGCTGGACTAGCTACTCGCGCGTTGCCTCGGTGATCCGTACCCGTGCCCCTGCCACGACGGGCTGGGAAGTCTCGACGATGACGGCGTCGCCGGCGTCCAGGCCCTGGGTGATGACGGCATCGGCCGCGGTTCGATCCGCTACCGTCACGCTGCGTGCCTCGGCCCGGCCCGTGGGCGCCACCACCAGAACCCGGTCAGTGCTACCCACGCGCGACAAAGCCGAAGCCGGCACGAGGAACGCCTCGGCAAAACGCGCGCGCACCAGACGCACCGGCTGGCCGGCCACCGTTGCCGCTTCGGGCGCCAGTTCGATGACCACGTGGTTTTCGTCGCCACCATCGGGAGCAAGGCCGCACGCGACCGGCCGCCCTTCAATCTCGGCCCCGCACCAACCCTGCTTGCGGAAACCTGCGGCCGGCGCGCGCGGCAGCTCGAAACTGGCGCGCCATCCTGCCAGGCGCATGCGCACCGCCGGCGCGCCCGCCTGCACGGTCCGACCCAGGATAGCCAAGGTTGCCTCGATTTGGCCGGCTGCCTGGGCCACAACTGCCACGCGTGACAACGCCGCCTGCGTCTGCCCGACCAAGCCAGCGCTGATCTGCACCTTGGCCTGGGCCGCATTCGACCGCTTGTCGTCGCCCGTGTCTCGCACGCCTTGTGCAAGTTGCTCAAAGTACGCGAGCCGTTCTTGCTGCCGGGCCAGGTCGGCCAGTACCCCCCGGGCCGCGTCGGTCGCGGCCACCACGTCACCGGGCCGCAGCGAGATCCCCGGGGATGCGAGACGAATCACCTTGCCGCCTGCGGGGAAGCTCAGGACCTGACTGGGCAGTGCCTCCACCGGCGCGCTGCCGTCGAACCAGCGCACAACTGCGGCAGGTTTGGCGACAAGAACGCGTGCGCGCACGGCTGGGGGTGCGTGCGGGCTTAGCGCCACAGGCACCACCAGCACGCCAACAACCAAGGCCGTCAGAATGCCCAGCAGAGCGTAGAGAATCCATGGGCCGCTGTGCACCGTCGCGGAGCGCGCAGGTGCCGGCGTGACCAGGGGAGGGGGCGTCGGAATCGGCGGCGGAGTCACTATCCGGCGGGGCCCAGGCGTCGACATGCGAGCCCCACCCTGGATGGAATAAGGCCGGCTGGTGCTGTCGATAGCCTCTCCGTCGGACACGCGGTTTGCAGACCGTGGCTCCGCAAGTGGGGGTGGCGTCTTTGCCGAAGGCGACGGCGCCTTGTCCGGCACGGCAAGGGGCTGCGTCTCGGGCGGAACCGGCGCCAGCTCCGTGTCCGGCACGGCAAGGGGCTGCGGCTCGGACGGAACCGGCGACGGCTCGGGTGGGCTGGCCGCAGGAGGAGTCTCGACCGGCAGGGGCGTCGCGTCTGCGGATGGCAGAGACGTCTGGTCCTGCGACGGACGATCTGGCGACGTGCTTACTGCGGCTGCGGGCGGCTCGGCCCCAGGCAGCGCTTCCAATGAGGCCGTCTCGGTCGATGCCGTCTCCGCCTCGGGAAGAGCTGGCTCGGCTGCTAGCTCCTCCGTAGCCGGGCGTGATTCCGTCGCAGGAGGCGCCTCCGGGAGCGTAGAGGGCGGCGTCGGCGCGTCGTTCTCAACGGCCGCGGGTGGTTCGGGAACCGGCAAGGGCGCCTCGACTGGCACGGTCGGCAACGGGACCGGCAACGGCGTCTGCAAAGTCACCGGTTGCGGCGGGACCGGCGAGGGCGTCTGCGGGACCTCGACAACCGGGCGGGTAGAGAGCGCCGGCGTTTTTTCCGGCGCGACCTCCGGTGTACTCTCCTTGTCTGACGCAAGAAAGCCAAGCTGCTTGAGACGTTCGGCGAAAGCCATGAGTTGCTCTTCCGTCAGCTCAAGCCCGGTCGAAAGCCGCACCCAAGGGATGACCTTGCCCAGAGGCCGGCCATCAAACGCGAGGGCGACCGAATACTCGTAGTCGAAGAGACGGAAGCTCGAACCACGCCTGGGATCGTGGACGTCGACGCATCTGACGCCATCTTCCTGCAAGATGGTCGAAACTAAATCGCGCCGCAGGCGCGGCCCGTCAAACGCCATGCCTGCATCTTTACCCGTGGATCGCGCCGGAGCCAACCCCCACAGATCAGTTTCGCCAATCGAGATGGACGCCGTGGCCGTGGTCGCGACGGGCGCGCGCGAAACGCGCGGGGGAGGCGGGCTGGGCTGTCCGTCAGCCCCCGAAGGGGGTGGCTGTGGCCGGGCAGCCACCTGACGAATGAGATTGAAGTAGCGGATAGCGCCGCGATCAGCGCACACAATGAACACTGCTCACGTTGGACACGTCGAAGCTGTACGCCTGGCCGGAATCGAGATAGACGGCCCACGCGTGGGACGGCGAGCCAGCCAACGGAGACGAAGACCAGAAGCGAGTCGCCGGTGTCGACGGTAAGGCTATCGAATCTATCGATGGGTCAGCCTGCAATTTGTCGACCATAGTTTCTAGTTCCTCAATCGTCGGGAGGCGCCAGCCCATGCCTCCCAGGCTCCTGCCCACACCTGCACAGTATGTCTTGGCATCGAGCCACGTGTACGTGGTTGACGATACTGTCTGTTGCCGGGTCAGTGCCGGCGGAGGATCTGCAGAGGCGTGCCTCGACCACGAGGCGTAGTCTATCCCATCGCGTCCCCGCCGACGTCGCCTGGTGGGGACCAGCGACACCGCGGTGCCGACGGCCACGTCGCGTAGGCGCTGGGCCTGGATTGCCATTTGCGTCTACTCCGCGACCCGCTACGCTTTGTTGTTCACAAATCGACAGGAGAGGCGACATGCACAAAAACGATCGCCGCGCGTTCATGAAGGCTGGCCTCGCCATCGGCGCGGTCGGCTTGGTCGAGTCCATGGGAATCGGGCGCGCTTTCGCGGCCGCTGCGGCCAGACCCGACATCGTCGCGGTCAAGGGGGCAGACGCCTTTGCCAGCACCACCAAGGCGCTGGAGGCGCTGGGCGGAATGAAGCGATTTGACACCCAGGGCCGCCGCGTGGGACTGCTCATCAATGCCCCGCCGCACTGGAAACTCGAGGGAAGCCACACCCGGATGGAAGTTGCACTCGCTGTGGCCAAGATGTGCCTCGATGCCGGAGCCAAGGAGATCATCACCCTACCGGTGCTGGGGCCCAAGTTCTGGACCGGCTCGCCGCTCGGCGAGACTCATGCCAAAGTGATCAAGTCGCTCAAGCAGTGCTCGGGAAGGACGGTGGAGACGAAGATCCCCAAAGGTGTCCTGCTCAAGTCGGGGAAGGTTCGGCCCGAGCTGCTCGACGTGGATGTCCTGGTGAACATCCCGATCGCCAAGCACCACGTCGGAACCATGTTCAGCGGCAATCTGAAGAACATGATGGGCGGCCTCGATCACGAGACAAACGCGTTCTTCCACAACGGCTCCGGCAAGACCGGTTATGAGGATGTGGACTTCCTCTCACAGTGCATCGCCGACCTGAATACGTTGCGCAGGCCGAACCTGTGTGTCGCTGACGCCACCGTCGTGCTCGGAACCAACGGCCCCGCGGGCCCCGGCGATCTACTGCAGCCGCAGAAGATCGTGGCCGGCATGGATCCGGTCGCAGTCGACGCGTACTGCGTGACCCTGCACAGCCGCAAGCCGAAAGAGGTGGTGATGCTCGCCAAGGCCGCCGCGGCAGGAGTCGGGCGCGCCGACTTCCAGAAGCTCAACCTCCAGGAGATCGCAATCTGAGCAAGGGGCTCGGTACCCCGAGAAGCCGGAGCAACTGACCGGTCGTTGACCGGCCATCGATGAGATCCTCCTAGCTCGACGAAGCCGACCTCGGCGAGTCCGCGGCCGCTCGCCGTTCATCGCCCGCCGCAGCTGCGGGAATCTCGTGGGACGACCCACCGGGCATTTCGCCCCTGCTGGCGGTGGCGCCAACCGCGAGCCCAAGCTCGTCCATGCGCTCGGCTTCGCCCGCTAGCCGCTTCGCGCAGGTCATCCACCGTTCCGTCACGCAGTCGGTTTCTCGACAGGACTCGCAAGCTTCAAGACTCGGAGGAACATCTTGAATGACTTCCTGTCGAAGACGAGTCCAAATTGCACTGAGCCGGAGACTAGCGCTCATGTCTTGAACCTCTACTTCTCTGCTTGTCGACATGATCCACGAAAAACCTTACGACGGCAAAATTTTGCTGATAGTTTTTCGTGGCTCTTGATGGTGACGGTGCTGACCAGGTCGCGCAGCTTCGTTTCCAGGGAACGCGAGCAATAGGGCCAATTGACCAGCGGCCTACCGCGCTGAAGCTGTTCCCCGCCCCAGTCCTACGCGCAGGCTGGTACTCTTCGGCTTTTCACGTAGAATTGGTCCTTCTCGCGAATTTGTCTACTGGACCGGAGGATTGACATATGCCCAACTTTTTCCGAACAGGCTCCTGGATTTTCGCTGTCATCGCGTTGTTGTCCTTGCAAGCATGCTCCGGCAGCAGCAGCAGCAGCAACGCAGGAGACGCGGCCAGTGCCCATCTCGGTCGCGACGGCGGAGCACCAACCGGTAGCGTAACTCCTCTCAGCCTTCCGGCCTTTTCGCCGCCAGATCAGAACGTCATTATCGGGCGTGTGGTCGACTCAAACGGGAAGGGAGTCGCTGGCGCCACCGTGACCTATGTCGGCGGCGGAACCGGCACGGCGAACTACGATGGGTTTTACTACATCGCCGATGTCGCCCCGGCCGATCGCATTGTCCTGACCTTCCAGGCCGACGGCTATGTCACCACCACGGGCATCGGCACCATGGTCGCGGGTGGCAATGTCACCGTCAACGCGGTCATGCTCCAGCGTGGCGCGGGTCAGCCGGTCAACAGCGCAGACGGCGGCACCGTCACCTTTGCCAGTGGCGTGGTGACACTTCCACCCGGTACGGTTACCGATTCCTCGGGCAACAACTACTCAGGCAGCGTCATGGTGCACGTCACGCCGGTGACCATCAAGGGTATCGGAATTCAGGCCGCACCCGGTGATTTCAGTGCGACCTCCGCCGCTGGCGCGACAGTGCAGCTTGAAACCTTCGGCATGGGCGCGTACGAGCTGGCCGACAGTGCAGGCAACCCTCTGCAGGTAAAGAGCGGAGCCAGCGTGGGGGTCGAGATGCTGCTTCCTGCGGGTACCAAGCTGGTGGCTGGCCAGACCGTCCCTGCCTGGCATTTCGACGACCAGTCCGGGCGCTGGGTCGAAGAGGGGAGCGGTACGGTCGGCGTGTCGTCCCTCGACCCGGCTCGTCTCTCCTACAAGTTGAATGTCGGCCATTTCTCCAACTGGAACTGCGACCAACCCTATGACACGACCTGCGTGAGCGGCACCGTCACCTCGGCCTGCGACGGCAGTGCCATCGTGGCTGATGTCCGCGCCGGCGGGATTTCCTACGACGGAAGTAGCACTGGATTCGCCAGCGCCAGCGGCCAGTACTGTGTCGCGGTCAAGACGGGATCGACTGTCATGCTTACGGTTTCATCGGGATACGGGGCCAATCGTGTCGTGAGTGCGGTCCAGGTGTCGAGCGGCAGCGCAACCTCCGCGTGCCCAGGGCCGTGCACCGTCCAAGACATCGTCCTGCCTTGCACGCCCGCGGACAATGACGTCGATTGTGGTGACGACTATTTCAGCGGATGCAAATCTTGCATCCAAGGCCGGGTGGTTGACGATTCGGGCAATCCCGTGGCGGCCATGCTGAAGGTCAAGACCGGCATCAACACCTTGACCGCCGTGACCGACTCTTCCGGCCACTATTGCTCGTCGGCCGCGCTCAACATACTCACGACCATCGCCGCCAACGCCGAGGGCGGTGCTGGCACCGTCACGACGACGCCCACAACGCCGGGTGCGTGCCCGAACTGCAACCAGGCTCCCGACATCGTGATCACCCAGAGTCAGACCACCGGCACCAGCTCGGGAATCGACTTCAGCCAGTGTCCCACCAGCGTTGGCGGGATTATCATCAACAGGCTTCAGGCCAATGGCACCGATCCGGCGTTGGCTGCTCTCGATTCTGGCTGGATTCTTGCCTCGAAGGGAGACTCGTCGAGCGGGATTCAATCCTACGTCATCTCCGGCGTTCTCGTTTCCAGCAAGGCCGGCGGGATTTCTTTCGCACCGCAAGCGACCTTCGAGCTTGACCTGGCCGCCCCGCCGAAGGCAGGTGCGGTGTACGCCGTCCAGGCCGTGTCGGACGACTCGTACCAGATCTCTGGCGACGCGACTTCGTCGAGCGGCGCGCCGGTCGGAATGGGAAGCGAGTCGTACAAGATCGATACCTCGTCGTCACCCGTGCTCGGCTCGGGACAGATCGCGTTCAGCACGGGCTTTGCCAACCCCGGCGATCCGGTCAAGGGATCGCTGACGTTGACCTTCGGCGCCAACTGCGCGGCTCCAAGCGCGTCGCTGACCGTGCAAGCGACCATCGACACCGTTCTCCAAGACGCCATGGGACTCATGCCGACCGTGCTCGACCCCAATGCCCCGGCTTTCAAGGCCTGGGAATGCAGTCTGTTCAGTCTGATGTCACTGACCACGGCGGGATTCTCTACCGGGGCAGTGGAAGTTTCCGTGGACGGCGTGCCCATGGCCGGCAGTAACTCGCTTACATCCGCTGAGTACTCGTGGACCGAAGACCAGCTCCAGATTTCCTACTACGGCGACACGGGGCTGTTCTCGGCCACGGTCGATCATCCGCAGATCGGGGCCAACGCCGTGAGCTCTGCCACGTATTCCGACGACAGCGCGAGCGGTTGTTGGTTCACCCTAGGGCAGGGCACTGTGACCCTTCCCAACTTTGCCGGCGCAGACTCAACCCGCTGGATGACCGGCTCGTTCGAGGTCGACTTCACCGGGACCAATGTGGGCAGCGCCACTGCGAGCTGCGGGACCCCCAAGGCGACAGGGCAGTTCGGCGCACCAGTTTGCGCCGGTATGAGCACCCTCTTCCATTGACCGGGCGGCGTTCTGCGGCCCGCCGCGCAGGCGCCAAACAACCTGGAGCGCTGCCTGTTTGCCGCAAAAATGACGGCCCCGCATTCGCCATCCATGAATAATGCGGGCTAACCGGCCACGCGCTGGCCTTCCTTCGGCCAGCCTATGCCGTCTGCGCGAGTCGGTGCAGTGTGCTCAACCCATTTGCTCAACCCATTCGGGGTGCCGGTGAGTCGGGCGGCGGGCACGCTGGGTGTAGCTGCGAAGCCCAAAGGTCAGACTGCCAACAACTCGTCGTAGACGCGGAAAAGCTGCTCGGCGATGCCTGTCCAGTCGTAGTCCCTTTCCACCAGCGCCCGCGCCTGCTGAGTCAGGCGGGCCGCGAGCGCGCGGTCGGTCAGCAGGCGCGCCACCGCTGCGGCGAAAGCTTCGGCGTCGTTTGCGATGAGCAGGTGCTTGCCGTCCTCGACTGCAAGGCCTTCGCAGCCAAGCGAAGTGGAAACCACCGGCCGCCCCAACGCCATGGCCTCGAGAATCTTCAGGCGGGTTCCCCCACCGGCGCGCAGCGGCACAACCGCGATATGCGCATTTCCATAGTAAGGAATGGGCGAGCTGGCGCGGCCGACCAACTCGATGTCGTCGCGCCCAGCAAACTCGCGGAGCGCGCGAGGCGTGCCTTCGCCCACCACAGTCAGGCGGGCTTCGGGGATGCGGCTGCGCAGAGCGGGCAGGATGTGGCGCGCGAGAAAACGGACCGCGTCTAGGTTGGGCGGGTAGCGCAAATGCCCGACGAAGATCAGCCGCTTGCCGGCTGCGGCCTCGGGAAGCGGGCGCAAAGCCGCCGTGTCTACACCGTTGGGGACCAGCGACACCGCGCTGCCGGCGGCCACCGCGCGCAGGCGCTGGGCCTCGATTTCAGAGACCACCAGGCAACGGTCGAAACGCGCGGCATGGCGGGCCTCCCAGCCGCGCATGAGGAACGCCTTTGCCAGCAAGCCCAGCTTCTCCATTGCCCCCACGTGCATGCTCAGCATGCTGCGGGACTGGGTCTCGCAGAAGTTGTGGAACGATAGGATCGTCCGACAGGGTGAGCCGTCGGGCACGGCATCGCGGAAATGCGCGAGAAAGGAATGCTCAATCTGAAGAATGTTGATGGTGCCGGTGCTGACCAGGTCGCGCAGCTTGCTTTCCAGGGAGCGCGAACAATAGGGCCAGTTGACCAGCGGTTGACCACGCTGAAGGTGCTCCCAGAAGTCCCGCGTGCGCGCGATCGCGGAGCCGGAACGCATGACGGCCCACTCGACCCGCTCGCAGAATGGCGCCAGCTTGGGCACATGGCGGGCTTCCTCAGCCGACTCAAGCACGGCGAAGAGCAAGACGCGGTATCGGGTCGCCACCTGGCGAATGAGATTGAAGTAGCGGATGGCACCGCCGCGGTCAGTGGGCCAAGGTAGGCCGTAGGTCAACCACAGAACCGTCTTGCGCTGATCCTGGGCCTGATCCGGTTTTCCGTCTTCATCCATTTCCGTTCCCAGCTATGCCTGGGAGCCCTTGCAGCCCTTTGGCTTTCTGGCCGGCGCCGGGGCTCTAGGCCCAAAGGCCGCTGCGCTGACGGCGCACGCGGCGGCAGTAGGCGTGCAACATGCGTTGGTGCAAAGACGCCATGGCCGTGAACCGCACGCCCATGCCGTAGAAGTAGTCATCCATGGTGTCACGGCAGGTCTCGCCTGCGGCCCAAATGGTTTCAGGCATGCCGGGCAGCTTGAATTCCAAACCAACCGGCGTGCGGGGCGGATTCGGATCCTGCAGCAAGGTGTTGAGGAACAACCCTCGCTCGCTGATGTCGACGGCAAGGCCGCGCTGAGGCCGGTCCAGGACGTAGGCGCAAAGCAGGGTCTCCAGAGGCAGACGATCATCGAACCGACGGTCCAAGTTCATGGCAACCTCTCCTTTCGAGATGGTAGGTAAAGTGGGTTTATGTAGGATAAGAACCCACAAAGTGCGCTTCGTCAAGTTTCGCGACCAGGGAGCGTGAGATACTCGCAAGAACGCCGCATGGAAAAGCCCGACGACGACCATCAGCTTCCGGGTCGTGACATGAAAGCCGCGCTGGTTACCGGGGCGTCGGGCTTCCTCGGCAGCAGTTTGGTGGCATCCCTTTGCGGACGCGGGGTCAAGGTGCGTGCATTGGTTCGGCCCTTCAGCGACTTGCGCCGCTTGGCGGGGCTGGGCGTAGAGATCGTGCGCGGGGATGTGTGCGACTCGGCCTCGCTGCGCGAAGCTGCCCGCGGCCAGCAGGTGGTGTTTCACACTGCAGCCAAGGTGCCTGACTGGGGCCCGCGGCGCGAATTCTTCCGAGTCAACCTGGATGGCACGCGCAACCTGGTGGCGGCCTGCCAGGATGCCGGCGTCGAGCGCCTGGTGCACGTCAGCTCGCTGACCGTGCTGGGTCTGCCACGCCAGGGCGACGCAGTGGACGAGCAGAGCCCCTACGATTCGTCGCCGCACGATGCGTACACGGCCAGCAAGATCCAGGCGGAAAAGATTGTGCTTGCGGCAAACGGCCAGCGCGGCTTGCAGACCGTCGCGATCCGGCCCGGGGCGATCTGGGGACCGGGCGATCCCAGCATCACCCCGCGCATCGCAGCCCTGCTGCGCCGAGGACGCGCGGTCTACATCGGCCGCGCGTCCAACCGCCTTGCGCTTTCCCATGTCGACAACCTCACCCTTGGGCTGCGGCTTGCCGCCGAAACCCCGGCAGCGGCCGGCCAGGTGTATCACCTGACTGACGGTGAGACCGTGACCGCGCGCGAGGTTGTCGATGGCCTGGCCGCGCTTCTGGGCACGGCGCGACCACGGCTGTCTGTCCCGTTTTTTCTCATCTACGCCGCCGCAGCCGCGATGGAAGGTGTGGCGCGCCTTCTGCGCTGGCGCTCGCCCCCGTCCTTCACCCGCTACGGCGTGCGCCTGCTAGCCAGCGACTGTCGCTACGACAACCGCAAGGCCGAGCGCGAGTTGGGCTTTCACCCGAGCGTGTCGTTCCAGCAAGGACTGACGGCTCTGGGCGGACATTTGTGAGGGACGATCGGGCGACCGCCCGTAGGGGCGACCTGCGGTCGCCCTATCGTCGCCCCCAACGGGTGGTCGCCGGTTCGTCGCCGCCGTCGCAATTCTCAGTTGTCAGCGGCACAGGGAACGGCCACGATGGATGGCAAATCGCATGCTCGACGTCGCCTCACTTGGGCCGCTGGTTGATCAGCGCGACGTGATCCTGGTCACGGGCAAGGGCGGCACGGGCAAGAGCACCCTGGTGGCAGCCTTGGCCGCCCTGGCGGCTCAACGCCGCGGAGGCGCCGTTGCCGTCGAGTTTTCCGCATACCGGCGCCTGCCTGACCTGATCGCGCCGGAGAGCGGCGTCAGGGTGGTCAAGATCGACCTCGACACCGCTTTGGAGCCGGCCCTGCGGCGGCTGATCAACATCCCCATGTTGACCCAGGCGATTCTGCGCAACCGCGTACTGCGCCAGTTCATCCGCACCTCGCCGGCCATGCGCGAGATGATCGTGCTCGATGAACTGCGCGCTCTGGTCGACGAGAGCACCGCCCGGCGAGTGCCGGTGATCGTCGATCTGCCGGCCACCGGCCATGCGCTGTCATTTCTCGATACGCCGCGCGCCGTGCACCGCATGTTCCGCATCGGGCCCATCGCCCACGCGGCGGAGCGGGTTCAGCGCCTGCTGCTCGACGGCAAGCGCTGCGAGATGGTGACCATCACCTTGCCCGAGGAATTGCCGGTCAATGAAACCCTCGAGCTTCTGCGCAAGGCGCGTCAGATGGGCATCGCGGCCCGAATGGTCGTGGTCAACCAGGTCCCGGCCATGCTTCTGCACGCCAGCGACCGTCCCCTGCTCGAAGTCCTGGAACGGGAGAGCGAAGAGGCATTGGCGCGGCTGGCAGTCGCGGCGAAAGGCCAGCTCGATGGGCTGGACCATGCGAGAAAACAGATCGACCGGCTGCGCGGTCTGGAGAACGCCAATGTGGTCGAGTTCCCGGCCCGGCCTCCGAAGCAAACGCCTGACAACGGGCGTTCCTCGCGCGCGGTCGAGCCCTCGGTTAGCAGCGCGGCGGATCTGGCGACGCTCATCGCCGATGCGCCGTTGGTGGTGTGCGTAGGACCCGGCGGTGTGGGCAAGACCACCCTTTCGGCGCTGCTGGCCCTGCGCCAGGCTGCGGCGGGGCAGCGATCTCTGGTGCTGACCATCGATCCCGCGCGCCGGCTGGCCGACGCGCTCGGGCTGGTCGAGCTGACCAACGATCCCATGGAGTTGACGGGTTTCCGCAAGATGCACCCTGCGGGCACCTTGAGCGCGCTCATGCTCGACCCCACTGCCACGTTCGACCACATGATCGCGTTGCTGGTGCCCGATCCGGCACGGCGGGAGGAGCTGCTGTCGAACCGGGTCTACCAGCACATCTCGCGCAGTTTGTCGGGGACCCTGGAATACATGGCGGTCGAGCGCGTGCACGAGTTGTTCCGCACCGGCCGCTTCGACCGCGTCGTGCTGGATACCCCGCCCACTGGCAGTGCCCTGGATTTTCTGGAGGCGCCTGATCGGGTGGCCACCTTTTTCAGCGACAGGATCACCCGCTGGTTCATGCCCGCGGCCGCGTCGTCGTGGACCTCACGTCTGTGGACTCGGGCCGGTAGCGCGGCGACGTCGCTCATTGCCCGGGTGGCGGGCCCCTCGTTCCTGGACGAAACCGTCGGGTTTTTCGCGGCCTTCTCCGACCTGCTCGGTCACTTCCGCTCGCGCGGCGAACAAGTCGGCCGTTTGCTGCGCGACCCGCGCACCGTGTTTCTGGTGGTGTGCGCGCCGGATCCGGCCCGCATCATTGAGGCCCAGGTGATCAGTGAGCATTTGGCCGATGAAGGCTGCGTGCCACGCGCCTTCATCGTCAACCGGGTGGAAGAAGCCTTCTGGCCCGGTCCCGACGAAATCGAGCGCGCGGTGGAGCGCGCTGCCGCGCTTCTCGGCGGGTTGGAAGAGCGCGAACCGACGCGCGCGTTCATGGATCGCCTGGAAAAACTGCGCCGCCAACAGGAGTCAGCCGCCGCGCTCCACGCAGAAGTAGTGGAGGCAGTCCGAAAGTTCGCTGCCCCACGCCCGGTGTTCACTGTGCCCCGGGTCCCGGTGGGCGAGACCCCACGCGATTCGCTGCTCGCCATGTACTTGGGCTTGTTCGCCCGGGAAGAGTGATGCTAGGCGCAGCCGCCTTGTCCCTGACCGCAGGACGAAGAATTGTGATAGCATGAGATTGACACACCCGAGGTGAGCGAGTAGCTCCCAGAGCAATTGTCACCCGCGCCGTTCACGCATTGGGGATTGAAGAGCCCCGGGCCGCAACTGCTGTAGCATCCCGGCGTGACCTGGTAGGCACCGCCGATACTGGTTGTTATGACGCATGCCTGTCCGGCAAGGCAGGTCGTTGTCTGCCCCAACAGCGAGGAGCAAGTCACCGGGCCACAAGCTGCAGTTTGAACCGTCCAGGTGCGACCTGAACAGGTAGCCAGCGTGCGCCCGGTGCTAGCGCAGTCTTCGTAGAAACACGTGAGGCTGCCGCCGCCGCAAGCTGATGCGTTTGCTAGCGGGGTTTGCGGACAGGTAGCAGGCGCGCACTCGCTCTGCAAAACGCAGCCCTCGTAGCAGTTGTTTGTGTACGACAGAACATAGGGTGTTTCACAGTAGGGCGTCGCAACTGCACACGCAGCCGTTCCGCTGCAATTGGCGTGAACGCCGTCAGCGCAGCGCTGATAGTGCGTGCAACAACCCGCGGTGGAACATCCGCAATTATTGGCAGACACGAAGACTGAGTGGCAGTCGCTACGGGCGTCACACTCGGTCTGGGTCGTGACCTGGCTGCAGCTTGCCAAACCATCGTTCGGCCCCCCATCCCGCGAACAGGCGCCGTCCGCACAGCCCGCGTCCGCTCCTGGGCAAACCATACCGGGGCATGTTGGTCCGCACGAACCCGTCCCGGGCGTGCACCCTGGACACCATATCTGCCCAGCCGGGCAGCCGCCTGAGCCCATTCCACCGGTGCCGCGGGCACCGCCGAATGAGATTCCGCCAGCGCCGATTCCACCAGAGGCGACTCCACCAGAGCCAGCACCGCCAGAAACGATTCCGCCAGCGCCAAGTCCGCCAGAAGCGATTCCGCCGGTACCCGCTCCGCCGGACGCCTTTCCGCCAATTCCGCCAGAGCCAATTCCGCCGGACGCGACCCCACCAGTGCCAATCCCGCCGGAAACACTTCCGCCGGTACCTGCCCCAATGATGCCGCCACTTGCGCTGCTACCTCCAGATGCCGTGGACCCGGTCCCCGTGCTTCTGCCCGCGCTACCGCCGGTTCCAGTGAGCCCACCCGACTTGTTATTCCCACACCCGCCTAACGATGTCCCAGCGATCACGGCGCCTACGAAAAGTGCGATAGCGCTCAAGACTCTTGTCATCACATATCTCCCGATCACATCTTGCGGTTCCCTGCCCGTCTCAGATCGATCCGCCTATCGCCCGGTAGCCCGCCCCATCATTGTGCGGGTCCGCGTGCGCGAACGCAATTTGCCCGCAGATTCGGATGTGATGCCCGTCACACATGCACTCCGAAATCTCGGACACCGCACGCGCGGCACCACCTTCGCGCGGTCTGTCGCTTGCTAAGGCACGACGGTCAGTGCGTAGGAGGCGAAATCCACGCCACCGCGACTGTCGCGCAATACCAGCCACAAGAATACGACTCCCGCGGTTGCGGGCGACTGCCATGCGTTTTCGGTCCAGACCGCAGTATCGTCTTCTTCGCGCCCGGTCACGGAGTCGTCAAATGCGCCGGCAGTGACGAACCAGGAAAGCCAAAGGGCCTCACGATGATCTACCAGCGTTTGCGACGAAGAATCGAAGACTGGATAGGACTCTGCCGAATCGGGAGACCACGTCGCAACCAGGCGTATCGGTTGACTCGCAGGAAGCGCATCAAGTGAAGCCGGCGTCTCGCCCACCAGGGCCGACAACGACACCAGGGTTGGGTTCTGGTTTGCGGCATAGCTTCCGCGGAATTCCTGGGACATGGCGAGCGAAGCGCCTGCCAGACCACAGCTCAGCCGCTCGCGGAAGATCGCCTGCTCCACGCCCAGATCAAGTCGAAGTGGTTGGTAGTAACCCCCGGTAGCATCCGGGTCAGAGGGTCGCAAAGTTCCACTACTTGAGGGCGGCGCAAATGGCCCGAAATTCGCGCACGCGGCGCTGGGTGTTTGAATCGCAACCGACCCGCCCTGTGCCGACTGCGCCAGATCGTCAGTCAAGCAGGCTTGGCTCACCGGAGTGTTCTCCGCCACAGGCTTGCGCAGCTTGCATAGGCTCCACGACAAGTCTTGTGCGTCCACGGTGCCCGAGGGAGAAGCGACCAGACTCGCGTAGTGAACCAAGTCCCCGGGCGCCGCTTCGCCAGGATTGCCACGCGCACCGATGATCCGTTCCTGCGTGATCAGCGAGGCCGGATTGCCCATCTTCGGCACGCAGCCAGCCAGCAACAAGAAAGCGAAAAGACGAGATCGACACATCAGAACCTCACTGACAGTCCGGCCACGGCCAAGATCGGCAGGCCGGTTATGTTTGAACGCGACGCGAACTGTTCATCGTAGGCAAATTCCTCGACGTTGGCACGGTTGGTGAGGTTGAGGATTTCCAGGTAGGGAGCGACGTCCACCCAGCGTCGGCGAAAGTGCTTTTCGACGCGCAGATCGAGCGCATAGAAGATTGGCAGGCGAATGCTGTTCTGTTGCCCGAAGATTGGCTGGTACTGTCCAGTGGTCGTATCCAGATAGCTGCCAACTACCGGCGTTCGTGGCATCCCAGTGGCCAAGCGGAATCGCGTGCCTACCACGAAGCCCCTAAAGGACGCATTTCCAACAAAGGTAAGAACTTGCGTCTGGTCCTGGTCGAACAGTCGGTAGGAGGACCCGGAGGCATGCCGACGCTCGCTGCGGCTTAGCGTGTAGGCCAGCCAGCCGGAGAGCGCCGGGTGAGGCGAGAATTGCAAGACAATTTGCACGCCAAAGGCACGCCCTACCCCATCCTGTACAAGAGCCTGGGCGAGGGGCGGATTTTGCTCTGGATTGCGCATTACCAACTCCCACATGTGCCGGTAGAACAAGGTTGGTCGCACAGTGAAGTGCCGGCCAACGTCCATGTCTGTCCCTGCCACAACATGCACGGCGTGGGCAACCCCTAGTGTCGGCGAGCCAAAGACAGCACTCAGGTCGCCTGGCGAAGGGGCTTGATGGTACAGTCCAAGCGCAAGATTTGCGCGCAGCCAGGAACCGGTTTGGTGAGTGATGGCAAGGCGCGGAGCTGGCGACCACGACAGGCGCGAAGACCCCGCCCTTGGCGTGACGCCATTCTCGGGAGTGCTGCGACTGGGTGAAATCCAGTAGCCGTCCAACCGCAAGGACGGAGTCAGGCGCCAATGCCCCAGGGTGCTCTCCGAAGCGGCGTAGGGGGCCAGATTTCCAATCGAAGCGCTCCACGTATCCGTGCTGGCTCCCCCTGAAATCGGCTGGCCAAAAGCCACAATGTCACCCTCCCTTGGTGGCAGGGTCGCTGATCCCGAGCGCTGCACACCCGACAGCGTGAGCAGTCCGTCAAACCCCAGAAGCAGAGTCAGCCTCGGCGAAAGCGGAGCGCCATACTCTCCGCGCAGACCCAGCACCGTGGAGGTTATCGACTCGTCCGCCCTGCCCTGCCCTGCGATTTCTTGCCGTCGGGTTTGCTCCCAGCCAACGAAGGGAATCAGCGACGCGCTTGAACCCTCGGAAAACCTGCGCAGGTACCTGACCCCGAGCCGGGAGAAGGATTGATTCCGGTCTTGCTCGGCGGACGAAGAAGGCGTCGTGGTGTTGCCAGCGATCGAGCTGGCATCGGACGAGGTAAGGAAGATCACCTCGACCTTCTCATCATCGCGCAAAGCAAAGACCACCTTGCCTTGAAAGTCGCGATAGCGTGGAAAAGGAAACAGACGACGCGTGTCCGATGATAGGGCGCCGTTCAGTATGCGATCGAGATAGCCGACGCGGCCTGCGGCAAGAACGCCTCCACCGTTCCCCACCGCTGTGCCGGCTTCAAACGAGGCATCAAGAACATCCACATCCAGCTCTCCTTGATAGCTTTGGGATGCGTAGACTGGCGGCGCCCGACTGGCCAGGCGAACCAGGCCTCCCAGTCCCCGGCCGTACTCCGCGCCATAGCCGCCAGGCACAAGGGTCACTGTGCGCAAGAAGCCACTGTGAACCACCGAGCGCAGCCCACCCAAATGGTACAACGCCGGTATCTCCATCCCGTCAACCACCACCCGCGTCTCCTCGGGTGCCGCGCCCCACACCACCAGTTCGCCGCCGCCCAGTCCTGGCCGAGCCACTCCCGGCAGGTTTTCCAGTGCCTTGCCGGCATCGCCCTGCGCGCCGGGAATCTGGCGCAACTCAGGCGTGGAAAGGCCAGCTTCCCCAACTTCCCTCGCAGGCGAAGCAATCACGACTGTCTCGTAGCCGTCGGTTGCCAAAACCGCAGTTTCGGGCAGAGCCGCAAGTATCGCCAGCGCGAAGACGCTCGCCCGCGCTCTCATGGGGATGCAACGGTGAATGACAAAGCAGTGACCCCACTGCCTTTGCCTTTGCTGAAGCGCTGACTGGAAGGAAGCGCCTCGCCCTCGGCCTTGTCTAGCGAAATCCCGTTAAGCAGCGCCTCCACCGTCCAGCGCGCGGCGGAATTTCCACAGAGCGAAAAGGTGTCGACGCGGGCCACATAGTCGCCGACTGGCGCGGCCAGCGACCAAACCACATTCTCGTTGCACCGACCATCGATGACGCAGCCACTGTTGGAATCGAAGTCGAGAATGCCATCTTCGTCCAAGACGCCAGCATCGGGCGCCGGAGTAGTCGCATATCGATCGTAGGAATTGATATTGCCAGCCCAGATCTCGACCCCATAAGGGTCGACCACATGCAGATCAAGATCGGCTTCCGTGTCCCACCACAGCGAGACAACCAATGCCCCGGTCGGAGGCAGACTGGGCTCGACGTCCAAAGACACATGCGCCGCAGGCCCAAAGTCATTGGGCGTGGACACAGCACGGACGAGCAGATCGTAGGAGGTTTGTGGCAGCGAATCCGAAAAGGACAGGCTGGAATGAAAGGTCGGCTGGGTGGGGCTATCTGCATCGGGCACGTCGGCCGCAAGTATCCAGTAGCCGATATCGCCAGCAAAACCGATGGCCACAGCCGTGCTCCCTGGATTCAGGCGGCCAGAGAGCTGCTTGTCTTGCAGACCAGGTGTGATCACGTTCTGGCTGTTCAGCACATCCACCACGCCAGGAGCATCCGCGCTGGCCAGCTTGTCGATCGAGCCGCGATAGAACTGGCCTCCGACAACGCGTACGAGAGCTTCTAGCCCCGTGTCACAGGGTGCTGCGCCACCGCAGGTGGCCGTGGCGAAGGCCCAGAGCAGAAAGCAGATGGCAAGTCTGCATCGCATCAGAAGACCATCTGTCCGCGCAGGGTCAGCGTGTCCGAAGCCAGGGTTGTGGGCGAGCCATCAGCGGCCACGGCCAGCGCATTGCGATTGTGCTGGTATTCGAGAACCAAACGATTGTGAGCAAACCCGCCCCAGGAAAGCGTGAACGTCCAGGTGCGAAAGGACATGTCCTTGGGCACGAGAACCGTGGGGGTCTGACGATAGGCATCCACGTCCGGGTTGTAGAAGTCGTAGCGAACACCAAACCCGGCCCGCGCTGTGAATTCTTGGCTGCCGCCTAGCACCCAGCCGAACTCCCGCAGATCGCGGCCAGACGCAACAGGATCGGCGGGCACAAGCCCCCGATCCAGATTGGCGGCCCAAACCACTTCACCAAAGAGCGTAGATTTCCCCAGATGGGGAACTGCGAAGCCCACGCGGCCATCCGCTCCCACGGCAAAGCGCGAGAAGTTCTGTGAAGGCGTGGCCGCACGGCCAGGGATGACCTGGATCTCACTGAGCTGGACGATGCCGTCCTCGTTCTGGTCGCGCCAAACCAAAACGTCCTTGGTCGCGGGTGTGCCGGGATGAAAACCGGTCCCTGCAAGCGAGGAAACCCCGGCGCTGACATGGACCTTGGCCGCGATGGTAAAGTCCATTCCCAGCCTCCCGACGAAATCCTTGGCCGCGTTCGGATCGCGAGCAGGGAAAGACGCATCTCCCAGCGGGTTGCCATTCATCACGGCCAGTTGCGCGCGAACAAAGCGCCAGGAAGCCTGTGCACGCCCACCCAGGTCAAAGGTGCCGGGAAACAGCGCCCGGCTGACGTTGCTCCGCTCAAGAAGAAACCGGTCTGGATCCCATTCCTGGACTTCAAGGCCAAATGGAATGCGCAGAAGACCGAGCCCAATCTCCCAATTCCACCGCGGCCGTGTCCTGCCCAGCGCGAGCTCGGCCCGGGCCAAACCCAGCGCCATGCCCTTGACCGTGTTTGCATCCAACTCGATTGCGGCCCGCAGGAAGGTTCGGCTGGCTTCGACAAAAAGGTGCGCACGTCGAATGAGAAACCGCTCCGTATTGAGTGGCTCTGCCCCGGTTGGAGAGAGCTGATCCTGCGCAGACTGATCCACCAACACGGCGTCCGCTTGCAGAAACCCTCCAACTGCCAAAGTCGTCTCCCCCACTGCCAGGTGCCCTGCAGAATTGGTCGCCTCGGGAGCCGCCGGTGGCGCAGGCGCCTCCTCGGCCAGGGCGGTCCGCACCGCCCCGACCAGAAGGAGTCCGCTCAAACTCAACCGGTTGATGCGCGTCTTCACGGAGTGGGAATGGGATCACTCTGGAAACGCGCCCCAGCAGTGCAGCTATTGTTGATGATCTGCGTAGGGAGCGCTCCACTCGGGAGAGGGCTGCAATCGCTCAGGGACGTGCGGCCATCGTCGGCTTCGCAGTAGCCATGGTGACAGGTAGTGCCTCCGGTGCAAGACCCGCTTGCAGCACAGGTCACGCAGGCCGCAGGAACCGTGCCGGTGCCAAGCTTGCTTTCGTAGTAGCAGCCGCAAGGATCAGGGGGTGCAAATAGCGAGAGATCGCCACCCTCGGTCGAGCGTGTCACCGTCATGGCGCACAAAGGAACGATTCCCTTCTGCGCAACTAAGGCGACCAGATCCAACCCGGACGGAACGCCGGGATTGGCCGTGTTGGTGAGAATATCGATAAACAGCTTGGCGTTTGCATTGACCGGCATTGGCACTCCTCCGTCGGGCGCTCCTCCGTCGGTAGACGACACCTTGGTCAGGTAGAACACATGCGCCCATGCGACATAGTGGCCCTCACGAAGACTCCGCTTGTCAAAGGCGGTTGCCGTGGAATCGGGGAGATAGCCGTTGGTCTGGTTCACGGCTTGGAAAGCCAGCGCCTTCAGATTCGCCCGGTTAGTTGCGCTGTCGTAGGTTTCACTGCCAAGAATGCCGATAGTCTCTTCAGGTTGTGTCGACGTGGCCACGTCGGTGGCAACATCGTTTGATGCGCTGATCTGTTTCCCGAGCCACTTGGTCGGGTCCAGGCCGATCAACTTGCCAAGGCTCACTTCCACGCCCTTGGTGGGAGTGCGAATGAAGTAGAAGTTTTCGTCGGTCCAAGGTGCAATGTTGGCAGCGGCGCCTTGGCCAAAAACCTTCAAGGCTTGTTCTGAACTGATGGCCACGGACGAAGCAGCGTGCGGTACCACGAAAAGCATCGACTGTACCGGACCCTTGAAAGCAGCGAGATCGGCCGGCGGCGTGTCGCTTGAGCAGGCTGCGGGAAACACGATCGGGATTCCGATGTCCACATTGCGCCCACCACTTTCCAGCGCACAGCTCGGCACGGCTCCCGTGGTGGGATCCCAGGTGGCATCACCGGGAATGTAGGACGGGATCTGGGTCAGCGGGGTGCCGTGGTAAAGGGCGTCGATGATGGTGCAGGATCCGGTTGCGTACCATACCAAGGTTATGGGATTCGCACTTTGCCGGAGGGCCTTTCCCAGGGTCTTCAGCACCGGCACCTGTGTGTCGCCGCTCATGACGTAGAGTGGATTCACCAGCGACGAGCAGGCGGTCAGAGGAGCGCCATCGCCAACTGCGCCATCCCCTGCCGGACCAACATCACTCGCTATCGCGGTGTCGGCCACGACGTCGGGTTGGGGGCCGTCCGAACCCACACCGGGGCCGGCGCCGTCGACAGCCACCGCAGTGTCGACTGCCGCGTCCGTCCGGGGTGCGTCCAGCCCTGCATTGGGGGCGGCATCGCCAAGAACCGGCATGTCGACTGTGGTGTCGGGTTGCGCCGCGTCCAATTCCACATTGGGGTTGGGGGTATCGATGGCGACTGCCTCGTCGGGTTGGGCGGCGTCCAGGCCGGGGCCGGCGGCGTCAGCAGGCTTGGATGCCGATGAGCTGCCGCATCCGGAGAGCGCAGCCGCGAAGACCAAGGAAACCAAACAGGCAAAAGCGGGTCGGATTCTAGGGACCAATGGCATGGCGGGAACCTCCTATTTCAGTTGTGACGAACATCTTCATTGCAGAATGGGCCGGCAATCCCCACCGAGCCCGAGACTCTTGACGAGCAAAACATCCTGCTGGCGAACGAAGTGGGCGGAGCGCTACAGATGTCGCGCAGCAAGGCGCAGGCCACCACCTGACCTTTCTCAAGCACAGCTACGCGGCTGGCAAGCGCCTCGACATCCATCGCGTCGTGGGTGACCAGGATGGTGGGCAAGCCGAGCGAGCGAATGGATTCGGCCAAGAACGCGCGTACCTCGACACGGGCTTCGACGTCCAAAGATGCCGTTGGCTCGTCGAGCAGAAGCGCCTTGGGAGACGAGGCCAGGGCCCGCGCGAGTGCGACCCGTTGCCGTTCACCGCCGGAAAGCCGCGATGGGTTTCGCTCGGCCAGATTGCCGATGCCAAAACGATCGAGCCATGTCATGGCTTGGTCGCGACGCTGCCTTGGGTTCACCCGTTCCGACCTGCACGCCAGTGCGAAGGCCACGTTGTCGATGGCCGAAAGATGGGGGAACAGTCCAAAGTCCTGCGGCAGGTACGCGAGATGGCGCTCTTCCGTGGGACGGTCAATGGCCAAGGCTGCGTCGAAGAGAACCTCGTCGGAAAGCACGATGCGGCCCCGCTGCAACTGCCGCAGACCCAGAATACTCAGCAGCAAGCTGGTCTTGCCCGATCCGTTGGGACCAACCAGGGCGACCGGCTCAGCACCAACCTCCAGTGAGGCTTGCAGGCAGAACGGCCCCAGCGCGGTCTGCACCGCGATCGAGAGTCGAGGTACGCAATTGTCCGTCATGGCGTCGCCGGCTGGCGCGTTAGTTCAACCCCGCGATTGAAGCGCCGCAAAGAGAGCAAGAGAGCAAAGGCGAACACAACCAACAAGAGCGACAGGGCCTGCGCGGTATGGATGTCGAGTTCCAAAGCGGTGTAGATCGCAAGCGGCAGGGTCTGCGTCTTTCCCGTCATGTTCCCCGCGAACATCAAGGTGGCGCCAAATTCCCCTAGCGCACGGGCCCAACTCATGGCCGCCCCACCGATCAGCCAGGGACGAGCGAGCGGCAGGGCAACCCGAAAAAGCAGCCGCGGCGGGGAAGCACCCAGGCTGCGCGCCACTGCCAGCAAATTGGGATCCAGCCGGCCAAACGCCTGCACCGCGGCCTGCAAATAGAACGGGGCTGAGACGAAGACCTGCGCCATGATGACTGCGACCACGCTGAAGGCGGGCGTCCAGCCCAGCCGCTCCAAGGTGCCGCCGAAAAGCCCGCGGCGACCAAAGGCAAGAAGCAGGGCAATGCCACCCACCGCGGGAGGGATCACCACGGGAAGCTGCAACAAGATCTCCAACCAGCGCGCCGACCGCCAACGCGAGCGCGCCAGCCACCAAGCGAGAGGCGTTCCCCCCACGACCACCAGTACGACCGAGACCAGAGTCGTCCCCAGGCTAAGTCGCAGCGCTGGCCAGGTCAAAGCACAGCCAAGTCCGCGCAGGATGGCTGCCGGCCCACCGTCGAGGACCAGGGCCACAAAGGGCAGCACGATAAAGAGCAGCAAGCAGCCGCCCAGCCCCACCATGGCCGCGCTGTACAGACGACGACTTCTCGCACGAGACAGAGCCGCTTGCGTCACTTTGCTCCTTGTGGCTCGGCTCTACTGAAGCCAGCCGCGGCCAACGTCTTTTGCCCTTCCTTGGACAAGACGAGTTTCACAAACGCGCGCGCCAGATCAGGATGAGGCGCGGCGCTCAGAACTGCGATTGGATACTCGGCCACGATGTTGATTTCACCTGGAATCTCGATGCTCTGGACCTTGTCGGGCATGGTCAACGCGTCGGTTCGGTAGACAATGCCAGCGTCGGCCTCGCCCAGTGCGACCTTGGTTAGCACCTGGCGCACGTTCAGCTCGCGCGAGCGTACCCGCGCGAGGAGCTGTTCGCGGAAGGCCTTGCCATAGAGTTTCTCGGCCGACGCAAAAATGGCGTCGGTGTAGGCGCCGATCGGAACCTCGCTGGCGCCCACCACCAGATGCTTGACCTTGGGCAGATCCGCAAAGCTGCGTACCTGGGCCGGGTTGTTCTTCGGCACCACCACGACCGGCAGATTGCGTGCGAAAATTGTGGGTTTGACAAACGTGCCCTGGGTTGCCCGGCCATTCATCTGCTTCCAGTCGGCCGAGGCAAACACGTCAACCTTGGCACCTTGCTCGATCTGCACGCGTAGATCCTGGCTGCCCGCGAAGTTGAAGCGGATTTTCGAGTTTGGGTGCTGCTTCTCGAATTTCAGCGCCACGCCCTCGAAAACCTCACGTAGCGACGCAGCCGCAAACACCACGAGTTCTTGCGCTTCGCCGCCTCTCGCCCGCATTGCAAATAGCGGCGCAATTGCCCCCGTGGCAACCAAAGCGACGAAAACGACCTTGCGGAGATTCATGCTTGCGGCCCGGTGAAAGCCTCGCCCGTGCGCGCGGTTCGATAGCCGGTCATGCCACCCAGGTCCTGGCGGAAGCGCGCATTCGACAGGCAATCGAGCAACGCCTGTACGCGGCTGTCCGAGGCAAGAGTCGCGGGGAAGACCAAGTCGAAGCGAGCTTCCGCAAGCGGCTCAAAGTGCAGGCCGAAGCTGGCTGCAGCCGAGCGGGTGGCCACGCCCACATCGCCCACGCCCATCGCCACCATCTGCGCCACCGCGCGATGCCCGCGTGCCACTGCCGCTGGCGCCACATTTCCGAACGCGCGGCCCGCTTTGCGAAACAGGCTTTCGAGCAACTCTTGCGCGCCCGCGCCCGTTTCTCGCGCGACCACGCGCGTGCCTCTTCGTTCCACATCCGCTGCGCTCCTGTACCTTTTCCCGGGCCGACTGACGAACCCCTGCTCCCAGGAAGCCAAGGTCACCAGCACCATCGGTTCGGTGCCAAACCTCGCGCGGACGGCCACCGCGTTCTCGGCGACACCGCCCTCACCCAGGAGGTGCATTCCCGCCATGTGCACACGACCCAACCCCAGTTCCTCCAGTGCAGGCCGACTCGCCTTTTCGATCCAGTGCAAGCGGGGACCGCGAAAACGCTCTTCCAGATGACGCCCAAGCAGACCCAGCGCGGGATCACAGCCCGCGACCAGAAGATTGCGATGGAGCGATTCCAGATCACGCAAAGGACGAATCCGCGCCCTGACCCTGCCCTTCTCTTTCACCAGGGATGCGATTCCGTCGGCGGGAGTGCCAAGTGCCAAGGCCTCGTCGGTTTCGAGCAAACGAGCTACCCATCGCTCACCAACCCAACCCAGCGACACACGCGCCCTGCGCGCGTCCCTCGCATTCCGATCCACCTCGCGCACGAACTCGGCGTCGATGACCTGTCTGTTGCTGCGGAGGCTGAAGAGGTCCTCCACCCGGCACTGCAACTCCCGCGCCAACGCCAAGGCAATCTGGGTGGAAGGGACGGTCTCGCCCGCCTCGATCGAGCTAAGCGTCTGCCGACTCACACCGATGGCCTTTGCCAGATCCCGCTGCTGCATCTCCAGCCGCTGCCTTATGGCCTTGACGGCGGTGCGCACCGGGGTATCCATGCGGGCAGCATTCCCGAACCCGACCGTCATGTCAACTTGACATGACGGGAGTTTAGAAAAGTTTACGTGATGGCTACCCAGGGATCACGACGACCGCTCGCTGCCGCTTGCGAGCCGCCGAAGCTTTTCGGCCACCACGGCGCCAAATGCCAGCATCGCGCCCCAGCGGGTGACCCTGCGGTCGACCCCGACGACATCACAACCGCTCCCCGAATTCCCGCCGCCAGCCGTCGAACCCTCGCTTCCGCCGCTGCCGCCTGTCCCGGCTCCCGCGCTGGTTCCGCCTGTCGTCGCCGAGCCCCCTGATGCCGACGCAGAGCTTGTCGCCGCACCGCCGGTTCCCCCCGCGCCGCCTGAGGCAGCGCCACCGCCGCCGGGCGTGCCGCCGGAAGCGGTCGTACCGCCGCTGCGCGCGCCTCCGGTCCCGCTCATCCCGCCGCTGGCCACGCCTCCCGACCCACTCGCACCGCCGCTGCCCGCGCCCCCGGCCGCGCTGGTCCCGCCGCTGCGCGCGCCTCCCGACCCGCTCGCACCGCCGCTGCCCACGCCCCCCGTCGCGTTCATCCCCCCGCTGCCCACGCCTCCCGACCCGCTCGTCCCGCCGTTGCGCGCGCCTCCGGCCGCGCTGGTCCCACCGCTGCGCGCGCCTCCGGCGGCGCTGGTTCCTCCGCTACCCGCGCCGCCTGCCCCGCTGCTCCCGCCTGCGCCGCCCGTGCCTCCGCCGCCGCAGGCTGCGCTGCTAGCGGCGGGTGCCAGGATCCACACCGGGTCGGTGGTGGTGTAGCCGAAAGTCGTTATGTAGGAGTTAATCGTGGTCTCAGTGTGGGTGGCCCCCATGACCGCTTCGCGGACCTTCTTGACCGTAAGGTAGTCAACCGCGGGACCGAACACGCCCATGATCAGATAGTTCGGCTGGTCAGTCGGGTTTCCCGTATTGGATTTCGAGTTTGCCAGCAGGGAATCGATGAAGCACAGTTGCTGCCGCACGGGAGTTCCCCCGAGAATGGCATCGCTCTTGTTGATGTTGAACAAGAAGTTGATGTCGTGGGTGGGAGGGAAGGTGCCAAAATGGTTCTTCATACTCAGCGTGGCCCCGCCGGTCCACGCTTGATTGTGTCCCTTGTTATTCGCAATATTGACGAGAATGTCGATCGTGCCATTGGCGATGTCCGCGGTACAAGCCGCAGAGGTTCCGCCGGGAATGGCAGCGTTGGTGGTGCCCCCCAAGGCGGTGTTGTAGCTACTAACAACTCCTGGGGTCTTGGTGGTATCGGTCGCGCTGAAATAGGGCGTGTAGTTTGAGATTCCCGCGCCGTAGGTGGTGTTCCCGTCGTAGATAATTATGTTGGCGGGCAGTACGCCAAAGCCGGCAAAGATGTTGCAGAATTTCTGCACAACCGCGAGGCTGGCCATGTTCGAGGTTGCAATGCAATTCACCTTTATGGCAACTTTCGTGGCAGCCCATGATGATTTGCCGGTCCTGAAAATGGCTTTCCATGCCGCATCCGCCGTGGTTTGTTGGGCCAGTTGCATGGCCATGGCATCCATGTTCGCCTGCACTTGGCAGGAATCAACCAACGTTTGCTCGTTCTGGAAGGTTGCCGCCAACTTGCTATCCGCCAACGATTTCATCATCTGCGGGTCGTAGCACGCCACCACGCGCATGTTGTCGATGGTGGGATTCACCGCCAACGTTCCCGTGGAGGGCCATGCCGCAAACGCCCTATTTGCTCGCCGCGCAAGCGCCAATCCCGCCGCGCCCGCGGCCGCTATCTTGAGAAAATCCCGTCTTTGCTTTTGCATGAAGAGCTCCTTCTCTTGAATACAGTGAGGGGGACCGGCCCAGGCGGCTCATCTTTTTTCCCAACTCAGAGCACCGAAGACGCGACGCGAGGCTGGCGCGAACCAAAGAGTTTGACCTTCGAGCAATGCGCAAGCATATTTGACATTATGTCAGGTAAACGCGACACGAGGGAAGCCGGCCGTCCACCCGTGATTCGCACCGCTCTGAAAGAGTTTCGCCTGTCACGCGGGCTGAGCCAGCTTGAGCTCGCGCACAAGATCGGCCTGTCCCGACAGAGCCTGTGCGGCCTAGAGCGTGGTCGCGTGGTCCCAGGGACGGACGTCGCACTTCGCCTCGCCCAGGTTCTCGGCTGTCGGTTTGAATCTCTCTTTTCTCTCAACGTTCCCCCCGCGCGGCTAAACGCGACGATCGCGGCTGCGCCTTCGGCACCGGGATCAGACAGTGCCCGAGTCCTGCTGGCTGAAGTCAGCGGCCGGTGGATCGCACATTCCATTGATTCTCAGCGCAATGACTCCTTCCTGCAGGCCGCTGATGGCCTGCTGGTTCCCTCGCTGCACCGGGGTCGTCACGCGCGGAAAGTGCAGATCGAACCCCTGGGAGACCTAGAGGCTGCCCGTCGCCGGCTCGTGGTCATGGGATGCGCGCCTGCGCTGGGGCTGCTTGCCGCGAGGCTCGGGCAAGAGCCTGCAGGAATCCACATCTCGTGGGTGCAGGGATCGAGTATGGCAGCGCTCAAGGCTCTCGGCCGGGGCGAAGTGCACCTCGCTGGCCTGCACCTGTGCGACGAGGAGACGCGCGAGTTCAACATCCCCTTCGTTCGACGCGCACTACCAGGACGCGCTATGCTGTTCGTCAACTTCGCGTCCTGGGAACAGGGAATCGTCGTCGCGGCTGGCAATCCGCTGCGAATCCGAGGCGCAGAAGATCTCGTGCATCCGAGGGTTCGTTTGATCCAACGCGAGCCCGGTGCAGGAGCGCACAAGCTGCTCGAACAGGCGCTGAGAGCGAGGAGAGTATCGCCCGGGGCATTGCGCGCCCGTGGGGGTGTTGCCTTTGGGCACATGGAAGTCGCTCGGGCGATCGCCATGGGTGCGGCCGACGCCGGGATTGCCATTCGGGGCGCTGCGCTTGCCTTTGGGCTCGGATTCATTCCTCTCGCAGTGGAACGCTTCGATTTGGTGATCCCTCGTGCCCTGGCGACCGATCCGAGAGTCGAGCGCTTGGTGGATACGTTGGGCAGCAGTACCTTCCGGCGCGAGCTCGACACTGTGGGCGGGTACATCACTCATGAATCAGGACAGCAGGTCGGCGAGACCCGATCTCGTTGATTGGCCGCTGTAGATTCCACCGCAGAAATAGTCACCGGCAGCTACCACCCAACATCAAACACCGGTCGGAATACGGCTAGAGTCGAAATCCAATCGCAAACGGGAGCCAACATGAACCTCAGCGCGCGAAACCAACTCAAGGGGACCATCAAGAGCATCAAGAAGGGGGACCTCATGGCCGAGGTCGTCGTGGAGATCGGCGGCCAGGATCTTGTCTCGGTCATCACCGCGACATCGGTGGATCGTCTCGGCCTGAAGACCGGCGACCCGGTTGCAGCGGTCATCAAGGCGACCGAAGTGATGATCGCAAAGTAGCCGTTGAGCGCAAGCTGACTCTTGCCCAACGACCGGATCACGAAGACCGATCGCTGCCTCTGACCAGGCGCCGAAGTTTCTCCGCCACCACCGCGCCGAACGCCAGCATCGTACCCCAGCGGGTGACCCTGCGGTCGACCCCGGCGACATCACAACCGCCCTCTTGTTTCCCGCCGCCAGCCGTCGAGCCCTTGCTTCCGCCGCTGCCGCCCGTACCGCCTCCCGCGCCGGTCCCGCCTGTGGTCGCCGAGCCCCCTGATGCCGACGCAGAGCTTGTCGCCGCACCGCCGGTTCCGCCCGCGCCGCCTGAGGTAGTGCCACCACTGCCGGTCGCACCGCCTGCAGCGGTCGTCCCTCCGCTGCCTGCGCCTCCAGACCCACTGCTCCCGCCGCTGCGCGCGCCTGCGCTGGTCCCGCCGTTGCCTGCGCCTCCGGACCCACTAGTGCCGCCGCTGCCCGCGCCTGCGCTGGTCCCGCCGCTGCCCGCGCCTGCGCTGGTCCCGCCGTTGCCTGCGCCTCCGGACCCACTAGTGCCGCCGCTGGCCACGCCCCCGGATCCACTCGTCCCGCCGCTGCGCGCGCCTCCGGCGGCGCTGGTTCCTCCGCTGCCCGTGCCCCCTGCCCCACTGGTTCCACCGCTGCCGCCCGCGCCTGCGTCGGCGCCGCTTCCGCTGTCAGCCGGGGGCACGAGAACCCACACTGGGTCGGCTGTGGTATAGCCGAAACTCGTGAGGTAGGAGTTGATGGTAGCATCAACATGGGTCAACCCCAGAGCCTCTTCGCGAACTTTCTTGATAGTCAGGTAGTCAACCGCGGGAGCAAATACGCCCATGGTCAGATAGCACGGCATGAGCTCCGGCGTTCCGACGTTTTGTGTTTTGTTGGTAAACAATGAATCGACAAAACACAATTGCTGCCGCACGGGAGTTCCCCCGAGGATGGCATCGCTCTTGTTGATGTTGAACAGATAGTTGATGTCGTGCTTGGGGGCAAAGGTGCCAAAGTGGTTCTTCATGCACAGCGTGGCCCCGCCCATCAAGTCGTGTCCTTTGTTGTTCGCGACATTGATGAGTATGTCGATCGTTCCATTGGCAATGTCTGCAGTGCAAGTCCCAGTACTTCCGCCCGGAATGGCAGCGCTGACCGTGCCCCCCATTGCGGAATTGAGATTGCTGAGAACCGCCTGGATCTTGGTGGTGTCGGTCAGGCTGATATAGGAAGCGAAGTTTGAGGTGTCGGTATAGGCAGATTGCCCATCGTAGATGATTATGTTGGCAGGCAATACGCCATAACCCGCAAGAAGGGAGCAGAATTTCTGCAAAATTGCGATGTGAGCCGTGTTCTTCGGTTCGAGGCTGTTTATCTTTATGGCCACTTTGGTGGCCGCCCATGATGATTTGCCGGTGCTGAAAATGGCCTTCCATGCCGCGTCCGCCGTGGGCTGGTTGGCCAGTTGCATGGCCATGGCATCCATGTTCGCCTGCAATCGGGCAGAATCGACCGCGGCATTTTCTGCAGCGAAAGACATTGCCGGAGTGCTCTTCATCATCTTAGTGTCGACGCACCCCACCACCCGCATGTTGCTGATGTTGGGATTTACCGCCAACGTTCCGGTGGATGGCCACGCCGCAAACGCCCTATCTCCCCTTGAAAACACCAATCCGGCCGCGCCCGCGGCGGTTATCTTGAGAAAGTCCCGTCTTTGCTTCTGCATGAAGATCTCCTTCTTCGAAGACGTGAGCCGAATGACTACCGAAGCATTTCTGCGATTCGCCGCGTGCCGTTGGCTTCTTTGGCTGAGTATGACATACACGCGATTCCTGACAGAACCTTCTTCTTTGCAGTGGCGGGGCCCCAGCGAGTGGCTCGTTCTTGTTCCGACTCACCGGATGCATGGCGCCAGGCGGCGGCAGGGCTTTCCGCATCCGAGGCGCGCTTTCTCGGTTTGCCGACGCTCAAGTGACTGCCGCCGGCTCTTCCGAGGTACTATCCCCGGTGTCGCATGCAGGCATCAATGAGCACAGACTTTCTTCACCTGGGCACCTGGAGTCCCGGCGCGGAGCCGGCGGCTTTCGACGCAGGCACGCTTGCGACGGCCGTGGCGCGTGTGCGCGAGCCGGTGCATGTGGTGCGCGAGGGAGCGCGCGGCCGACTAGGCGTGGCCTTTGGCGGCCAGGTGGCATCCGACGGCGCAGGGTATCCACTGTTGGGCACCCTGCCGGCGCTCTATCCCGAATGGCTCGGCGATCGTTCATTCTGCGAAACCCATGGCTTGCGTTTCCCCTACGTGGTGGGCGAGATGGCGCGCGGGATCAGCACCGCGCACATGGTGATCGCCATGGCACGTGCGGGAATGGTGGGTTTCTTCGGCGCGGGTGGGCTGTCGCCGTCCCAGGTGGGCACGGCTCTCGACGAGATCGAGACCGCGCTGGGCAAAGACGGGCCATCCTGGGGCGCCAACCTAATCCATTCGCCACACAACCCCGAGCTGGAGAACCTGATCGCCGACCTCTACCTTTCCCACGGCGTCAGGCGCATTTGTGTGTCGGCTTTCATGGGGCTAACCCCGGCTGTCGTCTGCTGCTCAGCCAAGGGCCTGCGCCGCGATCCCGAGGGCCGCATCCAGCGCCACCACCACATCTTCGCCAAGCTGTCGCGGCCCGAGGTGGCCGAGGCATTCATGAGCCCGGCGCCTCCGGCCTTGTTGGAACCTCTCGTGCGCGAAGGCAAGCTTGACCCCGACGAGGCCGCCCTAGCCGCCCATGTCCCGGTGGCCGAAGACATCACCGCTGAGGCCGATTCGGGCGGGCACACCGACAACCGGCCGCTTCTGGCTCTGGTCCCAGTGCTGCTCGCCCTGCGGGACCGATTGCAGGAGCGGCATCGCTTCCCGCGCCCGATCCGCGTGGGCGCGGCGGGCGGCTTGGGCACGCCCGCCGCCGTGGCCTCGGCCTTCTCTCTCGGCGCCGCCTACGTGGTTACCGGCTCGGTGAACCAAGCCGCAGTGGAGTCCGGTTTGGCAGAGGATGGCAAGCGCATGCTGGCGGAAGCGGGCCTGGCCGACGTGATGATGGCCCCTTGCGCGGACATGTTCGAGCTGGGGGTCAGGGTACAGGTCCTGCGCCGCGGAACCATGTACGGAGTGCGCGCCCAGCGCCTGTACGATCTCTATCGTTCTTATGACAGTTTGGAGATGCTGCCCGCGGAGGTTCGCCAGCGCCTGGAGAGCGAAATCCTGGGCGCAACTTGCGACGAGGTGTGGTCCGAGGTGCGTCACTTCTTTGAAGCACGCGACCCACGTGAACTGGAGCGCGCGGAGCACGAGCCCAAGCACCGCATGGCCCTGGTATTTCGCTGGTACCTGGGCATGGCCAGCAAGTGGCCGGTGGTGGGCGAGGCACGCCGACGGCTCGACTACCAGATCTGGTGCGGCCCGGCCATGGGTGCCTTCAACGACTGGGTGCGCGGGTCATTCTTGCAGGCGCAAGCGAATCGCGGCGTGGTGCAGATCGCTCTCAATCTCCTGGAGGGCGCGGCAGTGCTCACGCGCGCCCAGCAACTGCGCTCGGTTGGCGTCGGAATGCCGGCCGCAGCGTTCAGCTTCGCGCCCCGATTGCTGGGATGAGCTTCCGCTTTTCATGGCACCCACGCGCATGGTCCACAACGCCGACGCCATGATTTGGCTGCGGGCACAGGGCAAGCTGGTTGGCGCAAGCGTCATCACCTCGTTGCCCGACGTGTCCGAGTTGCCGCGCTTGGGACTCGACGGCTGGGGGCGCTGGTTCGAAGACGCGGCTGCCCTGGTGATGGCGTGCACAGTCGACGAGGGCGTGGCCATCTTCTTCCAGAGCGACATCCAGCACGGCGGTTTCTGGATCGACAAGGGAGCGCTGGTCAGTCGTGCCGCTGAACGCTCGGGTATGAGCTGCCTGTTTCACAAGATCGTCTGTCGCAAGCCGCCCGGCACCTCCAGCTTTGGTCGGGCCAGCTACGCGCACATGCTGGGCTTTGGCCGCGGGCAAGCGCGCGGGCAGAAGCGGGCGCGCATCGACGTGTTGCCTGACGGTGGTTTTCTCCCCGGCCCCAAGTCGATGGGCGTCCGCGCCTGTGTTGACGCTTGCCGGTTCGTCAAAGCCGAGACCACCACGGGCAAGGTGGTCGATCCCTTCTGCGGTTGGGGAACAGTCTTGGCCGTGGCCAATGCCCTGGGCCTGGATGCCGTGGGGGTGGACATCGCACCTCGCATGTGCCGCCGGGCACGCAAGCTGCGGATTGAACTGGAGCCTCGGCAAGCCTGCGCTGTGATCGAGGACACTTCTAACGCATAGAGGGGTGAGCAGTTTGGTTGACAGGGTGGGGAGACGGGAGAGATCCTTGAATTTCAATGCTGAGGTCACCGATGAAAACAGCGGCACTGCTTGTTTCAGTGTTGGCGTGGTTGGCAGCCTACGCCAGCGTGGCTCGTGCCGATGTGATTCCACCGGATGTCGCGGAATGCATCCAGTCGGCCCCAGCAGGCGCTTCGTGTCGCAACGAAGCGGGGATCTCGGGAATCTGCGTCGCGGACACCTGCTCTAGGCTCGACTATGCAAACTGGAACCGGGATGCCTCTGCCTCGCCGCCAAGCATGCAGTACGCTTGCCTCCGCTGTGTCGTCAGCGGCGACGGCGGGCTGGCAGGCACAGGAGGGGCCAGCGGACAGGGCGGGGCCAGCGCGCAGGGAGGTTCTGGCGGAAAAGGCGGGACAGGCGGGCAGAGCGTGACCGGCGGGACCACTGCTACGGGCGGGACCACTGCAGCGGGCGGAACCGCAGCGGCAGGCGGTGCCACAGCGGCGGGCGGAACCACAGCGGCCGGTGGGACCACAGCGGCCGGTGGGACCACAGCGGCAGGCGGTGCCACAGCGGCGGGCGGGGCGACCGCGGCGGGCGGAACAGCCGGACAGAGTACGTCCACTACGGCTCCTGCGGCAGATCTGACAGGTGGGCAGACCACAAGCACCACGGCTTCCGCGGCGGGCGGGACAGCAGGACAGGAAGTGGTCCCGGCAACCGGCGGCACTGCAGGCACAGGAGGCCCAGGCGGGACAGGCGGCAACGACCAGAGCGACTCGAGCGGGTGCGCGGTGGGCGGCTGGCTTTCGGTCAAGGCCTTCGGGCCCTGGCTCTTGGCTGGTCTGTTCAGCGCGATCGTCATGCTAGCGCGTCGCCGACAGCGCTAGCCCGTTCGCACGCTGCCTGGCTACTTCTTGCCCTTCTTCGCCGCTGGAGCGGGAGCCGCAGGCTCGGCCGGCTTGGCCGCGCTTGCCTTGGCTGCCTCCAAGTCCTTCTTCAGCTTCGCCACTTCCGCCTGGGCCGCAGTAAGGCTGAGCCTGACTGCGTTCAGTTCGTTCTGCTTGGCAGTCACGTTCTTCTGAGCCGTATCGGCGGCCGTCTGAGTGGCCTGCAGATCCTCCTTGCACTTCTGGTCCTCGCAGCCGGTGCCGATGAACAGCATTCCACCAAGGACGAGAGACATGACAGCCGTTAGTTTCCGAGTCATAGCGTTGTCCCTACCTTTCTTTTGCAGAGGAGCCGCTCCCAGCGCGCTCCGACGAGATTCGTCGCAGTTTTACGAACTTGCAAGCTCGCTGTCAAATGGGTGAATCAACGCGCGAACAGATTGGGCGAGGCATGGCCGGGACGTGGGCTGTACGCCCCCTGCATGAAGGAAACCGCTCCCTGTTCGCGCACGATGCGGGCTGGGCTTGGGCGCACCGATGCGTGAAGGCAAACGATGGCGGCGGCAAGGCCCAGGGCAACGCCGGATGCCAGCAGGCGCCGTCGGCCCGGGGCCACCCTCCGGATCAGGATGACCGAGCAGGCCACCGCGCAGGCTAGCACCGCCAGAACCGCCGGCAGTGCGGCCCAGGGGTTGGGCACTCCGACGAGCGAGAGCAAGTTGTGAGGCAAATACCCGCGCAAGGCGAACGGCAGCGCCACCTGGTAAAGGGCGTTGGTGAAGGTATCCGAGATGTAGTTGAGCATGGTCATGATCGACGTCGTGAGGATGGCCAGGTTGACTAGGGTCAAGGCCACACCCGTGGCCGCGGCCGCTCTCCAGGCACCGACCGGCCTAGCGTCGGCACGAGCATGGGCGAAGAGCGGATGCAGACACCTGGCGATGGGTAGCAAAAGAAACGGCACCAGCGGCGTCAGGTGGCGCGGCCCGGTCGTCCAGCCCCACGCTGCGTAGGTGAAGCCGCTGGTGAAACAGGTGTAGACAAGAAACGTGGCCAAACTGAGCAGCAGTTCCGGATCGCGTGCGCGCAGGGCCCGCCAGTCGAACAGGCCCGGCAAGGCCAGGAGCATGAAAGGAGAGATGGTGAACAGGCCGCGCAGAGGTGAAAAAAACGACTGGATGAATGCCTCACCCGAGGGCAGCTTGATGCCAAGAAACCCGCCATGGTGCCAACCCTGGTAGGCGACCTGCTCGAGAAAACGGTATCCGCTGACCAGCGGATGCCCGAAGGCCGCCTGGTGGTACGCGCCTAGCGCCAGCACCGGAGGCAGAAAGCCGAGCGCCACCAGCGCCGTAGCGCGCAGCTTGCCACGTGTGCCGCCCGGGGCTGTGAGCAGGCCGTATCCCGCCAGCGGAACCACGGCTAGTGCGCCGGTATACTCCGCGGTCATGGTCAGGCCGGCAAGCAAGCCAGCCAGGCAATAGCCCCGGGAAGACCACTCGCCACGCCGCACGCGCCAAAGAATGTAGAAACAGGAGAAGGCGAGCACGGCAGTGGTTTGGTGGCTGACGAATAGCTCAGAATAGGAGAAGGCCAACGTGCCCAGGGCATAGGCGGCAGTGACCAAATCGGCACCATCTGGCGTTGTCACGGTAGCAAGGTAGCGTCGCACCAGCACGAGCAGAAAAATCGAAGGCAGAATCACGCACCACAGCCGTGCGAAGAACATGAGCGCCAGCTCCGACACATCACCGTGGAGGAGCTTCAGCACGCCATATACCGGGGCGGCCGCGAACGACAGCAGCGGAGCCTTGGACGGATAATAGTGGCGCTCGCTGTATTGCGAGTTGTTTGGCGCTTGCGGGCAGGGAAGTCGGTTGGAGACACGGTGGTCGCGCCCGCGGGCCACCGCCACGCACGACAGATCACCGACCCAACCATGCGCCTGCACTTCCTTGCCGAGCTCGATGCTGTGGTAGTCGATGAGCGCGCGGCTCTGCAGAAGGCGGCAGAGTTCGTTGGGGCTGCGTAGGGCGGGCAGATACGGAAAGATGTAGATGTACACGAACGCGGGAACCAGGACTGCCCAGTGGCGGCGCAGAAAAACACGGCAACCTCTCGTGCTGTCAGCCAGGGTTGTCCCTGAGGCCAGCGACGCGGCGGGCGGTGAATCGTGGCCGGCAACTAGGTCATCGACTGTCATCGGCCTACGGCACGTGCCTATATTTCGCAACCGCTCTCATGCGGCAAAGCGCCGCGTGGTTGGTGAGGGGTTTCGTTCACTTGGTTTCAGCACAAGACCAGGCTTCGTATACCACAGCACCCACGCCGCCGCGGCGTAAGCGGTTTGCGTACGGTTCTTCTGCGCGGGCGCAGGGTGAGCCTCGATTCGGATCTCGCTGCCATCTATGGCTGAACCAGGGTAGTATTCGCAAATATTCGATGTCCTTGCCTCGCGCCTGCGGCTCGCCCCCCTCGCCCGTCGCACAGCCTGTCTGCCCATTCGCGTCGGCGATGCTCGCGCTGCACAGGTTAGTGCTGGCGTTGCTTGCCTTGGCCGTGGTGATTGCCACGGCCCCGGCGGTCGAGGCTGCGCCCCGACGGGCGAAGAGCCATGCCAAGGCCAGCGCCAAGGCCAAGCACCCGCCCAGGGCGCCCACTCGTGCCGCGGCCCGGGCCAAGTCCAAGGCCGAGGTGCAGGAGGAGGCCGCTGCCGGGGGCAGGATCGCGGTCTTCGCCTTCCAGGGGGCGGACACCTATTCTGTGCACGATCATGTGATCAAGGCACTCACCGAGCGGGGAATGAAGGTCGAAGCTGCGCTGCCCCCGGTGGACACCACCGAACAATACCGCGATATGGGCGCCGTGATGGAACTGGCCGCCTATGTCCATGGCCACGTCAAGGAGTTGCCCGCGGATCACGCCGTCGCCACCATAGTGATTCGCAGCGGCGTTACCGGCAAGAAGCTCGCCACGGCGACGTTTACCGGATACCGGCGCGGCCTGCCCGAGGACGTGGAAGAAAAACTCTGGCAACGGCTCGGGGCCACATTCGCGCGCGCCTGCGTGGAGGCCACCAAGCCCCGCCCACACCACAACCAACCTATGCGCATCGAAGCGGGAACGCCGCTCTGATTCCCCCTGAACCCCACCCAGGTTGACCCTGACCCCTGAACCCCACCCAGGTTGAACCTGAACCCCACCCAGGTTGCCCTCTGAACCCCACCCCCCCCTGAACCCCACCCAGGTTGCCCTGAACCCCACCCCCTGAACCCCACCCAGGTTGAACCTGACCCTGAACCCTGACGAATCCCCTTTGAACCCCCTTGAACCCCCACCCAGGTTAATTTACAGGAAACCTTATTCACCGGCTGCCGAAAACACGGCATGTCACTCCCCCGCGAAGTCCTTCCTGGCCGCACCTACATGATCACCCGTCGCTGTTCCGAACGCCGCTTCTTCATGCGCCCGGATCACGAGACCAACA
>Ga0182011_10000169_pt1 | contig 54106 bp, 58 predicted proteins | sample 711E1DmetaG_FD_120481 | JGI IMG/M metagenome (GOLD analysis project Ga0182011, IMG submission 120481) | Permafrost microbial communities from Stordalen Mire, Sweden - 711E1D metaG | ecosystem: Environmental > Terrestrial > Soil > Wetlands > Permafrost | place: Sweden: Stordalen | collected...
ACGGTTGGCTTCACGGAGTTTTCCAGCGTCGCGCGAAGTTTGCGCGGAACCTTTTCCATATCGCTGCTGTTGAGGACAAGGATCCCGACGTCATTATCCCGAAGTACGCTGGTGATTTGCTCGATCAGTTTCTCGTCGTTCTCCGCTGCATAGGTCTTGCGGATCCCTGCAAGCCGGAACCCGAGGATGAACTCACCGTTTCCGATAACTGCGATCTCCATTTACATCACCAGGTAGTCCACGATCTTCTCAGACGGGAGTTTTGACTCCTTGCCTCGTGCCAGTGCCCGCAGGTTGAAGACCTCGTATTTCTTCTTCTCGAGATACACGAGGATGGGGTGGATGGAGAACGGGTTGCGTTTGCTCATCTTCTCCATCTGCTCCAGCTGCACGCGGGTGAGCCGTGCCTCGATATACTGGACACCGCCTTTCCTAGTCTTGACCTCGTCAAGAAGGGTATGCAGGGTATCGTTGCTGATATTGGCCCGGATCATATCCACGAACTCGTTCAAGTCCCTGATATTGTTCAGGCTGGCAAAGTCATTCAGCGACAGGCTGCCGCCGGGGATGAACATCTCGCGGGCTTCCTCGTCGACCTTGTCCGCACGCAGGCGGAAAAGGGTCTTGACATTCTTGATATCGATCTCGAGCTGGATGTAGGCAAGGAACGATGCCCCGCCCTTGACCCCGGCCTTTGCATCATTGATGATGTTGGCATAGAGGTGCTTGTAGAGCTCGTTCTCCATCCGGGAGAAGGAGCCGGCCTCTTTTGCAAGGGGGTACTCGCGGGCGAGAACCGGGAACATCCGGTGGTCCTTTAAGAGCTCGATGATCCGGTCCGGGCTCTCTTCTGCGAGCATCCGGTCCAGTGCGACCTTGTCAAGGCTGCCGGCGGGGATGAGGATCTCCTTGATCTTGCCGGCTTTTTCACCCTGCATCTTGCCCCGCAGGATATTCAGCACGTTCTGGATATCCCAGGTCCTGAGGTAGACCTGCGTGAACTGCTTGAGCGTCCCCGGCGTGATCTCCTGGATCTTCTGGTACTCCTTCGCAAGGTTCCAGCTGAGGGCGACCTCTATTAAATCGATCCCCTTGAAGGTGGTCCCGAGTTCGTCGATTTCCTGTTTGTATTCAGTTTCTCCAATGATACGGGTGATCTCCGAGACGCTCATATTGAGCATCCGCTGGTACTCCTCTTTGGGTAGGAGCTTGGACTTCCTCATCCGCATCCTGGTACACACGTAGATGTACGGTGCTGAAATATTCACACCCATACGTGCCCCCCCTTATCCAAACAGGATGTCCGATGCATCTTTCAACCCGGATTCCCAGACCTTTGCAAGGAACGTGCGGTAGCTATAGTCAATCTGCAATGCTGCCCCTTCACCCTCGATGAGGATCCCGCCGTCTATATCAACGGGTGCCCCGATCCTGAACTGTGCAAACTCTGCCTCGGCAATGAGGACCTTTGCGGCCGCCACATCGCGGGCATTGCAGGAGATCGTCCCGGCAGGGATTTCTTTCTTGGCCTCGGTGAGGAGTTTCCTGATCGCTTCGCGGTGGAAGCTCTCGGGGAGTGCGGCGATCTCTTTTCTCGTCGCCTCGTACACCTGGTCAAGGAGCGCCTTCTGGGTATTGAGGAGCTCGCGCTTGACGAGCAGGTTTGCCGCCGATACGTCCTGGCTTACAATGTGGGAGGTCTGCTTGGTGACCTCCGCTTCCGTCGTAAGTTTGAGCGTCTCGGCCCGCTTTCCTGCTGCGGCAAGGATCTGGTCTGAGTCGGCTTTTGCCTCGGCATGGAGTTTCTCGGCCTCGGCTTTTGCCTTCTCCCGGATGTCCTTTACGAGCTTCTCAAGGCCGATGCTCGTATCCCCGGGGGTATGAACATGGCCGCAATTGGGGCAGACTTCCTGTTCTTTTACAACTGATCCCATTGTCTGCTCCGGTTACAGGAATAACAGAAGGAGACCCACGACAAGTCCGAAAATGACGATCGTTTCGGGGATAACAGTGAAGAGCAGGCCAAGACCGAAGAAGTCCTTGTTCTCGGCGATGGCACCCACTGCTGCTGCACCGATACCCATCTCGGCGACACCGGTACCGATACCGGTGAGACCGACGGCGAGACCTGCGCCGATTGCCTTCATTCCGACCTGCGATGCGGTAATTGATGCGATATCCGTTGTTGCTACTGCTAATTCTGCTGCCATAATTTATTCCTCCGTAAATCTGCGTTTTATCCCAAAGGGACTGTACTTTCTGCCTCCACCTTTGTAGAACTTGGTGAAGAATTCAACATAGTGCAAACGAATCGAGTGGAGCCCGCCACCCAGGATACTCAGTGCGATATTGAGGGTATGTCCCAGGAGGAATACTACAATACCGACGAGGATTAAAACGATGCTGATAAGCGTGAAGTTTTTCAGCGCCGGATTGATGAACATCGTAAAGGTCATGTAGTTCACGACCATTGCGATTGCAACCCCCGAAAGGCCTACTGCAACCAGACGGGCGTACGAGAGCACGTGGGAGACGATCGTGGGCAACTCGATCACTTCAAGGAAGTTCTCCCGTGCAATGAGGACGACCCCCACCAGGAGGAGTACGACTCCGGTAATATGGCCAAGGTTCACGCCAAATCCGACTCCCGGCATGGTGAACAACACCGGAAGCTTGGTAAAACTGGGCATGAGCGGTATTGCTGCGCTTGACCAGATGGCAAGGATGATGCCCCACATTACGGCAATCCAGCCAAAGTTGGCCATGATTGCGAGCGTGCGGTGATGGCCATGGTCCTGCTGCGCATGGTTGTACATGCCGAGGATCCTGCCCAGTGTGAGATGTAAAATACCTATCCAGATGGAAAGAACCATCAGTTCCGGGATGTTCGGGCCGTGTCCCCCCGCCTCCGTCATGAGATGCCGGGAGTACAGAACCGGGCTCCATCCGGGAATGGCGAATCCAAGGAATTCGCTGAATACGATTCCAAAGAAGATACTCGAGATACTGGCGTTCCTGAGAACATCGAGCAGCATGCGGCCCTCTTCGCCTTTCAGGAACTTCCTGAGCCCATAGGCCATGGCAAGGAATATCAGACCGTACCCGACGTCCCCGACAATCAGCCCGAAGAAGATCGGGAAAACGATGGAGATCATCAGGGTCGGGTCGACCTCGGTATATCTCGGCCGGGAATAGACATCCATGAGCACCTGCGTCGGCCTTGCAAAGTCCGGGTTGCTGTATTCCACTGGTACCGAATCGTGCTCGAGATCTATCGGCAGGACCGTGACAAAGATCTTCCCTTCCGTCACATGGACGAGGGAATTTGTCACTTCGGTGACCTTGTCCGTCGGGACCCATCCTTCTGCAACAAATGTCTGTTTTGTCGTTGCGAAACGGAGCGGGGCCTCGGTCTGGTCAACTTCTGCTTTCAATAGCTCCTCACAGGCAACGAGGAACGAGGCGTGTTTCTGTTTCACGTCCTCCAGCTGCCTGCTGATCTCTGCGACGTCCCTGTTGAGCGCCGCAATCTCGTTTGTGTAAAAGTCGATGCGGCCCTTTGCCGACCCCGATTCGTTCGGGACCGGGATCGACTGGAACCCGGCTTCCGCAAGGGAGCGTTCGACATCGCCCTTCTGCTCGGTCGGGTAGACCACAACAAGGAAATTCTTCTCTTTCCCCGTTGCAAGATGCATCTCGCAGGGGACATTCAAGGTAACCTCGCGGGAAACGTAACCGGCAATGGTGGTGAATCTCTTGTAACCGTGATACAGATTCAGGTCAACCGGTACGTCCAGGAACGGCGTGATCTCGGCAATCTTCTGTTCGATCTCCTTGATCCGCGTGTCGAGTTTTGAGCGCCTGACCGAAAGCTCCTCGACCTCCCGTTCGAGTGACGGGAGTTCCTGCTCGATCCTTGTCTGCAGCTCGTCCTGCGAACAGCACGGGCCTGCGTCCACATCGTCGGCGTTGATGGCGACGGTGTTTGTTATCGCCCGGATCTTGATGAGATCAGCGGACTTTTCGCTTGCCCCTGAAAGAGGCGAACCTATCTTAAAGCCCTCGTAGCCTTCTGCTCCGGCATCGACATACTCCTCGATATGGAACAGGTTATGGCGGTACAGTTCCGCAATAACCGGGGCCATCTGGTCCCGTGAGGCTGCGATGAGAAGCCGGCTCATCTGCTTAGGCTTTAACATGCAGCTGCTCCTTAAACCGCAAAACCAGCAGCTGCACCGCCTTCGTGAGGTTCTGTTCGCCCTTCACTTTGAGTGCTGCTGCGCGCTGATTGCCACTTTTTATGATTTCAGCGTGCTTAAGTGCCGCCTGGTGCCGTGCCTCTTCCAGTTTCAGCTTTTTGTATTGTTCTGCATTGCTCTGCGCCTTGGATACCAGGTTATCAGCCTCGAGCTCAGCCTGAGAATGCCGTTGCTTCTTCTCCTCCTGAGCCCTGCTGATGGTTGACTGGTACTCTTCTTCAGCCTTTTTGATGTTCTTTAAGACCTCAGTCTTCATCCAACCCTCCTCTCACGGCAAGTACAATACTTGGGAAAAATGGGATATATGTATTGTTATTTCGTGCAGACGGGGTCTTCCGGATTGAAATACGGCGGAAAAGAGAGATCAAAATCAGGAATAGTCCAGATTACCCCGGTAGTGGACAGTCTGCAAGGAAATGCCCACCGGTAATCCGGTAATCTCAAGGCCTCCGGAAGTCCCCCGTATTGACAGGCCGGCAAGCTCGTCACTGGAACAGACAAGGTGCTGCTCCGGGTGTGTTCCCCGTGTTATCGAACAGCTGGTATGGACTTCCGACGCAACCGAGACCACGCGGGAGATCCTGCGGGAGCCGGGATGGTGCCGGGGCAGCACCAGGAGCGGGACGTGATACGTCCTGACGAGTTCCATCAGCATCAGCGCCGGCTCGACTTCCCCGCCTTCGGGAGCTGAAACGACGATAACGTCACCGAGAGTGACACCCTGACAGAATTCTTCCGTGGAGGTTTCTATGCAGAGGGAGAACTGGTCTTTTGCCTTTCCGATCAACAGAAAGGAGTGGTCCCCCCGCATGAGCAGCAGCCCGTCCTCAAGGGGATACTTCATGCTGGTGATATATCATCCGACTGGCAGCTGGGACAGATGGGCTTTTTCCCGATGCCCTTGAACCGCTCGCCGCATTCGTTGCACCGGTAGTCTTTCCCCTGTACCCTATCCGGGGGAATATCGATATCAGTCGGCCCGCCTACTGAGCACATGGTCGTTGTACCTCACTACGAAATCCTCGCTTTATTCATATAACTCTATCTGAGGAACCGTGTCAGACGACAAGGACGAAGTTGAATGCCACCAGGGCAATGATCAGGAGGATGCAGGAATGCTTTACACCTGCTGCAAGGGATGATTCCCCCATCTGCCCGGCGATGAGCCCGGAAAAGAGCGCCTGGATAAGGCATGCGTGGTACAGCAGACGGCTGAAGGTGATGACCGGGATCGAGCCCAGACCGGAAAGAGCTCCTGATGTGGGGATCCCCTTAGTGGAGATATGGGCAAGGACCGGCAGGAACTGCGTTGTGAGCACGCCCACAACAAACAGGAATACAAAGAACGACAGATAGACGATTGCAGTATAGATGAACATCTCGCCAAGCCGTTCTTTTTTCAGGACTTCGGTCATTTTGGCGTCGCTGGATGCAATTGAGAGCACCTCACCGATCTGCCCGCTCATCTCGCTCGCTTTCGTGATCAGGGTGACGGTCCGTGCGATTGACGGCGTGCTGACCCTTTCTTCGAATCGCATCAGCGCCTCGGTGAAATTGGCACCCCATTCCATGTCCCGCTTGATCCGCCGTATCTCATAGCTGAGCAGGCCAAGATTGGTATTGACCATGATCGCGATCGCCTGGGCGATGGTGAGACCCACCTGGTTTATTCCTGCCATCCGTTCAAGAAAGTCCGGGATGAGGGCCTGGATGCCGAGAACCTTCCGTGCCCATATCTCGTAAAAAATAGCGTAGGGAATAAGAATAATGAGCAGGGCAATCACGAAGTGATCGTCGACAACATTGATGTAGGTCTCCATATCGGTGTAATGGGGGACGTTAAGGAGCACGACAATGACATAGATCATCGCGATTGGGACGGTCACATAGAGCGTGTGGTTGACGTTGGACACGAAACTTTCCAGCGGGTGTTTCAGGTTGTGGACAAGGTTTCTGAGCTGGTCATACTTTTTCAGTTGCTCAAACAGGGACTCCTCGTCCTCTTTTTTGACAATGGTGACATCGGAATAGGTGTGGAGCCACTTGGTCCGGATGTAGCGTTCCGTCTTTTCACCCTTCATCGAAATGAGATCGATGAGCAGGATGAAGACAACCGAGCCAATCGGCATGACAACATAAACGACCAGCCCCAGCTGGAGCACGGCTGAGCCACCCATCATGCCCATGACCACCATGATGATGATCAGGAAGAGCGGCCCCGCGACAAACAGGGTGACATAGGACTCCGCGACGATGGACAGGACATTCAGGAACTGCCGCTGCTCGAAACGGGCTTCTTCCTGGTACAACCGTACCCGCATGGACAGGAACTCCGCCATATCCCCGCCGCTCTCGATAACCGACAGGAGGTCCTCCAGAAAATCCTTGAGTTTTTCCGAGGGGGTCGTTTCCGAGAGATGACGGATTGCAGAAACGACATCATACCCGAAAAAGTCAGTATCCCGGACGATCTGGCGGAATTCAAGGGCGACCTCCCCGTATATATTCGCCCGGTCCGAGAGCGAGCGGAAAATGGTGACCATCTGGGCCCCGCCCCGGCGCATGGCGTACATGTATGCCACTGCGTTGTGCAGCGTAAGGTTGATCTTGATCTTCCGGTTGTTCTTCTCGAGGGCTGGCAGCCGGAGGAGGACCGTATACCCGATGAATGTACCGATAATGAAGGAAATGACAATGAATATAGCCTGCATGTAATCAGTGGGATACAGAGTGCTGAAGAAGACCGGCATCTGGATATTAAAGACATTGTAAATCCCGGTCCGCCCGGTCAGGAACTGCAGATCAAAATAGGCACTGATAATATAGCCGAGAACGCCAAACAGGATGCCTGCCAGGAAAGCGATCTTAAACGCCCGCCAGAGGTACTGCTCGAGGGTCATCCCCACCCGGGCTGATACCATATCCGCATGCAGGCTGTGGTACCGGAGCGGGTCGCGGTTTATCCATTTCAGGAAATGGTCCCGGAAAATCATTGGATTACCTGGCGCAGGTCGGAAATATGGGCGATCACGTTAGGGGGATCGATACTGTAGGCATGGAACACGGTGGCTACTGATATATAGTCAATTATTCCCTGTTTCTTCATCTCATCAAGCAGGTTTTTCCGGAGCTGGATCTCGGCGTCGAGCTGTTCCCGTGTCCAGCCCCGTTTCTCGGCAATATCAGAGTATATCTGGGACCTTCCGGTGAAGGAAAACCGGTCCCGTACAGGATCGTACATGAAAACATTATTGACCCGGAGGTTGCCGGTCGAGGGATCGATACCGGCAATCTCGACAATTTCCTGCACCCTGCGGACGCGTTCGGTCCCGTGGTACACGAGAGCCTGGACACTGATGATGTTTAACGCCTGGACCATGTTCCTGGGCACGTTGAGGGGTTCGCTCTCAAGACGGTGAATTGCTGCATCAACACTGCCGGCATGCATGGTGGAAAACGTCGTGTGCCCGGTGTTCATGGCCTGGAAGAGCGTCTGGGCTTCAACACCCCTGACTTCCCCGACAAGGATAAACTCGGGCCGCTGGCGCATCGCAGCCCTCAGGAGATCAAACATGCTGATCGCATTTCCCCCTTCAGACATAGCTTCGCGGGTCACACTGGCAATCCAGTTGTCATGGTACAGGGTGATCTCCCGGGTATCTTCGATACTTACGACCTTGGCAACCGGGGGGATGAAGAGGGAGACCGCATTGAGCGATGTGGTCTTTCCGGATGCAGTTCCCCCAATGAAGAGCAGGCTCTTGTTATTCTCGATGGCAAGCCAGAAGTAGACAAGTGCGTCGGCATAGAACGTGCCATTTTCCATCAGCTCGACCGGGGAAAATGGTTCCTCCCGGAATTTCCGGATGGTAAAGGAGGTCCCGCGGGTCGTAACCTCAGTTCCCAGCGTGAGCTGAAGACGTGACCCTTCAGGAAGGGTCGCATCGATCATGGGGGAACCGGTGGAGATATGTTTTCCTGACCGCTGGGCAAGGGTGATGGCCAGCGAGTTGAGGACATCGGATTCGAAGGCGATGTTGGTCTTGATGTTCCGGTATTTCCGGTGATACAAAAATAACGGGATCTTGTTGCCGTCGCAGGAGATATCCTCGAGATGGGTGTCCTTCATCAGCGGGTCAATACGGGACCAGCCGATGAAGTTGCGGATCAGGAAGTACTGGAGCTTGTAGAGCGTTGAGGCCTCAAAGGAAATGCCATAATCATCGATAAGAGCATGCATTTTTTCCAGGAGGATGCGTTTTCGGTCTTTCTTGATCTCATCAGATGAAAGGATCAGGACGTCCCGGAGGTCTTCATAAAGCCGTTCCAGCAACTCATATTCAAAGTCTGACAGAGAGGGTTCGAACAGGAGATACTCTTTCTGGTTCGTGCGCTTGTTCAGGGCGATAATGACAAGCGAACGACCTTTCTCTATCCAGTACTGTTCAATGAGTTCATAGTTATCGGTCAGCCGCGGAGTAACGAGGGTCCCGTCGCGCTCAAAATCGTATTCGAGGATAGCAGATCGTTCTGTTCCCTGCAGGAGGCGGAAATAATGGCGGTACGTTGCATCCGGTTTTTTCTTCATTTCCGCAGCAGGCGTGTTCGCAGCTCCGGTATCCGGCCCGGAACCGGCCGGCTGCCGGGGTATATCCCCGCCAGTTTTCTCCGTGCTGCCGGATCCGATAGGTTCAGTACTTTCCATTACTCCATGCCTCCCCGCCCCTTCTCTTAAAGGCTCTCTCGAATTATAATTCGGGAGATGCTTCTATATAATTATGTATTACTCCCGGCAATCCCGTTTTTTTCCGGATTGAGACGTTTGGATCCTTTATCATCAGGCAGCATCAGATAAATATATCAGAAAGACCACGAGACTTTCTCTAACGGGTTATCAGTATTTGTGAGGAGTTCAGATGCCGGAAGCAGTAAAACAGCGGATGTCTACAGGGATCTCATCGCTGGATCCCATCCTCGACGGGGGGATCCCGCCGGGATCCGTGATTCTTCTCCTCGGGGATCTTGGGGCGGGAAATTACGAGTTTGTCTACAGTTCCGTGGTGAACAGTCTGGACCCGGCCAAAGCCGGGTTACAGAAAGGACCCGGGGTCCCGCGGGAAATCTGCTATGTCACGTTCACCCGCGTAAAGGAGGATATCAAGAACGAGATCCAGCAGTCTTTTCACATTGATGGCCTTGACCGGATAGTGGATACCATACGTTTCGAGGATCTCTCCGAGTATTATTTTGACAACAGCGTTGTCCCGGATGCCTGGTACAGCCACAGCGATGTTTTCACCCGGCTGCAGAAACGTGCGGAACACACAAACATTCTTGTCAGGTTATCGAATGTGATCGATTCCATTAAACCGGGCAGTCTCGTTGTGTTTGATTCCATTACCGATCTCGCAACACAGTCTTCCCATGCTGATGCATGGAACAACATGACAGGTTTTTTACGCGGACTGCAGCGGGTATCGAAAACACGGGGCATTACAAGCTACCTGCTGTTAAGCAGCGGGATTCTTGATTCTTCCCGGGAGCGGGAGCTTGCCGATATCGCGGATGCCGTTCTCTTGTTCAGGTGGGAGGAAACGCAGGGTGCCCGGCGGCAGCGGGTGATGTACTTCGAGAAATTCAGGGGTGTGATGCCCCATCTCGAAGAACGCGACCTGGTGAAATTTGCTGTCAGGATCTCGGTCACCAATGGCTTTGAAGTGAGCAACATCCGGGTGATTATATGAGCAAAGAACGGGTTAAAGTCGGTATCCTTGGTCTCGACGATATGCTCGGGGGCGGTCTTATCCCCGGGAGCATCACCTGCATCATCGGCACGTTCGGCACGGGGAAGACCACCTTTTCCCTGGAATTCGTCTGGGAAGGGCTCAAGAAGGGAGAGAAGATCATCTACATCAGTCTCGAGGAGCGGGAGGAGCGGATCATCGCTTACATGAAACTGAAAGGGTGGGACGTTGTACCATATCTCAATAAATCCCTGTTTATCATCAAGCTCGATCCAACTGATTTCAACCTGGCCAATAACCGGATCAAGAATGAACTCCCCAAACTCATCGAAGAGAAGCAGGCCAGCCGGGTTGTGATCGATCCTATCTCGCTCTTCGAAGATCTTTTCAATACGGACTCTGAGCGGCGGCGGGAGATGTACCGCTTTATCGAAGGGCTCCGCGACAAGAACTGCACCATCATGATGACCTCGGAGACTGACCGCGACAACGTCTTTTCCAGCCGTCACGGCCTCATCGAGTATCTCTCGGACACGGTGATCCTCCTCCGTTATGTCCGCCCGTCGGAAATATCCGTGGATGTCCACCTTGCGCTCGAAGTCGTGAAGATGAGGATGTCGTCCCATTCCCGTGAGATCAAACCGTACGACCTGAAACAGGACCAGGTCGAGGTTTACTCGGAAGCAAATGTGTTCTGAAGGAATGCGGTTACCCGGAATTCAATCCCGGTTTGATTTTGCCGAAAAAATCGCGTTCCGGTTGAAAAAAATATCCTGGGAATATCATTTCGTATAAATGAGAAAAGGCATCATTCCTCAGATCGTTACTCCGAGAATATTGAGCAGCACGAGGATACAGACGCCGGGGACTCCTCCGATAGCACAGATAAGAACTGTTGCAAGATCGTAGCCCAAGGGGGGTTTGTCCATCAACTGCATGATATTGAAGAAGTTCAGGACTATGAGAAGAATCAGCCCGACCACAGCATTTCCGATGACAACCGAGAGTTGTTTGACCAGGTAGTATACAACGGCAACAATTGCCACGATCAGGAGAATTGCAACAATTACTGAAGTCATTTTCTTACCCGTTTTCTCTATTTACCAATGATACGCTGTTTATTTATTTTTATCGACGGCAGGATGAGCGACCCGATGGCCCGCGTTTCCTTGCTCATGCCCGCAATATCCTTGTGCATATCGAAGACATTGCCGGACATCATGGCACTCCTCACGGGTTCCTCGAATCCCCCGTCTTCCATCCAGAATGCATTGGATATTTCCACGGAGAAGTCCCCGCTCATGGGATTGGCGGTGTGAGCACCGACAACGTTGTGGACATAAAGCACCCGGTCATCAAACACTTCCTCCCGCGGACCGTCCACGATGAAATTATGGTGGCCGATGGCCGGCAGGCCCCCGAACCCCCCGCGGACCGCAGACCCGGTAGTCTTTTTATCATACCGGTATGCTGTCTTGAGGTCATAAGCAAAGGTCTGGAGCACGCCGTCCCGGACAAAGTCAATCCTGCGGGTCGGCGTCCCCTCGGCGTCCCACCGCGTGCTGCCGCTTGCCCGGGGTAGCAGGGGATCGTCGTACATCACGATCCGGGGATCCGCAATGGTCTCTCCCAGTGACTGCGCAAGTCGCGACCGCCCGGAGTGAACGCTGCGCCCGTTCAGGGCAGGAATAAACACGTTCCCCAGAAGTTCTGCATAGGCAAGGGGGGAAAGGACTACCGGATAGTCGCCGGTCGGGATGTCCTTCCCGTCAGCGGATTTGTATGCGAAGAAGGCTGCACGCTCTCCCACGGTATGGGGATCCACATCCCCGATATACGACACGTGGTCAAATTCGTAGCCGGTAGACTGCCGGTGAATCGCTTCCAGGGAAATGGACACCCCGGTATGGTGGTCCTCGTACCGAATGCCATGACTGTTCACGAGCGTTACGAACGAGACCGAGAGGGACGCAGATCCTGCGGTAATATCTGCCGGGTGCTCAGTGGCCCCTTCAAGCATCTGCCGGACCAGGTCGCGGGCGATACCCGGATCGCATTCCAGTGCTGGATCGAACGAGAGGGGGGAGGCAGAAAGGGAGACCGGCTCCGGCAGGCCATTCCAGGTTTGCGGGGTAGCAAGTTTTCCGCTTGCGACAGCCGCTGCAAGGCAGTCCCGCCACCGGTCGGGATCATTGGTGCTGGAAGACCCGATCCTTCCCTTATGGATCGTCCGGATGCCAAGGCCGCAGTCCCGGGAGGTCGTGGCAAGGTTCACTTTTTTCTGTTTCAGATCTGCTGAAACGGAGGTGCCTTCAACGTAAAAGACCTCGACTTCATCGACAGATTTCTGTCCTTCCCTGATAAGCTCTTCAATCCACTCCACTGCCACCCACCACCGCATCGAGAAGGAGAATATGAGGCGCCCCGTCGCTCACCGGAACGCTCTGGCCGCCTTTCCCGCAATATCCCGGGCTCATTTTCCGGTCGTTCCCGCAGAGCGTGATAGTATGGAGCGTTAAAAGGATCTCCCCGGAGAGCGAGACATCCCGGATCATTTTTGTGCACTCGCCGTTTTCCACGAGATACCCGTATTCTGCGTTGAACTGGAATATTCCCCGGCCCGGATCGACCTGGCCTCCGCGGGAGCCTTTCAGGAAGATCCCGTTTTTACATTCCGCGAAGATCTCTGCTTCTTTGGCATCACCGTTCTCGATGAACGTGTTGCTCATCCGCACCAGCGGGGGTTCCCCGGGCATGGCGCGTGCATGGCCGGCGATACCGTTACCAACAGCAGCCAGCGACTCGCGGTCATGAAGGAATGCATTGACGACCCCCCGGCTGATGATCTCGGTCCTTTTCACTGCCGTCCCTTCCGCATCCACCGGGTCGAAACCGAACTCATGAAGAGAGGGATCATCGACAATCGTAAGGATCTCATTGCCGATCTTTTCCCCGGTCTTCCCTTTCAGCACTGAGCTGCCCTCGTGTATGAGGTCTCCCTCACTTGCGTGACCAACCGCTTCATGGGCAAACACACCCGCGAGCTCAGGGTCGAGGACCGCGTGCATTGTTCCCCCCTTTACCGCACCTGCATCGAGCAGGGCAACTGCAATATCTGCGGCCTTTTTCCCGGACTCCTGCCGGTGACGGAGATCGAAACCGTGAATGGTATGTTCCCGTTCATACCCCATCTGGACATTCCCATTACGGGAGGCAACGGCCAGCACGTTGAAACCGGACCGGCACATCTCAAACGAGTATTCATTGGCCGAGCTGTCCATGAACCGGACCTGTTCGATCCGCTCAATGTAATTTGCCCGGCGGTTGGTGACCAGCGGGTGCCGGGCTGCCTCTTCGATTTCGGCAAGCAGCGAGGACTTCTCCTCGATACTGACCGACCGGGGATCTTCCTTCATGGGGGGTACCGGAAGCATGCCGTGGGGTACTTCGGCAAGCTCCACGATCTCTTCGGTGATACCCGCCAGTTTCTGCGCCGACGCGACCAGGTCCTCAAATTTTTTACCGGTGCAGGGAGTATAATTGTCGATCTGGAGAACACCCCAGCCGGTCCTGTTGAGAACGCGGAGGACGGCCTTGTTGAAAAATGAGGTCCCCGCGGACTCAACAACGCCATTGTCGATATCGATATGGGTCACCTGGCCGGTTACATGCCGCAGGTCATAATATTTCACACCGGGCATTGTATTCAGGCCGTTGTCTGGCTGGGTGCCGTGATGTCGGGGATCATCACCGTTGACCGCATTGCCATCTTCTTGAGCTTCGTTAAGAAGCCTTCCGAATTTTCCGGGACGAGCGCATACTTGAGGACATCGTCGATCGTGTCCACCGGTATGATGGTAACCATCGGTTTGTACCGTTCCTCGATTAGTACGTCACCGACATTCATCCGGGGGATGAGGACCGTCTTGATCCCTGCTTTTGCCGCTGCCTCTATCTTATAGGTGACCCCACCGATAGGCAGGACATCTCCCCTGACCGAGAGAGAACCGGTCATCGCAACATCCTGGCGGACGGGTATATTTTCAATCGCACTGATCACCGCCGTGGCAATGGTGATCGAGGCGGAGTCTCCTTCTGCACCATAAGTCCCGATGAACTGGATGTGCACATCCATGTTTTTGATGTCTTTCCCGGTGAACTTCTTGATGAGGGCACTCACGTTCTTGATGGACTGCTGGGCGATCGATTCCTCGTCTTTCAGCCACGGTTCCTGGCGTCTGCCGGAGATACCGGTGGCGATGATCTGCCCGCTCTCTCCCTGTGCCGGGGTCACTTCGGCCATGATGGGCAGAACCGAGCCGGCATCGTTGCCGGTCACTGCAAGGCCATTGACACGCCCGAGGCGCGTGCCCTCGACAACCGTCATCTCATATTCCCGTAAGTGCTGGGTGATCTCCGCGGATACCTGGTCCTCGATGGACCGGGCGGTCTTTTTCGCCGCAATGACGTGCGCAGCGGTCGTTATCTCGGCTTTTTCTTCCCGGGCGATATCTCCTGCCACGCGGATAAGGCCGCCCATGTCACGCAGCTTGAGGGTCAGGTGACCCTTCCGGTTCGAGCGCCGACGGGCCTCGCGGATGATCTCGTCAATCGCACTCTGGTCGAAATGCGGGATCTTGCCATCGTTTTTCACTTCCTGCGCTATGAACCGGATATATTTCTGCCGGTTCTCGGTCGTGTCCTCCATGCTCTCGGCCATGTAGACCTCGTACCCGTACCCGCGGATACGGGACCGCAGCGCCGGGTGCATTCCCTGGATGGCATCGAGGTTTCCTGCGGCAATCATAACGAACCTGCAGGGTACCGGTTCCGTGCGGACCATGGCACCGCTGGACCGCTCGCTCTGGCCGGTGATCGGGAATTCCCCCTCCTGCAATGCGGTGAGAAGGTTTTGCTGGGAATGCGGGTCGAGGGTATTAATCTCGTCGATAAAGAGGACGCCGCCATTCGACCGGTGGATTGCTCCGGCTTCGACCCGGTCGTGCGCCGGGGTTTCAAGTCCCCCGCTCTGGAACGGGTCGTGCCGGACATCGCCGAGCAGTGCACCGGCATGGGAACCGGTCCCGTCGATAAACGGTGCAATACTCTTGGTATCGTTGGAGACCAGCAGCTTAGGCACCATCGCCTCTTCCCGGGGGGTGCTGTACCGCAGTGCCATGAAAACGAATGCTCCGGCAATAAGCCCCATCAGGAGCTGCATGGTGATGATGGCGTACCCCGCGATACCCAGCAACAGGAGCATCAGGAGGGTGTTCCGGAACTGGATCTTCTTCTTTGCCTCGGCCTTGTGGGCGGCTACGATCTGCTTACCCCGACCTGCAGCCACGGTCCGGACGACTGGGTTATTGTTATCATCCGAATTCGGGTAGACGAGGATGTCCTGCAGTTCCTCCTTGGGCAGGAGCTCGGCCATTGCCTTCGCCAGCATGGACTTGCCGGTACCCGGGCTCCCGATCATCATGACATGCCTGCGCTGGATAGCTGCCTTCTTTATAACTTCGACAGCATGTTCCTGCCCGATGACCTGGTCGATAAGTCTTGCCGGTACCTCGATCTGGGAGGAGGTGGATACCGCGGCCGGACTGGCTGCTGATGCAGGGATTGGCCCGTCCGGCTTCATTTCGTCTGTTCGCGGTGTCAATTGTTCTGATAATTCCATTGCAGGATTAACCTCTTTTGAACCACTGGGTTTTCATATAATTTGTATCACGCTGGTTTAAGTACTTTCAGCTGATCCCTATTGACGAAAATTGGCCCGGATTCCTGTGGTTTTTTCACAGGTCGGGGCGCAAACGGAAAAACTACAATATCATACGCTGCATAGTAATTCATTGCGGACACATTTCGCCCCGGTTTCCTTATATCACGGAATGATACCATGAAAGTCATCTGCACGGAAAAATCCCAGATCCTTGCCACCCAGGTTGCACGGGCACTGAAGACTACGGTCGTTGATGTCAGATATTCCCGGTTCCCTGACGGGGAACTTTACCTCATTGCCGGGGAGATCGATGACGAGATGGTCATTATCGGGAGCGTTGTGGACAGCGACTCGCTCGTCCAGCTGATGCTCCTTGTTGATGCGTGCGACCGGGCAACGAACCGTCTTATCCTCCCCTACATGGCTTATGCCCGCCAGGACAAACAGTTCAAAGCGGGGGAGCCGGTCAGTTCCCGGGTTGTTGCACGGGCACTCAGCCAGGGCGTATCTGAAGTGATCACCGTCAATATCCATGAAAAGGGGGTCCTTGGGTCGTTTACCGTGCCGGCGCAGAACCTCTCTCTCGCAAAAGATATCGGTTCCTATATTAAAACGCTCCGACTCAACAACCCGCTCATCCTCGCACCCGATGAGGGTGCAATCACTTTTGCTGAGCAGGTGGCATCAGTCGGGGGATGGGAATATGATCATCTCGAGAAAACGCGCCTGAACGGGGTTGACGTGAAAATGGCCCCGCGACAGCTCAGTGCGAAATCCCGCTCCGTCGTAATCGTGGATGACATTATTTCCACCGGGGGCACGATCGCAACCGCCGCCGGCATGCTGTACCGGCAGGGCGCAAAGGATGTTTTTACTGCCTGTGTCCACGGAGTTTTCACCGGGGGAGCATATACACACCTCATGGCAACCGGCATCCGGGACGTTGTCTGCAGCGACACGATTGAACGGAGCTGCAGCAGGATATCAGCAGCAGACCAGATTGCCAACGCCATCAGGAAGCACTGACTGCAGGGAATTATGAAGGTTCCTTTTCACTCCCGGTCCGGATTCCTGTCATGAGCGCCGTGCTTGATACCAGCTTTTTTTTCGGGGAGTATCCCGTTGAGGGAGACCTCTTCACGGTCCCGTCAGTTGTTGACGAGCTGAAGGATATCCGCGCAAAAGGAAACTTTGAGAAATGGTGTGCCCGGGGTTTGAGAGTGCAGTCGCCGGGTGAGGAGAACAGAAAACGGGTTATCTCCGCAGCAAGAACAACCAGAGATGCCACGGTTATCTCCGGTACAGACCGCGACCTGCTCGCTCTTGCACTTGACCTTGGGGCAGACCTGTATACCGATGATTTCGCAATCCAGAATGTTGCGCTTGTCCTCGGGGTGAAGACCGTCCCGCTCCTCCAGCGCAGGGCCCGCCGGGTTCACTGGAAGTACCGGTGCAGCGGCTGTGGCAGGTACGCGGAACAGGACGGGGAATGCCCGGTCTGCGGGGCCGCCATTAAAAGAAAACTTAAATAGAGAGCGGCGAATCTTTTTCCATGTCTTCCCTTGACGATCTGATAAGCCGGGCAAAAGTCCTCCTTGCAGAAGGGCACAGCCCGGGTCAGATTGCAGATGAGTTATCCCTGTCCATGGAAACGGTCACGTGGCTCCTGACCCAGGCCAAAGGAACAGCAGCGCCAAAAGATGTTCATATTGACTGGACCGCGGTCTCGAGCCAGGGGCCCCTCTTGGAGGAAACGGCACAGATGCTGCTGAGCCGGTACTACCTCTCCCGTTCCGGGAATGCTGTTGAATCCCCCCCGGCAGAGGTCATTGTAGGTATTGCCGTTTCGGGTATACCGCTTGCAACGATCATCGCTGTTCAGGAGGCTGCCCAGCTTGCTATCTACCACCCCGCAAAACAGAATGCCAGCGACAAACCGACCGGATCGATCAGCGGGAACTTTGCGGCGGTCAGCGGCCAGCGGTGCATAATCGTCGATGATACCATCACATCGGGAAACACCTTGCGGGAGGTAGTGAAATATTTAAAAAAGCACAATGCTATTCCGGTCGCTGTCTGGGTTATCTTTGACAAGCGCGGTATCAGGGACGTTGACGGTGTCCCGGTCTTTTCCCTCTTTAAAATATCCCGGATTGACTGATCTCTTCTTTTTTCCGGAAGAGGATGGGAAGTGTTTATATAGAAGTTCAATTCCACCTTTTACAACATCAGAGGATCCACTATGCAGTCTGGACAACCAATTATCATCTTAAAAGAAAATGTAGAGCGTAATTACGGGAAAGAGGCCCAGCGCTCGAATATTGCGGCAGCAAAAGCCATTGCCGGCGCTGTCAAGTCTACACTCGGCCCACGGGGAATGGACAAGATGCTTGTCGACTCTACCGGGGATATCGTGATTACCAATGACGGCGCGACCATTTTAAGCGAGATCGCCGTCCAGCACCCCGGTGCCAAGATGGTCATCGAGGTGGCCCACACCCAGGACGATGAAGTTGGCGACGGGACCACTACCGCGGTCATCCTTGTCGGTGCAATGATGGAGCAGGCAGAGGGCCTGCTCGAACAGGGTATCCACCCGACCGTGATTGCGGAGGGCTACCGCATGGGCATGGATAAGGCACTGGAAATTGTTAACGGCCTCTCCCTCAAGGTTGACCCGACGGACCGGAAGACCCTGCTCAAGATTGCCAACACGGCGATCACCGGCAAATCCATCGAACAGGTAAAAACCAAGCTCGATGGCATCATTGTGGATGCCGTCATGACAGTGGCCGAGAAGGTCAACGGGAAGTACACCGTTGACGAAGAAGACGTCATGATCAAGAAGCAGAAGGGACAGTCAATGGACGACGCCGAACTGATCCGCGGTGTAGTCCTCGATAAGGTCCGCGCCCACGATGGAATGCCTAAGAAGATCTCCAAGGCAAAAGTGGCCATGGTCGCAATGCCCCTTGAGATCACCAAGACCCAGGTGAAAGCGAAGATCAAGATCACGAGCGCTGAACAGGTCAATGCATTCAGCGAGCAGGAGCGGGAGGCACTCAAGAAACTCGCTGATGCGATCATCACCAGCGGTGCAAATGTCCTCCTCTGTCAGAAAGGTATTGCTGATGCAGCTCAGTTTTACCTTGCAAAGAGCGGGATTCTCTCTATCGAGGATGTTCCCGAGAAGGACATGAAATACGCAGCCCGGGCACTTCATGCAACAATTGTCAACAAGCCCGAGTCCCTGACTGCAAAAGACCTGGGTGTTGCCGATCTTGTTGAAGAAGACGATGATGGCAAGGTAACACGGATCTCCGGGTGCAAGAACCCCAAGACCACGACAATCCTCCTCCGCGGTACAAGCGATTACCTGCTCGAAGAACTCGAACGGGCGGTAGTCGACGGTACCCGTGTGGTCATGGACGCCATGGAAGACGGCACCTACGTAGTCGGCGGCGGTGCAGTCGAGACCGAGCTCCTCATGAAGATCCGCGATTATGCCCAGACGGTCGGTGGCCGGGTCCAGATGGCGATCGAGGCCTATGCAGCAGCCTATGAGTCCATCCCCCGCGCACTCGCAGAGAACTCCGGTTTCAACCCGATCGATAAGCTGGTCGAGCTCAAGAATGTCCACTCGAAGGGCAAGAAGAATGCGGGGCTGAATGTGTTCGAAGGCAAGGTCGTCGACATGCTTGATGAGGGCGTCATCGAACCGCTCCGGTCCAAGCGCCAGTCCATCCAGAGTGCATCCGAGACGGCCGTCATGCTCATCCGTGTCGATGACATGATGATCACCCAGCAGGGTGGCAAGGCCGGGGCTGCTCACGGGATGTAATTCCCCGATCCTTTTTTCGCGGGATCCACCCCGCCTTTTTTCATATGCAGGTGCTGCCGGGATTTTGCGACTATGTGAGATCCTCCGGTTTATATTCAGATTTTCCCGGGTGCGTGACAAGGTCAGATAACTATTAGAGCAAGCGATGAAAAAAATACAAGGGCAAAGTGCCGAGGTAGTCTAGCCCGGGAAGGCGGTAGCCTCGAAAGCTGCTGGCGCTTCGCGCCTCGGGAGTTCAAATCTCCCCCTCGGCGTTTTTTTGTTTTCCTTTTCGGACGGCATCCATCCGGTTCGATACAACAATGGTCCCATACACTGATCTGCTGCGCGTTATCAGCCAGCGGGGATTTTCCCGAATTTCGGAGAAATACCAGATAATATGCCGTTTTTCTTGGAAATATACATAAAAGAGGGTATTATGATTATTTTGTGTTCTCAAAATACATAAATAGCGCATGTTCATAGTATATGGTTACACTACAGCTGAACCAAAGGGTACGGCAATACAATTCTGACAGCAGGACAGTGAGCATCTATGGCCCGGATAAAACAGAACAAGCCAGCAATATCGGGGGAAGCTAAATCCTTTCGCGCCATCCGAAGGCTCAGCCTCAACCGGACCTATATGCCCCTTAAAGTCGGTGCCATAGCCGGGTATATCCTTCTTGGGATGCTCTCGGCCTCGACCTCCATGTTTGGCATCCTTGTCGGCGCGATGCTGCGCATGATTGGTCTTTAAAAAAACAGGAAGTTATTTTTTCCGCTGATGAAGGCGAAAAATATATTTTTCAGGGCACCTTCAGGAAGGTACATATTGACGCTTCAGAAATATGCCAGTATCCCGAGAGTCCCGTGAATCAGGGCAAGAACAATGGCAACAGCGGCGAAACGGGGGTGCCATCTGAAGGGTATTGTCTGGATTCCCTTCATGTTCATGACAGCAATCAGGGCAGTAAAAAGAAAAGCGAGCAGGGTGAGGATCCCAAGGTACATGATCAACGGTTTTCCAAAGAGAAGGAAATAGGTAATATTCTGGAGCACGGTTCACACCTCGACAGTTATGGTTCCCTGCATATACGGGTGGATCGTGCAGGAATAATTATAGGTGCCCGCATGATCGAACCGCTGGCTTGCGGACTGGGTTGCACCAAGGAGATACGTAGAAGTTGAAAACGCCTTATTCTCAAATTCGATCCGGTGCGGGTGGTCATCTTCATTCACCCACCGCACGGTCGAACCGGCTTTCACCGTCATGTTTGCCGGTATGAACGTATTTTTAACAATGGCGATGGTGTTGTCAGATACCGAGGCTGTTCGTTCAGGGGTAATGACAGTAGTCAGGAGGGGTGTGGTTATCACCGTCGAAGGATTTGTCGGGGCGATAGTCACGGTAACCGCGGGTTGCGCGGGGGGGAGTGACTCGGAACACCCGGAGGTAAAGATGAGGAGGAGGGTGATAAGGAGGAGCACCGGGATTGTTTTCATAGATGCCGGTCGGAGTTTTCCCTATAATAAGATGATGGCACACCTGATCACCTGACATCCCGTGCCCTCTTCACGATGCCGGAGGGTCCTGCTTCCCGGAGGGTATACAGGAGACCGTTGACGAACTGAGAATCCGCAGGAAATCTTCCCCATGATAGTGATCGGAGATGAGCATCTCCCGGAACAGCGGCCCGGGAAGGGCAGAGGCAAACTTCCATCCATCAGCCGGCAACAGGGGCAGGATATCTGTAAGAGCAGGGTAGTCCATCGACTGGATCTCCCGGACCGCCCAGGCCACACGCTCACCGGCAGCATCGTTTCCCGCACGGTTCACGATGAGAACGAAATCATTGTACCGTACCTGTGCTTTCGGGCCAAGCCGGTGCCGGAGCAGGAGCGAGAGGACGCGGTTGAACCTGCCCCCGTTCATCGAGACGACGATAACAGTTCCTTTCTTTTCAGCGCCCTGTTCAATAATATACAAGCCTTCCGGTCCGATACCGGCCGGGAATTGTGCGAATGCCCGCTGCAGCAGTTCCTTTTCATGCGGACCCAGCGGAAGCACGCTCGTTCCCCGCGACAGCAGACGCTGCACGGTTCGGCATACCAGCGGGGAGAATCCGTCTTCACTCCCTCCCGTCCAGAAGACCCGTGACGACACTGCCCCGCCGGGAACTACAACGACAATATTATGCCCCTCGTCGCATTTGACCAGCGTCCAGCTGCGCCCGCCGAGCGAGACTTCCCCTGTGCTTTTGCTGTTGACGAACCGGGCGTCCAGCATGCCCACAACTTCACCATCGGGAGTGACCGCCCGGTATTCACCCCCGCCACGGATCACCGAATACAGGTCTTTCCAGTTCGACCGCCCGAATACCCGCTCGGCCTCAGGCCCCGGCATGATCATCTCGCCATCCATGGTGATGTACCCGTGTTCCGTGAGATGATCCAGGATCCGGTCCGCAATTCGCGGGTCCATCTCCCCAAATACCGGAGCAGTGAGCACGAAGGAGACCAGCTCCCGCCGTGTAGCCCGGGTGTGGTTGTGGAGATACAGGAATACCTGCTGGAGCAGGACATTGTAGGGTTTTTTCAGCGGCCGGAGGTCCTCAACATGCTTCTCTGTTGCACATTCGATGATGGCAATACTGCAGAGCAGTTCGCGGGGATCTTTCAGGATCCATGCCACGTACGCTGCTTTTCCGCGTCGCCCGCTTCGTCCCATGCGCTGGAGGAAGGACGAGACGGAATCCGGGGGACCCACCTGCACTACCACATCGAGATCGCCAATATCAATACCCAGTTCCAGGGTGCTTGTGCAGACGATGCAGGCGCCGTCCTGCGAAGTAAACGCCTCTTCTGCCAGTTTGCGGGTTGCAGGTGAGATTGAGGAATGGTGGATGTGGAGGTTCCGGACCCTGCCGGCACACGCGTTCACGAGCAGTTCCGCACTGCTGCGGCTGTTAACAAATACCAGCGCCTTCTTACCATCAACGATCCGTACCAGTGCATCGATCCGGTCGTCCTCATCAGGCTCGACAACAAAGAGGAACTGCTTCTCCTGAGGGTCGGCAGGGACATTGACCAGTTCCACCGCATGGCGCCCGTCCGAGAGCCAGTCCAGTACCTCCCGGGGGTTCCCGGCAGTTGCCGAGAGCCCGATCCGCTGGATCTTCCGTTGTGTCAGCTGGTCCATGCGGTGGAGCAGCATCTTGAGGTGCACGCCCCGCTCCGATTCAACGAACGCATGGAGTTCGTCAACAATAATGGAGCGCACATGCCGGAGATCGGGCACCAGTGTTTTCTCCTGGAGGAGGACCTCGAGCGATTCCGGGGTGATCATCAGGAAATGGGGTGGCTCGCCTTCTTTCCACGAGCGTTCCCCCCGGGCAACGTCGCCATGCCATTTCATCACCGACAGTGACGTAGGTGTGCAGAAGGTCCGGAACCGCTCCTCCTGGTCGTTGATAAGCGCTTTTAAGGGAGAAATATAGAGACAGGAAACCCCCGGCCGGCCATGTTTCAGGAGGTCGTCCATGACGGGGATCAGGGCAGCCTCAGACTTCCCCCCGGCAGTCGGGGCGATGATAAGCGCATCGCTCCCTGCCCGTATCATGCGGCAGGCCTGTTCCTGCACCTCCCGGAGTTCCGTCCAGTCAAGCCGCTGGGCGAGCACCTGCTGGAGGGATTCATGCAATGACAGGAATACGGATGACACGGGTACTGGTCAGAGTGTTGTGCCCCGGGCATTATGGCCTTTCCCCTTCCTGCCGGTACCGACAAAAGGGGGTTCCCTCCTCCCGTAGCAGCCGGGCTGGGACCAGCCGGTGGTCGCAGCCCCGGCATTTTTTTCCGGTCCCGATACCCGGGACACTCGTATGGATTTCTGCCGGGGAAACGTTTTTTGACTGGCGGTACCAAGAAAGTAACCATGGAACTCGCACAGATGAAGTGCACAGCGTACAAGACCGGCTCACCGCCGCTTATACGGAAGGAGATGATGGATCTCCTCGGGCGGGTGCAGGGCTGGTCACTCCAAGGCGGGCATCTCACCCGTACGTTCACGTTCCCTGATGCGGCCGGCAGCATCGCATTTATCTCCGAGATCGCCGGCTTTGCCGCCGGGGAAGGACACTTCCCGGACCTTGGCATGAAAGAGGGGCGGTTTGTTGAGGTCTCGTTCTACACCTATCCCGCCGGCGGCCTGACCCTGAACGATTTTATCATGGCTGCAAAACTGAATGCTCTCGGCAGCATCCCGCAATAATTATTATTTATACGATTTTAATCAAGCCCGAACTTCCGGACAATCTTTTCCCGGATGGCTTCCTTGGGGTAGGCGCCGATGATCCGGTCAGCCAGCTGGCCGTGGGAGAAGAGCATGATGGCCGGAATTGCCGATATATTGAACTGCATGGCGATATGCCGGTTATCGTCGGTATTGCACTTGCCAAACGCGACCCTGCCCCCGAATTCCTTTGAGAGCTCGTCCATGACCGGGGCAATCCGCCGGCAGGGGCCGCACCATTCCGCCCAGAAGTCAATGACCGCAAACGGGTGGGTGGTGATAAATTCCTGAAAATGCATCTCGTCAATGTTCAATACGTTCCCGGCTTTCTCGGTGTGCTTCATCTTTTCCGTCAGCTCCTGCATACGCTTCTCCCGTATCCGGGTAAGCTCATCATCCATGCTGATGATTATTCCGGCCCATCGAATTTAATCGTAACGGACAGGAGTGCGCCTCCGATGGTGGGGAAGTGAGTAAAGTATATCAGCGCCCCCTCACTATATTATAACCCTGATTATAGGAAGCGAGGTAGGGTAGTCAGGATATCCCGACGGGCTCATAACCCGTAGATCGATGGTTCAAATCCATCCCTCGCTACTGGATGTTTTAAAAACGTTTTTTTGCACAAATTGAGTACTATTTTTTCCTCGCCACAGTAACGATGAAGGTCCGGTTTTTATACACAACATCCACATCGGAGAACCCGGCCTCCCTGAGCCACGCCAGCTGCACCGATAACTTGTCATTCCGGTCGAGGGTGTCCCGGCGTTTCAGGATCTCCGCATGCTGCGCTTCCGTCATCGGCCCGCTCCGGAGAAAATCATTCCAGTAACCGAGGTACCGCTGCCGGAAGTACGGCGTCTCCCCGTCAGCCTGGTCGGCATTGACAAACATCCCGCCGGGTTTCAGCGCCGAGAATATCCGCACGAAGAGCCGGCGCTTGTCCTCTGGCGAGAGGTGGTGGATGGAGAGGGCGGAGCAGACCATGTCGTACGGCCCGCCCAGCTCCGACCTGCTGTAATCGCATACAACGTACTCGGTACCCGGCAGCGTGGCGAACCGATTCCGGGCCTCATCCAGCATGTTCTCGGAAATGTCCATTAACGTGAGGCGGGCACCGGGGAATTTCTCCAGCAGGAATGCGCTCAGGAGGCCGGTGCCGGCCCCGACATCGAGAGGATCGCAGGCTTCGGTACTGGGGTCTCCATGGCCCAGACTGCAGCCCCGTAATACTGCCGCATTTCCGGGATGATGTACTCCCTTTGTGCATCGTATTCCTGTGCGAATTTATTGAAAGCCTGTCTGATGTGCTCCATACGAAACCTGCCACATGATTCCCGGAAAGGGAACTGTCATTAAAGTTCAGCTCGGAAATGCCAAAAATGGTGTGGATAGATCGGCCGGTAAAAAAGAGAAATGACTTAATTTCCCGTCACGCCTCGAACGACCCGAGCTTGGCCTGGAAGGTACTGTCCACGAAATCGATCCGGCAGGGCTTGGCCTTCTCACCCTCAATCGGAAGCGGGTAGCAACCCGTGAGACACCCGGTGCAGAGATCGTCGCGGTCAAACCCGATCGCCGTGATCAGTGCCTCGATAGAGATGTGATGGAGGGACGTTGCGGTGATATTGTGCCGGACCTCGTCCTCGATCCGGTTGCTCGCGATCAGTTCCTCACGGGTAGGCATATCAACACCGAGGTAACAGGGCGCCTTGATGGCGGGTGAGCCGATCCGCATGTGGACTTCCCGAGCACCTGCCTCCCGCATCATCTCGATGATCCTTTTCGACGTCGTGCCACGGACAATGCTGTCATCCACCAGCACCACCGACTTGCCTTTCAGGTGCGCCGGGATCGGGTTGAGCTTGATCCGGACCGCCTTCTCCCGCTCTTTCTGGGAGGGCATGATAAAGGTCCGGCCCATGTACCTGTTCTTCATTAAGGATTCGACAAAGGGGATCTTCGACCCTTCCGCGTACCCGATCGCGTATGCGGTCCCGGAATCGGGAACGGAACAGACAGAATCCGCTTTGACCGGGTCCTCTTCAAAGAGTTTCTGGCCGATCTGCCGCCGGACATCGTACACCAGCACACCGTCAATGATAGCGTCCGCACGGGCAAAATAGATGTACTCGAAAATGCAGTGTGCACGCTTGCCGGCCACGGCTATCTGGACAAACCGGACACCGTCGTTATCGATCCTGACCAGTTCGCCGGGCTTCACATCCCGGATGAACTTTCCGTTCAGGGCGTCAACAGCAACGCTTTCAGATGCCATGATGTACCCGTGCTCGGTCTTCCCGATACAGAACGGCTTGATGCCCAGCGGGTCACGGAAACCGTAGATAGTCCCGTCGATCATGATCACGACCGAGTAGGACCCCACGAGCTTGCGCATGCAGAAGCTTACAGCGTCCTCCACGGATCCCGAGTTACTGATCGCGTCGATGAGGATCTTCGCGATGATCTCGGTATCGGTCGTGGTCGTGAAGATCTGGCCTGCCTGCTCGTACTCGGCGCGGAGTTCGCAGGTATTGACGAGGTTGCCATTGTGGGCGATAGAGATAAAATGCTCCTGGAACTGAAAATTCAGGGGCTGGATATTTTCAGGCAGGTTTGCGCCGGTGGTCGGGTAACGGACATGGCCGACACCGGCCGTGCCTTTCAGATCCGATAAAACAGAGGGGGAGAAAACGTCGGCAACGAGGCCGTTCCCCTTGAACTTATGGAGATTGGTTCCGTCAAAAGCAGAGATTCCCGCGCTCTCCTGGCCACGGTGCTGGAGTGCGTACAGGGCGTAATAGAGTTGTATTGATACACCGCCAGCATCCACGATGCCAACGATACCACACATGGTAAAACTCTAATGCGTCACTGTTTTTGGTCGCTTGTTGTTCCACTTGTTGCTGATCATTCTGGTGCTTCTGCCAAAACCGCAGGCAGAGCAGACTTTCTTCTGGGCATGGAACGAGATCTTCCCGCACCGCCGGCAGGCGATGTGGGTGAACTTGTTCATCTTTCCCATTGATGGAGTGCCTTTTGACATGTTGTTTCACCTTATTGTTCGAGTGATGGAGAGATATAAATCACGTTATCCCCGCGGACGATGAGCGTACCGACCTTCTGGACCTGTCCGTTCTCTGTCTCCTCGGCCTTGTCGAGCACGAGGTTCATATGCACATCATATCCCTGGAGAACGCCCCGGATCTCTCTCCCGCCTTTGAGGGAGACGATCACGGGTTGACGGTTCAGCACCAGATCCAAAATATCCAACGGTCGTTTGGTCATACAAATACCCTGTTACCATCGCTCTGGAGTAATATATGTGTGTGAGCAGGTTACTTAAACATACCGTAGATCCGCATCCCTCAATAAGGTTTCCTGTCCTGAAACCGTGCGACCCGGTGCATGGTTTTTTCCCGACCGGCACGGTCCGGCCGTTGTTATCGGAAAGGGAAACGGTTTTCTTGAGCGCGGTATGAATATAGGAGCAGGACAATGAAAAAGATAGTTGCAAAAAAACGTCATTCCATCCGGAGAAGCCTGGGTCAGGACCTGCTGGTCCGGCTGGCCGAACAGATCGGGCCGTCTGCGAAGCTGTTCCACGCGGATATGATCGAGGTTCTCGAGACCAACGCCGACGTGTCCCTTTTTATGGTCAATAAAAAACCCCTCCTGATGGATGCCGGTGCGTGGGTATTTCCGACCCTGAAAGGTGCGGTACAGATACCGTTTCCGGAGCGCAGGGTTGCCGTGGATGCGGGGGCAATCCCGTACGTGGTCAATGGTGCGGACATCATGCGGCCCGGTATCGTATCCATATCCGACGATGTGAAAGCGAATGCGCCGGTCCAGATCGTTGACGAGCGGCACGGTAAACCGCTTGCCATCGGGATTGCCCTCTTCGATGCGCCCGATATGCGTGCCAGTACGACCGGAAAAATGGTCAAAAAGTTCCATCACGTCGGTGATGAGATCTGGAACCTGGAAATCTGAAGGATCCGCAGTTCCTGCCCGGTGCGGAAAAACGGCAGATTTGCCCATTTTTTTTGCAGAAAACCCTGACCGGGGGCTTCAAAATAGATACTATTAAATAATTTTCGTCATACAGTTTTTTTATGGTTAAGATCATAGACACCCTTCTTGGCAAGAGTTCCGCTAACTCGGACGAAGACTATATGGAACTGGATCTGGCTTCGTACGAGGATCATGCCGGTGCCGGCCCGGCCCTGCTCGTGAAGATTGCAACGATCACCGACCTCAAGGACACGCCCCGTGTTAAGGACGAGGTCTATTCCGGCAACATCGTTATCGTCGATATCTCCCGCCTGAAAATGGACAAGATCTCCTACGAACGCGTGCTGAAGGACTTAAAAGAAGTGGCAAAGGATGTCAACGGCGACATCATCGGCCTTGGCGACCAGCGCTATGTTGTCCTGACCCCCATGTCGGTGAAGATCTCCCGCGACAAGATCGGTGGAGCGTAAGTGCAGACGGTCGTTCCGGGCCCGTGTCCCTGTTGCAATACTGAAATCCAATACCTGTATAAAACAGAAAATATCCCCTATTTTTCCGATATCCTCATCATTTCTGCAATCTGCCCGGAATGTGGATACAAGTTTGTAGACACCCAGCTCTTAAAGCATAGTGACCCGGCACGGTATACGGTAGCGGTTGAATCCGTGGATGATCTCTCGATCCGGGTGGTCAGGAGCATGAGTGCCAGCATCGAGATCCCGGAGCTCGGGGTCCGGATCGATCCCGGCCCGCAATGCCAGGGTTTTATTTCGAACGTTGAGGGGGTGCTCGACCGGATCGAAACGGTCGTGAAAGGGGCCCTGAACTGGGGGAATGAGGTGGAGAAGGAGAATGCTGCGGCCTTACTCGCGGATCTTGTCCGTGTCAAAGCGGGGACATTCCCGATTACTTTAATCTTAGAAGACCCGAGCGGGAACAGCGGGATCATTTCTGAGAAGACGGTGACTGAAGCGTACGTGCCGGAAGAGTGAGGATCAGATTTCCAGATTCTTTTTAAGAGAATTTTTAATAGTGAGGGCTCCCCGCCTCAGGGCCTCTCCGATGCACGGCGGGGTAATTTCCTGTTTTCTTAACCGGTAATACGACATCATCGCAATGCGGGGGATGCCCACGCGGCGGGGTCCGAACGGTTCATCAGGACCGTGAGGAGGAGAAGATTTCGTCAGAAATATTCGACGTGGATGTCGAAGAGCCTTTGGCTCTTCTCCTCGGGTCTGATGACCCTCAACATCCCCCAAGAGCGTCAGAGACGTCTGAAGAGTATACAACACGAAAATTTCAAACACAGCTCGATTAAAATTTCAAATCCGCGATCCGATCGATCCGTATCAGATTTTCAATCGTGATCGAGATCGCGATGAAAAATTTCTCATCAAGGTTTGATGAAAAAAATTCAATCAAAGTCTGCTTGAAAAATTTCAATCAAGGTCTGGTTGTAAAAAGTTAAGCTCCTATGCACTGGTGCACCATTTTCAATCAAGGTCTGCCCGGAAAATTTTAATCAGGGTCTGCTGAAAATTTTTCAATCAAGGTCCGGTTAAAAATTTCAAATCATGGTTTAATTGATCCGGATCAGATTTCCAATCACGATCATGATCGCGATAATATTTTTGAAAGCAAGATTCGGTTTTAAAAAAAGAACGGGAAACGCCGATTACGTAATCTCCATCTTCCCGAGCCACGCCCCGGGCTCCTTGACAACCTTCCCGACAGCCTGCGCCCCCTTCACCATCTTCAGCACGGTGGCCACGCTCGCCTTCGGGACAACATATGCGTAACCCATGCCCATGTTGAATGTGCGGTACATCTCAGCCTGCGTGATGTCCCCGCTCTTCTGGATCCAGCTGAAAATCTCCGGCGGGGTAATGGGGATATCGAAGAGGAACCCGTACTTGCTTAAACGGTTAAAATTCAAAAGCCCGCCACCCGTGATATGACACATACCGCGGACCTCGCAGCTGGCTGCAACCTTCAGGCTCTCGTGATAGATCCGGGTCGGGGTCAGGAGCTCCTGCCCAAAGGTCTTCTTTCCCTTGAACGTCTTACCGTAACCGGCATACTTCTCCACCACAGACCGGGCGAGAGAAAGCCCGTTGCTGTGGACACCGGTTGAGGCAACACCGATGATGACATCGCCCGGCTTGATCTTTTCACCGGTAATGATCCTGTCCTTTTTCTGCATCCCGAGACAGGTGCCGGCAAGGTCGAGGCCGTTGACGAGCCCGCGGAGCGATGCGGTCTCACCGCCAACGATATCGATATTCGCCTGTTTCGCCCCCTCGTTCAGCCCGATACCAATCTGGGCCATCTTGTCGATGGAGAGCTTGTCGGTGGCGATATAATCGACAAACGCGACCGGCTCCATGTTCATCACGTACAGGTCGTTCACGTTCATCGCAATGCAGTCGATCCCGACTGTACTCCAGTCCTTCATCTGGTCGGCGACCAGCATCTTCGTCCCGACACCATCGGTCGTGAGAGCGAGTGCCGTTTCGCCAAAATCGAGCAGACCGGCAAAGTGGCCGACCGAGCCCATCATCTTCCCCTTGCCCTTCCGCCGATAAGTCAGGTTTTTTATCAGTGATTTTATTGCGGTTGCTTCGAGATCGATGTCGACTCCCGCAGCAGCGTACGCACTCTTTCCGGCCTTACTCATCACTTTCCTCCGACAGCCGGAACTCATCGTGGAGCACGCGGCAGGCACGGGGGCCATCGTTCTGGCTTACCACGAAGCTGATATTGGCTTCCGAGGAGCCCTGCGAGATCATCATCACGTTGACATTGGTGGCACCGAGCGCGGTGAAGATCCTTCCGCTGGTGCCGGGAGCCCCGGCCATACCGGCACCGACAACCGCGACTGCAGAGACATCGTGGTTATGGGAGACCTCGCGGACAATCCCCTGTTTAACCAGGTCACCCAGCGCAACGACTGCAACCTGCAGGTGGTTCTCGTCAACGATCAGGGAAATGTTGGCTTCACTGGATCCCTGCGAGATCATCATCACGTTGACATCGTGGTCGGCAAGGATGGTGAAGACCGCTTTTGCCACACCGGGCCGGCCAATCATCTGGGCACCGTTGATGTTGATCGCGGCCACCTTGTCGATGTATGTGAGGGCCTTGACCACGCGGTTATCCCGCTGGCCGTTCCGCACGATGACCGTTCCCGGGTGCGAGGGATTGAAGGTATTTTTTACCCGCACGAGAATGTTTTTCCGCATCGCAGGCTCGATAGACCGCGGGTGCATTACCTTGGCGCCGAAGTAGGAGAGCTCCATGACTTCGAGATAGGAGAGCGAGGGCATCACCCGTGCGTCATTGATGACCCGGGGGTCGCAGGTCATGATGCCGTCGACATCGGTCCAGATCCAGATCTCGTCCGCATCGATCCCGGCGCCGATGATGGAGGCGGAATAGTCCGACCCGCTCCGACCGAGGGTCGTGAGGATCCCGTCAAGGGTACAACCCATGAACCCCATGATCACCGGGACCTCTTTTTTCAGGAGCGGGACGATCTTCTTCTGGATGCGTTCATCGCTCCTGAGCAGGGCTGTGGATTCCCCGTGCTGGGGCGTTGTGAGGATGCCGGCCTCGCAGCCGTCCATAACGGTCGAGGCAATACCCCTCTGGCGGAGGGCGGCACCGAGAATCGGTGCGAGCAAGCGCTCGCCATACGAGATGACGTGATCCTTCGAACGGGGAGTGAGTTCCCGCAGGTTGTAGATCGCAAACAGGATATTCTCGAGGTTGATGAGCCGGTCTTCGATTGCCGCCCCGACCTCCGCTACATAATCCGGCGCTGCGCTTTCGAGCGTGGTTATGTGCCGCTTGCTGAGCGCCTGGATCATCGGCCTGATGGCCGAGCTGTCCTTTGCAGTCGGGAGGGCAGAGGCGACCTCAATGAGCTTGTCGGTCACGCCCCGCTGGGCCGATACAACGACTGCAACCTCGTCCCCGGCCTTGTGGTGCTGTTCCAGAATATCGACAACGCGTGCGATACATTGTGCATCGGCGACAGACGTCCCGCCAAATTTCATCAGATATCTCATTTCACGTCTCACTCTGCATGTGCCATTTATTTATGTAACTATACGACCTAGAGAATAATAAGATGCTTGCAAATGAGGTCGTGGATTGCCATGTACTGGTGATTGGGAGCGGGGGTGCAGGAGTGCGGGCTGCCATCGAAGCTTCGCCGCATGGCGAAACGGTGCTCATCTCCAAGACGCTCGTGGGCAAGGGCGGCTGCACTACGATGGCGGAAGGCGGGTTCAACGCAGTACTGCGGGACGAGGACTCGTGCGGGATCCATTTCGAGGACACGATGAAAGGTGGGGCGTTCCTCAACGACCCGGAACTCGTGAATATTCTTGTGAAGGAGGCCCCGCTGCGGATGGGGGATCTCGTGAAATGGGGTGCGGTCTTCGATTTCACTGACGGCGACGAGGTTGCCCAGCGGCCGTTCGGGGGCCAGCGGTTCCCCCGGACCTGCTATGCCGGCGACCGGACCGGCCACGAGATGATGACTACGCTCGTAGAGCGGCTTGATGGGATGGCTGTTGTGACCCTGCAGGAATACACGGTGGTCGATCTGTTAAAAGACGGCAACCGGGTGATCGGGGCGATGGCGCTTGACGAGAAAGGAAATCTCGTGCTGCTCAAGGCTGACAGTACCATTATCGCAACGGGAGGAGGGACGAAGGTCTATGATGTCTCCACCAACTCGTCAAGCGGTACCGGCGACGGGTACGCTTTCGGGTACCGGGCCGGGGCGGAACTGATCGACATGGAGATGGTCCAGTTCCACCCGACCGGTGCCGTATTCCCGTACGATGCCCGGGGCCGGCTCGTGACGGAAGCAGTCCGCGGGGAGGGCGGGATGCTCAAAAACAGCAACGGCGAGCGGTTCATGAAGAACTATGACCCCGGGCGGATGGAACTCTCGACCCGGGACGTGGTTTCACGGGCTATCGCAACCGAGATCATGCAGGGGCGGGGAACACCGAACGGCGGGGTCTGGCTCGACGTGACCCACCTGCCCCGGGAGCAGATCGAGACCCGGCTGCCGACGATGCTCGAGCAGTTCCTGAAGTTCGGCGTGGACATCCGCACGACCCCGATGGAGGTCGCCCCGACCGCCCACCACATAATGGGCGGGATCCGGGTCACGCCGGACTGCCGGACCACCCTGCCCGGGCTCTTTGCCTGTGGCGAAGTGGCCGGCGGGGTGCATGGGGCGAACCGCCTTGGCGGGAATTCCCTTGCCGAGACGCAGGTCTTCGGCCGGCGGGCCGGTGCTGCAGCAGGCAATGCGGAAAAACGGCAGAAAAAGGTTGATCAGGATCAGGTTAAACGCCAGCAGGACCGGCTCGACCGGTTCATGTGCGGCACGAAGAGTCCGTCAAGAGTCCGGATGATGCTCCAGCAGGCGATGTGGGACGGGGCAAACATCTTCCGCAACGCAACCGATCTGAAAAAAACTCTCGCAGCAGCGGGTGTCCTTGCCGACAAACCGCTTAAAGCCGAAACGTCCCGCAACCTCGCGGAGTGCTGCACGGTCGAGAATATGTGCCTGACTGCTTCGCTCATCTGCCGCTCGGCACTCATCCGCGGGGAGTCCCGCGGGGCACACGTCAGGACGGATATAAAACAGTCACACGATGCCGAGCATTCTCCGTTCGGTCATACGTTCATCTCCAAGAAAGGGCAGGGGATCGAGATGCGGGAGGAGCCGGAATGAAGGACCTGACGGTATCGATCCGGCGTTTCGACCCCGATACAGACAAAGAACCGCACTTCGAAACCTACACAGTGCAGGTAAACGACGGCGCCCGCGTCCTCCACGTGCTCCACGCTATCCACGACACCGTCGACCCCACGCTCTCGTACCGGTACTCCTGTGCCTCAGGCCAGTGCGGGAGCTGTGCGGTGCGGGTGAACGGGGAGCCGGTGCTTGCCTGCATGGAAGAGGCAAAGGACAACAGCACCATTGAGCCGCTCAACCTTCCGGTAAAAAAAGACCTTGTTTCCGATCTCCTGCCAAAGCTTGAACAGATCGCATCGTTCTTCCCCACAAAGGAGATCGTCCCCCCGAAGAAATCGGATATCGACCAGATCAAGCCCCTGCGGGACTGCATCGAGTGCCTCTGCTGCCTCTCGGTTTGCCCGGCGGTGGACGTGACGACATTCCTCGGGCCAACTGCCATGCGGCAGGAGATGCGGCTCGCCCTCGACCCTCGCGACAGCGGCGACCGGATATCGGATGCGGTCCGCGACGGCCTCTTCACCTGCACCAGCTGCCAGGCCTGCTGGAAGGCCTGCCCGAAAAATATCGAGATCCCGGGAAAAGCGATTGAAAAACTCCGGGCCCGGGCCAACAAGCGGGGCTTTACCCTGCCCCGGCACCTTGAGGTGGCTGCCCTCATCAAGGAGACGGGACGGAGTGTCCCCCGGACAGCGGAATCGTTCCTCGAAAAAGCGGGCGAGACCATCGAACCGTATGGCCCCGTGAAGGCAACGGTCGGGTTCTTTGTCGGTTGCATGTACAACCTCCGGCAGCAGCAGTCGGCCCTTGACGCGATGGAAGTGCTCCGGAGGAACGGCATCCGGGTCATCATCCCGAAAGAGCAGGTCTGCTGCGGCTCGCCGCTCATCCGGACCGGGCAGCTCGAATACGTGGATACGCTCAAACAGCGGAACATCGAGACCTTCAAATCAAGGGGTATCGACACCATCCTCACCATGTGCGCCGGCTGCGGTTCCACACTCAAGAACGATTACAAGGAAAAGCCGTTCAGGGTCATCGACCTCAACGAGCTCCTGACGCAGACGGGCATCGAACCGCCCGCGAAACTCAACGTCAAAGCAACCTACCACGACCCCTGCCACCTGCTGCGGGGTCAGGGCGTCCGCGACCAGCCGAGAGCACTGGTCCGGCAGGTCGTCGACCTCGTGGAGATGCCGGCCATCTGCTGCGGGAGCGGCGGAGGGGTCCGGTCCGGTAACCCGGAGGAGGCGGCTGCTCTCGGGAAGCGGCGTGGCGATGAGATCCGGAAGACCGGCGCGGAAGTCGTTATCACCTCCTGCCCGTTCTGCGAGTTCCATATCATGGGGCATACGGATAAGCCGGTGAAACATGTCGCGACGGTGTTGTTAGAGGGATACCGGGAGAAGGACCGGAAGGATCGCATCGCGAACCAGACCTGATCGCTGCGGGATATGGCCTAGTGTTTCCTGTCCCTGAACGGATCACTAATCCAGAGACACCAAATCAGTACTTCATGAACAATGATCATTATTGAACCACTCGCAGGATTGGGAAACCGGATGCGTGCAATCAATTCAGCACGTGCGCTGTCCGTGCATCTGAAAACCCGCTGTGTAATTCTGTGGATAAATGACTGGAACAACTGCAACTGCCGTTATTCTGATCTTTTTTTAAAGGCTGAATCTACCTGGCTGGTCGAGGGAAGTTTTGCAAATTGGATCACCCCGCTCAGCCCGGTCTTTTATCACAAAAAACTGGACTATAGCGAAGTAGCACAAAAAATCAATGATACGGATTTTTTCGAGTCCCTGGACCCTGACCAGCGCATTTACCTCAGGACGTACGATGCTTTTTATCCGTACGAAGATTCCCGTTCATTCATCCCAGTTCCGCACCTTATGGAACGGATACAAAAGGTCACCAGCACCTTCGATGGTTCAACGGTCGGAATCCATATCCGCAGGGGCGATCACTCGTGGTCAAATGAACACAGCCCCACGGAAAAATTCATCCGCTCCATGGAACAGGAGATCCGTGAGGATCCGTCTGTGAATTTTTTCGTTGCAACGGATTCCCCCGAGGAGGAACGGGTGATGCTGTCACGCTTCGGCGACCGCATCAAAGTCCGTAAAAAAATATATTCCCGTGCCAGTCTTCCGGGAATGGGAGATGCCCTTGTTGATATGTACTGTCTTGCTGCAACGCAGCGGCTCTACACCAGCTGGTGCAGCTCGTTTTCCACGATTGCCAGCCAGATCAACAATCGTGAAATGATCACCGTCTATGAATAACGGGACGTCCGGACATTCACTCAGGTTTTTCTATACTTAAAAATTTTTAAAAAAACTTTTCACAAAACTAAAAATAAAAAAATCCTGAAAAAACCCGGCCTCCCTATTCCTTCCACTCCATCATCAGATACTCGAACACCTCGAGCGCGGCCTTCGCCCCGTCACCGGCAGCGATAATGATCTGTTTGCTCTTGGCCGACGTCACATCACCGGCCGCAAAAATCCCGGGCACGCTTGTCCGGCCATTGCAGTCAACTGCGATCTCCTTCTTCGCGTTCAGGACAACGAGCCCGGCCACCATGTCCGTGTTGGGCAGCCAGCCGATCTCGATGAAAATCCCATCAAGCGCGAGCTTCTGTTCCTCCCCCTTGTCATCCTTAATCGTAATCGCGGAGAGGAACTTGTCGCCCTCAATACCCGTCACCTGCGAGTTGAGGTGTACCTTAATGTTCTTTTTCGCATTCAGTTTTTCAACATAGACCGGGTCCGCCCGGATAGTACTACGGACAATCAGGTCAACCGAGGCAGTCAGCTCGCTCATCTCAACCGCCGTCTGGAGCGCGGAGTTCCCGCCGCCTACCACGGCTACCTTCTTTCCCTTGTAAAGCGGCCCATCACAGGTCGAGCAGACGGAGAGTCCGCGGCCGAGGTACTGCTCTTCGTTTGCCACACCAAGTTTTTTCGGGCGGTTGCCCTGCGTGAGGATGACGGCCTTTGCCTTTAGTTCGCTATTGGAAATGGTCTTCACGATGAAGAGGTTCTTCTCCCGGGTGATGGCGGTGACCCGGTCCAGCTCAAGCCGGATATTCAGGGTCCGGACCTGTTCCTCGAACTTCTTCATCAGTTCCTCGCCAGAAACCATGCGGTAGCCCATGTAGTTCTCGATCGCCCACGATTCCAGCGCCTGGCCCCCGATATTCTCGCTGATGATGACCGTCGCGAGCATCTTCCGTGCGCAGTAGACTCCGGCAGTAAGCCCTGCCGGGCCCGCCCCGACGATCACAACGTCATTCACATCGTCCGGCGAGACCTCCCCAAACAGTTCGTTCAGCCGCTGTGAGTCGAACCCGACAATCACTTCATCGTCAACAACAATGACCGGGACACCCCGCTGGCCGGAGAGCGCAACCATCTTCTCTGCCGCGTCGCTGTCCGACCCGACATCAATGCTCTCATAAGGTACACCATGCTTGTCAAGGAACGCTTTGGCCATCCGGCAATACTGGCAGTACTGGGTTGAATAGACGGTGACTTTACTCATCAAGCCAAAAAGGGCATGACATGATAAAAAGATATTGTCCCTGACAACGGACCTGCGGATTCTCAGTTATCGCAATGTTCTTTTTGAACAAGCCCCAATATACCCGTGAGCCAGAACCATGAGCATCCTGCTTTCCCCGAGGGGTACGCGGTCGAACATCGTTCTCATCCTCTTTTTACTTGTCCTGGTATGCGGAACACCGGTGCTCGCCCAGTTACTGGAGGCCACACCCGGACCGGCAGTCTACCTGAACTTTGACGAAGGCAGCGGGATGTATGCACTGGACAGCTCAGGCCACGGGAATGCTGCAACCCTCCACAATGTATCCCGGATCGAGGGCACGGGATGCAGCCAGGCGTTGTTGTTCTCAAAACCCGGCAATTACGTGGCGATCCCCTTCCGGGCCCTGAACCACCCGTCAAAGGAGATTACCGTATCCACCTGGTTCTATATCGATAATTTCACCCGGGAATCACTCATCTCAGGGTACTATAACGGGGGCTACCGGCTCGGGTTTGATGACGGGGACGACCTGTGGTGGACCCTGAACCTCGAGAATACCGGCGCTGTTTCCCTGCCGGTACAGCACGAGAATATCGCCCTCCGCCAGTGGCACCAGGTCACGGGGACCTACGACGGGAATACCATGAAAATTTACCTGGACGGCATTCTCAGGAACCAGGAAAACACAACGGGCGCAATCCATTACGAGGATGATAATTACATCATCCTTGGCGCAGATGCCGGCGCTTCCGATACCCCGGGCGAATGCCCCCATTACTTTACCGGGGGCCTTGACGAAGTCAGGATCTATCCGGTGGCGCTGAGTTACAGCCAAGTGATGGACGACCGTTTCCAGTGCATTGAGGAAGGGAAGTTACCGCCGGGGGCTATCCCCGCAGAATCTGCACCGGGCACCTGTGAACCGGTTTCCGGTTCTGTCAGGCTTGGGACGAATGAGACGATAGTCCGGACCCTCTCGTTCGCAGACAAGACCGTCAACGGGACCTGGCAGGTCTCCCTGCAACCCGGATCGCTCCTCAGCGTGCAGGCATACGACACCTATATGAAAGCCTACCCGGATGCATGGTACCTGGAGATTGCCGGTGAACCCGGGACACCTGTACGCACCATTGCTTTCCCGAACAGGAATAATGCACCGGCTGAGACGATGGTGCCCTCGGGCAATGCAACCGTTACAGTGAGGTATTTCAGCGGGGGCGAACGGTTCCCGGCATCGATTCTCCTCCAGCTGGAAAGTATGCCCCCCGTACCTCCCCTGCAGGCTGAACCAAAAAATCTCTTGGAAAACCCGATCATTGTCATCTACTCTGCCTCATGGGCAACGCTGGTCGCCATCCTCCTGGTCATGATATGGCTGCACCGGCGTAAAACGGCCCGTAAAACAGACGCCGGAGAACCAGAATCCCCCCAAATGGAAGATAAAAAATTATAAGGTGATTTCCCGGAACTGCTTCCCGAAAACGCCGCATATCGGGCACTTGTCCGGGGCCTTTCCGGTCTCGATATTCCCGCATACCGGGCAGAGGAAGACCTTCTCCCTGCCAAGATCGGTGCCGGCTTTTATTGCAGCCAGCGCCTTCTTGTAAAGACCGGCGTGCACCTCCTCCGCCTTCATTGCATGGGTGAACGCCAGTACTGCATCGCTGCGTTTCTCTGCTTCTGCTGCCTTGATAAATGCCGGGTACATCGTGGTGAACTCGTAGGTCTCCCCGGCAATGCTCGCCTCGAGGTTTTTCGCGGTCGATTCAACAGCGGTCAGCACTTTCAAGAGCTTCTTTGCATGGATCGCTTCTGCCTCAGAGGCTGCCTTGTACAGGACTGCCACGTTCTTGAACCCTTCTTCTGATGCTTTCTCAGAGAATGCCTGGTACTTCCGGTTTGCCTGGGATTCCCCGGCAAAGGCTTCTTTCGCGTTATCTGTTGTTGGCATAAGGGAATAGTATGGAGAGATGTATCTTAAAGATTCTTCATGCGGTATTCGGGCATATTCCCGCGAATCCCGGCCATATATTTTCCATGGGATAATGTAATGAGAATAAAAAAGAAACATTTTTGGCACACAACATACATACAAGTCACAGAACAGATCCCAGCGGGGGATTCCAGTCAGCCTGATACCGGAGCCGCCATGAAAAAAATGAAGGATGTGCCGCAAAAAGACCGGCCGCGTGAAAAAATCGCCAGCAAGGGAGCGTCTGCACTGACAGATACGGAACTGATCGAGGCGATCATCGGCAGGGGCACCAGGAGCCGGGATGTCCGTGAAATTTCAAAAGATATCAGCCGGCTTATGGGTGAGCGGGGGAAAGCAATCAGTTATGACGACCTGCAGGCAATAGAGGGGATCGGGCCCACAAAAGCTTCCCAGATCATGTCCTGCTTTGAGCTGGGCCGGCGGTGTTTCGGGAATAAGGATCTGGGGGAAAAAGTGACCAGGCCGGAAGACATCCTTCCGCTGGTCGCACACCTGCGTGACAAACGACAGGAGCATTTTGTCTGCATTGCCCTGAACGGCGCCGGGGAGGTGCTCGGGAACCGGATCATCACGGTCGGCCTCTTAAACCACAGCCTCGTGCACCCCCGCGAGGTCTTTGCCGATGCCATCACGGACCGGGCGGCATCGGTCATCTGCGTGCACAACCACCCGTCGGGATCGCTCGAGCCCAGCAACCAGGATATTGCCATCACCACCCAGCTGAAGGAGGCGGGTTCCATTCTCGGCATCCAGCTGATCGATCATATCATCGTGACCCGTAACGGCCATGTGAGCATGAAGGAGCGGGGGCTCGTCTGACCGGCTTTTTTCTGATATTTAAGGGACAAAAAGGCAGCTTTACAGAAACGCGACCGGTATCCGGGCTATCCGGGTAATTGTTCATGTTCCGGTTCGGTATTGGAACGCTCTGACCGGGGTTATCAGATGAACGCGGTGCTTTCCGGTACCTGCTGTAACTCACTTTGCAAGAGCTTCTCCCAGTGCCCGTCCCTTCGCATAAGCCGCATCGAGGAGGTCCTGCCGGGCGCGGAGATCGCGGATGGTATCCATGTCGCTGACGAGGAGTTCATCAGTATACCGGCAATCGATAATATCGCAGAATGCCCGGAGGGTCAGTTTCGCACCAACGAATACTTCCGGAACATTCATGCCGGATATACAGATTACCAGAGTGTTTCTCCGGGATTTCCTGGTGGGAGTAACCAGCGGTTCGTTTCTTACGTATTTGGCATTAAAAAATACCTGGAACCGGTCCATGAACGATTTCAGTTTTCCGGGGATCCCCATGGTCATGACCGGTGTGGCGATGATGAGGCTGTCCATTTCCCGGAATTTCGTGAACATCTGCTGCATTTCGTCGTCAATAATGCAGGTCTCGTGCTCCCTGCAGAACATCATCTCCATGCAGCCCTGGAAATCCAGGGTGTTCACCGCGATCTTCTCAACAGTACAGCCGGCATCTGCGGCACCCTTAAGCGCCCGGTCCAGCAGGATCGCTGTGTTTCCTTCAGGGAGAGGGCTGCCCAGAATACCGATTACCTTACCAGCCATACTAGACCATATGGAAAAAGACGCAATATAGTTTTGGAATTCCAACCGGGGAGACAGTACCTGCCCGTCGCCATGGGCCGGGGAGGTGCACGAACACAACTCATATATATCTTTCACGTGAATGAGAGTTTTGGTGTTATAAATGCCTGAACAGAAAACCTACAGCGCAGGACAGAAAGTCGGCCCCGGCAAATATGTCTGTATTGACTGCGGAAAGGAACTGACTCTCGACAAGAGTGAGCAGGATCTCCGGAAATGCCCTTCCTGTTCCTGTGAAGAGTACCAGTGCTTCCCGATGACCCACATCCGGCCGGATATCAAGACGCCTGCAGATGCAAAAAACCCGCCAAAACGCGGCAAGAGCAACATCTGATTCCTCATTTTTTTCCCAGGCAGCGTATCGCCAGCTGAATACTGGTGCTGGACGCCATCAGATATCCCTGCAATGCAGGCATCCGGGTGTTCACAGCCAGGATTTTCCTAAGCACCGGGAGGGTATGAAATGGTGAACGTATCAAAAGAAGGGCAGATCTTCAAGTGCGAGATCTGCGGTAACATTGTTATCGTAAAAGAGGCCGGCGGCGGAGAACTGATCTGCTGCGGCGAACCTATGGTACTGGAGGATTAAGATATGGCAGTAAAAAAACCAGCATCAAAAAAAGCACCGGCAAAGAAGCCGGCGGTAAAAAAGGGTACGGGCAGGCAGCTTGCGAGCCTTGAGAAGAAGATTGGGAAAGTGCCGAAGTTCTTCAAGGAGCTGACCACGAAGGAACCCGAAATGTTCAGTCTCGTGATGAGGTTCGAGCAGCACATCTGGGACGATGGCAAGCTCTCGAAGAAGACCAAGAAACTCATCGCGATTGCCATTGCAGCCGCCCTCCGTGACCAGCACGCTGTCCGGGCACAGCTGGCCGGTGCAAAAAATCTCGGGGTGACCAAGGCAGAAGTTGAAGAGGCGCTCCGCGTCACGTTCCTGCTCTCCGGCATGCCGGCCTATGTGTACGGCAAGGCTCAGCTCGACGACGTGATGAAGTAAGAGGGGAGCAACAGGTACGAACAAACCATGTACGGGGCCTTTGCTCCAGAAACAGGTGAGATACCCGGTGGCATGCCGGGCGATTCCTTTTTTTTTGTAGATACCGGTAAAAGCCCGGCTCAGATCATCCCGGTCACGAGCTCATCGTTATCTGATTTGACGAGATAGTCCGGGTGGATCTCTTCCCTTACTACAATTGCAAGGACGAGGATGACAAGCCCGAGCAGAAACGAGAGCAGGAATGAGAGGTCAAAACCGGCAGAGAGCACGTGCCTCTGGATCTCTGCGGGAGAATTTTTTGTAATATCGTTGTTCGCGGCAATCGTGAGGACGCCCTGGATGAAGATCAGGTTGAAGGTGGCGATCCCAAGCGTCAGGGGAGCAAACCGCTCGAGGCTGGTCAGGCTCGAGATCATGCCCTGTTTCGTCCTTGCCACCGAGTTCATGATCATGTTCGAGACCGGGGTGACCACCAGACCAAGCCCGAAACCGATGAGCGCGAGGCTCAGGACCACGCACCCCGCGGACGTGTCGATATGCAGCCGGGTCATCAGGAAATACCCGAAGGTCAGGGATACAGCGGCAGCGATACAAAGCGGCCGGGGCCCGGTCCTATTGAACAGCATCCCGGACAGGATGCCGGCGCCCATCATGGCAAAGGAGAGGGATGTCATGATCAGCCCGGCGGATGATGTGTCATAGTTGCGGACATACTTCAGGTAGAACGGTAGGAGGTAGTTGATACCGGCAAAACTGAAAAATACGAGCGAGAGGAGCAGGTTGGTGATCAGGAAATTCCTGTTCCTGAAAAGACCGAGATCGAGGAGTGGGTCGGCTGTGCAAAGTTCGTGCCGCACGAACCAGACAATGGTGATAACAGCAATCATAGCGAGGGCAACGATGCCCGGCGAGGTCCACCCCATATCGTCCCCTTCCGCTACCACGAACAGGAGAGAGGCAAGCCCCACGAATATCAGGGCTGCGCCGGTCCGGTCAAAACCTGTCAGGGTCGCATGTCCTGAGGTTTCCGGTACGACTTTTGTCCCAAGAAGGACAGCGAAGATCCCGACCGGCACGTTGATGAAGAAGATCCAGTGCCACGAGAGGTACTGGGTGAGTACCCCGCCGATAGTCGGCCCGAGGGCGGTCCCGAGTGCCGCAAGGGTCATGACAATCCCCATCGCCTTTCCTTTCTGCTCCGCCGGGATGTAGACCATAATCATGGCCGGCGCGATGGCCGTGATCATCGCACCTCCGACGGCCTGGAGGATCCGTGAGCCGATGAGCGAGAGAAAACCGCCGAATAATTCCGGCAAGACCCCGCAGGCAAATGAGCCCAGGGTGAATATGGCAAAGCCTGCAAGAAACACTTTCTTAAACCCGATTATGTCGGAGATTTTCCCGAAGACCAGCACGCATCCCGCCATCACCAGCAGGTACGCAGTAGCCACCCAGCTCACCGTGCTCGACGAGATATGGAACGACTCGGAGATCGTCGGGAGGGCGATATTGACAATCGTGCCGTCAAGCCCCGCCATGAACGTGGCAAGCGATATCGAAAGGATCAGGAGGCCAAAGCCCGCCTCCTCCTTGCTGGTGCCGGTAATTTCCATCCATGGATATTGAGAACCTTAACTACATGAGAGTAACGGATTTTTTCCGGAAGCGGGGGGATTCTTCAACGGGTACTGGGGATTTTCGCAGGGGGGACGGAATAGAAGGGTATGAGTGCAGGGACTGGTATTTCTGCTTCAGGAAAGTATCAGGTCTGTACATTCCCGGCGATCCAGCCCGAAACTCTTTTTTTCCAGAATTCCACCTTTGTAGTATGATTCCGGTAACCCTGAGGGCTGAAGGGCCGGGCGATGTCGCCGCAATAACAAAAGTTCACTGGACCGCGTTCGGCAAGGCCGGCGAAGCAGAACTGGTCAGGGAACTGAGGGCCACCGGAGATGTTGATCCGGCACTCTCCCGGGTTTCAGTTCTCGGCGATGCTATCGTCGGGCATGTACTCTTCCCCGCGATCACCATCGGTCCAGGGGCATCCCGGGTCCCGGCCCTTGCTCTTGCCCCGGTTGCAGTAATGCCGGCATATCAGCGGCAGGGAATCGGGTCACTCCTTATCCAGGACTGGCTTGCGGTTTGCCGATCGCTCGGTTACCGGATCGTGATCGTTCTCGGCAACCCGGCATACTACACACGGTTCGTTTCGACCGGGCTGAAGATTTTGGGATCCACTGCCCGTTTCCCGCACCTGCAGAAGAATTCATGGTTCTCCCGCTCGTCCACGGGGCTCTTGACGGGGCCGGGGGTACTGTCAGATATCCTGCAGCTTTCGATAAGGTGATATGAACGGAGAAATGAGGAGTCGGGGAACCTGAACCGGTCGCGATCCACAATTCGTGGGAATACCACAACTCCTATCCAATTATTTTTCCGTTGTGGATGACAACAACAGTGTAATGACGACCAAGGTCCTTGCATTTGCCGGCAGTCCCCGGAGGGGCGGGAACTCGGAGACCCTGCTCGACTGGGTGCTGGCAGCGATGGCAAAAGATGCGGATGTTGTCATTGAAAAGATTGCGTTGACCGATGCGGATATCAATCCCTGCAAAGGGTGCAATGCGTGCCAGAAACTCAACAAGTGCGTGCAGCGGGACGGGATGGACATTGTCCATGACAAGATCATCGCTGCAGATGTCATCGTCCTTGCCGCCCCGATCTTCTGCATGGGCATTGCGGCACAGGCAAAGATGCTGATCGACCGGGCGCAGGTCTTCACCTCCCGGAAATACGTCCTGAAGCTGCCGGTCGTGCCCGTTGAACGAAAGGGCAAACGGCTGGGTATTTTCCTCTCTACCGCAGGTCAGAACTGGAGTTATGTGTTCGATGCAGCAATCCCCTCAGTGAAATGCTTCTACAATGTAATTGAGGTGAAGGACCGGGACATCAGCTACCTGATGGTCAACCACGTCGACGAGAAGGGTGCAATCCTGAACCATCCCACCGCGAAGGCCGATGCAGAGAAACTCGGGGCGGCCGTTATCGCTGAGATCAAGAAACGGCTGGCTATCTGAGGGTGCATGACGATCGGTGTTCTGGGAATATCGGGAAGCCCGCACCGGCATGGGAACACGGAGACGCTGCTGGACAGTTTCCTTGACGGGGCAAAAACCGCCGGGGCATCGGTCGAGAAAGTGGTGCTCAAGGATCTCGATTATTCGCCATGCCGCGGGTGCAACGCCTGCCATAAAACCGGCGACTGCGTGGTCAAGGACGATGCAATCGTCCTGTTCGAAAAAGTCTTGAAATGCGACTGCCTTACCATTGCCTCTCCCATCTATACCATGGGCATCACCGCGGAACTCAAGGGGTTTATTGACCGGGGGCAATATCTCTGGGCCCGGAAATTTATTTTTAAAACCCTTTTTTTCTCCGATGACCATATCAGGCGCCACAAGGGGCTCTTCGTTTCGACCGCCGGGCAGAACTGGGACCATGTCTTTGACGGGGCGTTCCCAGCGATCACGGCCATCTTCAACGGCACCGGTTTTGAATATTATGACAATATCATCGCCAACAACATGGACGAATACAAGGGCATCAGGAATCACCCGACCGCGTTAAAGGAGGCCTTTGAAAAGGGACAAAAAGTTGTAGCGGTCCTTGAAAAACTGAACGAACCGTCCCGGCAGTAAAAAAGTATCAGAAGACCGAGACCGACGTGTACAAGATCGCGACCGATGCAATGATCAGGACCGCGAAGACGGCCTTGTTCCATGCCCAGACTTTTGTCCCGTCAAGGATGCTAATCGGGATCAGGTTGAACGTCGCGATCATGGCATTGATCTGGATGCCGGCAAGGCCGATCTGGGCGAGAAGATTGCCGGTCTTGAGTGCAGTAAGGCCGCCGCCAGCGAGCAGGAGCGCGGCAAACGTGATACAGAGCAGCAGGTTCATGACCGGCCCCGATGCCGAGATCTTCCCATTCTCTTCCCGTGTCAGGCCCCGGCCTTCATACGGGTTGGTATAGATAACGGTGGCTCCGGGGGCTGCAAATACAAAACCAACGAGCGCGGCCATGGCAACAGCAACCACCAGCATCGTGTTGTCCTTGCGGAACTCGGCCCAATAGCCGAAGCGGATGGCGGTGAACTTGTGGGCCATCTCGTGGAGGATAAAACCGATACCTACGGTGAGCAGGGCAATACCGAAAAAGACGGCCGCACCAACCAGACTGACCTGCCGTGGTGTACCGAGAATCCCATACGGGGCGATTTCTACGATAGCAAACGAGAGCGAGATTGCCAGCCATGCAACAAACAGGTCTGCTTCTTCGCGCCGAGTAATCCGTTCGAGCATACTAATACCGTACCAGATAGGGTGGTTCCCCGTTATCTGTTTTCGTGTCGGGACATATGGGTATGTTTATGATAATTCCCGGGGATGTACAAGATATGTCCCTTGATACGGTACGGGCGGAGATCTCCCGGGTGGATACCGAGATCATACGGCTCATTGCACAGCGGCAGCAGCTTGCCGAGAAGGTTGCCCGGATCAAGATCGCGAAAGGGATGCCCATCCATGATCAGCCCCGGACGGCAAAAGTGCTGGAAACGGTCTTCGAACAGGCTGTGGAGTTAAGGATCGATCCGGTTGCAGTCCAGAAAATCTTTGAAATGCTTATTGCCATGAGCGAAGATCGGCAGCGCGAATTCTCGGGAGACGGGAACCTTCCCTGAAAAAATTAGTTGAAGACCCTCAAGCATTTTTATATGTACCTTAAAAAAACCGAATCGAAGACCTAACGGTCTTCGAAAAACTTTGTTCTTCTCATTTCTCGGGCCTGAAGGCCTCCAAAATTCTCCTGCTTCGGGTTCAAGGAGGCTGGAGGACCTCTTTCGAGCTTAAGGGGACGAAGCCGACCTTCAGATCTGAAGACCATCAGCATTTTTAAAAAAAATTATCCAAGCCATCCGAATAGGATGACCAGCCCGAGGACTACCATGATTACCCCGATGATCATACGGACTGTGCGCTTGTTTTCGGTTCTCCAGCGCTCTGCCCGGTCCGGGGAAATCCCGTAGGCAAAAAGGAGCGTGATCAGGACCAGCGGGAGGACAAACACGAGGTTGTAGAGGATAAGCCAGGGAAGTCCTGCCATGAACGTCATATTCCTGCCCATAAGGCCGAGGATGCTAATGTAGATCCCCCCGGTACAGGAGAACCCAAGTACGCCTGCCAGGATGCCCAGCACAAATGCTGCGGGAAGCGTGGCTTTCCGGATATATGTCCCGAGCAATCCTTTCCTGGATTCCGGGATCGAGAGGAGGAACGTCTCCTTGTTGCGGAGCACATCGGCAAGCGTGACAATCCCCAGGATCAGGGCGATTGCCCCCCCGATGAAAGAGAAGGGTTTTGCAAGGCCGGAAAGGGCGAAGGCTGAAAACAGCCCGATACCGACAAGAAGGTGGAACAGGAACATGGCGGCGATATAGACGCCTCCGACCAGCAGGATACGTTTCCGGTAACCTGCAGCAGCCATGGAGATTAACAGGAAGACCAGGACCGACAGGCCGCACGGGTTTGTGCTGTCCACCAGAGCTGCAAAGACGACCATGTACGGACTGAGCGCGGGTGTTTCAGGCTGGCCGCCGGGGTTTACAGGGGTAAGGTTTATGGGGTTTGCCGGAGAACCGGTGGCAATCCGCTGTTTTTCTACAAGGATATATTCCTCAAGATGGTCCCGTGCATCTGTATCCCCGACCGTGTAATTCCTCCCGATAAAAATGGTCGGGATATTGCCCGTGGTTCCAAGCCCGTACTGGAGGCGCATTGCCAGGAATTTTTCCCGATTCGTCTGATTATTATTTACCTCCAGCATCTCGATGCGGAGGTCCGGGTATTTTTTCTGGAGATCGGCAATGAGGGGTTTTACATTTTCACAATGGCTGCACCCGTCCCCGTAAAAAAAAGTGGCATTAATGGTAGCATCCGGCCTGGCAGCAGGCCCTGATGAGTTCGCTGCCCATGACGGTTCAGTCAGGTTTTTTTTTTGGGCGAGGATAGCGCCTTCGAGTTTGGCCGGTATATCATACTCCCCGAGCAGCACGACATCACCAACGATAGCCTCGGGGACCCCGTATTGTGTCTGGTTGAGATTGTGGTTCAATAGTCGGGAAAGTGCGTTGTTGTTATCGTCATGCCAGATTTCAAGGATCCGGAAATTGACATCCGGGTATTTCTGAGCCAGAGACTCAACGTACGGCGTCACGTTATGGCAGTGCGGGCATTCCGCTCCGTAAAAGTAATAGACGGTCAGGTTACCGGATCCTGTTCCCTGTACCGGGACGGTCGGGGACAGATTCAGGAGATGGGTTCCAAAAACGAGGGCGCACCCGATGATTACGACTGCCAGCAGGACTGCGGCCGTGCGTATTTTGTTATTTGGTCGGTTATCTGAGGGTGCAGCCGGCATATTATCCGGCATATTATCCGGTATATTTTCCGGCTTTTTTACTGATTTCTTATTCTTTTTTTTATCCATTGTACAATGTCACGCCTGGTTACGTATGTCCTATACCTAAGTGCCCGCATCAGTAATAAAAACAGTTATTTAAGGGAGATCATCGTCCCGACACCATCTCTCGTGAAGAGCTCAAGGATGAGGTTGTGCTCGACATTGCCGTTGATGATATGGGAAAACGAGACGCCGTTTTCCACGGCTTTGATCACTGAACCTACCTTCGGGATCATCCCCTCTCCGATAGCCCCGGACTTCTGCAGCTTGTTTGCTTCATCGACAGTGAGTTTCCTGAAGACTTTCGTCCGTGCCTTGTCCATGACGCCATCAACATCGGTCATGTTGACCAGCTTGTAGGCCCTGAGGGCAATTGCGATTTCCCCTGCTGCGGTATCGGCATTGATATTGAGGCTTCCCCCGAACCGGTCGATGGCAATAGGTGAGATAACAGGAATATAGTCCTTTTCCAAGAGCGTGTTCAGGATTGCGGGATCAATCCACTCAATCTCGCCGACATGGCCCAGGTCGACCTCTTTCTGTACGCCGCCTACGTCAACTTTCTGGAGATCCATTTTCTTTGCGATGATGAGGTTCCCGTCGCTGCCGGAGAGACCGACGCCCCGGGCCCCGCATTTTGCGATCAGGGAAACAATCCCCTTGTTGATCTTCCCGACAAGCACCATCTGGGCAATCTCGAGCGTTTCCTGGTCGGTGACCCGGAGGCCTCCGACAAAGACAGACTCCTTGCCCATCTGCTTCATTTTCTCGCTGATCTCAGGACCGCCGCCATGGACGAGGACGACGTGAATGCCAACATAGTGGAGGAGCACTGCGTCCCGTATTGCGTTCTCCAGCACAATGGGGTCGACCATTGCGTGACCGCCGAGCTTGATCACGATTGTCTTGCCGTGGAACTGCTGGATGTAGGGCAGCGCTTCCATGAGTACGTCTTCGCGCTTCATCATGTGGTGTACCTCCCGTTGATCTCCACATACCGTTCGGTGAGGTCGCAGCCCCATGCGGTAGCCTCCGCTTTTCCTGCGGAAAGGTCAATGGTGAAGATCACTTTCTTCCCGTGCATCGCCTTCTTCGCCGCATCGAGGTCGGCAATAATCGCGCCGGATTTCACCAGAGGGAATCTGGTATTCCCGTCACTGATCGAGAGCGAGACCGCGTCCGGGTCGAACTTCACGCCGGCGCGCCCGGCGGCTGCAACAACGCGTCCCCAGTTCGGGTCCTCGCCGTACACCGCGGTCTTGACGAGTGGGGACTCAATGATGGTACGGGCGACCTTCTCCGCGTCGTCCTCCTTCTTTGCTCCCGTGACGGTAACCTGGAGCAGCTTCGAGGCCCCTTCGCCGTCTTGTGCGATCTGCTCTGCAAGGGAGCGGCAGCATTCTTCGAGCGCTGCTGCGAACTCTGCAGTTTTTACTTTTCCTGCTTCACCGGTAGCGGTGCAGAGCGCGATATCGTTCGTGCTGGTGTCACCGTCAACCACCACACGGTTGAACGAGCGCCGTGTTGCCTGCCGGAGTGCGTCAGCCAGCGGCTTCGCAGCGATCTCTGCATCGGTGTAGAGGAACGCGAGCATTGTCCCCATATTCGGGGCGATCATGCCGCTCCCCTTAGTGATGCCGCCTATGCAGAACCCTTCCTTCCGAATGAGCGCGTGCTTGGGGAAGGTATCCGTAGTCATGATCGCCTTTGCCGCAAGGTCTTCTGCTTCCGGGGAATGATCGAGTTTCGGTGCTATCGTCTCGCACTGTCGTTTTATCAGGGGCAGGTCGAGATACCTGCCGATGACACCGGTACTGCCCACGCCGATACGGGCAGGTTGTATGCCCAGCGCTGAACCGGCATACTCCGTCATGGCGACCGCGTCCGCATAGCCCCGTTTCCCGGTATAGGCGTTTGCGCACCCGCTGTTGATAATCACGGCGTCAAGTTTTCCGGCTTTGATCTGCTTCTGCATCAGCACGACCGGGGCTGCCATCACAAGGTTTTTTGTGAATACACCAGCTGCGGTGCCGTGGGCCTCAATGAGCGCCAGACCAAACTTACCCTCCTTCATTCCCCAGGTCCTGACACCGGGAACTGCACAGATGCTCTTATATGACATTTATTCACCAGCCTCCTCACCGGAATACGACGACCCGATCGCGTTGATGATATCTGCACGCGTGATGATCCCTGCAATCTTCTTCCCCCTCATTACCGGCAGGCGTGAAATGCCTTCCTTCAGCATGAGGGCAGCAGCAGCCTCAACGGCCATTTCTTCCGTTGCCGTTACCACCCGGTGGGTCATTACCTTTTTCGCGGGCATATCTCCAATATTGGTGAGGGCGTGCTTGGTTTTCTCCCAGTTGATATACTCCCGTATCGGCACCTCGATGATCTCGAAGGGAGAAGGGAGCCAGAGGTCATCAGAGATCCGCTCGGTCTCGAGAAGCGAGATGAGGTCGGACTCCGTGATGATACCGACAAGCTCCTTGCCTTCCATAACCGGAAGTCCGCCGATATGGTGCTTCCGGAACAGTGCCACAACCTCCCGGAGGGGAGTCTCCGCAGTGCAGACCACCGGATCTTTTGTCATCGCGTCCTGTACAAGCATGTATTCTCCTAAGGCAGCATACCCGCCCCGGTCAGACCGTCATTCTCCTTCAGTCCGCACATCAGGTTCATATTCTGGATGGCCTGGCCGCTGGCACCCTTGACCAAGTTGTCGATGGCGGAGACTGCAACAATACGGAGGCCTTCACTCTCGACCATCAGGTCGCAGAAGTTGCTCCCGCGGACTGCGGCAAGCGAGGGCTTCTGGTACCGCATGAAATACTCGCCCTTGTAGAAGTCGCGGTAGATTTTCTCCACCTCCTTCTGCTCAAGGGGCTCGTTAAGCAGGATGTGCGCCGTAGTCAGGATCCCGCGGTTGACGGGAACGAGATGAGGTGTGAAGTAGATCTTCGCCTTCGACCCCAGGGTTGCGAGCTCCTGCTTCATTTCGGCAAGGTGCCGGTGGGTTGTCCACTTGTACGGCCCGACATTGTCCCCCACGTTCGGGTAGTGCGTGGTCGCCGAGGGGTTGTCACCAGCTCCGCTCACACCGGTCTTTGAATCGAATATTACGGTATGGGCGTATTTTGCCAGCGGTGCCGCTGCAAGGGTTGCCCCGGTCGGGAAGCAGCCGGGGTTTGCAACGAACTTCGCATTGATGCACTCTTTGCGGTGAAGCTCGACGAGGCCGTAGGGAGCAGGGAAATAATCCGAATGGGTGACCTCATACACTTTTTCGAACACATCCTTGGGAAGGCGGTAATCGGCGCTGAGATCCACAACCTTGATCCCGCGGGACAGCAGGGGGCGGGCATAGGTCATGGCCGCTGTATGCGGGACTGCAAGAAATGCCACATCCGCATCTATGGCATCGGTCGCAGGATTCGTAAAGGTAAGATCGGTGAACCCTTTCAAGTGGGGGTGGATCTGGTCAAGGGGGGTACCTGCAAGTTTCCGTGAGGTGGCACAGACTACTTCTGCGGTTGAGTGGTAAGCGAGGAGCCGAATCAGCTCACCACCGGCATAGCCGGAGGCCCCGATAATCGCAATTTTCATGGGAAGAATATCCGATTGTTGAAAATTTAATGCTTCTCCCGAGAGAATTTCCGGAAATCTTTGATTATTACAAAAGTATTATTGGAAATACCGTTATTCCTGCCCGAGTTTGCGGGAATAAACGGAATAAAGGCGTTGCCCGAGCAGTTCAATCCGCTGCCGGTCTTCCAGTCCGCCAAGCAAGTCTTCCGGCAGTTTCTCGATGCCATCGCGTGCGCCAAGATAGGCCCCGCAGAGAAACGCGATGGTATCGGTATTCCCGCCGGTGTTCGCAGAGACAGTAAGGAGGTCCGGCGGGTGGGGGTACCGGCTGATAAGGAAAAATGTTATGGGAACGGTCTGAAAAACCGATACATCGTTTCCTATCTTGAGAAGGGCCGTCTCCGTATCCATCCCGTCCTTTTCAAGCACCAGGGCATTGCGTATCTTGCCGCCGAGCACTTCGTCTTCAACCTGTGCTTTCGCCAGCGCTTTTCCGATGGGATCGGGGGTTTCGTGAAGCGTATGGTACAGGAGGGTGACAAAGGTTGATACAGCTGCATGCGCTGCCGGGTGGGTGTGCGTAACATTACATGCACGGACTGCCCGTTCACAGGCCTCGTTCATATCCGGGAAAGCAAGGGCAAAAGGGACCGCAAGGGGAAGGCAGCCGGCAGTGGTCGATTTCACCCCCTTCTGGGGGACATGTTCCTGAACCGTATGTTCACATACTGCGGAGATCGATCCGTCAGGAAAACGCAGAGCTCCCCTGTTGTACAGTTCGCGCAGTGCCGTGGTATACCGGTCCTCATTATATTTCCCGTCAGCAAGGAGGGTCGAGACAAGGATCATGATCTGGGTATCATCGGTATACTGTCCCGGGGTCAGGCCCTCGTTGGGATGGCCCTTATACGGGCGCCGGTACCCGTATTTCATCTTGTTAAGGTTGGGAGAAGTGCTTTCATTGGGCATGCCGAGTGCGTCTCCAATCGCTGCACCCAGCAGACACCCCGTGAATTTTTTGAGCATCGATCCTATATTGAAAAACCCGGACAGATAATTCTTGTTATATCTTTCAGGGGGAACGGTATTCCCCGGATTCCTGAAATATCTGGCCGGACGGTCCACAAACATTTTTTCAGATAAATTTTGAAACTCTGTCATCGTGGGTTTTTGTCGAACGGCATTTCGACAAATTTTATATACCATGTTCAACATGATTAATAATGTAGAATAGGTGTGACATGACAGAAGATTTTGATGTCAAACTTGTTGAGGATGTGAAATCCTACACGCCCGACCCCCAGTACAGGAAAAATGCCTGGATGGCAGATTACCAGAAAACCTATGCAAAATTCCTGGTAGATCCCGATGGGTTCTGGGAACGGATGGCAAAGGAGCTGGACTGGATCAAACCCTGGGATACGGTAAAAGAATGGAACTACCCGTATGTCAAATGGTTCACCAACGCCAAGCTGAACATTTCGGCAAACTGTCTCGACCGCCACGTAAGCAACAGCCACCGTAACAAGGTCGCCCTGATCTGGCGGGGCGAGGGTGCCAGGGAACGCATTTTCACCTACCAGAAACTTCTCTCCCAGGTAGCACGGTTTGCAAACGGCCTGAAGAAAATTGGCGTAAAAAAGGGTGACTGTGTATGCATCTACATGCCACTTGTTCCGGAGCAGATTATCGCCATGCTCGCCTGTGCGCGGATTGGTGCGGTCCATAACGTTGTTTTCGGGGGTTTTGGGGCATCCGCACTGAACATGCGGATCCAGGATGCCGAGGCAAAGGTCGTCATCACCGCAGACATCTCGATCCGGCGCGGCAAGGCAATCCAGCTGAAAGCAATCGTTGACGAGGCGATCATCAACGCTGCTACAGTCGAACATGTGGTGGTCCTCCGCAGAAGGGATCCTCCGGTCGACCTCAACGAGCGCGAACTGGACTTCTATGAACTGATGGCAGGACTCCCCGACACCTGCCCTGTCGAAGTCATGGATGCCGAAGACCCATTCTTCATTCTCTACACCAGCGGATCCACGGGAAAGCCCAAAGGCATCGTGCATACCTGCGGGGGGTACATGGTGGGCACCTATTACACCAGCAAATACATCTTCGATATCAAGGATAACGACATCTACTGGTGCACGGCCGACCCGGGCTGGATTACCGGCCACAGCTATATCGTG